>Ga0316217_10002575_pt1 | contig 21635 bp, 15 predicted proteins | sample 1anoAmetaG_FD_203633 | JGI IMG/M metagenome (GOLD analysis project Ga0316217, IMG submission 203633) | Freshwater microbial communities from Trout Bog Lake, Wisconsin, USA - 1anoA | ecosystem: Environmental > Aquatic > Freshwater > Lake > Hypolimnion/Profundal zone | place: USA: Wisconsin...
GGATGTTCCGGACGTCGGCGCCGCGCCACGCGTAGATGGACTGGTCGTCGTCGCCCACCACGCAGATGTTCCGGTGGGTCCCGGCGAGCTGGAGGAGCAGCTCGAGCTGCGCGCGGTTGGTGTCCTGATACTCGTCGACGAGCACGTAGCGGAAGCGGTGCTGCCAGCGGGCGAGCACGTCGGGGCGCTCGCGCCAGAGCCGCGCGGTGCCGCAGACGAGGTCGTCGAAGTCGAACGCGCGGAAGCCCTTCAGCGCCGCCTCGTAGCGGGGGAAGACGATGCGCGTGATCTCGTCGTACTCGTCCCCCTCGCGGTTGGGGAGCTCGTCGGTCGTGAGGAAGGCGTTCTTCGCGTTCGAGATGCGCGCGAGGATGGCCGCGGCGTCGAGGCGCCGGCCGGCGTCGACGGTGCGGAGGATCTCCTTCACCGCCCCGAGGCAGTCCCCCTGGTCGAAGATGGTGAACGCCCCGCCGACCGCCGCCCGCTCGCGCGTGAGGACGCCGAGGCCGAACGAGTGGAAGGTGGTGATGGTGACGCGGCGCGGGTCGAGCGACGGGCCGCGCTTCTGGGCGGCCGCGTCCTTGCCGTGAAGGAGCGCGTGGACCCGCTCGTTCATCTCGCCGGCGGCCTTGTTGGTGAAGGTCAGCGCGAGGATGGCGCTCGCCGGGATGCCGCGCCCGAGGAGGCGGACGATGCGCTGCGTGATGACGCGCGTCTTGCCCGAGCCCGCCCCGGCGAGGATGAGGAGGGGGCCGTCCTGGTGCTCGACGGCGCGGGCCTGCGCGGGGTTCAGCGGGAACTTCATGACGGGCTTCTCGCGGGTGCTGGGGCTCGCTCCGCGCGAGGAGGGAGCCCCTCCTTGCTTACGCCCGGCCGCGCATCCGGCGCTAGCTTGTGCTTGGTCGATCGGTATGCTGGCGCCCCACCATGCCCCTCCGAGCTCGACTCCTTCGCGGGACCCCCCTCCTCACGCCGGCGTGCGTCGCCCTCCTCGTGGCCGGTTGCGCCGGCAACGTGCCGCCGCCCGTCCCCCCGCCGGTCGTGGTCGCGCCCCCCGCGCCGCCGCCGCCGCCCGACGTGTCGGCCGTGCCCGTCCCGGCGAACCTCCTCTTCTTCGCGCGCGTCTCGACTCCGGCCGCGTCGATCAAGGTCGCGACCGACTGGGCCCACCTCCCTGCGATCGATCCGGCGGTGCTCATCGAGGGGGCGCTCGAGGGGGTGACCGACCGGAAGGACAACGCCGCGCTCGCCTCGATCGTCGACGCGCAGCAGGCGATCGACGTCGCCGCGTCGTTCGAGGCGAAGCTCCCACCGAAGATGTTCGGCGCGTTCTCCGCCGCCGTGAAGGACCTCGACGCCGCGAAGCGCGCGCTCGCCGCGACCTACGAGCTCGTGCCGGGCGAAGGGGGCGTCTGGAAGCTCGCCCCGCACGCCGCGGCCGAGAACATGAGCACCGAGAAGCCCGCGAAGTCGGGCCACGCCGACCCGTCCGACGACGGCGACGGCCCCCCCGCGTGCGAGCTCGCCCCCGCGGCGGGCGCCGCCCCCTTCCGCCTCATCTGCGGCTCGAGCGCCGCGTCTCTCTCCGCCCTCGGCCCGTACCTGGCGCGGACCACGCCGCGCGACACGCTCCGCGCCGACGTGCACATGGAGATGCACGCCGGGCCGATCGGCGGCTACGCGACCCTCGGCCGCATCGAGGGGCCGAAGATGCTGGCCAACCTCCTCGGGCTCAACGCCTCGGCCGAGCCGGCGACGCTCGACCTCGTGACGGCCACGCTCGGCGATCTCTTCGATTACATGGGCGACCTCGACGCGATGACCCTCGACGCGACGCTCGACCCCGCGCACGCGGGCGTCGACATGCGCACCACGTTCCGCTCTTCGACGTCCCTCATCGCCCGGCTCGCGACGGCGCACGCCGAGCGCGTCGACGTGCCGCCGAGCACGTTCTGGCGCCTCCCGGGGGACGTCGACTTCGCCGCGTTCGGCAGCGGCGTGGACGACGCCGACCTCGCCCACCCGCGCGATCTGGTGGTCGCCGCCGTCGGCGAGCAGCTGCAGAAGGTGAAGCTCGTCGAGGGGGACCGCCGCGCGCTGAGCGACCTGGTGAAGCAGGGGCTGCGCGGCGCGGGGGGGGTCTTCGCGCACGGGATGGTGGACGACGCGTCGTACTGGCTCTTCGAGTGGGACGTCGCCCCGGCGCAGTCCGAGCGGCTGGTGCGCGACGCCGTCGCCGCGGTGAACCGCCCCGGCGTCAGCAAGTGGATGAAGGGGGCCGCCGCGCCGTCCCCCATCCCGGCCTGGCGCATGGGCGCGCCGCTCGCGGGGCTGCCGAAGGGGTCGCTCCACGTCGAGGTGACGATCCCCCCCGACATGGCGCTCTCGAAGGTGAGCAAGCCGAAGCACGGCCACGCGCCGCCCCCGGCGCCGCCGAAGGGGGCCAAGGTCGCCCCCGAGGTCGTGCACTTCGCGATCGTCCCCGACGGCGCTCGCACGTGGATGGCGATGTCGACCAGCCCCGCCGCCCTCCGCGCGAAGCTCGCCCCGCTCGTCGCGCCCACGCCGCCCGCCGATCCGCTCGGTCCGGTGGCGGCGGCGCGCGGCCTCGACGGCTTCAAGGAGTCGCGCATGACGACCGGCGGCTTCTTCACGATCCGCTCGATCCTCGCCCTGGCGCAGGAGTCCGCCCGGACGCTCCCCGGCGCGAAGGCGGGCCGCTTCGCCGCGCTCATCCGCAGCCTCCCCGCCAAGGGGACCACCCCTATCCTCATGACCGCCGCCCCTGGCGCCCCGACCACGGCCGACCCTGGCGGCGTGCGCGAGGCTCACGTCAACATCCCCGCCGACGCCATCCGCGACATGGTGTGGCTCGCGCTGCAGGCGGACGACGTCCTGAAGAACTGAGCGGGCCGAAGGTCGCCAACTTGGCCCGCCCTCCGGGCGCTGGCTATCAAGGTGGTGCGACATGCACCCACCTGCCTTCACCCGACCGGTACGTGCCCTGGGCTCCGCGGTCCTCCTGGCCGTGGCGCTCGCCGCGTTCGATGGCCGCCCGGCGGAGGCCTACTACGAGGAGTCGCACGTCACCGCGGACGAGGTCCGCGTCACGGTCGACACGTCCGGAGGCGCCCGCATCGAGCACGCGCTCACGTGGCGGCTCGTGGCCGGCCAGCCGCACGCCTTCGACCTGCTCGGGACCGAGCCCTCGGCCCAGCCCGAGGGGGGGGCGATGCTCGAGGCGGACGACGGCCGGCAGATCCTGGCGTCGGTCGCGCCGGTCCCCGGGCGAGGGCTGCGCGTCACCATCCTCGAGCCGAAGGCCCTCCGGCACGGGCAGAGCTACCGCGTGACCGTCGCGTACACCGTCAACCTCGTCGACACCGGCGAGCTGGCGCGCGAGCGGACGGCCTACCGTCTGGCGTGGAAGGCCCCGACCCCGACCGAGGGGTACGAGGGGCCGAAGGTCACCTTCGTCCTCCCCGCCGCGCTCGAGCCCCCGAGCGCGCTGCTCGGCGAGGGGGGGATGCGCGACGAGGGGGTCGTGGCGACGCTCAGGCGCGCCGCGGATCACGACGAGGTCCAGCTCGTCCGGCCCCACGTGGGGCGCGGCGAGGAGGTCCTCTGGGCCGTGCGCGTCGGCGCCCGGGCCTTCGACGGCGGCAAGAGCCCGGCGCTCGCCCCGCCCCCCCCTCCGCCCCGGCACGACGAACCGGCGGGACCGAGCAGCCTCGCGTACGCGGTCGTGGCGCTCCTCTCGCTCGCGTTCGCCGCCGCCGTCGGGCTGAAAGATCGTCGCTTCCAGGCGATGGGCCGCCCGTTCGCCGAGCCCGCGCGCGGGCTGGTCCCGCTCCGGTCGTGGGAGCGGGCGGCCGCGGCGGGGGCCTCGCTCTTCGCGGGGCTCTCGCTGCAGATCGTCGACGCCCCTAGGACCGGCGCCGTCGCCGTCGCCCTCGCGATGCTCTGCTCGGTCCTCCGCCCGCCGCGCGCCAGCGCACCCCCGCGCGGGCCGGGTCGGTGGCTCGCGCTGCGCCCCGAGGAGGCGTTCGCTCGCCCTCGCGGCACGGTCGCCTCCGTCCTCACCGTGGCGGCGTCGCTCACGTTCGGCGTCGGCCTCTTCGTCCTCGCCGGCCGCCTCCTCGCCTCGACGCACCCGGAGGCGCCGCTCCTCCTTCCGCTCGACGCCCTCGTCCTCCTCCCGCTCTTCGCGACGGGGCTCCCGTCGCAGCTCCCACCGGATCGCGCCGCTCACGGCGGGCCGTGGCTCTCTCGACTCTTCCGCCGGCTGCAGCGCAACCGGCGCCTGCGCGTCTCCCCATGGGCGCGCGTCCCGACCGGCCTCGCCTCGCCCGACGAGGTCCGCGTCCTCGTGGTGCCGCGCGACCCGATGCCCGGGCTCGCGGGGATCGAGGTCGGCTTCGCCTGGGGGCGCGCCGCCACGTCGTTCGTCGCCACGCCCCAGGTGCTCGTGCGCGTCCACGAGGCGACAGCCGCCTCGGCCCGTATGACGACCCTCGCCCCCGAGGTCATGCCGGTCCCTGGTCGCAAGCCCGAGGAGCGTGTCTTCCGCCTCGTGCCGCGCCTCCCGTCGCGGGCGGCGACGGCCGAGCTCGTCGAGAGCCTCGGGCGCCGGCTGATGGATCGCCGCGTCTCGGAGCTGGGCTGGGAGAGCGAGGAGCGACGCGTCCCGCCGGCCGTGCGGGAGCAGGCGGCGATGGCCCTGGCGGGGTGAGCGCGAGGGGGGGATCCCGGTCCTCGGGTGAAATCCTCCCCCGAAGGGGCTACAAGGTAGGCCTGTTCGCCCCGACTGCCGAGGAAACGATGCCCGACCCCGCTGTGCTCCCTGCTTCGCCGCTCCACGCGCTCTGCGTCTACGCAGAGCCGCTCGTCGTCGGTCGGCGGGTCGTCGTGCTTGGCGACGCCACCCGTGGCCTCGGCGAGCGTTTCCTCGAGATGGGGGCCCGCGTCGTCCACCACTACGACCCGCAGCCTGCCCGCGCCGAGACGGCCTCCGCCCGCGTCCCGCGAGGTCTCAGCGTCCACGTCCTCCCGGCCGGCGAATTCGATGTGCGCGACGGCGCCTTCGACGTCGCCGTCATCCCGGACGTCTCCGACGTCCCCGCGTCGGCCACGCTGCTCGCCCGGGTTCGTCGCCTGCTCGCGCCGGGGGGCGTCGCGCTCGTCCGGTCCCCCAACGCCGAGGCGCCCGCGAGGGGGCGCGCGCGGTCGGGGCAGCTCGACTACTACGAGCTCTACGATCTCGTGGCGATGCAGTTCGCCCACGTCCGCATGGTCGGCCAGGTCCCGTGGACCGGGGTCGCGCTGGCCGAGCTGGGCCGGGCGGGCGGAGAGCCTGACGTGACCGTCGACACGCAGCTCGTCACGGACGCCGCGGCCCCCGAGGCCTTCATCGCCGTCTGCAGTCAGGAGGACGTCTGCCTCGCCGAGTACGCGCTCGTGCAGCTGCCGGCCGTGCCCGCGCCGGACGCCGAGACCACCATCGCGCTCGGCAGCGAGCGGGCGGCCCTGGCGGCGGCGCAGCTCCGGGCGAGTCTCCTCGAGGCGCAGGTCGAGGAGCTCCGGGCCGAGCGCAACCGGGAAGGCGGGGCTCATTCCGACGCGCGCCTCGCCCTCGAGGGGGAGCTGGCGGAGCGCCTCGGCGAGCTGCAGCAGGCCGAGGTGCGGGCCCTGGACGCCGTCGCCACCGCCGAGCGATCGGCGGCGGAGGTTCGCGCTCGCGATGAGGAGCTGGCTCGCCTCCGGGATCGCGTCGCGCTCGGCCACAAGGAGCTCGAGGAGGAGCGACGTCACCGGTCGCGTCTCGAGGCCGACCTGACCGCGACGCGCAAGGGGGCGGAGGCTACGGTGCTGGACCTCCGGGGGAAGCTGGCGGCGCTCGATCGTCTCCCGCTGCTCGAGACGGCGGTCCGGGAGCTCGAGGCGCGCCGGCGGGAGCTCGAGGTGCGGGGGCGGGAGCACGAGGTGCGGGAGGAGGAGCTCGAAGGGGTGGTCCAGGAGCTCGACGCGCGAGGGCGGGAGCAGGGGCGCCAGCTCGAGCTCGCGGGCCAGGCGCGCGAGGGGCTCGAGGTGGCGCTCGCCAGGGCGCTGATGGAGCTCGAGGCGGCGCGCGCCTCGACCGAGCAAGGGGACGGCGAGGCGGTCCGCGCCGCATCGGCAAGCGCCCGCGTCGTCGAGCTCGAGGAGGCCATCGAGGGGCTCGTCGCCGAGGTCGACGCGCTGAGCCACGGTCACGGCGCCGAGCTCGGGATGCTCGAGGCGGCGCTTCGAGAGCGCGGGAGGATCACCCACGCCCTCGAGCAGGAGCTTGGGCGTCGGGAGCGGATCATCCTCGACCTGGTGCAGGCGCTGGAGGAGGCCCGCACGGGAACGGGGGGGGCGTTGCCGGTCGGCGACCGCCCCGCCGCGGTCGCGGCGTCACCCGAGCTGGAGGCGTCCCTGCGTGATCTGTCACGCCGGTTCGAGCGCGCCCGCGGCGAGAACGAGGAGCTCCGGCAGAAGCTCGACGGCGCCTCGCTCGAGATCGCCCGGCGCGAAGGGGAGATCACGACGACATCGTGGCGGATCCAGGAGCTCGAGGAGCAGGTGAAGCGCCTCGAGGACGAGCAGAGCGAGCTCACGATGACCATCCCGCCGCCCGGCTTCCTCAACCTCGAGCGCGAGGCGAACGACGTGACGGTCCTGACGCAGCGGCTGACGTCCGCCGAGGACGAGCTCGACCTCCTGCGCCAGGCGCTCGCCCAGGAGCACGACGCCAGGGTGCGGGCCGAGTCGGGGGAGACCCTCGAGCGGGCGCGGGCGGAGGCCGCGAGACAGGCGGCGCTCGTCGACGAGCTGACGCGCCAGATCGAGGCCCAGGGCGGCCCCGGTCCGAACGGTGGCGGCCCCGACGACACGGCGACAGGCGCGGCCGGGTAACGCCGCCACCACCGGAAGAGAGACGCGCACTTAGCGTTGACATGCTACGCCGCCGGCTTAACTTGCCGCGGCCACCCCTGAATTCGCGTGTCGGACTCCGACGCCCGGCCCCCCTCCGCAGCCCCGAGATATGTCGCAAAAACGTTGTTACTACGAGGTCCTTGGTTGCGCGCGTGAGGTCTCCGCCGACGACCTCCGTCGCGCGTACAAGCGCGAGGCGCTCAAGCACCACCCGGACCGCAACCAGGGCGACCCCAAGGCCGAGGCGAACTTCAAGGAGATCAACGAGGCCTACCAGGTGCTCTCGGACGACGAGAAGCGCCGCGTGTACGACCAGTTCGGCCACGCCGGGCTCGAAGGGGGCATGGGCGGCGGCCAGGGGGGGATGGGCGACGTCTTCTCCCACATGCAGGATCTCTTCTCCGAGATGTTCTCCGGTGGCGGGTTCGGCCAGCCGAGGAGCCGGCGCGGCGGCGACCTCCGCGTGCAGCAGCGCCTGAAGTTCAAGGAGGCGGCCTTCGGCTGCAAGCGCGAGGTCACGGTCCACGCGCCGACCCGCTGCGACGACTGCACGGGCACAGGGGCGAAGCCGGGGACGAAGCCCGAGCCGTGCACGCACTGCCGGGGGACCGGGCAGGTGTCGAACGCGCGCGGCTTCGTGATGTTCACCAGCACCTGCAATCGTTGCCGCGGGCAGGGGGTGGTCATCAAGCACGTCTGCAAGACCTGCGAGGGGCACGGCCTCGTCGAGAAGCCGCGCAAGGTCACCGTGACGTTCCCGGCGGGGATCGACGGAGGCCAGCGCCTTCGCGTCACCGGTCAGGGGATGCCTGGCCCCGGCGGGTCGCCGTCGGGCGACCTCTATGTCGACGTGGACGTCGAGGAGGACCCGCGCTTCGAGCGCGACGGCGCGGATGTCGTGGCGCGCGCGCACGTCAGCTTCACGGAGGCCGCCCTGGGGGGGGTCATCCGCGTCCCGTCGGTCGAGGACGACGCCGCGACGCTCCCGCTCGATGTCCCGCCCGGGACGCAGCCGGGCGCCGTCTTCACGCTGAAGGGGCAGGGGATCCCTCGCATCGACGGGCGGGGGCGCGGGTCGCTCGTCGTCGTCGTGCAGGTCGACGTGCCGACCGCGCTCTCGGCGCGCGCCAAGGGGCTCCTCGCCGACCTCGACGCCGAGCTGCGCGGCGCGACGGCCGACTCTCAGCGGAAGGTCGCCGCCGGGAAGTAGCCCGCGCATCACGCCCCCCCGTCCGCAGTCGTCGTCTCGTCGCGGAGGGTGATAGATAGAAGGGAGGCATGGCTGTCGTCGGCATCGACCTTGGGACCACCAACACGGTGGTCGCGTCCGTGCGCGACGGTCAGGTCCACGTCCTCGCCGACGAGGAGGGGAACCGGCTCCTGCCGAGCGTCGTCAGCTTCCACCCGAGCGGTGACGTGCTGGTGGGCGAGGAGGCGAGGGGGCGGCGGCTGACCGACCCGGCGAACACGATCGGCAGCGTGAAGCGCCTCATCGGCAGGCCGTGGGACTCCGAGGAGATGCGCCTGGCACGCTCCCGCTTCGGCTTCGAGCTCCGGGAGGGGCCAGGGAAGGGGGCGCTGGTGATGGCGCGCGGCGAGGCGTTCACTCTGCCGGAGATCAGCGCCTTCATCCTGAAGCGCGTGCGGCAGATCGCCGAGGCCGCGCTGGGCGAGCCGGTCGACAAGGCCGTCATCACCGTGCCGGCGCACTTCAACGAGCTTCAGCGGGCTTCGACGCGGGTCGCGGCGCGCGTGGCGGGTCTCGAGGTGCTCCGGATCCTGAACGAGCCGACCGCCGCCGCGCTCGCGTACGGCTTCGGTGGGGAGCGGCGCGAGCGCGTGGCGGTCTACGACTTCGGCGGTGGGACCTTCGACTGCTCGCTCCTCGAGCTCACGGGTTCGCTCTTCGAGGTGCTGGCGACGGCCGGCGACACGTTCCTGGGAGGCGACGACGTCGACACCGCGATCGCCGAGGTGATGTGCAGCGCGTTCTTCGCCCAGTATCGCCAGGACCCCCGGGTCGATGCCCACGCGTTCGAGCGCTTCCGCTCCGCCGCGGAGGACCTGAAGAAGAGCCTGTCGGTGAACGCCGAGGCCAAGATCAGCATCCCGGACGCGGGGCGCGGCGCGGACGGTAGGTCGCTCGCGTTCACGTTCGGCATGTCCCAGTCCGACCTCGACGCCATCGCGACCCCCCTCGTCGAGCGGACCCTCGCGGTCACGCAGGACGCGCTGAACCTCGCTCGGCTCGCGGCCTCGTCGTTCGACCACGTGGTCATGGTCGGCGGTTCGACGCGCATGCCGCTCGTGACGCGACGCGTGGAGGCGTTCTTCGGGATCCCGGTGATCGACGGGGTCGACCCCGAGGAGGTCGTCGCCATCGGTGCGGCCGTGCAGGCCCAGGCGCTCATGGATGAGTCGCGGCAGCGCCCCATCCCGGCCGCGCCGAGGCCCGGGACCATCGGCTCGCCGCAGCACCTCGACCTCCCGAAGCGAACCGGCACCGTTCCGCCTCCGAGCCGGCGCGGGTCAACCGTCCCTGCGCGTGGCGCGCCCGGCCCCCTCGGCGGGGAGAAGCGACCGACCCTTCGCCCCTCGGTGGAGGCCGCCGTCCCGCCGCCTGCTGCCCCTCTCGCCCCCGACGCGGTCGCCGCGACCTTCCACCAGACGGGGGAAGAGCGCTCGATCGTCACCGCCAACCGGGCCCCCATCCCGGACGACGACGAGGAGCCGTCGCTCGGCAGCCTCCAGACGCTCCCGCGCATGGTCGGCGAGGAGGACGAGGCCGAGCCGCTGTCGACTACCGAAATCCGGGTGGCGTTCGAGCCCGGCGCCCCCAAGCGGCCGGTCGCTGCCGGGTGGCGACCGACCAAGCGCTCCGAGGTCGAGCCTGCACCGACCGGGACCGCCGCGGGGCGTGCCCGGACCGTCCCGCAGGCGGAGGAGCCGTTCACGCGGGTCACGCCGCCGCAGCGGCCGAAGGTCGCCTCCCCGCCCGTCAGGGCGAGCAAGCCCGCCGCCGCATGGGCCTCGGCGAAGCCGCTCGACACCGAGGACATCTCGGTCTTCGTCCCACCGGCCGAGGACGCCATCGCCTCTCGGGGGGTGACGCCGTCGAGCGCGCCGAGCGCCCCCGCGAGCCACGGGCTGCCGCCTCGCGGGAAGAACGTCGGTCCGCTGCGGACCGAGGACATCTCGATCATCTCGGTGGGCCTGGACGAGCGATTGCCGGACAGCGTCCCGCTGCCGTCGCCGCTCGGTCCGCCGCCGGTGGACCTCCCCACGACCGCCGGGCGCACAACCGCCGGGGCCCGGCCCCCCTCGTTCGCCCCGCCGGCCGCGCGGGCGCCGGAGCACGCCCCGCCCCCGGCGCCCTTCACGCCCGAGTTCCCCGACTTCCCGCCGCCGCCCGAACCGTCGCCCGCGCAGGCTCGCTCCCCGAGCCGTCGCCCCCCTCCGTCCCCTTCGGCGCCTCCGCGCCCGCCGCCGCCCTTCGAGCCGCCGCCTCCGCCCCCCCCGGAGCCTCCGCACCCCGCGGACCTGAACCCGCCCTCCATCGAAGGCTCGCTGGCGAGCATCCTCGGTCGAGGCGCCAAGCGGCCCCTCACCGGGGCCGACCTGAGCGGGAGCTGGCGCAACGACGAGCAGCCGGTCCTGGTCGACGTGACCCCGTGTGCGCTCGTCGTCGAGACCGTCGGCGGCTACTGCGACACCGTCATCCCGCGGAACGCGACCATCCCGTGCGAACACACGCGCGTCTTCGCGACGGGGCGTGACCTGCAGACCCTCGTTCACGTCCGCGTGGCGCAGGGCGAGGCCCTCATGTTCGACAAGAACCAGTACCTCGGCGAGGTCGAGGTCTCGAACCTCCGGCCGGCGCCGCGGGGGGAGATCCTCCTCTCGGTGACCTTCGAGATCGACGCCAACGGGTCGCTCGTCGTGCGTGCGGTCGACGCCTCGACGGGGCGGAAGGCCCAGGCCTCGATGAAGCTCGTCGCCGTGACGCAGTCCGAGGAGGAGATCGAGGACATGATCGAGCGGAGCCTCTCCCTGTCGGTCAAGGCGCGGAGCTCGTAGCGTCGAAAATCGCCCATTAATTCCGCCCTTCGGCACTACTCTGGAGGCGTGGATCTCGACGCGTTGAAGGCCAGGCTGGCTGCCACTCCGGCGCTGCGGCCGACCGGGAGGGTGCTCGGCGTCACCGGCCTCGCGTTGCGGGTCGCCGTCCCGGGGGCGCGCGTCGGCGACCTCGTCACGGTGCAGCGTCGTGGCGGCCCGCTGGCGTGCGAGGTGGTCGGGTTCGGCGACGGCGAGGCGATCGCGATGCCGCTCGGCCACCTGACCGGAGTGGGGCCCGACGACGTCGTCGAGAGCGCCGGCGGGCCGCTCCAGGTTCGCGCGTCAAGGGCGCTGCTCGGGCGCGTCGTCGACGGGCTCGGTCGCCCGCTCGAAGGGGGCGACGTCACGGGGGGGGTGCTCGTCCCGGTCGATCGTGACCCCCCCGGGGCCCTCGCGCGTCGCCCCATCACGGCCCCCCTGGCGACGGGCGTGCGCGTCCTGGATGGCCTTCTCACCCTCGGCGAGGGGCAGCGCGTGGGGCTGTTCGCAGGCTCCGGCGTCGGCAAGAGCACGCTCCTGGGCGCCATCGCGCGTGGCGCCTCGGCGGACGTCGTCGTCGTCGCGCTCGTCGGCGAGCGCGGGAGGGAGGTCGGGGAGTTCCTCGAGCATGCCCTCGGCCCGGAGGGGCGCGCCAGGAGCGTCGTGGTCGCGGCCACCAGCGACGCCTCGGCGCTCGAGCGGCTCCGGGCGGCCCAGGTCGCGACCGCTTACGCCGAGGCGTTCCGGGACGAAGGTGCCCGCGTCCTCCTCCTGGTCGACTCAGTGACGCGCTTCGCCCGCGCCCAGCGGGAGATCGGCCTCGCGGCCGGCGAGCCCCCGGCCCGCCGCGGCTATCCTCCGAGCGTCTTCGCCATGCTTCCGCGCCTCCTCGAGCGCTCGGGGCAGGGGGATCGGGGCTCCATCACGGCGATCTACACCGTGCTCGTCGAGGGGGGCGACATGGACGAGCCGATCGCCGATGAGGTGCGTGGCATTCTCGACGGGCACGTCGTCCTCGACCGCGCCATCGCCGCGCGGGGCCGCTATCCGGCGGTGGACGTGACAGCCTCGCTCTCGCGGGTCATGGATGCGGTCGTGTCGCGCGAGCACGCGGCGTCCGCGCGGCGCCTCCGGTCGCTCGTGGCGACGTACGAGGCCAAGCGGGACCTTGTCGCGATGGGGGCGTATGCCAAGGGGAGCGACCGGGAGCTCGACGACGCCTTGCTGCGGATGCCGCGCGTCGAGGCGTTCCTCCGTCAGGAGCCGCGCGACCGAGCGCCGATGGACGCGACCGTCCTTTCGCTGGCGGAGGCGGTCAGGTAGCGACCAGTTCTCCCTTTCGGCCCCTCTCTGCTAAATCCCACGCGCCATGACTGTGCTCCAGGTCGCCGACCTCCGCTTCGGATACGCGGGCGACACCCTGTTCGAAAACGTCACCTTCACCCTCGCCCTCGGCGAGCGGGCCGCCCTCGTCGCGCCCAACGGCGCAGGCAAGTCGACGCTCCTCCGGGTCATCGCGAAGGAGGTCGAGCCCGACCAGGGGTCGTCGGTCGTCCGGCGCGAGGCCACGGTCGGTTACTACCGTCAGTCGCACGAGCTGCGCGCCGACGGGGACGTCCTCTCGGCCTTCCTCTCCGGGTTCGGCGAGGTGATGGCGCTCCGGGAGGCGCTGACAGACGCGCAGCACGCCGCGGCGTCTGGCGAGGCGAAGGCGCTCGACCACCTGGCCCACGTGATGGACCGCTACCACCTCGCGCGCGGCGACGAGCTCGAGCGCGAGGTCACCATCCTCGCCCAGAAGCTCGGCTTCTCGGAGAAGGACATGGAGCGCCCCGTCGCGTCCCTCTCCGGGGGGGAGCGCGGGCGGCTGCAGCTCGGCGTCGTCCTCGCGGGCGACCCCGACCTCCTGCTCCTCGACGAGCCGACCAACCACCTCGACCTTGACACCATCGCGTGGCTCGAGGGGCACCTGCGCGGCTTCCGCGGGGCCGTCCTGGTCGTCTCTCACGACCGCGCCTTCCTCGACGCCATCGCGCCGCGGACCATGGAGCTCGGGACGCGCGGCATGCGCCTCTACCCGCTGAAGTACTCGGACTACGTCGTCGCGCGCCTCGCAGACCTCGAGCGCGAGCGCGGGCTCGTGCAGCGGCAGCAGGCGATGATCGACAAGACCGAGGACTTCATCCGCAAGAACATCGGCAGCCAGAAGACGAAGCAGGCGGAGAGCCGGCGGAAGATGCTCGGGAAGCTCGAGCGGCTCGAGCGCCCCGAGGACGTCTGGCAGGCGGCCGAGAAGATCGCCTTCCGGTTCGCCCCCGCCGCGAGGACGGGGGACATCGTGCTCGACTGCCGGGGGCTCTCCGCCGAGCGGGGCGGTCGGCTGCTGTTCGACGGCGTCGAGCTGCTGGTCCGGCGAGGCGAGCGCATCGGCATCGTCGGGCCGAACGGCGCCGGGAAGACGACGCTGCTCAAGCTCCTCGCGGGGCGCGGCACGCGGCACGACGCGGGCGACGTCAAGCGCGGCACGAACCTCCAGGAGGGGTACTTCGACCAGCACCTCGGCGAGGTGAACCCCTCGCTCACGGCCGTGGAGGAGATCCGTACGGTACGCGGCGACTTCACGGTCGAGGCCGCGCGCATGTACCTGGCGCGCTTCCGCTTCTGGGGGGACGACCCGCTCCGCGTCGTTTCGGGCTTCTCCGGGGGGGAGCGCTCGCGCCTCGCGCTGGCCAAGCTCCTGCTCGAGCCGCGCAACCTCCTCTTCCTCGACGAGCCGACCAACCACCTCGACATCCCGGCGGCGGAGATCCTCGAGGAGGCGATCGTCGGCTTCGAAGGGACCGTCATCCTCGTGTCGCACGACCGGCGCTTCCTCGAATCGACGACGTCGCGGATCATCTCCGTGCGCGACGGGAAGGTCGACATCTACCCCGGTGGCTTCCGTGACTACGCCGCGGCGCACGCCCCGAAGGAGGAGGCGCAGAACCTGACGCGCGGCGGCGCGGGGCGCGAGGGGGGGAAGAAGAGCGAGCGGCCTCCGGCGAAGGCGGCTCCGCCCCCGAAGGACGACGAGCAGAGCGCCAGGGACCGGCAGCGGGCGTTCGAGGACCAGAAGAACCGCGCGCGCGCCGAGGAGCGGCGGAAGAAGCGCGTGGCGGAGCTGGAGAAGACGATCGCGGACGGCGAGCGGGAGCTAGAGGCGATGCGCGTCCAGCTGCGCGAAGACCCGATGGGCGACTGGGCAAAGCTGGCCGAGATGGCGAAGAAGGAGCAGGCGCTCGGCAAGCGGGTCGAGGCGATGATGACCGAGTGGGAGAAGCTCTCGGCGGGGGCGTCGACGTGATGCGCGGTCGCGTGGGCGTGCTGCTCCTCTCGGTCTCGCTGGCGTCGGGGACGGGCTGTCACAAGAAGGCGGCGCCCGTCACGGCTGACCCCGTCGCCACCCTGCCGGTCGTGACCGACGACAGCACCGGGCTCCTCTTCACCTGGCTCGACGAGAAGGGGGAGTTTCACACCGGCGAGCGGGTCGCGGACGTCCCGATGGTCGGGCGCGACCAGGTCCGCGTCCTCGACCCCGTGAACGACGACGGGAGCGACCCCGATCGCATCTTCGTGGTCGACCTCCGGACGGCAGGCCCGGACGGGAAGTACCCGACGCGCGCGATGAAGCGGCTCGACTACGACGCCCTGGCGGAGGGGCTTCGCAAGAAGACGGGGCCGACGCTCGGGAGCGTACGTGGACCGGACGACCAGGGGACGCCGGGCCGCGCGCCGGACGCCGGTGGGCAGCCACGGGCGGTCGACCCGAGCGGCGCCGTCAGGCCGATGGTCATCGTGTACGGCGCGTCGTGGTGCGGGGCGTGCCACGAGGCGATGGCATACATGAAGAGGAAAGGGATCCCCTTCATCGAGAAGGACATCGAGAAGGACCCGAACGCCGAGCGCGAGATGCGGTCGAAGCTCGCCAGGGCGGGGCTGAACACCGGGTCGATCCCCATCCTCGACGTGCGCGGGAAGATCCTTGTCGGCTACAGCCAGCAGGCGCTCGACCAGGCGCTGGGGGCGGCGCTGTAAGCGTCGGGCCACGGATCGTGAAGGACGCTCGCCACGCGGCTTACGCCGCACTCCTCGCCGCCGTCGTGGCCTCCCTCCTGGGCTGCGTGGATCCGGGGCCCATCGGAGGAGCGCCCGACGCCTTCGCCCCCGGCGAGGCTGCGGCGCCGCCGTCCTTCGCCCTCGAGGCCGGTCAGTACGACGCGTACGCCCCGCGCCCCCCCCCGTCGCCCGTGAACGCGTTCACGGACGCCGCGTCGTATGCCGACGCGACCGGCGTGCTCGCGCACCTCGCGGACACCCACAACGTCGGGCTCTCGTGCGGTCCGTGCCACTCGACCGGCTGCGGAAGCACCCCGTGCTTCACGCTCGGGGGGACCGTCTACCGCGACTACTTCGGCAAGCAGCCGGCGGCGGGCGTCGAGGTTCGCGTCGTCGATCTGAAGGGGCGGAGCGCGACCGTCTACTCGGGGCCGAACGGAAACTTCGCGCTGTACTCCGACGCTGGCGTCGCCCTTCCGGCGATGGTCGGCGCTCGCGACGGAACGACCACGCGCCCGATGGTCACGACGCTGGCCGTCGGCATGTGCGCGACGGCAGGGTGTCACGTCGTGGGGAGCTCGCCCGACGCGGGGGCCTACTACGCCATCCACGTCCCGTGACCAGGCGGAGGGCCCGCTCGACCGAACGCCTCCTCGAAGCAACCCGGCTCAGGGGAGGTGAACGGCGGAGATCGTGCACGACCCCCCCTTGCAATGGCACGCACCGCACGCGCCGCCAGAGGACGCCGGCGGCTGGGAGCCCGACTGCAGCGGCGTGATCATGTTCTGTACGGACTTCGCGGTGCGAACGCCGATATGGGCGGGGCCTGCGAAGCTCGAGCCGCTCATGTAGAACGTCCCGGAGGAGCTGGTGTAGACGCTCGTCGCCTTGCTGTTGGCGTCGACGAGGCGGACCTCCGCCCCCACGACGGCGGCGCCGCTGGCGTCGTACACCGTACCGCCTGCCATGAACTTCCCGGAGTGGCACTGCAGGCAGTTCTGCCCGGCGTTGTGGGTCGACCTCCCAGTGGTCGCGACGAATGCCGGGGCCCCCGCGAAGACGCCCGCGCTCGAGCCGGTCGAGGCGCAGGCCGTTCCGGGCGCGTAGCCGCCGTTGATCCAGCTCTGGAGGATGGCGATGTTCGCGGCGGACGACCCGCTGCCAGGCGGCATCGCCTTGGTGCCGCTTGTCAGCGTCATCAGCGCGACCGACTCCTCGGCCTCGTTCTTCGTCGGATCGAGCTTCGAGGTCGCCTTCAGGTCCGCGAGGGTGACGAGCCCCGCGAGCGCGCTGGCGAGCGGAGGATCGCCGTGGCATCCGGTACAGCTGGCCGCGAGCATCGTCGACACGTCGCACGGGACCCCCGGGACCCCCGCGCTGCCCCCCCCGGTGCTCGTCGTGGAGGAGCCGGCGCCCGAGCTCGAGGTCGCTCCGCACGCCACCGTCGGGTACCCGGCGCTGATCCAGCTCTTCAGCACCGTGATGTCCGCAGTGGGCGAGCCGGTGCCGGGAGGCATCGCCTTGACCCCGCCCGTCAGCGCCATCAAGGCCAGCGACTCCTCCGCTTCGTTCGAAGTCGGGTCGAGCTTCGAGGGGGCCTCCAGATCGGCGGCTGTCATCAGGCCGGAGAGGGCGCTGGCGAGGGGAGGGTCCCCGTGACAGGCGGCGCACTTGGCGTCGAGCAGGCTTGCGACGTCTGCGGGGAGGCACTCGCTGGTGCCGGCGGGCGTAGCGCCGACCGCCCCGCCGTCGGTCCCCACCCAGCCGCTCGAGACGACGTAGACCGTGGACCCGCTGGGACCGGCGGAGCAGGCGATCATCGCGGCGCCGGCGAGAGTAGCAGCGAGGCATGTGCGGGTGACGTTCATGCTGTCAGGCTCGAGCAGGAGTCATGCCGATATCACAAGGGCGGCCGCGCGCTCACGGGCGTCGGACGGTCGGCCATGTGGAGGCCGTCGACAGCGGAGCTCAGCAGGAAGGCGCTCGCGCGCCGAGGACGGGGCGTCCAATCTCGCCCGTGGTGGTGTAGGGGAGGGGGAGAGATGCTCTGTACGCCGCGTCGCGCCGCCATCAGACTGCTCGGGGGGTACCTCACGGCCGCTGTTGCGTGCAGCAGCGTCGGCGGAGGCCTGCTCCCGGCCGGGACCAGCTGCTCATCCGACGGCGACTGCGGCGTGGGCCTCTCGTGCGTGCCGATCCTGACCCAGAGCGACGCTGGGGCCTGCACGCTCCTCGCGCGCGCGTGTTCGCGGTCGTGCCAGACGGACAACGACTGCGCCGTCGTGGCGACGGGCTTCCGATGCCTCCTGTGTGGCTCCGCGGGCGCGTGCGTCCAGACGCGGTGAACACGCGGCAGCGTCACGGTCGCGACCGTGCGCACCGCGCCCACGAGGCGTGGCGACTCAGCGGCCGTCAGCGCCACGCCCGGGGAGCTCGCGTCCGCCACGCGAAGGAGCGTCCTCGGTTGCGGTCGACCGGAGCGACATCGGTGCGCGCGACGCGGTCAGGCCGTCCGACACATACGTGCGCGTCGAGTGGTCGAACCCGAGACCCAGAACGACCCCGAGCAATCCGCCGACGACGATGAACGGGAGAGCACTGCGGCGTGGCTTCGGCGTCACCGCGGCGACGGCGGCGATGAACGCGGACGGCAGGCGCAGGACGGAGGTGCGCACGCTGGGGACCGATCGGGTGTCGAAGCTGGCCTCCCATGCGGTCGCCGAGGGGAACCGGCGGGAGGCGAGCGTCTTCGAGCACGGGAGCTCGACGGCGGTGACACCGTCGGCATCGGCGGCGGGGGGCGCGTACTGCGCCGCCCGTACCTGCGGGGCGCCGCGGCGCATCGGGGTCCTGCGGGTCGGGTAGCTGGAGGGACGGGACGAACGCGGACCGGAGACCCGAGGCTCACTCTGAGGTGTCATCACGACGGGTACGACTGCAGCTGGCGTGCCGACGCCCTCCCGGCGGCAGGCGCGGCCAGAACTTGGCGCATTTCCCGCTGTGGATGCGAGAAGGGCCCGGTGGGTGCCCCCGGCGCCGGGCGGAGCACCACTGACAGCAGGATCAGGGTGGGGGCGAGGCGATCCGGTCAGCTCCGGGTCGAACGGATGGGCTCGCCGGCCGACGGTCCTCGTTCCGGTCAAGGGATGGGTGCCCTAAGCTGCGCGCGATGTCGCCACTCCTCACGGCCCTGGCGTGCGTCGGGATGCCGGCGCTGGCGTCGGTGCTGCTCGCATGCAGCAGGCCGGACGTGCACGACGCCGTCGACATGCGCGCGCACGCCTGCTCCGACTGCCACCTGTCGGCGTACCGGGCCGCGAGCGCGCCGGTCCACGTGAACCTGCTCGCCACGACCTGCTCGGACTGCCACGGCACGACCGCCTGGGCGCCGGCCACCGCCGGCTCACACCCATGGTCGCCCCTGACGGGCGCGCACCTGACGACGGCCTGCGCCGGCTGTCATCGGGGCACACCTCCGGTCTTCCTCGGCGTCCCCACGGCGTGTGTCGACTGCCACCTGGCCCAGTACGAGGCCAGCCCCTACCCCTCCCACGGTACGTTCGCGACCACCTGCGCCGACTGCCATGGCACGACGACCTGGAGCGCGGCGACCGCCGGGCTGCACCCGGAGGCCAGGTTCCCGATCGCTGCAGGCCCGCACTCCTTCAGTATCGCCTGCACCGATTGCCACGTCGACCCGGCCGCGTCGCCCACGAAGGGGGCGAACTGCGACTGCGTCCACTGCCACCTCGGCGCCCACGAGCTTGCCACGATCGACGCCACCCACGCGTCGCTCGGGCCCGCCTACACGCCGGCCGCATCGGGGCCGCCGAACTCCTGTCTCACGTGCCACCCCTCGGGCTGAGACGGGGGCTCACGCCTCGGCGTGCTTCACCACCACCTCGATCCCGAGCGTCTTCAGCATCTCGGACGGGGCCGTCCCTCCCACCTGGATGATCACCCCGTCGTTCGGCACCGTGGTCACGGCGCCGGTGTCCCCCTTCAGGCGCACCTCCGTGGGGCCGATGTCGAGGACCTCGCTCGGGAGGTAGGGGCGCACCTTGCCGGCGGCGATCAGCGCGTCGATGCGCGCGCGGTTCTCGGCGCGACAGCGCGCGAAGGCGCCCCTGCGGTAGCTGATGGAGACAGACGCACACCCGTCGAAGTCGGCCAGGGAGATGGCGGTCTCCACCGCGGCGTTCCCGCCTCCCACTACGAGGACGTGCTTTCCGACGAAGATGGCAGGTTCGACCAGGGCGTAGTGCACCTTCGCCTGCTCCTCGCCCGGCACCTCCAGCTTGCGAGGCGTCCCCCGGCGACCCAGCCCGAGCAGCACCGTCGCCGCCACGAACGGGCCGCGGCTCGTCTCGAGTCGCCACATGTCGCCTTCGGCGTGGACGCCCTCGACCAGGACCCCGGTCTGCACCGGGAGGTTCGTGTCGCGGACGATGGTTCGCCAGAGCTCGACCAGCTCCTCCTTGCTCATCCTGGCGCGCCGTATCGTCCCGACCTTCGCCAGCTCGAGCGGTCCTGTCATCACGACCTTGGCGCGTGGATAATGCAGGATCGTCCCGCCGACCGTCTCGCGCTCGAGGAGCACCACCCGGCAGCCTGCTTCCATCAGGCGGAGCGTGGCGCTGATCCCCGCCGGGCCTGCGCCGACCACCGCGGCGTCATAGGCGCCGCCCGTCCCTCGCCGCGCGCTCGCGACGACGTGATCGGCGGCCTGTCGCCCCTGGCGAACGGCGTTCCGGATGAGCCCCATCCCTCCGAGCTCGCCGATGACGTAGACGCCGGGACGGGTGGTCTGGAAGCTCGCGTCGAGCTTCGGAAGCTCGACGCCCCGCTCTGCCGTGCCGAAGACGAGCTTGATCGCGTCGACGGGGCATGCGTCGAGGCACGCCGAGTGGCCGATGCAGGCCAGCGGGTTCAAGAGCCTGGCCTGGCCGTGGACGAGCTCGAGGACGCTCTTCTCGGGGCAGGCGCGTACGCACGCGCCGGATCCGATGCAGCGGCCGAGATCGATTACCGGGTGGATCGTCTCCGGCACGACCTCCCCGAGCGCGGCGATGTCCGCGAGCGTCGCGATGGCGCTCTCGTGTCGCCTGCCCAGGTGTCGCGTCCAGAGCCAGTTGAGGAGCGCCGCGACGAGGACCGCGAAGATGACGATCGTCAACGAGGGGGCCGCACCCATCGCCCGAAGCAGAGCTGTCACGGCGGGGCACGCTACTACGACCGTCGTGGCTCGTGGCGTCGCGTGCGCAGGCGTGCAATTGCCTGACGGCCGCGGCCTCGTCTTTGCTACAGGTGGCCCCACCCGCGGCCGCACCTCTGGCCGGGGCACGGGACGCGACCGTGACAGACGTGGCCACCTCGACTCCGCCGCAGCCAGCGCAGGCACGCCGCCTTGGCGCGTGGATCACCGCGGCCTGCCTCGCCGGTGTCGCGGCGGTCCTCATGTGGCGCGGCTACGACTTCTACCGCCAGGCGCTCGAGCTTCGCCCGGTCCACCCGGACTACCGCAAGCTGAGCCCCGCCGGCCTGCTCGGGCACGGCTACGGGATCATCGGGACGGCCATGATCTTCACGAACCTGCTCTACCTCGTGCGGCGCAGGTTCACGAGGAGCATCCCCGCGTGGGCCGGCTCGGTGAAGGCGTGGCTCAACCTGCACGTCTTCACGGGGTTGGTCGGCTCGCTCCTCATCGTGTTCCACTCGGCGTTCCAGCTTCGCACGCCGATCGCCAGGCTGACCTCGGTCAGCCTGTTCATCGTCGTCGTCACCGGGTTCGTGGGCCTCCACCTGTTCGACCTGGTCCCCAGGCGGGGCCTTCAGGCGCTCCGGGCGCGCCTCGACACGATCGAGCCGCTCTTCCCGGGGGTCGTCACGCGCGTCGGCGAGGCGCTGGCGACCGCGCCCGTGACGGCGCTCCCGCACGACGCGTCGTTCGTCCGGCTGATCGTGACGGTGCCCCGATGGCTCCTCGAAGCGTCGGCGCGGCGGCGGACCGTGAGGAAGGCGGCCCGGGCCGACAAGCTATTCCGCGCGCTCCAGCTGGCGCGCCCCGACCTCGCGCGCGACCTCCTCGAGAACCTCGAGTTCGTCGCGTCGGGCGAGGTCGACGCCCAGGCGGGCGGCGCGGTGATGCGATCATGGCGCTCGCTGCACCGCTTTCTGGCGCTGCTGATGCTCGTGAGCGTCTCCGTCCACATCGGCGTCGCCTGGTACTTCGGGTTCCGGTGGGTCTTCGAGCGGTGACCGGAAGGCTCCTCCGCGCGCTGGTCACGAGCGTCGTCGCGCTCGTCTTGTTCATGCCGGCGCGCTGGGGACGGGCCCAGCTCCTCTCCCCGGGTCCGCTCTCGAGCGCGCACGCGTCCATCGAAGGTGACGAGCACTGCAGCGACTGCCACCAGTCGGGCAAGCGAGTCGACCCGCGCGCCTGCCTCCGCTGCCACGACGACCTCGACGCACGCCTCGCCGCCAGC
>Ga0316217_10002576_pt1 | contig 21631 bp, 21 predicted proteins | sample 1anoAmetaG_FD_203633 | JGI IMG/M metagenome (GOLD analysis project Ga0316217, IMG submission 203633) | Freshwater microbial communities from Trout Bog Lake, Wisconsin, USA - 1anoA | ecosystem: Environmental > Aquatic > Freshwater > Lake > Hypolimnion/Profundal zone | place: USA: Wisconsin...
TGTTGAATTAAAATATGGGATTGGTGCCAGTTCTAAAAACTACCCTTCGCTGCAGCGATTAATTAGGACCATTAAATCTCACTATTAAATCTAACCTAGATATGTATCATGGCCAATTGCTCGAGAGCTTGCCTCAACAACTATCCATTATGTCTACATCTCAGCCAGCTAACTGTTGACCATCCCAACAAACACAAAACCATCTCAACCACAGCTATAATCGCAGTCAAATCACTCAATAGTCAACTAGTTATAGTAATACTCGCATTAACATACATCATTTCAGCATAATGAACTGTCGAATGCATTCCTGCTTCAGCTGCTTGTCCTACTTCCGCACGCTCAGCCTGAACACCCCCACCACTCCTTTGTGAGTGGACCCCAGCCGCTCTTCAACTTTATTGTAGTTGAGGCAGCTGATGGGCTCGCTCTCGATGCCTCTGCGGGCGAACCCTGGCTCTGAGTAGAAGATGCGGTCGCACCAGGCCGGCAGCTTGACTCTATCGTACCCGCCCTTCTTCTGGTGGAAGCGGTAGGAGGGCAGGAACTTAATCTACGGCTCGCAGTACAGAAAGAAGTGGTTTTTGCGCAGCACCTGCAGCTCGTCATACACCAGCGCCTCTTTAACGAATCCAGGGTTTGTGATAACTTCTGGTTTGTAGAGCTACTAAACCAAGTTTTTGAATTTGAACTCTTTTTCGATGTTGACAGAGAGCCTGAGATTGAAGTCCCCGGCCAAAAAGATGGCCTGGCTCTGTTTGAGCAGCCGCGAGGAGTAGGTTTACTGCAGGAGGTGGGTGTGCAGCTGATTGAAGTCGTCTATGCGCATGAAGACGTTGGAGTAGCCCGACTGCAGTCGACAGTTCACTACGCAGATGATGGAGTCGTTGAGTTGGAGGAACACTGCGAGGCCCCCGTTGGATTTCAGCGGGATTTCTATCATTTGGATGAATTTGGTGTGGAGTGCGGATGGGGCGTTGAAGACGAGAGTGAGGAGTTTGGCCTTTTCGTAGGCGAGGTTGATGAGGAGGAGGTAGCCTCTGGCCTCGAGGAGGTATCTCAACTTGTCATTCCACTTGTCGGGGAAGACGACCTGCTGCAGATTGACCACGAGGACATCGCATTTCTGAGTGAGTATCTCACTGAGCCAGCTCTCCACAGCTTTGTTCGAGTGGTGGACCGGGTTGTTGTGGCAGGTGTTGAAGGTGGCGATGCACACACTCGCATCCGAATAGCTGCAGAAGTCCTTCTCCGGCAGTTCCAGTGCGATATTCTGCTGGAAGTAGTGGGTTGCATGTTGCGCCTCGTCTTTGCCTGCGTGATAGGTGTGTTACCCAGCAAGGAGTCAATGCACTGCTGCTTGAAGAGGTCACTTCTGACGGAGTTGAGGTAGCGGTTGAGGGAGGTGAGTGCCCCGCCGAGGGTGCTGATGATGGAGTTGTTCTCCTTGCGGGTCATGTGGGAGGCCACGCTGGCGGTGCCGCAGTAGATGTTGCTGATGCGGTCGCCCAGCTACGCCCACACGTGGATCAGCTTTTCGATGAACTCGTTTTTGAGGGTGATGCGCTTCTCCTGCATATCTGCCTGGGCATCTGAGGTATAGGGGTGGGTACTGATGGTTTGGGCCACTTTCTTGAAGAAGTTCTCGCTGATGCGTGCGAGCATGACGTTGGTGCGGTCGAGGCAGTCGAGACAGTTGACCCTGGGCACTCTAAATCTGGAATGAAGCACATGGTCTGGGCCTGCTTGGGCTCCAGCGTGATGTTCTGCATGACGCTGAAGGGCACCTCTCCGAAGATGTCCTCTTCATGCTTCAGGATGAAGTCGTTGATGAAGTACTGCCCGTTGCTGCTGCTCTACATCACTTCGTTGAGGTCGAAGAAGAGGTACGGCAGCCCCACGTTTCTCCCGAACAGGGCTTCGAATCTCTACTTTACACCACCCGTACATTCTTGAGTTCCTTCTCCGGCGACTTCTACCTGGAGAGCAGATTGATGGTGGTTATCTGTGCGTGGTAGAGCCCTTCGAGGCGGTTGTAGTGGGCCTTCATGGCCTGGTCCTCGTCGGCCTGGGTGTTCTGTGCGAATTTGATGGTGCCCTTGACCTTGGCCTGGCGCCAGAAGAGGGGCACGCTGCCGCGGATACTGAGGTGGACGTAGAGCATGTTGTGGCATTTGATGATTTCTTAGGTCTCCACGAAGTTGGAGGCGTGGCTTGCTTCGTCCAGCCCGCGGCTGTTGAAGCGAGTGCCTAGCTAGGGCAGACTGTACCCGACATGTGCATGCTTCTGCGGCTGACTGACAGGTACTACCACCCGAAATACTTGCTGCTGGTTTTGATCTCGGCCACGAAGCCTTGGATGGCTGGGATGAGCCAGCAGCTGGGCACTTTGCTGGCCGCGAAGTTCGATAACAGCTGCGTGTTCCAGGCGAATTCGTTGAACTAGAAAGTTTAGGCAAGTTTGGTGAGCTGCCTGGTCAGACAGCAAGTGATATTTTCGCGATAGCTGAAGTAGAAGTTGCCAGAAATGTAATCGCTGAGCAGGTCCATCACCCGGTTCTCCTCCTCCAGTTCCTCCGGCTTCTGGTACTTCTTCTTGCGGTAGGGCACAAACTTGACCTCAGTGATACACATGATGGGATACTCGATGTACCTGGCTGTCTCCCTGGCCGCAGTGGCCAGCAGCAGAAAGGGTTCATGGTTGATGATGATGGTGCCCATCAGATGGTAGAACCTGATGAACTGGCTGATGCCGAGCTACTCGATGCTGCTTTGGTAGGACTAGTAGGGGAGTTCGCGGAGTTGGTTGGTGCGCTTGGTGATGCTCAGGTAGCTGTTGGCTGAGGAAGTGAGCATGTGCTTCTGGGCGCCGGAGCGGGCGGTGAAGAAGTGGGGGCCGGTGGTGAGGCACCTGAGCTGGGTAGGCGGGAGGGTACGAAGAAGTGGGTTGCCGATTCGCAGAGGGCGTAGGGTGCTTATTCATTTGAGTCCATCTATCAATTATAGCCCGGGGACGGGCAGTGGCCACCAGCACTCTAACATAGTCAACTGAGGGGCTAATGTTACTCAGTAAAGGTAAGCAGCAGAAATAAAGCAATAAGTTCAATTTTGCCAAATACTGGATAACATTCAAACACCACCCTCATTGCGCTCAATACACAATAAGAAAACTGCATAATTTTTCAATTAGGAGCTAATGACCACTGCAGACCAAGTTTGCTGCTACTGGAGGGCTACTTGGCTGCTGCTATTGAAGGGCTGCCTGTTTAAAAGTTGCAGGATGATAAGCAAAGCAGGATGGCAGATGACACAGATCAGAGTATCCCCAGAGTCTTCTTTTATTACTAGAGCTGCTGCAGGTACTACAGCTTGGCCTCAAGGGCTGCGATCTTCTAGATTTTGAGTTTGTTGTAGGACTACAGCCGTTCGTCTTGCAGGTCTTTCACATGTTTGAGTCTTTTGAACTCGGCGTCGAGTTCGTGGTGCCAGGGGTAGAGGACGGTGATCTGGAAGATGAGTGCGGTCATACTGACGCAGAAGCTGGTGATGGGCAAATATCTCTGCCAAAACATGCTTATGATTTGCGATTGAATTAAATAATAAAACAACTCGTCCCTGGCTACAAAACATCACTGTAAATCTCACTTGAGAGCTTATCCACTCTCGCCTTTACTCCTAGTCAGCTCAATAGCTGCTATTAGAGATAGTTGGTGTGACTGTCAATCATGCATTAATCAATGAATCTATCTATCAATAGCAATGTAATGCAATACAATCTATGAATGGTACTATCAGTTTTTGCAGATTTTGATATGGTCTGAACAGGCCTTCTCATTCTTCCAAGTCTTGGAGCAACTCCAGCAGAGATACTCATCGCACTGCTTGCACCTGATCTGCTTGCCCTTCTGCTCCTTCTGGATCATATACCCGCAGCTGCACTTCTTGAACCCGAAACTCAGCAGTTCGTTCCTCACCAGCTTGCTGCTCCACTACTTGCAGTCGAAATGTTGGTGGGGCTGTCTGCAGATAGAGCAGAACCAGTGTCCGCAGATTGAGCACTAGAAGTGCGGCTTTTAGTTTACTGTCTTGACCTAGAAGATTTGTTCGCATTTGGAGGTTGGACAAAAGAAGTACTCTTTGTGGGCTTTGACGTACTACCTCACTCGTTTGTAGCTCAAGGCTTCGAACTCTTCAGTGGAAAGCAGCACTTGGAGGTCATTGGGGTTGAGATTAACCCCGCATCCATCCTGAGGACAGGTGAGAGGGGCAACCTTGGCTATCCCAGAGATTTTTGATTCCCCATCTTCGTCTCTCTTGGTCTAATCCACATAGTCCCCCAAACATTTCCAGCAGAACTCATGCAAACAGTTCATCAGTTTGAATGGCTTCTCGACGTCTTTATTGCAAAGGTTGCAGGAGCCTGGCAACGAATTGCCTATCTTTTGCCATTCCTTCCTCGCTTTATTGATGGAAATGAAGTCTCCCGAAATCTGTACCTCTCTTCGTTTGTAGACTATGTAATAATTGAGATTGAGCTTGGAATTCCTGTCTTTTTTCAGAATCGCCTGATTCTATTCTATGATTTGGTTCAACATTTCTTATACTTTGACCAGACCCTTTGTCTTGTATGACATGCTTTACACGAAAATGTGGTGATCTTCAAAAATGGCATCGATTCTTTTTTAGATTTGCTCGTATTAGTAGTCCAGGCAATAGACCCGAAGGCAATGTATCTTCTTTACGAACCCAAATAGAACCCTGTACTCTAGATTTTACTCAATTCGTTAGAGCTCAGCTTAACCCTGATCCGTATTATACAAAAAATTGAAGTGAGAGATCTCCAGCCTTTTAATGAATGGAGTGAACAGATTGGCGATGACTTCTGTAGGTTTCAGCAAATTTTAGCGGATGGGACTGCGACATGTAATGAAGGTGTGAGAGACCTTCCCAAACTGTTTCGTATAGGTCTCGATTCTGACATTAGTTGTGCTTTCGAATATCTGCTTCTAATATTCAAACTGGTCTTTGAGGGCGTCAAAAGCCCTCTTGTTGACTTTGACTATCAGCTGCTTGAAGTTGTAGCGGAAATGGATCTTTCCTGCCCCAATGATGCCCTCTTTCCCGTCCAACTTTTTGACCATCTAGTCAATAGTTTGCAGACTGTTGGAAGTTATTGTTGCAGTCAGCTCGTGCTTTATGTATTTTTCGATGTTCTAAGTCCGTGGTTCTTCCGGCTATTGCTTCTAGTTTTTGACTGCAACTGTCAAGCCGCTGAGTTTGTTGGCAGTCAGAACTTTGGTGATTTCTGTCTCCCACTCTTTTTCACTGCGGGAGGCTACAGCGTGACTCTAAATTTCCCTAAATTCCTGAATATTGAGAGGTTGACGGAAATCAAAAGGCAACATGCCGTTAATGATGAGATTTTCTAGTGCTTATTTGACCTCAAAGGCATCAATGCTAGAGTTGAAGCATTTTATGCCTGTAAACTTCAAGCTGATGCTAAACCTACACCCACAGATTATTTTGGCATATTTTGATTTGTTTTTGGCCTAATTTTTGTATTTCAACTGGAACTCTTAGAGTATATCAAGCATTTGGTGTGGGATGTTGTTCTTTTTACCATAGTATAAGAACAAAGGGTCTTTGTTGAGTTTGCCTGTGTAGAAATGCATATAAATTTTGACTGTCATATTCTACTATTTCTTCTATCGTTTTTGCTCATCAAACTAAAGTGCATACTATGTAAGCAAGTCCCTGACTCTGTGTTATTGCTCTCTGTTAAAGACAATCACTTTGAGTATGTTTCCGAAGGGGTATGCGTTTATTCCTTAGAGGATTTGCCTGATTTAGTTCAATATCACTCTTTCTCCTTTCACTAGGAATTCAATCTCTGCGTCTGTGAAGTTCAAGCTTTTTACTAAAAACCCATCGTCAAACTGGACGAAGATGTTGGAAATGATGTTATAAATGAGTTTTTCATTCTTTTTCTTGATTTTCTTCAGCTAAACGTAGTCAGTCACCAAATCGTGGATACTTATCTCGGGCTGGAAACCTTTGTCTGCATAGATGTCAGTGGCTTTCAAATTTTTAGAGTAGAAGATGGAGATTCTATTGGTTTACTAGCTCACGTCATAGGTGATATACTTCAAAATGGGGTGATTGTTGTTTTAGCTGTTCATGTACTAGCTCTCTATTTCCTTGAGTATACAAGTGGGCAGAACTTTGTCGATTTTCTCATAAAAAGGGTTCATCTTCTAGGCTTACTTCAAGTTGAGCTTCTTAAACACATAATCCTAGACAGTGTGTTTCAGGAAATCGAACTGAATCTAGTGAGCGATTTGGCAATAGGTGACTCCTCTGTTGGGGTTTACTTGGTCTTTGCCTACCCTCTTGTCTTTTGGGTTCTTTTGCTACTTGGAGTCTTTGAGATCATAGCACACAATCCATTTGGGGTACAACCCCTGCAAGGCTAAAGTACTTGTTCCGTAGATGGTGACTGGCTTCTTCTGCAGGACGTGGGTGTATCCGACCCTAGGGTTTTAGGAGTAGAGGCAAAGGTTGACACAGAAGCTAGTGATCATGCAGGATAATATGGCATCGTCTAAGTTTTTGCAGCACTTTAGTTTGAGTTTGATGGTGTCGATGAGATACACGATTGCTGGGTCTTTGATATCGAACTTGAAGTTCTTGATGATTTCTCCGATTTCCTCTATGAGTTCCTTGGTCTGGAACAGAGTCTTCTTGTTGAGATAGTGTGAGTGAATCCAAGAGTTGAGCCTGTCTTTGCTCTATTTCTGCAAATGGTAAAACTAGCTGTAGATATTGCTCAAGTAGAAGAAGTCCCCCTTCTGTGACGAAAAGTTGGTATACTTTATCTCCTAGAGCTTCTACCTTGTGTTGAGACTTGAGTAGAACAAGTTCGAGGAGTTGATCACCATGCACAGGATTTAGATGACGATTGGCTTCAAACTCCAAAGCAAGTTGAAATCCTGCTTCTACCATTTGCTGAAAGTCTACTCATGTTCAGACTCAAGGTACTTCGTGTTTCGCACGATGTAGTCCAAAACGATTGCTTAGACGATGGATCTGCCTAGGAAAGGTTCGATATGCAACTGCAGAAGCAGTTTGCCGATTGTTGTTATTTATTACTTCTCACTCAGCCCTCCTATCATCTGCAGTGTTTACACTGACATTTTCAGCGCCTATTTGTCTGGAGCTTTGATATACTTGAAGGTGAAAATGTTGTCCACGTTTAAAGACTTGAGCCTTAAAACCAAAGTGTCTAGTGCAATATTGTCTATTTCTGGGGTTTTGTTTATGCGAAACTTAGATAGCTAGGCTTAGCTATAGAGACGGAAGCAGAATCCGTGGGAGGTTCTTCCTGCACGGCCTGCTCTTTGTTTGGCTGAGGATTGGCTTATATTCACCAACTTACGACTGCTGACTCTGAACTTTTGGTCGTAAACCAGTTCCCTATCAACTCCTGGGTCAATAACCACCTTCACTCCATTGATAGTGATGGAAGTCTAAGCGATTCTGGAGGCAAATATGAGTTTTAGCTGTTTGGTTTAGAGAAAAACTTCCTTCTGCTCCCCAACAGCTATCTTTCCATGTAGAGCAAACACTCTAAAGATCTTGGGATTGAGGTATCTTTAGAAAATGTTGCAGAGTATGTTGATATCATCTACTCCGCTACAGAAGACAAGAATGTCGCCTTTGTACTATTTCTTGATCTCTGAGCTGTTCAAGAGGATGTCTTTTTTAATGACCATTTCTACCTTCTTGATGAGGTCCGGCTAGTGCACTATCGGACGATAGAGGACCTAAACAGGGTACAACCTGCCTGAAACCTTCATTATCTTCGAATGGAAGTAGTCTTCGAAAAGTTTAGCGTCAAGGGAGGCACTAGTAACAATGACTTTAAAGCCCTTCCTTACTTCCTGAAGCTACTTCACCAGCCCCAAGATCACATCAATGCTTATCGTTCTTTAATGGGCCTCATCGATGATCAGACAACTGTATTTGCTGAGGCAGCGGTCAGATGTGAGCTAGTCTAAAACAACTGAGTCCAGCTTGAATAAGATTTTGGCTGTTCTCGAGACTGGCTTATACGAAGAAGTGGCATAGTCTACGAAGCCTCCTATCTTCTCTTGCATTTCAAAGGCTACTCTTTCGGCCACTGTTCGTGTGGCAAGTCTGCGGGGCTGTGTGATTAATATGGGCAGCTTTTCTCTTGAGTCATTCTAGAAGACTCTCAGATACTAGCAGAGCATTTGAGGGAGCTGGGTTGATTTACCCGAGCCGGTTTCCCCCTCCAAAATGATGAGATCTGATTTGTTGAGTCTCTTGAAGATCTCTTGTTTGCGAGCAATGATGGGAAGTTTGCTCTTGAGCTGCTTCTCAGCAATGATGAGTATCTTGAGTAGATTCCTCAACTTATGGACATCCCTTCTGGCCCTTCCCAACTGTTCCTTGACCAAGTTGATGGCCTCCTTGAAGTTGTCCAAATTGGTATGCAGTTATGAGAGTTGTTCAGCTTCTTTCTACAGCAGATCCTTCTACTTATCGTCGTTTCTCGACATCATCTAGTTGCATCTGCACTCCAGCTACTCCATTTATTATTCGTAACTAGCTAAGTCGGCCTCGAGGAGTGTTCTTATTTTGGATTAGACTTCCTCAATGCTGGCTGTATCTTCATAGCGACCGCATTCTTCGTCACTGGATACCTAATGCTAGCCGAATTCATCGAAGTGCTTCTAGTTTTTCTGCCTTCTCTGGTGAAGGTTATCTAGGAAGCTCTGCCAATGTTTGAGTTCGCTTGTGTCGAACTTCATCTCTTGGGTTACATCACTGTTGAATTCGAACATCCTCATGTCCCTATCGAAAAAGGTAAAGTTGATCCTTTTTTCCTAGTATTAGTAGTATAGGAGAGGAGTTTTGGTGAAGTTGGAGAAATCCAGTTCTATCTTCTTCTTCTAAGTCATAAGCTTCAAAAATTTTTAGATTTTGAGCTATGAGCTGTTTATGCGATGATAGAGCTGATCAAAGATCTTTTGTATGACCTAGTACTCTTTTTCTCCTAGTTCCTTATTCGATTTCATCAGCTCTTTTAGATCTCTCACTTTCCGCTAACCGTTTCGCTTGGTATCGTTGTACTGAAACTTCAAGGTAGGCACCTTCTTGCCATAAAATACCTCGATGTTGTTTGCTCCGTTGAAGGCCTTCTTCACATACTTTTTGATACTTTTTAGCAGCTATTTTTATTAAAACTAAGGGAGACAATCAACAAAATTTTCATTGTGGTGCAGATTCGTGAAATCTAGTGTTTCTGAGCAACTCTATTGTTTTTAGAGCATTTTTATATCTAAGGAAGAAGCTTACTAAGACGCTGCTTTGGAGAGCGAATGAATCTCACTAACGTCTAAATCGAATTTGAGGGTTTGAGATTCAAAGTCAGTTCTCATGGACAGGCTTTGGTTTAGTTTTTATGCCTTAACAAACTTCTTCTTCTTTTTCTCTCCTACAGAAATGCTTGAATTCAAGGACATGCTACTCTTATATAGTGAGTGATATTATATTACTTGCTTTTGAAAATGGGACAAACCAATGATTGCTTTGAAGTGTTTGGAAAAATTCCTGCCTGGGTTTCATAATGCATATTTATGAGTATTGTGGAGTAGTGATGACGTTATTAGTTCGGTATTATTGTTATTATTGAGGTGTGGCTATAGTTTTATTATGCATATAAAAGGTTTCCTGCAGAAAATCTCCTAGCTGCCCTCCAACTACGATAATACTTTGCTTATATCCAGCAGATTAGAAGCCAAAGATCGATATAAAACTAAAACCAATCCCTAAATCCCTAACTTCTCCAATAAGCTCATTGTCTTGGGACTTAAGAAGGGCTAGCCACCATTCAAGATTTTAGCAACTCATCGTCCTCTCGTTACGTCTAAGTTGGTCAAAACCCAGGAAAATAACTTCAGCCCGTAGGGATTGGGCAAGCTGAACTTTAGGTAAAAGGTTGAGGAAAAGATAATGGATTTGATGAACGAAAGACAACAGTTAGTTGTCACTCGAATGAAGACTCTCAAAGGAGCAACTAAATCAGTCAACTATAGCTCACTGAAGCAAAAGAAACTAAAGTCAACCCCTGCATTACCTTAGTATGTCAGAAATATGTAATAAAGGTCCTATAAAGAATGAAGCCTTGCAAAATCAGTTCGATTAGTTTGGGAGTAAGACCCAAGAGTAGCAGAGTTTAGCGCTCAAAAAGTGAACCTAGGATCTACTGCAAAGCTTAGGTCTCTCACAGGAAAGTGAGGGCTTCTACAGCAAGGAGTCTGAAAACAACTGACTAAGGTGGAAGTGAATAAGGGAAGAAGATAGAGGATTGGCCGAAGGGGAGGCTAGATGGGTGGTATGCAAACCGATTGCCAGATGAAGAAGATTTCTACTGGATGGAGTGACCTAGTTTACTTAATAATTTATAAGACACATTTATTCATGTCTGATTAGTGTTAGAAGTCACAACTTTGGGATTAGTCACTAATGATATAAAACTTTAAGAGCTTCTAGATCTCTGTGCCTTGTGTGCTTGTGTTATGTCGCAGATATTGATGTATTGGCGTAATCCATGAGATGTGCAATCATTTCGAGGAAAGCAGCTTGGACTTGGTGAGCAGGAGGGGCGATCCTTGGCCTCCTTTGCTCCTGAACTGTCCGCGGAAAGCAAGGATTTCTTTATCGTGATTGGACTTCAGCTATTTCCTAATGTTGCCATACTTGAGGTTGATCCTTTCTTCCTCCTTATTTCTCTCCTTGATCTGCTCGTCAACCCCTGTTTTTATCTTCTTCTGCAGAGCGGCCAACTCCACAGCCTGCTTGGCTCTCAGCGTATTCAGTGCGGTCTCTATCTTGAGGTTGCGGCTATTGAGCCAGGCTTCCTTTTCGCTCTTCTCCAGTTCGGCCAGCTTCACCTGCACTTTATGCGCCTCAGTGTACCTATGTATCAAAGATGTTACAGTTTCTGCTTGGCCATGTGCTCTTCCATTTTCTTGAGGTTCAGGAACTCAGAGCTCTACTTGACTTTGTAGGATAGTTGCTTCTCAAGTTCGTTTCGCTGGGAGTCCAGCTATAGTTGATGCTTTGCCTACATGTCTTTGAGTAGCTTTTAGCCCTATTGGGAGTAGTCGCTGAGTTTTTTTTAGAAGAGGTTGTTGAATGACTTTAGTTCATCCTAGTGCGCATGGGTAAGGTCGTTGTGTTACTGGTTGTGCCTTTGCTCCATCTCATACACTCTTCTTGCTTCCAGATCCTTCCTCAGCTGCTCTGAATTGAGTCTGTGGTTTTCAGCCTAGACGTAGTTGCCATTCTTCTGGTGCTAGTGCATGCTGGCAAGGGTTTGGTTGAGCAGAGTCTAGAGCTAGTCTGCCGACCTGCTGACTTTGAACTCACTCATTTATTTCTTAAAATAAAATTATCATGAGTTTTAAGATATGGACCGACCTATCAGAATTATGCGTCTTAATGCGCCAAATTTCATGCACAGATTGCACCACAAAATGACAACAATGGATCTCACCCGCTTTCGTCTGACAACTCTCCCAACTATGCACACATACTCTGAGTTTTGATTCCTGGATCCTTGATAGCCCTTTTTATTGTTCGTTATCACTCTAAGCTATTAGACCTCTATGCTATCAATCTTCCCCATCTTGAAATCCACTTTGGCTGTGACCGAAAGAGGGGTGTTTCTTGGAGTTCAAAAGGGTTTCCAGTTTTAATGGCAATCAACGGAAGTCTAATTGTATTGTTTGGAAGTGTGCATAATATAATAAGCTATCGGGATGTTTTCAAGCTGGATGGAGAGCCTGTTTGGGCCCAACATCAAAGACGAAGAGCTGTTCGTGAGGCTGACCTACAGATCCAACATACGCAAACTCCTTGCAACCACCACCTACACTTCCGATGCTGGCTGGGGATGTATGCTCAGAGTTGTGCAGATGGCCCTTGCCAATTTGCTGTGTAAAAGGGAAGGCGCCGATCCCAAAAATGTCATTCCTCTCTGTTGGGACAATAGTTACATGCCTTTCTCGATCCAAGTCCTGACCTAATCCTCAGCCCAGCTGTTTCCCCATAAAAAACCTTGCGAGTGGTACTCTCCAAGCGAAGCTGGCTTTCTGATCCAAAAGGTTTTGTAGAAATTCAACCTCACTTACAGCGTAATGGTCTGCAGCGACGGCAGCATCTTTCGGGACGAGATCCCCAAAAGCAAAGAAAACATAGTGATTTTGGTGATGGCAAGGATTGGTTTGGAAAAGCCGGAGGTTGAATACTTGGACGCTTTGGTTAGCATCATGAAATGTAAGTTTTTCTTTGCCATTCTGGGTGGCACTCCCAGGTATGCCCACTTGTTTGTGAAGGAGAAGGATGGGTATTTGGGGTATTTGGATCCGCACTAAACGAAAAAGTCAGCACAATGCTAGGAGGAGTTGCTGAATAGTTTGAAAGAGTATGAGGGACAACTGTAGTGGATAAAGAGATAGAAGATAAGCAGTTCAATGTGCATAATGTTTACCCTAAAGAACTCTCAAATTGGTTAGTTTTGGTAAGAACTGGTAAAGTTCAAAGAGAAATGGAAGGAAGGTTTTTTCATTTACTTCGAAGATCACAGGCCTTAGCTGGACCCTTAAGGAATCATATAAATAGTTGATTTTTGATCATTTTTAGTCAAATAAGCAACATCTTTCTTCTTAACTGCAGCCTCAACCTAATAAATGATCAACATTCAAAGGTAACGAGTCATTAGAATTACAAAGTAATCAGAGTCCAATGCTTTTCATTTTTTTGAACAAAGTGCTCAAAAAGTTTACTATATTTCCTTTAACTATGATTTAAAATCTACTTTCCCTCTCTATTCTTTCTCTTACTAAAGCTGCCCCCTCTTGTTTCTTAACCTCAAAGATCATATTTTCTGTTGCGAAGGCTGAAACTGCTTTAATATGCTTTTAAGGGTCTAGAGTGTTTGAATTGATTTTTGTTTGGAGCTGAGTCCAAGGCTTATTAATTGAAGTTTAATAATTAGATTAATAGATGTTGATGCTGGCCGAACAGTTTCTCCCCATTGATGGGGAGCGACCTTTGCAACTAGCACAGATTCAGAAATGCGTTTGAGGTGGTGGCCACTGCATTGGTCCTCGCTATTATTCATTTCCACACTCCACATTCATCTATTCAATACATTCACTCCACTCCATTCACTCCACATTTCATCAAGATAGTCGGGATGATGGTGGAGGTCCATTCATGTAAAGAGTAAATGAACAAAAACGAACCAAGATAGGAGAAGCACTATCTACTGATAGTTGACATCATATCTATTCATCTACTCCTTTCCTCGATTCAATTAACGTAACTCTTCCTTCCATTGTTTACGCTTCTGCATTAGTAGGCACTGTAAGCATTAGGAATGCAGGTCATTTGAGCGTTTGTTGCTTTTTCCAAGCTTTTTTAGAAGCTATAAAGTAGTTTTTGAATCATTCATAAGTAAATGATTGGTTTCCCGCCATTGGATTAGTTTGAAGGTGAGGAGTTATTTACTAAAGTCTGTGCTTAAGCTACCTTGTCAATTCTTAAGGGTTGCGAAAGTCTAAAAATGAAGAAAATGAGTTGAGGGTTAACAAAAATTCATATTCCAAACAATAGTCGAAAAATTTGCTTCAAAGGTCATTTACTCGCCTCTATTTGGATTAAAAGCTAATTAGTATTGATTAAGAAGAGCATAGAAGTCTATTCCGAAATGCATACTTTTGATGGACTCCAAAAAATAATCAATATGATTGGACTTAGGACGAGGAAATCAGTACCAGATTGTAGCAGGCTGGCCTAAATACTTAAAATAAATCTATGGCTGCCAAAATCTTAAATCAACTTATCTAGATGTAAGAAAGCTTCTGGCTATTGCCCCAAAAACTGCTGCCTTTTCTAGTGAAAGTAAACCTGAAAGAATTCGAAAAAGCTTTGCTGTCTAAATCAGATTAATAATAAATAAAACTTCACTATGGAATTCACAAATGCCGTCCTGAAAATCTAGAGCATGAAATAGTACCCTAAGCTCCCAAAATTCAAGAAATACAGCTTTATTAGCTATTAGGTACAATGTCTGTTATGCAGCTTCGCTCTCAGCTTATTCGATTAGTGGAGGACTAACATTATTCGGTTTACAAGGCTTCTAAGCTGCTGAACATCAAAAATTCTACAGCCAAAGTCATAATACGTCAGTTCAAAAGAAAAGGGCATATCTTTCAAAGGAAGAGCGAGCGTTCCTACCGAAATGAGCCACTTTCCCAATCATCTTAGCCTCTAATTTTACGACAAACTCCGAAAGCTGAGAAAGATCGCAATTTGATACAGTTATATTTGGGCAATGGACTTTAGCAATATAACTTAGGCAGTTTGTCGACTTTTGGCTACTAAGGCTGCTTTCCGCAAAACCTACTGATGTTATATATGATTCAATGAGCTTTAATAAACATAACTCAAATCTTTATATTAAAGGTCTAAAAAGATGCTTGTAGGACAGTTTTCATTTTGCTAAGTCCTTACTTATTTCTGGTGTTTATTCTCAGAAGTTTTAAACAAAACACATACCTCAAAAAGAAAGCTGTCAAATCTTCTCCTTAAAGGACTGGCAAAAAGTACATGGAAGATGCACTGGCTATAATTGGCCATTCAAACTCTATTAGTCCTTTGTGAAAAAGTAAAACAGCTATAAAAACTATGCCTTGGGATAGATATCAACCAAAAATTATCAGAATACTTTGTAAATAGCTTATATTTCGATAAATCTTTAAAGTCGAACTTGAATCTGGCGTGGAGAGACCTTAATAAAGCTAAAGTCCTATTTTTGATTATATATAATTTTATTCAAGGATGAAAACAACCAAAAGTCTCACCTGGAAGAGAGGGAAGAAAGAAAGGACATTCTTTCAGCGATTGATCAATGTTAGTAGCAAAATATGAGAGTTTTGTAATGATGATATTACAAAAGTGAGAAAAAGAATTATTGATATATTGAAGAGTTTGTATGTTAGATTGAGTCAAATCATAAAAAAGAATTGATATTCAAAATTTCTAATGGAAAAATAATAATAAACATACATCTCAGGCTTTGTTTTTTAACCTAAAAATGAGGGACAAAAGCACATGGTTTTTTTTGACAGAGCTCTGGTGCTTTGTAAGAAATATGTCATTTGTGACTGTTTTTGTTTTTTTTACATTCTCTGACTGGTCTTTTTAGTAAAATAGTTTAAATATCACTGATTAGAAATTAGGTGAAGGGCAAGAAAAATATACTTATACAGATCATTGGATTTGTTACAACTTGGTTTGGCGGTCAGAGTTATCGCATAGGTTAAACAAAGTGAAGGGGTCTATACAGTAGTTAAGGAAAGGGTAATATTAGGCCAAATTTGACTGAAAACTAGGCGTAGAATTGTTTAAAAGACTGGGTTTCTCCTACTGGATGAGCTATGGTGTCGGTTGGCATTCGTCCAGCAGCTTTTCTCTCTTTTTTTAACCACTTTTTTAACGATAATCGATCTTGGGTGTTCTTTTGGGCACAACACTGTTATTTTTGTATTTTTTCAAGATAGTTTTGGCGGCTGTGTTCTTCAGTTTCAGAAATCTGGCTGCCTGGTACACTGAAAGACCATTTTAATGAACCATCTCAATTAATCTCTTCTAGACCTTAATAGCTAACTTCCTACCTAAATACTTATATCCTCGTATTTGGGAGAGGCGGAGTCAGGACAGGGTTAAAGCTTTAACGAATGGCGACGATTTGGCATTTTTTGTTTAGAATTTGAATATATTATAAATGCGTGAACAACTGGTTTTAATACGCTTAAAAACAAGACTAGCATTTTTCTTTGTGTTTAACGCAGCTGAAGGCCAGAGCTAAGGTGAAATTGCCTGGCACATAAGTTATTGCTGCAGCAAATTTAACTTACCACTTAGCAGACAATCGCCAAACTTGACTTCTTTTAACATTGACTAAACCTATAATTCACAATTTTAGCGCCTTTCTTCCCCGTTTCTTCCAAATTAGCTGAAAAAGAGCCATTATTCTGCCTAGAGTCAATTGGTCCAAATCAGTATTATAGGTTTGTGATTGGGGCAAGAGAAAAAAGATGAGGCTTTTTTGATAAAAGTCTAAATAAGGTGCAAATAAAGCATTGCAAGCGCAAATAACCCAAAGTTTTATTAATTTAGAGTTTAAGCTTAGTTCTCAATAAAAAGGAAAATTTCCAAGAGATATCAAAACAAAACTCAAAAGACCCAAGAATTGTGGTAAGTCATTAATTTGAAGATTTCGCAAAGTTTGTTGAAAGAAAAAAGAGAAAAATTGTCTGACGTATGATAGCTGCCACATTGCTTCAAAAAATACTCAGAAACTTATGTATATGAAAGGTCTTCCCAGCCAATTTATTAGAGCGAATAGAGCAATCTCAGAAGTTTCAAAATAAATTCTTTATGGAATATCAAAGATAAAGATTTTTTTAAAGTTCGTCAACGGCCATTATAAATGAAAGCTAAGTTTAGGCGAAAAATAAAACAATAGAGCAGACTAAAAGGCTGAAAAAGATAACAGGAATGTTTCCATAACTTAGTGAGTGAAAGAAGAGTCCCTCTCCAAAAATCATTTCTTTCTTTCTGATTTTCTAGGTTTAGGTATTTGCTGGGAAATGATATTTTTCTTTTTTGTGTTAAGTTTTGTCTTCGGATTAGGGTTTTCCTTGACCAGGAGCAGTATATTAGATGTTTTTATTGATTTTACTTGCAGAATTTTACTAACGTTGAAGTGACTGATTATAGTTTTTCTCAAAATGTCTCAAAAGCCACTCAAATTCTATGAAGCCATATGAAAACCTTCAAATTGCATCAATCTCAACTCAAAGAATGCCCAACTTCATTATCTCACATTATTTATAAAAAAGTTAGGCATTCTTTGTTATAAGTGATAAGGTAATTTAGGTTCAGTAAAAAAATTATTTATGAGAACTTTGCGTCACTATTATTCTTCTCTAGCATCCGAAATCAGATCTTCAGTTAATTCTATCGACATATTGCTAAAAAGCAGACTAATCGAGTGGCAAAGCCTTATAGCCTAAACACTAAATCGGACAGTTTCGAAGAGTTTAAGTGATTGGACACAAATAGGCTTGCTCTGACTGAAGCAAGCTCTATGCCAAAGACAAGTATAGACATTTGTGTGGTTTTGGATGATGGCGATTATAGGAGTATACCTTTTAGCGGTCTAATTAAATTACTTCAAATGTCACTGCTATAGGCAACTTTGGACGTTTACCAAGCAAAGTGGAAGAACTGGGTAAAGTCTGACGACAGCAAAGCTATCTAGAGGCCTCTGTAGAAACTGATCAGGTTTGTAGATAAGTCTTTCTAGCTGCAGACCTTGAAGGACGGAGTCCAATCCAAAGTGGTATACAAGATCACTGCAGCCAAAAAGACTAATGTGCTCTTCTTCAAGAAGTAATTCAGCCAAGTCGACCCTAAAGTGATCGATGTAACTCTTTCTCACTTAGTGCTTCATCCATTACATCCCCTTCAAACTTGAGACCATGACCAAAGAGCGTGAAGAAGAGATCAGTCAGCTGAGAGCAGTCTATGAGCAGGAAAAAGAAAGCAAGAGGCAGGAAAAGCTGAAGCAAGACCAAAAGCTGAGAAAACAATACGAAAACAACCCCGCTTTAATGAGCTTTATGAAAAGGGCAAATTCCTTATTGCCCAATTTCACACCAACCCTCCCCAAGAAGTAGGACGTGACTCAGAAAAAGCCGCAAGAGAGCAGCTACAAAGTAATTTTCAACTAGATGCCAACCTTGCTCCTGTGCAACTAGCCTGGGAACAGTGAGCTAGCCAAATAAGTGCACAGTGTTGGCTAGAAGTAAGTGGAAGCACAGGAACATGTAGAAGAGGAAGGGGCGAAACTAAAGATGTCGAGAAGGCTGTTTGAGAATAATCTAAGCAAATGATTCAGATGATTGATTATTTATGATCATTCAGAATGCATAGAATATCATCAGACTATCCTATACTCCTAATCAAGGAGAGATGTTGATCCATGAGTAAGGTTGCAAGCAATCAACGAAATCTATTGGTCCAGAGTGAGGGAAAGAGATATTTAGATGTATTGCTGTCTAAAAGTCTGTTGTTTGTAGGTTTGATTGCAAGAATTGTTATATTTTAACAAAAAGTATAAGACGGTGATGGGCTGCTGTTTATAAAGTACGGTCATCTAAGCCAAATAAATTGTCAGAATCCCCTAGCAAGCAACCTAGCCTAAGCAGGTAAAAGAATCTAGGCTAAGACCAGAAAAACCCTAAATCCCCATCAAGAATACGACCTAAGCAGCACTATAAGTGCTTTAATTACTGCGGTAGCGTAGAGCAGAGTTTGACAACGCAACAAAATAAAACAAAAGAGTCTCAGAATAGTTGGCTGCTCTTGCCAAAAAAAAAGCCTAATTGCTCAACTCTATATAACAACTCAAACTGAACCAGAAGGCGATATAAAGTGCAAACATCCAAAAAGGAAGCAGAATTGGAGAACTCAACAAAGCCTTGATTGCAACAAAAAACTAGCTTGAGATAGAGATGGGAGTGGAATTGGAGAGTGCCGAAAAGCCAGCTGAGCCCCCCAAAAGCAACCTGGAGTAGCAGCTAAGCAAGATATCCACCAGTTTGGAGTACTAGATAGGACAAAGAAAGAAGTAGATTGAGAATGAGGAGCGATAGAAGTAGAATATGAGATAACGGATGAACGAACTGACCCTAAAGATCCAGGCCTAGAACCAAAAAGCAGTCCAGATCACCACAAATGTTGCCAAACTCAAAGCAGAACAACAAAACATCAGTGATCAGCTTATGAATTTGCAGAATCAACTTGAAAAGGGATCTTCTGAACTCTTACAAATTAAGAGCAAGAGAGAGGAAAACAGAACATACAAGGAAAAGGTATTGGTTGAAGTCAGGGAAATCAGGTAGCAGGCTGCCCTGCTGCAAAGCCAACAACAGACAAACCCGAAAACGAGTCCACTTCCCTCCAATAATGCGTTTCTGAGTTGTTTCGCAGGTGATGTGCTCTAAGGAGAAAAAGGCTACAAATAGTTTTTAGTTTAGGTCTTGGAAAATAGGATAAGGGGTAAGATAAAAGCCACAAAGTTAGTCTACGCGTTCGATTCCCTCAATAAAAGCAACTTTCACAAATACATCGACAACAAAGTCCAGATTGTTGTGCTTGTTAAACTTATTAATGGCTATATAGTGGGGGCATGGTCTGAGGGCAGCTTCCAGCCCAAAATGGTCTCAGAGAAGGACGGACTCATATTCTCACTGACCAATCGCAAAATCTTCGAGCCCTTGGAGCGGAATCGAAGGGCAGTTGCCTATGACGATTACTTCTTGATTTTTGGGAACTCCGAGCTCAGGCTCAAGTCTCAGGAGACTAAGGTCTTTTCCAACTTCGCAATCAGCAACGGCTATTACAACTGCCGAGGTGAAAAGGTCAACATTTTGTTGGGAAGTGGGACTGCTCGGGAAGTGGAGATGCAAGCCATGGAAGTCTTCCAGTTAGTCCTAGCGTGATTTATATGCGTTATTGTCAAATATTCTCAGGAGCTTGTAGCTAGAGGGTGATTGATTTATATATTTAAGTTTTCAAGTTGTTAGTTTTCTTCAGCGCTCCCTCCTTCTCCAATTTTTTCTTTTTTTTGGAAAATCTCGATTGCTGTTTGGGCCAAGAAAAGAAAGATTAGCCCCGAGATAAAGAAGTTAAGCTGGTTTGGGGATTGATAAGACGACTGAAATTCACATTTTACTGGTAGCGATAATATCTTGACTTTTAAAAGTAAGTGTGAGAAATCACTGTTAGGCAACAAGAAACCAGCAGAAACACTCAGTAGCTCAAAAACTAAGGAAAAACGTTCTTTTTTTTGATTTTATGTTATTCGATCTTAACACATTTTGTTTCTCATTGAAAATAATAAACTTAATAAAGAATGAATCACTACACATTCTTTGTGCTCTTGGCTGTGACCAGCGCAGTGCTCGGCCAGAACAACCTCCTCACCAGCAGCATCTAAGTGGTCATCGTGGGAACCAACGACATCCACGGCTACGCCTTCCCCACCTCACTCTTCAGGCCGGATCTCAACCAGACCTACAACTACGGCGGGCTGGAGTACATGGCCGCCATGATTGACACTCTCAGGAACCAGTACCCAGGCAGCTTCCTCTACCTGGACGCGGGTGACCAGTTCCAAGGGGGCATCTAGTCCGGCACTTTGGTCAGCTCAGGAGCAATCATGAATGACTACTTGAACTAGATGAGTGTAGATGCTTCGGCTATAGGCAACCATGAATTCGATTTCGGCCCCAGCTTCCTCACTCCCTACTTCGCTGGCCGCAAGGACGGCTCCGACATTCTGGCCGCAAATCTGCGGTCTGAAACCGGACAACAAGAATTCATGACAGACCAGAAAAACTTAAAACTTTACACCTTAGAGTGCGGCATAAAGATCGGGGTGATAGGTCTGTCCACCAAGTAGACTCCGTCCTCCACAAATGCCTTCTCAACCAACCTATTCCCTGCCTACCAGTTCCTCGACTATGTCAACATAGTGGTAGACGGCAGCAGATATCTCAGGGGCCTAGGAGCCAACGCAGTCGTGATTTTGGGCCACGTGGGCAACGACTGCAACGCCAATGAGACCTTTGGGTTCTGGGAAGACTCCACTCCTCAGGCCAGCCAATGCAACTCTACTGACGAGATCAGCCTGCTCATTAATGCCGTCCCTAGTGGAACAATCGATGCTGTGGTCCAGGGTCACAGGCATAAGTTCTCCCACCACTTTATAAATGGAGTGCCCATCATGGGCACCATCAACGGCGGCTACTACTTCAACGTCCTCCGTCTATCCTTCTCCAATGGCCAGATCAACCACAAGGTCATTGAGGGGCCAGTCCCAGTGTGCGAGAAAGTGTTCCAAAACCTGGGCACGTGCAGATACTTGAACACTACTTAGCTGCAGACTGCAGGAGCCCTGGTTTAGTGGCAGTTCCACGGAGTGAAGGTGGCCAAGCACCCCCAGGTGCAGGACTTGTTCACAACCAAATGGCTGCCGAAGATGGCCGCATATCTCTAGAATCTGGTGTTGAACGAGGTGACTCTTCAGAAGAACACAACCGGGTAGAGCATGCTGGGCAACCTGATCACCAACCTGGTGGACGCAGCCTCCCCTGGCAGCGACTTCGTGGTCATGAATGAGGGCGGCTACAGGACAGTGTGGTACCCGGGGGTTATCCAGTACCAGCACTTCTACAACATGTTCCCCTTCACCAACTACATCTAGACCTTCGACATCACTGGTGCAGAGTTGAAGGCCATGTTCCAGATTGTGCAGGCCGGCTCCAAGGGCTTCTACTCCACCAAGAACTTGAAGCAGACTGTCACCGTCTACAGCAACGGCACGCGCCAGCTCAACAGCATTACCTTTTCTAACGGCACTGCCATCGTCGACACCCAAACCTACCGCGGGGTAACCATCCAG
>Ga0316217_10002577_pt1 | contig 21625 bp, 14 predicted proteins | sample 1anoAmetaG_FD_203633 | JGI IMG/M metagenome (GOLD analysis project Ga0316217, IMG submission 203633) | Freshwater microbial communities from Trout Bog Lake, Wisconsin, USA - 1anoA | ecosystem: Environmental > Aquatic > Freshwater > Lake > Hypolimnion/Profundal zone | place: USA: Wisconsin...
CAAGGCCAATCGCAGCGCTCGTCCTGTAAAATATGCTTTTAATAATGAGTCGGCTAACAGCCCCTGGTACAGCCGTAGTATGGCTCTGTTGGGAACACTAATTTTATTATTTCTTACCCTTCACCTGGCCAACTTTTGGGTAAAAACCCGCTTTACGGGCATTGAAAATTTCGGGCTTGATGCTGATGGTCAGGAAAATCTGTTTGCAGTGATGAAAAAAGTATTTGAAAGTCCGCTGGTGGTGGTGGTTTATGTGCTGGGTTGCTTTTCGCTTTTCTGGCACTTGTTACACGGGTTTAAAAGCGCGTTTCAATCATTGGGTTTAAACCATGTAAAGTATAACGAGGCTATAGCTGTGGTGGGTATTGCGTTTTCAATTATAGTGCCGGCAATTTTTGCCTTGATGCCGGTGAGTATGTTTTTGGGATGGGTGAGGTAAAACCAGGCCCCCTAAATCTCCCGCGGCGAGCTGGAATGCAGGGGAGGCGGATTTATTATAAAGAGTATGATTTTTTAGTTTATAGTATTTGATTACAAAATTTCCTGATACAATGTCTGATATAAATTCAAAAATTCCCGAAGGGCTGCTGGAAGAAAAGTGGTCGCATTACAAGGAACACGCCAAGCTGGTAAATCCGGCCAATAAGCGTAAGCTGGAGATTATTGTGGTGGGTACCGGTTTGGCCGGGGCCTCGGCAGCAGCTACGCTTGCTGAACAAGGTTACAAGGTAAAGGCCTATTGTTTCCAGGACTCTCCGCGGCGCGCGCACTCTATTGCTGCACAAGGCGGTATTAACGCAGCCAAAAATTATAAAAACGACGGCGACTCGGTTTATCGCCTGTTTTATGATACTATTAAGGGAGGTGATTTCCGTGCCCGCGAAGCCAACGTGTACCGCCTGGCTGATGTAAGCCGCAACATCATCGATCAGTGCACGGCTCAAGGTGTTCCTTTTGCCCGAGAGTACGGGGGCTTGTTAGATAACCGCTCGTTTGGCGGAACCCAGGTGTCGAGAACGTTTTATGCGCGCGGACAAACGGGGCAGCAGTTATTATTAGGTGCTTATGGCGCTTTGGAACGTCAGATTGGTTTAGGCAATGTAACCATGTACTCTCGTCACGAGATGCTTGAACTGGTTACTATTGATGGAAAGGCCCGCGGTATTGTAACCCGTAATCTGATAACCGGTCAGTTGGAAAAGCATTTCGGCCATGCTGTATTATTGTGCACCGGCGGTTACGGAAATGTATTTTTCCTTTCAACCAATGCCATGGGCAGCAACGTTACTGCAGCCTGGAAAGCACACAAAAAAGGCGCTTATTTCGGGAACCCTTGCTATACGCAAATTCACCCAACCTGTATACCGGTAACCGGTGATTATCAGAGTAAGTTAACTCTGATGTCGGAAAGCTTAAGAAACGACGGGCGCGTTTGGGTTCCTAAAACCAAAGAAGATTCTGAAGCCATCAGAAAAGGTACGAAACGCGCAGAAGACATTAAAGAAGGCGACCGCGATTATTATCTGGAAAGAAAATATCCTTCGTTTGGTAACCTTTGTCCACGCGATATCGCTTCGCGGGCGGCAAAAGAAGTTTGTGACGAGGGAAGAGGCATTGTGCCTTCCGGATTTGGCGTGTTCCTTGATTTCAGTGATGCCATACAGCGATTGGGTATTGATGTGGTGAAGGCCCGCTATGGCGAGTTGTTCCCGATGTATCAGAATATTACCAATGAAGACCCCTTGAAGACGCCTATGAAGATTTATCCTGCGGTGCATTACACCATGGGTGGCTTGTGGGTAGATTATGAATTAATGACCAGTATTAAAGGTCTTTACTGTTTGGGTGAGGCTAACTTTAGCGACCACGGTGCTAACCGTTTGGGTGCTTCGGCACTGATGCAAGGTTTGGCTGATGGTTACTTTGTATTGCCATACACCATCAACAATTACCTGGCCGATGAGATTTTTGTGAAACCAATACCAACCGACCACCCGGCGTTTGTAGAGGCTGAAAAAGAGGCGAAAGAGAGGTCGGAGAAACTGATGTCTATTAACGGGAAGAAAACGGTAGACGATATTCACAAACAACTCGGCAAAATTATGTGGGAATACTGTGGTATGGCACGTAGTGCCGAGGGTTTAACCAAGGCCAGGAAACTGATTCAGGATTTACGCAAGGAGTTTTGGAGCAATGTAAAAGTTCCGGGTTCGTTAAACGAGTTTAATCCCGAGTTTGACAAGGCAGGCAGAGTGGCAGACTTTATTGAGCTTGGAGAACTAATGGTGATAGATGCCCTGAACCGCAATGAAAGCTGCGGCGGACATTTTAGAGTAGAAAGCCAGGAGGGCGGGGAAGCTAAACGCGATGATGCTAATTACGCATATGTGGCGGCCTGGGAATTTAAAGGAGTGGATGAAGACCCGGTTCTTCACAAGGAAGAGTTGGTGTATGAAAATATTAAACTGGCGGTGCGTTCGTACAAATAATTCAGCGTTCTATAAAAAGAAAATTATGAAATTCTATCTTAAAATCTGGAGACAAAAAAGTGATAAGGTTGCCGGTAAACTGGTTGACTATACGATTGACAACATCAATGCCGACATGAGCTTTTTGGAAATGATGGATGTGTTGAACGACGAGCTGATACGCAAAGGCGATGACCCAATTGCATTTGACCATGATTGCCGGGAGGGGATATGTGGTATGTGCTCGCTTTATATTAATGGCCGTGCACATGGACCTCATCATGCTGCTACTACCTGCCAGTTATATATGCGCACGTTTAGAGACGGCGATACCATTTATGTTGAGCCATGGAGGGCCAAGGCATTCCCTGCTATTAAAGACTTAGCTGTTGACCGTTCGGCTTTTGACCGCATTATTGCGCGGGGCGGATTTATTTCAGTTAACACCGGCCAGGCTCAGGATGCCAATAATATTGCCGTTGAAAAAGCTTCCGCTGAAAAAGCCATGGATGCTGCAGCTTGTATAGGTTGCGGTGCTTGTGTGGCTGCTTGTCCCAACTCCGCAGCTATGCTATTTGTGTCAGCCAAAATTTCCCAACTGGCCCTGTTGCCACAGGGTGAGCCTGAGCGCACCCGCAGAGCCCTGGGAATGATAGAGCAAATGGATACAGAAGGTTTCGGAAATTGCACGAACATAGGTGCCTGCGAAGCTGAATGTCCCAAGGAAATTAAACTAACCAATATAGCCCGCATGAACCGTGAGTTTTTAAGGGCTACGGTTGTAGAAGAATAATATCCGCAAAAACCGGTTTTTCTTCCAGCCACAATAGTTTTAAGCAACTTTCGTTTGCAGTGCTGCGAGGCCTGTATCTTAACAATTAAATGCCTGGCCAGGGCTTATATTTGCTAAGTATTGTTAGCGTAAATAATATCGCGGAAGTAATTTGATAAAAGGCGATAGATATTTGATATTTTAGTTGAGCCATATTTGCATTATCCGTATTGAATCTGAATGAAGTATTTCTTTAAGTCTTTACTACTGCTTGTGTTTTTCGTTGCATGCCAACAGGCTATGGCCACGCACTACCGCGCAGGTGAAATTCTTTACAAATTAATTGGCAATCTCAATTACCAGGTTACGGTAATTACTTACACAAAAATAAGCGGGCAAAGTATACTTGCAGACAGAGACTCAATCACCGTTGACTGGGGTGACGGCACCAGCCAACTGATTGGCCGCACCAACGGTACCAGCGACGGTACCTGCCAGGGAGCTTCGCCTTGCGGGCAATTGGTTTTAACCGACGTTAGGAAAAGCGAATACACCTGGACCCATCAATATGCCGGCCCTCCGCCGCCAACGGGCAACGGAAGCCCCGGTTTTTTTGTGCTTAAATTTTTTGACCAGAACCGTTTAGCCGGCATTGCCAATATGGCCAACGGTAATTCAGTTAACATTACTTTTTATATTGAAGACACGCTTTTCTTTCCGGGTAATTATGAGAATATAGGTGGTTTTTCATCACCCATTCTTGAGAATCCTGCAGTGCAGTACGCCTTTGTTTGCGATACCTTCCGCACCAATCCTGAGGCAGTGGACCCCGATGGTGATAGTCTCGATTATCACCTGGTGCCTTGCAAGGAAGATGAAAATGACGTAGTGCCTGAATATCTTTTTCCGGATGCCTACTGCAATAACGTAGTGCAGACCTGCGTTGCACATAATACCTGCACCATTGATGTGCACACCGGAAACTTTGTATGGGCTGACCCCTGCGCGCAAGGCTTTTACAACGTCGGAATTTTAATTCATAAATACCGCCATGGTGTATGCCTGGGTAGTATGCTGCGCGATTTTCAGATTATAGTTTTGCCCTATGTGGACCCACCGCCTAAACTAATTATGCCAAATGATACCTGTGTGGAAGCAGGTTCTGTTTTAAAAGCGCGCATTTGTGCTACCGACCCAAATGATACGGTGCATTTAACGCTTACTTCAACCGGCTTGCCTTATTTGCTAACTCCTCCCGCAGTATTTGACTCCATTTACGGGCGAACCGAGTTGTGCCAGAATTTTGCCTGGACCACCACCTGCGATGATATACAGGTGCAGCCTTATATGATTTACTTTAAGGCGGAGGATAGTTTCTCTGCTGCCGGGCCTGATGGGACTGATCCTTACCATGCCCAGGATATAGAAACCTGGCAGGTAAGAGTAATTCCTCCGCCGGTTTTGAATCTAACGGCGGTGGCCAGTCATCAAAGTGTGGTGCTTAACTGGCAAAACCCTTATACCTGTGCATCTTCTCCTAATTTCCGCGGGTTTACAGTTTGGCGCAGGGTGGGCTGCGATCCTTTTGTTCCGGCGCCTTGTCAAACCGGTTTAGCAGGTACCGGTTATGTGGAGATTTCGAATGGGAACATCTCGGCTTACACGTATACTGACAATACAGTTGTGCCGGGCCAAACATACAGCTACCGGGTGTTGGCTGAATTTTACAAGTTGCCGCCCAGTGGCATTGTAACGCTGCAGTATGACAATCAGGAAAGTGTGCCTTCGAACGAAGTTTGTATCAACGCGCCGATTGATTTACCGGTGATTTTGAACGCCGATGTAAGGACCACTGATGCTGCGAACGGGCAGATTTATGTAAGATGGGCCAAACCTTTGGCTGGAGGGGTTAACCTGGATACCCTGCAGGACCACCCACCATACCGCATGGATTTATATCGCGGCCAGGGACTTAATTATTCGGGCACTCCGGTGTTGATTAACAGCACTACTTATTCTTCATATTATGCTATTCCCGACACCAGTAATAATTATTTGGATGGTGGCCTCAATACTGTAACAGGTCCAAGGAGTTACAAAATTTATTTCTACGCCACGCCCGACACGTTGAATGCCACGCCATACACCGATACTATTGGCTCAACCCCATCGGCCTCCTCGGTTTTCCTGGCCATTCACGCCAGCGACCAGGCGCTGAATTTACGTTGGAGTTACAATGTGCCATGGAGCAATGATAGCTTTGCCGTATACCGCCAGAACCATATTACGAATGCCTGGGACTCTATTGCTATTGCTTATGTTAATGCTTACACCGATACCGGCTTGTTGAATGACACTACCTACTGTTATTTTGTAAAGAGTTATGGTATGTATAATGACACCACAGGAGGCAGATTCCCAAGGCCACTGCTCAATAAATCAGAGCAGGTTTGCACCGCGCCGGTTGATACCGTGCCGCCTTGCCCACCAAACCTGGTTGTGAATAACAACTGCAATTTATATACGGGTCAGGCATGGAATACTAATCAATACATTAACTACCTGATATGGAGTTTAAGACAGGACTCGTGTTCGCTTACCACCACCCACTATCGCGTTTACTTTAATGCCAGCGACTCGAGCAACTTTGCTTTGATTGACAGTACCACCAGTAAAACGGATACCACCTTCGAGCACGTTTTAACTGAAAATATTTCTGGTTGCTACGCAGTAACTGCAGTAGATAATGCCGGTATAGAAAGCGCCTTGAGCAATATTGTTTGCATTGATAACTGTCCTTACTACGTTCTGCCAAATGCCTTTACCCCGGATGGTGACGGGCACAACGACTACTTTACACCATTTCCGGGTTATCGCTTTGTACCAAAAATTGAAATGAAAATTTTCAATCGTTGGGGAGAGCTGGTTTTCCAGACTACTGACCCGGCCATACATTGGGATGGAAAAGATTTAAGCGGCCATCCGGTAAGCGACGGCATATATTTGTATGCCGGTTATTACTACGAGCAACACTTAAATGGCCTGGTAAGAAAACCTTTAAGCGGCGCTAAAAAAGGTGGCGGTTTTATACAAGTGATAAGGGGGAAATAGCAATGTTTACAGGCATCATTGAAACCATAGGGAAGGTAGTGCAGCTGAATAAAAATTCGGGCAATCTTGACTTGGTTATTTCTTCCCCTATCTCGAAGGAACTGAAAATTGACCAGAGCGTTTCGCACAATGGTGTTTGCCTAACGGTTGTTGAAGTAATTGGCGACAACCACCGGGTTACAGCTATTGACGAAACATTAAAAAAGACCAACCTGGGCTCTTTACAGATTGGCGATGTTGTAAACCTTGAACGCTGCATGAAAATAGGCGACCGGCTCGACGGCCATATCGTTCAGGGACACGTGGACCAAACGGGAACCTGCCTTTCGGTAGAAGAGCAGGACGGCAGCTGGTTGTATCAGTTCAGATATATTCCTTCCATCAATAATTTAATCGTTGAGAAAGGTTCTATCTGTATTAACGGAATCAGCCTAACCGCTTTTTCGGCCGAAGCCGGTACTTTTAAAGTTGCAATTATTCCTTATACGTATCATCACACTAACATATACCAGGTCAAGACAAACTCGCTTGTTAATCTTGAGTTTGACGTGATTGGAAAATACGTGGCGCGTATGATGGCTTTTAAAAGCTAGAATTATCCAATATTTCAAAGAACTACAAAAATCATTTTGCCCCGGGCTAATTAATTCTTAGCACACGCATTCTTATATCCCTTTTACCACCGACTTTAAATTATCGTCAGTATCTCGGTCAATCAGTTTATTGTAAACGTCGATGCCGGCTTTAACCGGTAGTTCGTTCACAATAATTTCGAATGTGTTTTTGCCCGGTTTTACCAGATGTTTTTCGAGGTATAATTGTTTGTCGGTGTATTTGCCGCTGGTTTCGGGGCCAAGTACACCTATATCAATGTAATCGGCAAATGGTATAGCGGTTTCTTTACCAGCGCTATCGGCCCGGTATTTTTCAGCGGTAACTTCAATCTTCACCTTATATTTTCCATCGGCTGTTTTTGTCCAGGTGGCATTATCGCACCTGTTTGAATAAAGGGTAATTGTTTTATACATGTCGGTTATCAAATACTTCAACGAATCTGGTGTGTAATGCGAAAGCGTATCGAGGTAATCCACCGAGTTGCAATAAGGAGCGCTTTGAAACTGGTTGGCTTTGATAAAAGCGCTCATGGCATGGTCGAAATTATCTTCACCAATGTAATCCTGCATGGCATAGTTTACACAACTGGCTTTTTGATAATAAATATGCTGCTGGTTTAACACGTGGTAAAGGGGGGACTCGCCGTTAGCGTCTAACTGCCTGCCCTGCAGGTACCGGTCTTGCTCATACTTTAAAAACTTCCGCATTTTGTCGGCCCCGAATTTATGTTTCATCACCATCAGCGCGGTATATTGAGCCATACTCTCCGTCAACATTAAGGAGCCCTTTTGACGGGAACCCGAAACCTGGTGCGCCCACCACTGGTGTCCTATTTCATGAGCCGTTACATAGTAAGGGTAGTCAATCGCTTCCGGGTCACGCAGGTCAGCAATAAATCCGATAGACTCAGAAAAAGGCACAGTATTGGCAAACGATTGCGCAAAGGCCGCATATCTCGGAAACTCAATAATGCGTGCCTGCCTGAACTGGTAAGGACTAAAGTTCTCGCCCGCATACTTAAGCGCATCTTTCATCCCGCGCATCATGGAGTACAGGTTGTAGTTGTGCCCTTTGTGATAGTATATTTCAAGATTAATACCATTAAATGAATCGCGCATTACCTCGTACTCCGCACTTAATATGGAATAGAAGTTCAATATAGGTGCATCCATTTTATAGTGAAAATAGTGCCGGCCGTTTTCAGTCCATTCTTTTTGAAGATAACCCGGAGAAATAGCAATTTGATGCGGTGCCGTGCTAACAATGCAGTCATAGCTTATCCAGGATGCGTCGTTAAAATATTCGCACATTTCGCGGCCGTTATTTGTCTCAGGATCTCCCGGTTTTATCTGCTCGCCCAGCCCTTGTTTTTTGCGTTTGTCTTTTGCATCCAGTTCGTTGTCCTGGTTATAACCAAAGTAAGGAACAAAATCATCGTTATGAATAAAAGTGCCGTTATAAGAAATCGTGTTATTAAACCTGCCATTCGGAAATCCTTTCAATACCAGTGACGAGCGCCATGTGGTTGTAATTGAATCGTTGGGCTGCATGGTTTTCGATAGTTTGTAAATCCTGATGCCCAGTTTTTTATCATCGAATATTATTTTCCCGAGGTCGTCAAATTCTCCCGTGGTAAGCGCAACAGGATAGGTAATCAGTACCGAATCAATGGCCTCGGCAGTCCTGTTTTTTAAGGTAATGAGTGTAATGGCTGAGTATCGCAATTCCTCAGGTACCAAATCCATTTTGACTTGTATTGCAGTTACTTTTGGCTGGGGCTTAGTTAAAAATTTACGGTATAATTTTTCGTAATCAGCCTGGCCTTTTTCATCGCCTTTACTGGTGGTGTACCTGTTAAGCACATCCGAATTATAGTAAATCCATCCCCCGGTAATGGCGAATAATACGAGTAGCACAAGCAACAAACCGGCTACGGATGCTGAAAGATTTTGGCGCAACAAGGCAAATTTAGATTTCAGGTTTTCGTTGGTGCCTCGTTGCCATAGTAGTTGTGCCACCACCGAGAGAACAGCTGCGCCCAATGACCAATACAACATATACCAGCCAATGCGCGGAAGGTAAGGGCCAAATCCATTGATATCAGAATACCGGTAGTTTGGAATATCGAATAAGCGGTATAAGCCATGCTCAAAACCTAAGCGCCCTAATACCAGGTAAAACACTACGTAATAGAGTACCATTACAAAATGCCCGACGAATTTATTATTGACAACGGTTTGAATGAACAAAGCAAATATGCTGACGAGCATATACCATGGAAGGGTGATGAAAAACAGCGATTTGACATACAGCGGTAGTTGAATATGATGATATCCGTGGGCCAGCTGAATTAATATGCTAATAATCATTATTACGCTTACAAGCAGGGTATTGATTAAAAACAGGGTGACCGCTTTGCTCCAAAACGAAATCCAGTTCGGAACCGGCAGTGTATCAAGCATTTGGTCAAGCTTTAACTCACGCTCGTTCCAAACCAGCTCGCCGCTGTAAAAAGTTATAATGATAAATGCGAACAAGGTGAAAAAACCTTTGGTCAGTTCAAGTAAAGCAAAGGTTACCGGATAAATCTTGGTTCCGTACAAGGCTTGCAGGTTAGTGGAGGCAAATAACATAAACGCCACTCCACCCAATACAATACCAATAAAAGGAAGCTGCCTGATGGTATTGATAAAGCTGACCCATCCTCCGTTTAGCATCAGGTTTAAATGGCCTGGCAACGTGTAGCTATTGGTTGTATGGGGTAACTTTGAAAGATCGGTGTGCTCTGCATCCTCATTTTCGTTTTTTTGTTTTTTTCCTTTGCCCGCTGGTGATGCAAACCTGAAGAGGGAAAAGCAAACAGCAAAAATTGCACTGCTAATGATTATCCAGAGAATTCTGTTATATAAAATTGAACCGGTGAAAGGAACTACCATTGAATTTAATTCAGTTGTGGTCCAGTACCGGGTTACGTCCGAAATGGCTGAAAGCCCGAAGGGGTCGAGCATCGCCATTTTTTTGATATTGTCCATGTCACTTTGCAACGATAACGAAACCAGGTAAGCTACCAACAAAATGACATTGGCCAGGTAAGCAAAAAGCATTTTGCGACTCAGGGTGGCTACCGCAAAAAATATGGAACCCGCAATAAATATATTGGGTAATACAAATACGATGAATGGTTTTAGATAAAGCATCAGGCTGTTCAGGCCGTACTTGGTTGGGTCGGTTACGCCAAGTGCCGGGTAAATAACAGACGCTGAAAATATAGCCAGCGGAATACCGGTAAAAATAAACGCGGTGATTACAAACGTCGCCAAAAACCGGCCCAGCAGGTAATAGGTTTTACTTACCGGGGTGGTAAAGAACAATGGATAAATACCGGTTTCAAAATCGCGCTGCACCGTAGGGCTAAACAGGGCTGATGTGATGAGCATGCCGAAAGCACTACCTATAATAAGAAGTATGCTCACCGGCAGTGGGGCATTTTTGTAAATATTGTTGGCCGCCACAGTAACATTGTCGGATGCCATCATCCAGAAGATGAGACCGAACAGGAGGAAAAAATATATCCAGGTTGTGGGCCTGCGCAGGCGGTAATATATTTCGAAAAGGAAAATTTGTAAAAACATGCGTTATTTTTTTTGCCGTTAACCACTACATTAAACTCCTACTACCGAATCGCCCACTACCGTAAAATAAACGTCCTCTAAAGTCGGTTCGGCAGGTGTAAATAAGCCATCGGGGTTCTCCGTACTAACGGATGTTATTTCCATTTTACCTGATACCAGCCTGTTTGAAACCAGGTTGAAACGGGTATAATTATTCAGCTCATTTTTGGCAATCAGTTTTTTCCAAACCCGGCCCCGGTAACCATCTACCGCCTGTTGCGGTGTGCCGGTTAGCCTTACTTCTCCTTTGCTGATAATGGCCAACTGGCTGCAAAGGCTGTGCACATCATCAATAATGTGGGTAGAAAGTATCACCACAATATTTTCCGAAATCTCGCTCAGTAGGTTATGAAAACGGTTTCTCTCGGTAGGGTCAAGGCCTGCAGTAGGTTCATCAACTATTATCAGTTTCGGATTTCCAAGCAAGGCCTGCGCTATGCCAAAGCGTTGTTTCATGCCCCCGCTATAACCGCCCAGGTTTTTCTTTCTCGATTCCCAAAGGTTGGTGCGCTGCAAAAGAGTTTTCACAATATCTTTTCTTTCCGAACTATTGCTTATACCCTTCAACCGGGCAAAGTGGTCAAGTAGCATTTCAGCACTTACACGGGGATATAATCCGAATTCCTGCGGCAGGTAGCCCAGCATTTTCCGTACTTCCTCTTTTTGTTTCAAAACATCCACATTACCCATGGTAACCTCACCTGAGTCTGCCTCCTGCAAAGTAGCAATCGTGCGCATCAGCGAACTTTTACCGGCGCCGTTAGGCCCCAGCAAACCAAACATACCCGTGGGTATATCGAGCGAAACATTTTTCAGCGCCTGAACTCCGTTTGAATAGGTTTTGTTCAGGTTTTTAATGGATAGTTGCATATTGTATTTTTATAAAGTTTAATGACGTTGCGAAGTCTAATATATGGATAGAAAATTAACAGTTGGTTTTATTTACAAGGCCACCGCAATAGGGTGTCCCGCAACAACATGCTTTAGAACAGGCCCATCAACTGTACACATCTAATAGGCCCTGCCAGCGGTTCTAAGGCGTGGCATGCCGGCATGCCACTGTGGTTTTGGACCCTAAAAATTGGCGTTTAAAACATTTTTTTTACCCTTTAGAATGATAAGAAATGTATAGTAAAGCAGGTAAAGGCGGGTAAAAGCAGGTGTTTTTGGCCATATAAAATCCGTCAACTTCGTTTTATGCCTATCTTCCTCTTCCCCGCAGAGTCTCCCTTTCGGCTTTGCGATAGGGGACTCTGCGGTGCTGCTGCGCTGCGCACCAGCCTTCGTGGTTCCGACCAGTGGTTGTAAAGCATGGCATGCTGGCTTCGGGCCCTAAAAATTGGTATTTACAACATTTTTTACCCCTTTAAAATGATAAGGAATGCTAAGTAAAGCAGGTAAAAGCGGGTAAAAGCAGGTGTTTTTGGCCATATAAAATCCGTCAACTGCTTTATTTTCAAATTTTTTACCGGCCATTAACCAAGCATATCTAACAGGCCCCATCGATGATTTCGTTGAGTCTACATCATAGCTCAGGTACTAAGTCGCTGATAAGCCGGTAAAGGTTGTATAACCACTAAACCGACATATCAGTTCTAAATCTTATTTTACCCCACGCCGCGGGGTGCCTACATGTCAAAGAACCATCCAATCGGCCGGCACCCGAAATCCGTTCGGGGACACGATTTAGGCATAAAGATAATCTTATTTGCCCGATTTTCAAATATTTGAGTAATCGGATTGCGCAAATTACTTTTGATTAGTCATTTATTTTAATGTAGCGCCAAATCCTGACCGGTAGAAAGGGTTTTTGAACTACCTTGCAACCGGAAAAAATTGAATCATCCAAAGCTGTACACCATGTCAACCGCAATGGCAACTGCACCAAAAACCGAATTGAAAACCGTGCCTGTATTACAGGGCCCCTGGCCGGTAGGGAGTATTACCTGGTTTGCCCGTAACCCGCTTACTTTTTTTCAAACCTTCACGCCAAAATTCGACGGCATATTCGAGGTTACTTCCATGTTTTTTAAGATGTCAACCGACTTTAAAAAAATGATGGTGGTGAGCGACCCGGATATGGCCAAACATATTTTACAGGAAAACAATCGCAACTACCGGAAAAGTTTTGGATATGAAGTGCTGAAACTATTGTTGGGACAGGGTTTGGTTACCAGTGAGGGCGACTTTTGGCGGACGCAGCGGCGCTTAATGCAGCCTGCCTTTCATCGCGACCGACTGGCGGCCTTTTCAAAGATAATGACCGACGAGTGCACCGCCTTAATTAATAAATGGAAAGCTTTGCCCGATAAATCTGTGGTAAATCTGTCGCACGACCTGATGGAAATGACGCTGGGTATTATCTGCAAAGCCATGTTTAGTACCGATGTTGCTGAGGCTGTTGAAGTGGTTAACCGCGAGTTTAATGTGGCGAATGAAAAACTGGTGCACCGCATGATGCAGCCGTTTCGTATTCCCTTGTGGGTTCCCACCCCGGGTAACTTACGCGAAGGTCATGCTTACAGCGAATTAAAAAACATAGTAAATACGGTAATTGCCAAACGACGTAAAAGCACCGAACGTTATGACGACCTGATGGCGATGTTGATGGAAATGAAGGATGAAGATACGGGCGAGGGAATGAGCGATGAGCAGATACGGGATGAGGTGGTTACTATTTTCCTGGCCGGGCATGAAACTACTTCGGTAGCCCTTACCTGGCTTTTTCACTGTATGGATGAAAACCCGGAAGTGGCAGAAAAATTATTTCATGAAGCTCAAACAACACTAAACGGAAGAATACCTGTTTTGGAAGACTTAAGACAACTTGAATATTGCCGGATGGTAATTGATGAAACGATGCGTATGTATCCTCCGGTTTGGGTAATTGCCAGGCATAGCCTGGGAGATGACGTGCTGAATGGATATGCCGTGCCCCAGGCAACCAATTGTATGATTTCCATCTATTCCATTCACCACAATGCCAAGTACTGGCCCGAACCTGAGAAATTTATTCCCGAAAGGTTTAATAAGGAAAACAGTAAAGACCGCCACAGGTTTGTTTATTTCCCGTTTGGCGGTGGGCCCAGGTTGTGCATTGGCAATAACTTTGCCCTGATGGAAATGCAGTTGGTGGTACCCATGATTATGCAACAGTTTAAGTTACATAAACCTGCCGGTTTTAAATTTGAAATTGACCCGCTTATTACCATGCGGCCTAAGCCCGAAATGCAGATGGAGATTTGTAAAATAGGGTAAACCGTATTACAAAACTGGGCAATAAATGCCCGGTTTTTTGTTCGCTTTCATAAATTTTTTTGGAGTATATATTCGGCAAACTGTTGTTAGTCTGCCTATTATGCATTTGCAGAATGTTCAACTTTTAATTGGCATAATTATTGGCCTTTTCACATAAGCAACGCTCGACTCATTTAAGTTAATATAGTTTCCCCTCAGGGTCGCCATTTTATGGCAGGCCTTGAGGGGATTTTAAATTCAGCCCAAACGCGTCAAGGTTTTTCGCTTTCAAATTTGCCCGCTGCAACAGCTACGCAAAACATGGTATACAGCATAAATTCGGCTGGTTGGGCATACCTGCCTATATTGATGGTTAGCAATGTCACCAGCAGGTGACAGAAGGTAACAGTAATAACTACCGACCAAAAAAGCCGGGTTAAGTCGGCCGGTATTTTCAGCTTTCGTTTTATCGGTATAAAAATCAATATCAAAATTCCTGATACAAGAAATCCGGAGAGAAACAATAAAGGGTCAGTATAGATTTTTAAATAATCATCGATAAAAATGTGGTCTTCAATATATCGCCTTGCACCCATCATGGATGCACGAAATAATAAGAAGTCTTTCTGAACGAAATGTACCGAATAGCTCACCTGGTCTGTCAACAAACCAACATTGATGTATAAACTGGTAAAGTCCCGGAGGATTGAAGCAAACGGGTAACAGCCCGGATGGAATAAATAGATTTTAAATGCACTGTTCAGGTACTCATCTGTGGAAACTGGCTTCGAAATAAGTCCTTTACCCGCTAGCTCAACTTTCAGCGAATCTACTTGTTGGTAAGCACCGGCCCAGCAAATTACCCCGCTATCGGCAAGTACATCAAATGTTCTTTTAACCAGGGTGTCGTTGGTGGAGGCTTTATATGTAGCCAGTACCTGTTTGGTATTTCTCCAGGTATTAGCGGGGTCAAGCGCAGAATTTATCCGGTATGTTCCCGGTCTGCCGTAAACCGAAAGCCCGGGCTTATCATAATGCCTTAAAGTTACAGTGGTGGTTAACTGAACTACTGCAATGATGCCGGCGGTTAACAGGAGCTGCCTGGCTATGAGCCTGAAAGTTTCAGGTGACCGCATATTTTTATCCTGTATGCTTTTTAAAATAAGGTAAACGGGTAAAACAAAAACCAAAAACAATCCTGCAAACCGGGTTAGCAACAAAAGTGCGAAGGATAAGAAGTAAATGAAGTAGTGGATCCTGATATTGTTACCCCGGTTAAAACAAATACGGAGCAATGCGCCCATGATAAACCCGGTTGCGATAATGGCCCACGATTCGGTATATATGCCATGCACAAAAAACGAAGCCCTGAATGCAAAAAACATCAACAGCAGAAAAAGCACCCGGGCTTTTCCTGATTTAAAATACCAGGTCATGTATATAACTGCCAGGCAATAAAAAATGTGTTGCACAATTAAAATTCCATAGAGTGTAAGTACGCTGCCATGAAAGAACAACAGAAAGGCATGGCAGTAAAGCGGGTAAAATACCGGGTAATGGGGTATTGGCAGCGGATAATCAAAATAAACAAGGCTATCGGTTTGATTGAAAAAAGGCGGATACCTGAGTAAAAGATACAGGGAAGGCAAGCATGCCAGCATTACAATAACGAAATATTGATAGGCCTTAAACTTGCTCATCTAATTGTAAATTGAATCTGAAACCACAGGCGAAAAATAATGGTGGTAAATAATAGCTGCTTCAGCGTTGTAACCCCTGCCCGTAAAATGGCCATCCAGCGGCCAGTAATATAAGGCCTTATTGCCATGTTCGCATTTTATGCTATCGGCCAAAGCCGGAGTTAAATCAATTTTATTAATGTCAGCGGCAACTCTTAAACGGGAAACAAAAGAACTGTCATTCAATTCATTTTGCAACGGCTGAAGAGTCAGTAAAAATTTAAAATGTTCCTCGTTAGCCAGGGCTTGATAGTCATTCAGTTTTTTCGAAATCTGCGCAATTATTTTAGTATCAATTTTTGCCTGTTCTTCCGCTGTAACCAAATTCCATGAATAGTGAAGGGCGTGCAAAGTAATGGCCCTTACAATAAAACTGGTTCCAAAATAAAACTCCCACCAGGGCCCTGTTTTGGGGTAATAATTTCCATTGGTATCAAATCTTTCAGGCCCGCCCCTTAAAAAAATATCATTTACATCTGTTGAATTCAGATTCAGAATTACCAGGTCGGGTTTATACTTTAACAGGCATCGCTTCAATAACTCATAACTAAAAAACAAATCGCTGCCAATAACCCCACCATTTAGGGTGGTGTAATTCAAACCGGACCGGTTTTTGTTAAGCATCCATTCAAGTTGTTTAACCCAGGTTGAATCGTCGCTGGTTCCCATGCCTTCTACAAACGAATCTCCTAAAGCCAGTATACGGTATTCGTGGCTGTTTTTGGTAGTCGTAAATGCGTGGTCGCGAAGGCCCCAGGCATTGTAATGGTGCGTATAATTAAACTCCGGCCGCTTAATTTCTGAACTGGTACCGGGGTCATTAATAAAGAATGACTTTTGGTCGCAGCTGTCACATTCCCTTAAAAATGTGCCCGAACCCGAACAGTAATCACTGCCTGCGTTTTCAATATAACTTCTTAGGTCGGGAAATATAGAGCGGAATACAATTTCGGTAATCAGCAAAGCACCCCAAAATGTATAAGTTGCCAGCATAAGATTGGATACAAGCGCGCCGTTAATAAGCTGGCGCCTCTGTAGTAAACCCAGCAAAGCCCTCGTACAAATGATGATGAGGGCTAATACACAAACAAAAGTCCAGAAATTAGTGGTACGTCCAAACCACCACATGGCCAGGTGCAAAAGAATATACAGGTACAGGATAACCCGCGCCATGGGGTACAAAAATTTCATGGTAGCAATATAATCGAAATTGCACTGAGTGCCGAAGGGGCTTTCCAAAAGTATTGATTATCCTTGTAGCAATGAACGGGGCGCTGAATAAATATGAAAGAGATTAAATTCAAATCCATCATATTGCTCATTCCTTACCTGGTCTTGTTGGGCCTGGGCCTGTGGCTGCGGCTTCATACTTCCAACATGGCCTTTCTCGACGGCGACTCGGATACTTACCTCAGTCCTCCTTATTTAAAAGCTATTACCGGTAGCTGGCATATAGATGAACGGCCCTTTCCGTACCTTGAGTTTGTTTACCTTTTAATTTCGAAAACCTGCGGCCTTGAACGGGTTGTATTGGTGCAAAAGTTGCTGGCAGTATCAGGCGCCGTATTTTTAACAGCGGCCTGGCTGTTATTTATTTCCCGGTTAAAAGGTAGCCGCATTTTGTATCACTTGTTGGGCTACCTCATGCTGGCTACCTACCTGGGCGCACCCGTGCTAATGTATTTTGAGCAGCAAATTGGCCCTGAATCGGTTTGCGCATTTATCATGTGTGTATTCATTTTTACCCTCACACTTGGGTTTAGCAGAAATAAAAGCTTTGCCGGGTTTTTGGGTTTATCAGCAGCCGTATTTATCAATTTGTTCCTGATGCATCCTATGCCGAAATTTATTTTTATCGCGGCTGCTGTTGAAGTGATTTTGGTATGGTCAATTTTGAGATTTCAGGGTCAGTCGGTGCGAAATAAGGTATGGGGTATTTTATTGCCGCATATTATTTATGTGTTATTTGTTTTTATACCCGAACACAATCACAAGCCCGAACGTCCTTTTTACAGTCGTACTTATATCGAGTTTCAGCAAATGACCTTTACTCATTTTGATTTGTTAATAGCCGACAAATCGGACTTTGATTTGCCCGCCGGATTGCAGGATTCGCTGGTTCAGTATTTTCGCGAGTCGAAAAAGGGATACGAACACACGCTGGATGGGTTTAGTAATGATTACCTGATGTTTGGTAATGCCAGCAATGCCATCGATAGCTTTTATCATTATAACTATGATTCTATCGGCAAATTTTACCGCGGTTTGGTGGTGAAGCTTGTTACAAAATACCCGGTAGCTTTAAGCGGTGAAATCGGTAAACAGGTTTATTCGTTTTATATACCCAATAAAACCATCCATAAGGAAATGTATGATTATTGGATGGAAGACGAAAATATGCGGGCAGAGGCCGCACATTTTGACGAGCACTTAAACAGCAGCCTTCATTTTATCAATGGAAGTAAAGCCGACCCGGCCTGGTTGTTGTCACCCCGGTATCCGCGCTCACCGGCAAAATTTGCCCGCCCGGGTTCTGAATATCCGGGTTTATTTCCGGGGAATAATTTTTTTGTTTATCGTTGGTTTGACTGGCTGTTTATAATGGCCATGGTACTTTTTATGGCAGCAAGAAGACAGCAAAGGAAAATATTTGCGCCAAATACATTGTCTCTGTTTTACCTCATTATATTCATATATGTGATTACTATTTCCATCGTTCATACTTTCGATGTACTCCGGTTTACAACAACTATTTATCCGTTTTTATGGATTTCGACTTTTATGTCGGCGGCATATATACTGGATTGGGCTACAGCACTGTTGGATAAAGCGGACCCGGCTTAAAGTCTTATTTTTGGTTTACTGGTAAATGAAAAACTGTGTCATCTCTCCGTAGTTCAAAACGTATCCGTCAATATAAAATACTTGCAGGAGCCATTTTCGCGCTGTTGCTGATACTGATATTTACCCCACTGGTAGATATGTTCGATGCCCCTGATGGCAATGCATACGAACTGAACCGGAAAATAAATCAACGTAATGAAACATTTGCCCGGGCTAATCCTTTTGGATTTACCGATATACCCCGGTCTACCCAAAAAGCAAAAGGGGTTTACCGCATAGCGGTACTGGGTGACTCATTTATTTGGGGCGATGGATTACCTTATGAAAAAGTATGGAGCCATAAACTTGAGACCAAACTCCGGGCGCAGCACCATCCGGTGGAAGTGTTAAGCTGGGGCCATAACGGGTGGTCGACCCTGGATGAGTATAATTTCTATCAGCAACATGGTAAAGATTATGATATTGACCTCTTAATCATTGCCTGGGTAGATAACGACCCTGATATGGGAAAAATACCTGTTGTGCCTGCCGGCGACCCTCAAAAGCAATACCCGCTTATTTATAAGGTCTCACCATCCCTGGCTCAAACGCTACTGAACAACGCCAACAACGATTTGTATAACAATTGGCTGCAAAAAATTTACAGCGACAGCAATTTAAATGATTATAAAAAATTATTAAGCGATTTCAGGAAAACCCTTGCGCAAAACAAAACCCCCGTTTTAGTGGTGATGACCCCCGGTCAGTTTGATAGCCGGACCCGCCGGAATTTTGAAATGGCGGAGCCGCTGATATTACAGGCAAACTTTAACTGCCTTAATTTATACGGACTTACAGAAAAGCAACTTGAGAACTATAGTTCGGCCCAAATACACGCTAACCCGGTAAATGGCCACCCCGGCGATTTAATGACGGGGGTATTTGCTGAGGATGTAAAAGTTTACCTGGAAGGTAAAGGCTACCCGTTGGTCGGTGAATGACTGGAGAAAATTAAAATTTGCGATGTTCTTTCACCCAATCGCCAATATAACCTGCAATTTGAGCAGTGGGTGTTCCGGGTGGGAAAAGGAGACCACAGCCCTGGTTTTGCAGTTGTTTCATGTCCTCATCGGGTATAATGCCCCCACCGGTTAGTAATACGTCGTTCAGACCTTTTTCTTTCATCAGGGCCAGTACTTTTGGAAATACGGTCATGTGAGCACCCGATAGAATACTTATGCCAATAGCGTCAACGTCCTCCTGTAAAGCGGCATTCACCACCATTTCAGGCGTTTGCCGAAGCCCGGTATAAATAACTTCCATACCGGCATCTTTTAATGAAGAGGCGATAACCTTGGCACCACGATCGTGCCCGTCGAGTCCGACTTTTGCAACAAGAATTCTGATTGGGCGAGGCATGAAAATAGAATGGGTATAAAATGAAAAAACAAGGGACAATTCAAAAAAGTGCCGTGTCCCTTGTTTTTGCGGGTTAACTAGAAATCATCATCTAAACTGCTGCCTCCACCGAAATCGTCGTCTTCTTCGCCGAAATCGTCGAATTCTTCGAAATCTTCGTCATCGTATTCGTCCTGGCTTTTAGCCTTTCTACCCTTTCCTGTTGAGCGCTTTTCAATAATGTCATCAAACTCTTCCATATCCTTCATCGACTTCAATTCATCATCTGAAGGTTCAGAATCCGCTTCTTCCTCATCGGTAACTACCTCATCATCTTCTTCCTCAATCTCCAGGTCATCATCATCGTCATCGTCGTCATCAACCCTGGCTTTCTTTTTCAATGGTTCTTCCTCTTCATCTTTTTTCTTGCGTGGCATAGGTTTTCGGTTTAAGGGTTAGCAATTTGTGCTTATGCGAATTTAGTAGTTAGTTTTTTTTGAATCAAGGCCATCTCAAAATTATTTTTTTTCTCAAAATCAAAAGACATTTTACAAAGTTTACCCTTTATTTTCTTTTCTGTGGCTCTACCGAAAAAGGAAAGCTATTAAACCTAACAAAGTTATACCGGCGAAAATTTTTTGAAAAACGAGCCTTTCATCCTTCGCCTGCACCTTTTCTCAAAAATAAAAAATAAGCAGATTGATTTCAAAAGCAGCCGTCATTTCAAAAATCATTTTTTATACAATCGAATCAAAATAATCAAACGACTTTCTTAACCTGGCAATCGATATTTCCTTTCCTAGTAAATCCATCATGTTAAAAACCGGCGGGCCCTGCATGGTTCCGGCAAGGGCTAATCGCAAAACCGGCATCAGTTCTCCTATCTTAATTCCGGCGCCGGTTGCGTAATCCTTCAACGCTTTCTCCAAATTTAATGTATTAAATTCAGAAACCGCACTCAATAAATCAATGGCCGCATCAAACTTCCCTCTGCTCTCTTTACTGTATTTTTTCTTTATTGTTTCGTTGTCGTAGGTTTTTATGTCTTCAAAAAAGTAATAGCCCATTTCAAGCAGGTCGGGAATAAATGTGGCGCGCTCTTTCATTAACCCGCAGAACCTGGCAACGAAATCTTCCTGGTAGGGATATCCCTTGGCTACCACCTCAGGTTTTATGGCTGCGGCCAGTTCTTCATCGCTCTTTGCTTTCAGGTATTGATGATTAAACCACTTCGCCTTCTCATAATCAAAACGCGCTCCCGCCTTGTGCACCTTTTCGAACGAGAAAAGCTCAATCATTTCCTGCTTGGTCATAATTTCCTTATCCCCACCGGGGTTCCAGCCCAGCAATGCAAGGAAATTCATAAAGGCTTCAGGGAAAAAGCCGCGTTCGCGGTAACCTTTAGATGTTTCTCCGCTTTCCGGGTCTGTCCAGTTTAGGGCGAAAGAAGGAAAACCAAGTCTGTCGCCATCCCGTTTACTTAACTTACCATTGCCATCAGGCTTTAACAATAGCGACAAGTGAGCGAATTTTGGCATTATTTCTTCAATGCCCAATGCGCGGTATAATAACACATGCAATGGCGTAGAACTTAACCATTCTTCACCACGGATAACATGCGTAATTTCCATTAAATAATCATCAGCCACGTTGGCCAGGTGATAAGTTGGCATACCATCGCTTTTAAAAAGCACCTTATCATCTAACTGCGAAGTGTTAAAAGTAACCCAGTCGCGTATTTCATCATGAAACTTTACTTCTTCGTTACGCGGCATTTTAAAACGGATTACA
>Ga0316217_10002578_pt1 | contig 21624 bp, 19 predicted proteins | sample 1anoAmetaG_FD_203633 | JGI IMG/M metagenome (GOLD analysis project Ga0316217, IMG submission 203633) | Freshwater microbial communities from Trout Bog Lake, Wisconsin, USA - 1anoA | ecosystem: Environmental > Aquatic > Freshwater > Lake > Hypolimnion/Profundal zone | place: USA: Wisconsin...
AGAACCGCCTGGAGGCGGCCCAGGCGGGTCAGAGCGTCACCTTGGAGCTGGCGGGCGACCTGGACATTTCCCGGGGCGACCTCCTGGCCGATCCCGGGTCGCCCCCTCCCCTTTCCCGAAATCTGGAGGCCACGCTGTGCTGGTTCTCCGAGGCCCCGGTTCAGGCCGGAGCGCGGTTCCTGCTCCGCCTCGGCCCCTGGGAGACCCGGGCCCTGCTCCAGGAGATCCGTTCCCGTCTGGAGATCACCAGCATGAAGCCCCAGGGTGCCGGCCAGCTGGCCTTGAACGACCTCGCGGAGGTCCGGCTGAGGCTCCAGGCGCCGGTGGCCGCGGACCCCTACGATGCCAGCCGTGCCACCGGCGCCTTCATCCTGATCGATGAGGGCAGCAACGCCACGGTGGCCGCCGGATTGATCCGGGGCCGATGATCAGGGAAACCGGCCCCGGGCCGCAGGCTTGACGTAGGCCGGGTAGCCGGAACAGAGCGAGCCCTCGAATTCCGTCGTGCCCTTCACGCTTTCAGGGATCTGCTCCGGGTTGGCCCGGAAGTACCCGCGCCGTTCGGCCCAGGGGCCGATGGTCCGGGTCTTGAGGAGCAGGGTGCGCTGGCCAGCCTCGCGCTCGGCCAGATCCATGAGACGTCTCGCCAGGCCCCGGCCCTGGGCGGAAGGCGCAACCGCGAGGGAACGCAGGACGGCGGCGTCCCCGGTCTTTTCGAGAGCCACATGACCGGCCAGACGGCCGTCCTCCTCGGCCACCCAGCCCTCCGTGCGTTCGAGTCCCTTCGTCGTCAGCTCCGCCGCTTCCAGCAGGGCCCGGACGGAGGCCAGGTCCTCCGGCTGCCGCGCTCGAATTTTCATGGTGCCTCCATGGATTGGATGCTGATGATTGGTTCCTGGCATGGTTTTCTCGCTTCAGGCCGGTTTGCGGGCGGAAATGACCAGGCTGGCGATGTAATCGGCGGGCCGGCTCCCGGCTGGCATCAGGCTGGCGAGGTGCCCGGCCATGGGGTCATCGCCGGGCAGCATCGCCTCCACCGCGCCCGCCTTGGGCACCAGGCTCAGCTCCACCAGGCCGGCATCCCACATCATGCACTCCAGGTCGGCCTTGAGCGCCGCGCCGGCGATGCAGCCCACCAGCGCCTCCACATCCTGCCGCACCGCCTCCGGCAGGGGCCGCAGCAGCACCATGTCGGAGATGCTGACCCGGCCGCCGGGGCGAAGCACCCTGGCGATCTCCTTCCACACCTGGGCCTGGTCCGGGCTCAGGTTCAGGACGCAGTTGGACAGCACGACGTCCACCGAGGCGTCCGGAAGCGGGATGGCCTCGATCTGCCCTTCCAGGAACTCGACGTTGGCCAAGCCGGAGCGCTCCCGGAAGGTCACGGCGTTGGCCCGGGCCTTCTCGAGCATCTCCGGGGTCATGTCCACGCCGATGGCCTTGCCGGTCGGTCCCACCCGCTGGGCGGCCAGGAAGGCATCCAGCCCGGCCCCGCTGCCCAGGTCCAGGACCGTCTCCCCGGGTTTCAGCCCGGCCAGGGCGGTGGGGTTCCCGCAGGACAGCCCAAGGTTCGCTTCATCGGGCAAGGTGGCGAGCTCCGCGTCTGAATAGCCCAGGCCGCGCGCCACCTGGTCAGCGCGGGCGCCGCCGCAGCAGGAGGACTGGGGGCCGCAGCAACGGCCGCTATTCGCGGCGATGCTGCCGTATTTCCTGCGGACGACGACGTGGGTGGGGTTGCTGGAAGTGGTCATGGCTTCTCCTTGCACCGTGAGAGGAAACTGGATCGAATCATTCGGCCAGGCACAAGGAGCCGTTACGGAACAGGTTCCGTAACGGCTCCTAGCACAGGCATTGGGGGTCGCATCCGCCACCTCGGCAGCAGTCCTCCCACAGGTAGTCGGTGAGGGACCTGAGGTTCCCGAAGTGGGCGGCATAGCGGATGGTGGTGCCCTGGCGGGCCGCCACGAGCAGATCGGCCCGGGTGAGTTCGGCCAGGTGGTGGCTGAGGGTGGAGCCGGGGATGTCCAGGCGGGCCTGGATCTCCCCGACCGGTGTGCCCTCCACGGGGCCCTGGACCACCACCCGGACGATGGACAGGCGGGAGGCGTGCCCCAGGGCCTTGAGGCGCTGGACCTGGAGTTCGAGGGTGGTGCCGGCTGCGGTCATGACATAATTCTATATTTCTGGAAATTTGGATCAATAGGGGATTTCTATCATTCTAGAAATATGCTGTGGAACCTTTGCACGAGGTGAACGCGGTTCCTGCTGGACAAAGCCCAGGAGGATTGGGCGAAAAGTCTGCAGCTTTAGGCAATCATTTTGGACGCTTCGTTTCTACACTTGATGACAACCCCGGCATGGGTTCGGGGGCTGGAACGAAGCAACCATGGGCATGGCCGGGCCCAGGACCGGGCCGGGCAGGCTGGGTTCTGCCCGGCCGCCAGCCGGCATGTGCCCCATGGCAGGTCTCCCTGGACAATCAATCATCACCGGAGAAAACGATGACCACGAACGTGCTCAGTTATGCCGCGACATCCGCCAAGGAAGACCTGGCCCCCTTCCGCTTCGACCGCCGGGATCCCCGCCCGGACGACGTGGTGATCGAGATCCTGTATTGCGGGGTCTGCCACTCCGATCTGCACACGGCCCGGAACGACTGGGGCTGGACCACCTATCCGATCGTCCCCGGGCACGAGATCATCGGCCGGGTGGTCGAGGTGGGCAAGGAGGTGAGCCGATTCAAGGCCGGCGACCATGTGGGCGTCGGCTGCATGGTGGATTCCTGCCACCACTGCGAAGCCTGTGAATCCGGCGAGGAGCAGTACTGCGACGGCGCCGTCTACACCTATGGCGGGCAGGACCGCCATGACCACTTGAAGACCCAGGGCGGGTATTCGGAAAAGATCGTCGTTTCCGACCCGTTCGTCCTGCGCATCCCCAAGGGACTGGACCTGAAGGGCGCCGCGCCGCTCCTGTGCGCCGGCATCACCACCTGGTCGCCCCTGCGCCACTGGAAGGCCGGTAAGGGCAGCCGGGTCGCCGTGGTGGGCCTGGGCGGCCTGGGCCACATGGGCCTTAAGCTGGCCAAGGCGCTGGGTGCGGAAGTCACCCTGTTCACCCGCTCCAAAGGCAAGGAGCAGGACGCCCGCCGGCTGGGGGCCGACCACATCGTGCTCTCCAGCGACCCGGCCCAGATGGCCGCCGTCAGCGGCAGCTTCAACCTGATCATCGACACCGTGCCCTACATCCATGACCTGAACCCCTACCTGCCGGCCCTGGCCACGGACGGGACCCTGGTCCTGGTGGGCTACCTGGGCCCCCTGGATCCGTTCCTGAACACCACCTCCATGGTGCTGCGGCGCAAGTCCGTGGCCGGCTCGCTCATCGGCGGCATCAGGGAGACCCAGGAAATGCTGGATTTCTGCGGCCAGCACGGCATCACCTCGGATGTCGAGGTGATCCCCATGCAGGACATCAACGCGGCCTATAAGCGGATGCTCAAGAGCGACGTGAAGTACCGCTTCGTCATCGACATGGCCACCCTGAAGGCCAAGTAGCCCTTCGTGGGCTATCCCAGGACGCTCAACGCGATCCTCATGGACGGTGGCGTCACGGCCGCCTACTGGTACGGAGACCTCGCTCCGAAGTGAGCTGCCGGAGGCGCCGGTGCCTGTGCTCCGGGCATGGGGCCAGGATCCTCAGCCTGGACGTGATTGATTAAATAATTATATTAACCGGTATGTCACAATCCCTCCTGGCAGATGACGCCGCGTGTGAACCCGAGCCCCTCGCCCGGACCTCCGGACCGCGGGGGGCAGGTTGCCGCCTTGCCCGCCGCTGGCTGGCGTTCGGCTGGCTCCTGCTCGCCGGCGCTGCCGGACTCCCGGCCCAGACCCCGCAGCTGGACGGATTCACCCCAGCCTGGGGGCGGCCAGGAGACACCGTGCGCCTCAACGGGAGCCACCTCGACCGGGTGGACCGGGTCTTCCTCGGCAACCGGAAGGTCCAGGGATTCCTCGCCGGTCCTGGCGGCACCTCCCTCAGCTTCGCCTTGCCCGCCACCGGTCCGGTGGCGGCCGTGACCGTCCCCATCACCCTCGGATGGCCCCCGGCGACGACCGGCGAGGGGCGGGGCCGGCTGGCCAGCGGCCTGGTCTTCACCCTGCTGCCGACCCGCGCGGCCTCCCACCTGGGACCGGGGCCGGCCGCGCCCAGCTTCTCCGGCAAATCCATCTTCCAGTCCGGCGCGACCGGGGAGTACCGGCTCTTCCTGGTCGGCAGGAACCTGGACGCCGTCCTGGACCTGAGCATCGCCGGGGTGCCGGCCACGATCCGCAGGACCCGCGAAAATGCCCTGGATTGCCGGTGGCCCGGAGGGCCCGACCTGCCCGATCCGGTCTCCAGCCGCTATACCCTGGGGTACCGGGGCGGCCCCTTCGATTTCCCGGAACGCCTGGAAAAGACCTGGGAGAGCCTGGAGCAGGTGACCGAATCCGATGCACCGCCCGAAGCCCCGGCCCGCCCCAGGCAGGCGGCCGCGGATTCCGGCCCGGAGGCGGCCGGCCCGGAGGCGCCCCTGGAGGTGCGCATCGGCGCCATGTATGTGACCCAGGCGGTCCAGCGGCGGGACGGCTCGGTTCCCATGGTCGCGGGCCGCAGGGCGTTCCTGAGGGTGTTCCTGGTCGCCAACCGGACGAACCGCGCCAACCCCACGGTGCGGGTGACCCTCTTCGACCGGGACCATGAGGTCAAGGCCCAGGAGCTTCTGTCCAGCTCCGGCGGGAGCGGACAGGGGGTGCCGACCCGCTGGGAGGAGGACCGTCCCGCCGCGACCTGGAACCTCGAGCTCGAGGGCGGCCTGATCCAGCCGGGCTGTTCGGTGCTGGCGGAGCTGGGCTCGCTCGACCAGGAGGCCGGGGTCTTCAGGGTCGCCCGGAGCTTCCCCGCCAGCGGGACGCCCATGCCCCTGCTGGTGGTGCCGGTGCCGACGGTGCGGATCAAGCTGTTCCCGGTGCGCTTCGGAGGTGCGGTGGGGAACCTGGACCAGGACGGCCGCACACTCGCCGACTGGCTCCGGGATTTCCGCAAACTGATGCCGGTGGCGCAGGTGGAGGTGGAACGGGGCGAGGTCTTCGAACCCGAGGGCGTGGGCGGAGGCGAGGCCGCCCTGGCCAAGCTCGCCCAGGCCCTGGAGGTCAAGCGGCTGGTTGAAGATCCATGGAACCAGCAGTTCTACGTCGGCGTCTTCAGGCGTCCCGCCGCAGGCAAGCTCAATGGCCAAGCCTGGTCCAGGCCCGGATTCGCCAATTTCGGCCGGGCGGCCATTTGCCAGGACGGAGCGGGCTTCGCCGGCACCCTCGCCCATGAGATGGGCCACCTGTTCGGGCTCCGCCATACCCCCGCCGGCCGCCCCGGCGGGGTGGATCCCGATTATCCGGTGGCCGACGGCACCCTGGACTGCGCCGGCTACGATCTGGAGTCCCGGGAGGCCAAGAGCCCCAGGGGCTGGGCGGACATCATGGGCTACGCCGAGCGCCGCTGGGTCAGCGCCTACACCTGGACCCGGGCCCTGGACTTCCTGAGCCGTCGGCTCGGGCCCCCGTCCCTGGCAGGGCCAGGCCAGGCCCCTGTCGCACCGAAGGCCCTGCTGGTGGCCGGAACCATCGCCGGCGACCGGGTCACCTGGGAGCCCGCCTTCGAACTCCCCGGCAACCCCGATCCGCCTGCGGTGAGCCCGTACCACCTGGTCTGCCTGAGCCGGCGCGGGCGCATCCTGGCCCAGGTCCCCATCCAGGTGGAGCCGGTGGACGCCACCGGTGGAGCGTCCTTCGAAGTGCTCCAGCCCTTGACCGGGAAACTGCAGCGCTCGCTGGCCTCCTTCCAACTGTTCAAGGGCGACCGCCGCCTGACCGGGATCGCCGGATGGACCGGGTTGGCCCCGGCGCCCCCGGCCAGGACCCACAGTCCGGCCCGGGAACCGTCGGCCCGGAAGGTGGGGGCAGGCCGGGTCGCGCTCGACTGGGATACCGCCATCTTTCCGGGAGTGCTGGTGCTGGACGCGGGAACGGGCCGCTACTGCGCCACCCTCGTCCCTGGATCCGCGGAATTTCCCGATCCCGGCGTCAAGGAACTGGAACTGCTGCTGTCCGACGGGATCCGAACCACCCGGGTGCGCGTTCCGGTCGACTAGCTACGGGAACAATCTGAAAACCCGGGCCAGGATCAAGTTGTTCTGGTTTTTCGGCAGGGCCTCCAGGGCCGTCCGCTGGTCAGCGAGATAGGACCTGGCTTCGGGAGTGGCCGGATCCCCGATGGACTTGATGGCCATGGCCCGGTCCGTCCAGGCGGAATTCGAATCTCTATGCCGTCGACCAGTCCTGAAAAGTCCAGCGGAGCCGCGCGAGCCTGGGGCTTCAACGCGGGCGCAGCCAGGCCCATCCGGCCAGGGCCAACAGCCCGCCGACACATGCCCAGGCGAAAACGTCGCCCCAGCGCGAATACAGGGTGCGCGCCGCCGCCACCGGAACCTCCACCACCAGGGTGGCGCCCGGGCTGCGCGGCGAGTCCAGCGCCCCCAGCCGGCGGCCCTGGGAATCGAAGGCGGCGGAGAGGCCGGGGCTGGCGTGGCGAACCAGGCTGAACCCCTGCTCGATGGCCCTGAAGCCGGCCATGTCGGTGTGCACCGGGTCGATGGCCGGCCAGTCCTCGCCGGGATCCAGCATGAGACCGATCCCCAGTGGGCCCGCCTGGGCCGCCAGGCGGGGAAAATCGGCGTCGAAGCAGATCAGCCCGCTGAGCCGCCCGTAGGGCGTGTCCAGGCAGGGCAGCCGGCCCACACCCGGCGCGCAGGTGGCGGCGTCGCCCCCGGGTGTGGGGTGGGACTTGGCATACGCCCAGCCCACGGCGCCCTCCGGGGTGATCAGCAGCAGCTTGTTCTCCAGCGGCTTGGGCCGGCCCGGGCTCCAACTGCCGATGGCCATGCCCAGGTAGATCCGCCGGCTCCTGGCCAGCGCCTGTCCCTGGGCCAGCAGCGCGGGCTCGTCCACCTTGAGGGTCTGGGCGCTGGTCTCGGCCCAGAAAACGATCCGTGCCCCGGCCTGGGCCTCCCGGTCGGACCGGGCCAGCAGCTCCGCGTTCAGGGCGGCCCACTGGCTCCGGAAGCCGGCCAGCTCCGCCGCCGTGGGGGCTGCCCCGGCCATCAACTGGCTGGGCGGCGCCGACAGGCTCCTGGCCAGGGAGGCCACCCGCACCGTCCGCGCCGCCGGAGGCCGCAGGGCCAGCCGCAGCCCGCCCAGCAGCAGCACCAGGCCGATGCTGCCGGCACAGAGCCAGACGCCCCTGCGGGCGGCGCGGTCCTCCCAGCCGGCGGCCCATAGCCAGGCGCCCATGGAACCGGACCAGCCGATCAGGAAAGCGATCCCCGCCAGGCCGGTCACCGAGACCAGCTGGCAAAGGGCCAGCTGGCCTGCCTGGGAATAGCCGGCCGCCCCCCAGGAGCCCATGGGACCCCAGGCGGCGACCCGCTCCGCGGTGACCAGGGAGGTGGGGAACACCAGGGTCGCGGCCAGGCCGGGCAGCCGGGGCGCCAGCAGCCGGTCGGCCAGGTACGGCAGCAGGGTGCCGAACGCGATCAGCACCAGCGCCCCACCCTGCCGCCAGTCGTGGAACGGCAGCACCCCGCGCCACTGGAACGCCAGCCCGGGCAGCGACAGCAGCAGGACCAGCCCCAGGCCCCGCAGCGCCGGCTGCCGGCGCAGGAAGCGCAGCAGCAGCATCGGGACCAGCCAGGCCGCGAGCCCGACCGGGCGTGCGCCACCGGCGAACGGCAGCAGCAGAGCCCCGCCCAGGAGCGCCAACCAGGGCTGGAACTCCGGGCAGGGCCCGCGGGTCGGGGCGGGATCCTGCGGAGGGTGGGCTAAGTCGGCCGGAGTCATGCTATAAATTAAACATTAATTTTGTTCCGCAAACGGCCTGAAAAGCGGCCCGGCTGCCATCCTCCCAGGCATCGGCAACAAAAAGGTTGTTCAAGCTGCACGCCGGCGTTCACCAGCCCAGCCGGAATGGCCGTGCCCGCGGTGCCGCCGCGGAGGTCTGGTCCTGGCTGGCCGGGCCGCCGCCGGCGACCAGCGCCGCGGGCACCGGGGGGATCGCCTCGGCGGCCGGCCGGGCCGCGGCGTCCGCCCCTGAGCTTCCGGCCGCACCCGACCCGCTGCCGCCCGCTTCCTCCTCGCCGCCGGTCGATCGAGCCGGGCCGGATCCACTGCCGCCCGCTTCCGCCCCGCCTCCGGTCGATCCGGCCGCGCCGGATCCGCTGCCGCCCGCTTCCGCCTCGCCTCCGGTCGATCCGGCCGCGCCGGCGCCGGTCCCGTTCAGGTTCACATAGTTCTGGTAGGCCTTGGCCCAGGCCTCGCCCGCGTCGCCCACTTTCAGCAGCGCATCGATATAGGGCTCCTTGAGCTTGTGCACGAGGACGGCGCCGGCGATGGCGTCGGAGGCATAGGCCATGAGGAAGAACTGGCTGGCGACGGCGCTGAGGGTGCCGGTGGCCACGCCCGCGCCGCTGACCGGGGTGGAGGTGAAGATCCCGGTGATGGCAGCGCCGATGTCCAGACCGTAGGCGACCGAGGCGAAGGAGCCGTAGCCGAGCAGGGAGGTGGCGGCGACGACGATGTCCGAACCCACCCCCTTGGCGTCGCGGATGGCCGCGACCAGGTCCTTCTTGGCCGCCTGCAGGGCGTTCCAGCCCTGGTCCCGCTCGCCGCCGGCCGCGGCCGGGGCGCCGCGCCGGGCCGGCAGAGGCCCGAACTCCGGCGGCAGGACATCGTTCAGGAAGTCCTGGGCGGTGTCCGCGAGCGCGCTCTGGAACGCTCCCAGCAGCAGCTGCGCCCCGGGGGTGGCCGCGGCCGGAAGTGGGAAGGCGAGCGCCGATCCCAGCGCATTGCGCGTCATGGTCCGCTGGGCCTGCAGGGCCCGCTGGACCATCGGGCCGGCGTTCTCCAGTTCATCCGAGTCCAGCTGTTCCATCATCAGATCCGTGAGGATATCGGGCAGGGGGCGCGGGGCGTCGGGTGCGGCCGGAGCCTGGGGCTCGGGGTCACCGGGGAAACGTGCGACCACCTCGCCCTGCGGCTGCGCCTGGGCAGCCAACAGGCAGACACCGCCCAGGGTCAGGAGGCCAGTCCGGAGGCTGGGGCCGGACGCCGGGCCGGGTGCCTTGGCATGGCCATGGAGCTCATGCAGAAGGTGGACTTGAACCCGGTCCCGGGCGCGTTCGAGGGTCTCCTGCAAGCGTGCCCGCTTGCTTTCCAGGCGGTCCTTGCGGGCCTCCCGCTTGCAGGCCCGGACCTGTTCCTGGGCGGTCCGGAAAGCCTCCAGGCGAGCCTGCCTGGCCGAAGGCCGGCCCGTTGCCTGCCCGCGCAGGGGGGCAGTCAGCCATGGAAGGATGGCCAGCGCCAAGATGACTCTGCTTTTGCTCATAGCCTGGGCCCTCTCAGTGTCCTCAACGGGGATCTTCGAATGGAGCCGTATCCTCTTCACCCAGGCATTTCGCCATGCATGATTCATCATCGGCCATGATCCGGGTCAGGCACAGATTGCGCAACACCATGGGCAGCGTTTCGCAGTGGATGAGTCCCATCTGGAATTCCCTCCCGCAGTGCCTGGAACACCCCTGCCCCCCTTCCGCCGGGTTCAGCCAGAGGCCCGGATGGCCGCCGAGGTCCAGGAAGCCCGGCGCCGGAACCGGCGATGGCGCCTTGAGCATCCAGGGTTCGCCGGAGACCAGCACCGCCAGGCCCGCCGCCGCGACGGCGGCCTGCTTCAGCCGGCCCGCCTCCAGGGGACTGGCGCCCTGGCCGAGGACAACCAGCGTGATCACCCCTATCGACTTTCGCAATATTGAAAACATGGGCCGGGATCCCCGTGGAGGAGCGCCACTGCTCCTTGACGCTCCGGTGGTCCGCGCCGGCCTTTGGTTCCCGGTCCGGCAGGCGCTAAAGCTTTGGTATACAGGCCAACCCGTTTCAGATAGGCTTCCGAAATTAGCCTGAAATAAGATGATCATTTCAATGCCAGGCAGAACCGCCAGTCTCCCCTGGCGCAACGGGAACCACACCTGAAGGGCCGAAACCATGCCAAGCAAGCCAGTCCGCGTTCTGAGCCTGACCGTCCTGGTCTGTTCTCTCGGCTATTTTGTCGACATGTTCGATCTGCTGCTGTTCCCCATCCTCCGGCAGCCCAGCCTCACCTCCATGGGCGTGATCGGGCCCGCCCAGATCGTGGCCTACAAGAACCTGCTGAACACCCAGATGATCGGCATGCTGCTGGGCGGCATCTTCTGGGGCATGCTCGGCGACAAGCGCGGGCGGCTGTCCACCCTGTTCGGCAGCATCGCCCTCTACTCGGTCGCCAACATCGCCAACGCCTTCGTCCACAGCATCGACGCCTACATGGTCTGGCGCTTCATCGCCGGCTTCGGCCTGGCCGGCGAACTGGGCGCGGCAGTGACCCTGGTGAGCGAGATCCTGCCCAAGGAAAAGCGCGCCTACGGCACGACGATCGTGGGGGGCGTGGGGATCTTCGGCACGGTGGCCGCAACCCTGGTGGGCCGGTTCCTGCCCTGGCGCACCGGCTACCTGGTCGGCGGCGGCCTGGGCCTGGTCCTGCTCATGCTGCGGATCGGCATCCGCGAAAGCGGAATGTTCAGGACAATGCACACCACCCCTGTCTCCAAGGGCAACTTCTTCATGCTGTTCACCAGCCGGGAGCGCCTGGGCCGGTACCTGCGCTGCATCCTCATCGGCCTGCCCACCTGGTACACCGTCGGCATCCTCATCAACCTCTCGCCCGAATGGGCGCCCAAGCTGGGCCTCACCGGCCCGGTCCAGGCCGGCACCGCCGTGGCCTTCACCTACACCGGGGTCACCCTGGGCAGCTTCGCCTCCGGGTTCCTGAGCCAGGTCTGGGGCACCCGCAAGAAGGTCGTCCTGCTGTTCATCCTTTCGACCCTGGCGGGAATCGTCTTCTTCCTCACCTCCCGCGGCCTCAGCCCCACGATGTACTACCTGCTGGCCCTGTATCTGGGGCTGGCCACCGGCTACTGGGCGGTGTTCGTCACCATCGGCGCCGAGCAGTTCGGCACCAACCTCCGCTCCACCGTCGCCACCACCGTGCCCAATTTCGTCCGTGGGGCGGTGCCGCTCATCACCGGCAGCTTCGTCTACCTCCAGGCGAGCATGGGCTTCGTCGGCAGTGCCGCGGTGGTGGGCGCGGTCTGCTTCGCCCTGGCCCTGGGCTCGCTGTGGGGCCTGCGCGAGACCCACGGCCTGGATCTGGACTACATGGAATAGCCGGAACCGCTCCCCCTGGCCGGAACGACGCTAATTCAAGGCGATCCGGTAGACCCGGTGGGTGGTCAGAGTCTGCCCCAGCCCGCTCTGGTGGTCGTCGTTCTGGGCCCAGGCGCACACCAGGCGGTTGCCCGAACGCTGGAAATGGATCTCTTCCTTGAGGGTGCCCTGGAACCGGATCAGGAACTTGCTGCCCTTGTAGGTCACTTCATGGATCCAGGCCAGGGGCGTGCCGTCGGCGCCGATCCAGATCCTGGCCTGGCCATGCACTTCCTTGACGATGGTGCGGAGATTGGGCGGGGTGATCACCGGCACCGTGCTGAGCACCAGCAGGGTGGCCGGCCTGCCCTCCCACGGCGAGGGGCGGACCTCCTGGAGCCTGGACTGCAGCAGGATCCGGTCCAGGGTCTCCCCGGCATGCAGGTGCTCGGCGATGTCCATGGAGGTCAGCAGCCGCATGATCTGCCCGATGGGAGCCGGCTTGGCCGGATCGACGGCGTAGGCGCGGGACTCCGCCTCGGCCTCCAGCAGGGTGTTGCGGTCCCAGTCGATGCGCAGCCCCCGGGGGCCGTCCTCGGTCCGGGTGATGACCGTCCCTTCCAGGATCGACGGGATGCCGTCCTCGACGGTTTCGCGCCGGAACTGGTATTCCAGGATGGCCTTCACCGGATCGGCGCTCTGCATCCGCTTCAGTGCCCCGCGCAGATCGTCGAGCGCGTCGGCCCGCAGGACCGGGCAGCCCGGAAGGAACAGCAGCAGGGCCAGCCGCGCCGTGGTTTTCCGCAGGTTCCTGGTCCAGCGATGCAATGAATACCTCCAGACGATGCAATCAGAATAGCCAGGACCCTGCGCGTGGGGTCGCACCCTCTCTTCCTTGGCCGCCGTTCCGGAGTAGACTGCCTCCGTGCGAATGTTTCATCCCAGGTTCATCCCCATCCTGTTCGCCGCCTGCCTGCTGCCGGCCCTGGTCGTCGGCTGCCACGCGGGCGGGAAGGAGGCAGCCATGCAACTCACCTCCCCCGACCTGGCGCCCGGCGCCGCCATCCCCAAGGCGTTCACCGCCGACGGCGCCGACCGCTCCCCGGCCCTGGCCTGGCAGGGGGCCCCCGAAGGCACCCAGGCCTTCGCCCTGATCGTGGACGACCCGGACGCCCCGGTGGGGCTCTGGGTCCACTGGGTGGCCTATGATCTGCCGGGCTCGGCCACCGGGCTGGCCCAGGGCCAGGCCCGCGCCGATACCCTGGCCGGCGGCGGCCGGCAGGGCCGGAACTCCTGGGCCCGGGTGGGCTGGAACGGGCCCTCGCCGCCGCCCGGACGGCCCCACCGCTACTTCTTCAAGCTCTATGCCCTGGGCGGAACCCTGGACCTGGAGCCGGGCGCCACCGCCCAGGCGGTGACCGCGGCGATGAAGGGCAAGGTCCTGGCCGAGGCCAGCCTGATGGGCACCTACGGCCGCTGACCCTGGCCCGGACCGGCGCGGTTCCGGCCAGGGGAAAGCCACAGGGTGCGGCTCTCTTGCAGCAATAGTCGACATGAAAACCCAGCCCTGGCGGCTCGATAGGCACACTCGCCCAGTATGGCCTTGGGGCTCGCCGGGAAAGAGCCGCACGGCCATGCTGGTCACGGGGCGGGCGGAGCCGGGCGGGCCGGCAGTTCGCCGATCCACTGCCGCAGCCGCGCCAGCGCCTCCTGGTCCGGAACGGCGGTGGCCAGGGGCGGCATCTGCGCACCGGGGCGGCGGGATGCCATGCGGGTGGTGACGGAGCTCTGCCCTGCGGCCCCGGGCTTGATCCGCAGGCTGGGCCCCGGCTCGCCGGGGATGGTGTACTCACCGCGGTGGCCGACGGTGCTGAGCACCCCGGGTTCCACCGGACGGCCGGTGTGCCACGCGCTGGCGCGCAGATCCAGGTCAAGGTTGTCCAGGACCGGGTCGGCCCGGTGGCAGATGCCGCAGTTGGCCGCCAGGTAGCCCAGCACGGAGCGCTCCACCGGGCTGGCGGCCCGGATCCTGGGGGGAGTCCGCACCAGATCGGGCTGGGGCGGGCTGAGCAGGCGCTGGCCCTCCAGGGTCGCCAGGGTCACCATCCCCGGCCGCAGCGGTTCCAGGTGGATGGCGCCGGGGTCCCGGTCCGTACTCAGCTGGAGGGCGTTGAAGCCGAGCACTTCAGGGCGTCCGCCGGCTTCGTGGCAGGTCTGGCAGTCCTGGACGCTGGGGATGCGGTGGCGCAGGCCGCCGGGGAGGTCGGCCACGTCCGGGAGGCCCGCCGCCGGGGCCAGCCGGGCTTCGGTCTGGGCCGGGTTCCAGGCGTAGCTGGCATAGACCCAGCTCCCGGCGGCCACCTTCCAGAGCAGCCGGGTCTCCACCTTGCGGCCGTCGAACTGGAACTCCTTCCACACCTTGGTGCCCACCGGAAACTCCCAGTCGGCGGCGGAGCGGACCCGGATGGCGCCGGGCAGCCGGATCCAGCGGGTCTTGGCGGCGCCGTCGCTCCACAGGGGATACTGGGGCGCGTAAGGGCGGTTGCGGGGGTCCACCTGGCCGGAGCGGGCGTACAGCCCGGTCTGGGACAGCAGCGCCGGCGGCGCCGGGAGGGTCCCGGCGATCAGCGCGGCGAGGATGGAGGCGATGGGCACGGCGGCCTACATGGGAGGTTCCACGTACTCGGGAACCCGGTTCTGGACGGCGGGGATGGAACGCAGGTAGGCGTAGATCGCCCGGAGATCCCTGTCGCTGGCGTCGCTCAGGCTTCCGGCCGGCATCGGCGGCAGCACCGGCCGGCCCTTGCCCAGGTGGCGCTGGCTGCGGACATTGCGGATCCAGTCCCGCTCGGTCCAGGAACCCAGGCCGGTATCCCGGTCGGGGGTGAGGTTGCGGGCGTAGGTGACGCCCCAGGGGCCGCTGAAGGCGGTGTTGCTGGCCGAGCCGACATAGCCCCAGCCGGGCGGCAGGGTCGGAGCGGGCGGCAGGACCAGCGATTCGGGATGGCCCGAAAGCAGTCTGGCCTGGTCCGGCTCAGGACCGTTGGGGCCGGCCTTGCGGGGGGTGTGGCAGTGGTTGCAGCCCATGAGATCCACCAGGTAGGCGCCCCGCTTGACCAGGTCCGGCGCGGGCGGGTTCGCCGCCAGGGCCGCCGCCAGGCAGGAGAGGGCGACGGCGCGGATGGCGGAAGGAATGGCCGGGATCGGACGGCGCATGGCGGACTCCACGGTTTGCAAAGCGACCCCGGGGCATGACCCTGCCCGGAGGTGATCGCTGCGATCAGCGGTTGATGAACAAAGAAAGATTATGGGAAACCGCGAATGAGTCAAGATCTCATTGGCCCGGCGACACCCGCCGGAGCTCATTTCTCGTTGGCGGCCCAGACATAGCAGGCTTTGGCACTATTGGCGACGGCGAAGGCGAACATGGGATGGGTGTCGTGGTGATTCCCGACCTGGAGGAAGGCCCCGAGGCCCACGAACGCCTCCGCGCCGCCGCCGTCCCCATGCAGGCGCAGCTTGACGTCCACCAGGCCGTTGCCCATGTCGCGGGGTGTGAAGGAGCCCTCCAGCAGCTTGGGGTGGGCCTTGGTGCCGCCGGTGAAGGTGCCCGCCGAGGTCACCTTGAGGGTCAGGGGGTCGTTCCAGGTCGATTTGCCCTGTCTGGCGGTGAACACCTGGTCCGCCGATCCGTGGGCCGGAATCAGCGGGAGTGTGGCCATGCTCGCCAGCGTGATCGGGAATTTCGATTGCCTGGCCGCGCCGTCCTGCTCGGTGTAGCTCCCATGCAGCGCGCCCTCACTGTCCTTCCGTTCGATCGCCACCGTGAAGGTGCCGACCCCCTTGCCTGGGTAGTAGGTCTTGCCGGTGATGCTGGCCGGGTCGGCGGCCGTGCCCCGGTACACCGTCCCGGTGCCCATGTCGACCAGCCACACATCTTTGTCCTTGACCAGGGAGCCGCCCGCCGGATGGGGGTCTGCCATCAGGCCCATGATGATCGGATTATTGTCATCCTTTCCGGCCTCCAGTTCGCCGACGTGGAAACCGGGTTTCAGTTCCCAGTCAGTGGCCGGGGGCTTCCCGCCGGTCTGGCCGGAACTGGAACTGGAGCTGGGACTGGAACCGGATCCGCAGCCCGGCCCCGCCAGTCCCAGAGTGAGCCCGGCGGCGACGATGGCCAGACCCAGGGACCGGAGGGAGTCGGGTTGCAACATGCTTGCTCCATCAAAAATAATAAATTCATACAATGATAGGGTCCCGAAGTCCGGCCGCAAGGCCCCGGCCGGCCAGGGCGCCCACTCGTGACCAGGATCCCCCGGATCTTCATTTAGACTGGTCGTTCGGCGGTCTGGAGCCGGCCGGTGCCGGCCGCGCGGAGCCGCCTGACGATCCGTCCACTTGCAGCTACGGGAGCTCTTGATGACCCTCTGGAACCTCGACCACACGGAAAAGCAGGAACTGCTGGAGCGCTTCCTGCGCTACGTCGCCGTGGACACCCAGAGCGATGACGACGCCACATGCTACCCCTCCACCGAAAAGCAGAAGGACCTGTCCCGGATCCTGGTGGCGGAACTGCAGGCCCTGGGCTGCGAGGACGCGGCCATGGACCCGTGGGGCTACGTCATGGCCACCGTCCCGGGCAACCTCCCGGCCGGCCACCCGGCGGCGGGCAAGGTGCCGGTGCTGGGCTTCCTGGCCCACCTGGACACCTACCACGCCACCCCCGGCTGCGGAGTGAAGCCCCAGGTGATCCAGGACTACCGGGGCGGCGCGATCCCCCTGCCCGGCGATCCCGGCCAGACCCTGACCCCCGCGGCCCACCCCGGCCTGGCCCGGTGCCTGGGGCACACCCTGGTCACCACCGACGGCACCACCCTCCTGGGCGCGGACGACAAGGCCGGCATCGCCGAGATCCTCACCCTCGTGGCCTGGCTGGCGCGCAACCCGGACTTCCGCCACGGCGGCCTGCGGCTGGCCTTCACCCCCGACGAGGAGGTGGGGCGCGGCACCGAGCACTTCGACGTGGCGCGGTTCGGGGCCCGCTACGCCTACACCCTGGACGGCTCGGCGCTGGGCGAGGTGGAGGACGAGAACTTCTGCGCCGACTCCGCCACCCTCACCATCGAGGGCCACGACGTGCATCCCGGCCTGGCCAAGGGGTCCATGGTCAATGCCCTGCGCGCGGCCGCCGCCATCATCGCCCAGCTGCCGCCGGACCGCCTGCCCGAAACCACCGAAGGCCGGGAGCCTTTCCTGCACCCCATCTCGCTCAAGGGCGACGTGGCCCGGGCCGAGCTGAAGCTGCTGGTGCGGGCCTTCACCGAGGCAGAACTGGCCGGCTTGGAGACGGTCCTGGACACCATCCGGGCCGACGCGGAGGGCTGCTTCCCGGGGATCCGGATCGGCCTGGAGGTGAAGCCGTCCTACCGCAACATGGCCGCCAAGATCGCCGAGGACCCCAGGGTGCTGGAGTACGCCCTGGAGGCGGTGCGCCGGCAGGGGATCGAGCCGGTCCGCCGGGCCATCCGCGGCGGCACCGACGGCGCCCGGCTGTCCTTCATGGGCCTGCCCACGCCCAATCTCTTCGCCGGCGGGCAGAGCTTCCATTCGGTGCAGGAATGGGTGTCCCTGGATTGGATGGCCGCCGCGGTGGCTGTCTGCATCCAGCTGCTTGCGGTCTGGGTGGAGACCGCCTGAAGCGGGGTGGGCGGGTTGCCGAGCCCCAGCGGGAGGATTACCATGGACTCGGAAAAAATAGCGCTTTACTATTGATATTATCTATTTAATATTTAACGCCACTGAACCCGCACGCCGTTCTTGGGTGTTGAGCAACGCTTGGCCAGAGGTGACTGGAATGGGCGAACTTGTTCATCACAATTCGGAAACTCATGCCCACCGGCGAAGCCTGCCCGCGCGGCTGGGCGGTGGACGAGCCCGGCGCTCCTCCGGCGGGTTCCCGGAGGCCCCGCACCAGCGCCCCGGCCCCAGGGCCCCGTGAAGCGTGCCTGAGCCTCCGTTGCCACCCAGTCGTTTTCGACCCTTCATGGAGGAGGCCTGCCATGTCCATTCGCAGACTTGGACGCACCCAGCGCACCTACGATTCCCGCATCCCCCACATGAGCGCCCTGCTAGCCGGCCAGACCCTGGCGCCGCCGCCCCCGGAAAAGAACTGGACCACGGGAATGCCGCAGGAGCTCGGCATGATGATGAACGACACCCTCGGCGACTGCACCTGCGCCGCCGTCTACCACGCACAGCAGGTCTGGACCTACAACGCCGGCGGCACCATGCAGACCCAGCCGGACTTCGACGTCGAGAAGCTCTATGTCCTGGCCTGCGGCTACAACCCGCGGGTGGGCGGCGAGGGCCCCGGCGGCAATGAGCAGAAGGTGCTCACCTACCTGCTGAACCACGGCGCCCCGATGGGTCCCAAAGGCAAGGCCCGCAACAAGATCGCAGCGTTCGTCGAGGTGGACCCGCGCAACCTGGACGACGTCAAGCGCACGATCTGCGACTGCGGCGTCGCCTACATCGGCTTCAACGTGCCCCAGTACATCGTTCCGGGGCCCCCGGCCGAGCCGCCCAGGATCTGGGACGTGCAGAACACCAACAACGCCATCGTCGGTGGCCACGCGGTAGTGCTCGCCGGCTACGACGCCAACGGGGCCAAGGTCATCTCCTGGGGCGAATACTATACGATGACCTGGGCCTTTTTCGCCAAGTACGTCGATGAAGTCTATGCCATCGCCGACGCCATGTGGGTCGAAAGCAAGGGCACGACCCCGGGCGGACTCAGCCTGGACGAACTGGAAGTCCAGATGAAGGCGCTCGCCGAAAGCTGACGGCGCAGGCCGGGCAGCGCCCGGCCTGGAACCGCATGCTGAGCCTGACCGCGTCCAGCCCCGATCCGGACGCGATCAGGACGGTTGTCCATACATTGCACGCAGCTGCAGATTGACCTCCAGCACATTGACGAACGGCTCCCCGGCCAGCCCGTTGAACGGCGCCCGGGCGGACTTGCGCAGGATCGCTTCGATCTCCTGGCGCACCGCGGCCGGATCGCGCTTCAGGTCGGCGGCCCACTTGCCGGCCACCCGGTCCAGCTGGAATTCGGCGTTCTCCAGGGAGATGTGCGGGTCCAGGCCGGACGCCGAGGTGGTGACCAGGTCGCCGGGCACCTGCTGGAGATCGGCTTCGGCGTGCTCGTTCCGCCACATGTCGAAGAAGATCGACTGGATGTCCGGGCCTTCCTTGACCGGTTCGATGGTGGTCACGGGTTTGCCGTCCTGGCCATTCCTGGTCACGGCCGATGGGAACCTGCCGGGGTTGGCTGTGGAGAAGTCCTTGAAGAACACCACCCCGAGGTCGGCGGCCTTGGGCGCGGGGGTGGCCGGGTTGTCCTTGATGAACTGGGCCACGATGGCGGGATGCTGCTTCGCCCAGGCGTCGACATAGGCGCCGTTCTTCGGATCGGCATTGACCCAGGCCTGGGCCAGGGAGTTGTGCAGGTCCGCCCACTGCCCGACCAGGTGCGGGTTGCCCTGGAAGGTGTCCTTCTGGAACCACTGTTCAACGTCCGGAGCCACCGGCTGGCCGGCCTTGGGGCCGCTCTGGTATTTCACGATCGGCCCGAGCGTGCGCGCCACCCGGTCGCGCAGGGCATAGTTGGAAGCGGACAGCGCCGATGAGGAGGAGGCCGAAGCGTCATACGAGGCCGCGGAGGGGCGGGGCTGGAAGTAGCCGTCCTTGGTGAACGGCTGGGCGATGATCCGGGATCCCACCAACTGGCCGTCCGGTCCCTTCAACAGGCTGCCGTTGGCCTGGAAGGGGAAGACGGTCTGCCCGATCGCCCACAGCGCCAGTGGATAGAGGACGCAGCAGATGACCACCGAGACTGCCGCCAGCAGGATGCTCCTTGAGATGATTTTCCACATGTCGAAATCTCCTTCATTTGCCAGGAAGTCAGACAGTCAGATGGGCGGCGACCAGGGCCAGGTCGATCAGCTTGATCCCGACGAACGGCAGGACCACCCCGCCCAGGCCCCAGATCAGCAGGTTGCGCCGCAGCAGGGCATCGGCGCCGAGCGGCAGGTAGGTGACCCCCTTGAGCGCGATCGGGATCAGCGCCGGGATGATGAGCGCGTTGAAGATGACCGCCGACAGGATGGCCGAGGTCGGGGAGTGCAGCTGCATGATGTTGATCGGCGCCAGCCAGGGCAAGGTTCCGGCGAACAGGGCCGGGATGATGGCGAAGTACTTGGCCACATCGTTGGCGATGGAGAAGGTCAGCAGCGAACCCCGGGTCATCAGGAGCTGCTTGCCGATCTCGATGGTCTCGATCAGCTTGGTCGGGTCGCTGTCCAGATCCACCAGGTTCGCGGCTTCCCTGGCCGCCTGGGTGCCGGCGTTCATGGCCAGGGCCACGTCCGCCTGGGCCAGGGCGGGGGCGTCGTTGGTGCCGTCGCCGGTCATGGCCACCAGGTGCCCCTGGGACTGCATGTCCTGGATGAAGGCCAGCTTGTGCTCGGGCGTAGCCTGGGCGATGAAGTCGTCCACCCCCGCCCGCGCGGCGATGGTCGCGGCCGTCAGGGGATTGTCGCCGGTGATCATGACCGTCTTCAGGCCCATCCTGCGCAGCCGCTCGAAGCGCGGCTGCATGCCGGGCTTGAGGATGTCCTCGAGCACCACCACCCCGATCACCTCGGCGCCGACGGCGACCACCAGCGGGGTCGCTCCTTTGGAAGCCTCGCCGTCCACCAGTTTGGTCAGGTCGTCCGGCACCCGCCCGCGTTTCTTCTCGACCCAGGTGATGATCGCATCGGACGCACCTTTGCGGATCTGCCGGCCGTCCGCCAGATCGACGCCGCTCATCCGCGTCTGCGCGGTGAAGGCCACCGGGATGGCGTCCGCGGGCACCTTGCCGGCACTGCCGCTCTGTTCTTCGTGCAGCGCCACGATGCTCTTGCCTTCGGGGGTTTCATCGGCGGCGGAGGCCAGGGCCGCCAGCCTCCCCACCTCGGCGGCGGTGTATTCGCCGACCGGCAGGAACCGGGTCGCATGGCGGTTGCCCATGGTGATGGTTCCGGTCTTGTCGAGCAGGATGACATCGATGTCGCCGCACAGTTCCACCGCCTTGCCGCTCTTGGCGATGATGTTGGCCTGCATGGCGCGGTCCATGCCGGCGATGCCGATGGCGGCCAGCAGGGCGCCGATGGTGGTGGGGATCAGGCAGACCACCAGCGCGATCAGGGTCGGGACATCGGTGCCCAGGCTCTTCAGGGGTTCGGCAAGGCCCAGGTAGCTCATCATGTACTGCTCGGCGTTCCAGGCCATCGGCCAGAGCGGCACCACCACCACCAGGAAGATCAGGGTCAGGGCGGAGAGCATCAGGGTCAGGGCGATCTCGTTCGGCGTCCGCTGGCGGATGGCGCCCTCGACCAGGGCGATCATCCGGTCGAGGAACGAATCTCCGGGGCCGCAGGTGATCCGGACCACGATCCGGTCGGACAGGACCTCGGTCCCGCCGGTGACCCCGGAGCGGTCGCCGCCGGCCTCGCGGATGACCGGCGCCGATTCGCCGGTGATGGCGGCCTCGTTGACCGAGGCGACCCCTTCGATGATCTCCCCGTCGCCGGGGATCATCTGGCCGGCCTGGACCACGACGATGTCGCCCTGGTGCAGGCTGGCCGACGACACCTGCTCGATGGCCCCGGCGAGGGTCCTGCGGAAGGCCACGGTCTCATGCCGGGACCGTCTCAGGGCATCGGCCCGGGCCTTGCCCCGCGCCTCGGCCAGCGCGGTGGCGAAGTTGGCGAACAGCACGGTCACGAACAGCCAGGCGTCCAGGGCGACGAAGTAGGTGATGGGGGCGAGGCTCACCGCCTTGCCCACGGCCATCTGGGCGATGTAGGCCAAGGTGAGGAAGGCGCCCACCTCGACGACGAACATGACCGGGTTGTTCCATTGCAGATCCGGCCGAAGCATGATGAACGCCTGTTTCAGCGCGGGCAGGGCCGTCTCCCGGTCCAGCAGCCGCGTCGCCACCTTCGGCCTGACCTTGCGCGGGCGTTTGGGCTGCGGGCGGTCCGCCGTGGTCTGGGGTGCGGTCAACGTCTTGGGCATAGCAGACTCCTATTTGGTTTTTTTTCAATCCACCAGGGGTGATCAGCCACCGAACGGGAAGGGGCCCAGGTGATCCGCCACCGGACCGAGCACCGCGACCGGCAGGAACAGCAGGGCGCCGACGATGAGCACGGTCCCGAGCACCAGGATGCCGAAGGTGGCGGTGTTGTCCCGG
>Ga0316217_10002579_pt1 | contig 21619 bp, 21 predicted proteins | sample 1anoAmetaG_FD_203633 | JGI IMG/M metagenome (GOLD analysis project Ga0316217, IMG submission 203633) | Freshwater microbial communities from Trout Bog Lake, Wisconsin, USA - 1anoA | ecosystem: Environmental > Aquatic > Freshwater > Lake > Hypolimnion/Profundal zone | place: USA: Wisconsin...
CACACTGAACAATGGCGAGACCTTTCCGGTCACCCGCTACATGCCGCTGGAGTTCCCGGCCAACGGCGCATTGGACGCGCTCGACCGGGAAAATGTGGTGCGGTTCGGGCTCCGCCAGCGCTTGCAGACCCGACGCGACAACCAGCCTTGGGACTTGCTGGAAGTGACCGCATGGACGGATTTTCATTTTGAGCGCACAACCGGCGAAACGGATTTTTCCAATATCTACGGGAACATGACGGTGCGCCCGACGACCTGGCTCACCTTGGACGCGTTTACCCGGTACGACATCCAGAAAACGGTTGTCCAAGAGTTTAACACCGACGCCCGCATCAGCAATGGCGACCGGTGGGCGGTTGGTCTCGGCACCCGGTACCTGCGCGACGATAGCAATCTGGTCAGCGTGGATTTGTCATACCGGCTAACCCGGCACTGGGTGGCGCAGATGTTTCAACGATTTGACATGCAGGACGGACAGTGGCAGGAACAAGATTACGTGTTGCGGCAGGAACTGCATGACTGGTATATCAGCTATGGGTTCCGGTATCGCAGTCAACTTGTCGGACGGGATGAAAAGGCATTTTATTTTTCGGTCACACTCAAGGCCTTCCCGGCCATGCATATCGGATTCAATTAAATAAATCAGGTAATTCAGCCATGGTCAAAATCACTATCGTGGGCACTGGGTATGTCGGGCTGGTAACCGGCGCGTGTTTCGCCGAAGTCGGCCACCAAGTCGTGTGCGTGGACAATGACCTGAACAAGGTTGCCTTCCTGCAAGGCGGCGGCATCCCAATCTACGAACCCGGTCTTGCAGAGTTGGTGCAGAAAAATGTTGCCGCCGGCCGGTTGCGCTTTACCGGTCAGATTGCCGATGGCGTGGCGAACTCCGAGGTCATCTTCATCGCCGTGCCCACCCCGCCGAAGCCGGATGGTTCGGTGGATATGACGTTTGTCGAGCGGGTCGCCCGGGAAATTGCCGGCGCAATGACGGATTACAAAATCATCGTGGACAAATCCACGGTCCCGGTCAAGACCGGCGACAAAGTTGCGCAGACCATCAAACGGTACAACAAACAGCAGGTCGAATTCGACGTCGTCAGCAACCCGGAATTTCTCCGCGAAGGCTGCGCGGTTGGCGACCTGTTGCATCCGGACCGCGTGGTCATCGGCGTGGGCAGCGACCGGCCGGTCGCCAAGATGAAAGCGGTCTACATCCCATTCCAGGCACCGATCATTGTCACCGACATCAACTCCGCCGAGTTGATCAAGCACGCCTGCAACTCGTTCCTGGCCTTGAAAATCTCCTACGCCAACGCCCTGTCTGTCATCTGTGAAGCCAGTGGGGCGAACATCACGGACGTCGTGACCGGCATGGGCCTGGACAAACGGATCGGGCGGGCGTTCCTCAATGCCGGGCTGGGCTACGGTGGCTCGTGCTTCCCGAAGGACATCAGCGCCTTTGTCCACATCACGCAGGAGCTGGGCTATGATTTTCGGTTGCTCAAGGAAGTCCAGCGCATCAATGCCGACCAGGCTGACCGGTTCTTGAAGAAGATTCACGAAACGCTCTGGATTGTGAAAGATAAGACCATCGGCGTGCTCGGCCTCGCCTTCAAACCGGACACTGACGACATGCGGCTCGCGCCGTCCTTGGACATTCTCCGGCCGTTGCTCACCGAAGGCGCCACGATCAAAGCCTACGACCCGCAGGCCATGGCGAAAGCGAAAGAGTTCCTCCCGGGAATTGAATATTGCCGGGACGCTTACGCCGCGGCCGCCGGCGTGGACGCGCTGGTTATCTGCACCGAATGGGAGGAATTCCGGTCCCTCGATTTGGCAAAGCTCAAGGCCGCGATGGGGCATCCGACGGTGTTTGATGGCCGCAATATTTTCGACCCGAAACACATGGCCGCACTTGGGTTTACCTATGTCAGCATCGGCCGCCGGTAAGCTGGCGCTGCTCTTCGCGTCCCTGGCCGCCGTGGTTGCCGGTCGCGCTGAACCGTTGTTCCCGCCGCCGGTCAAAGGCGAGCGCCTCGTCATCGTGGCCCCCCATCCTGATGATGAAGTGCTGGGTTGCAGCGGTTTGATTCAACAAGCGGTGGCGGTGGGCGCGGATGTCCGCGTGATTTACCTGACCAATGGCGACCACAACCAGATGGCCTTCAAACTCTACAGCGGCCGCCTGCATCTTGGTCCCAAGGACTATTTCAAGTTCGGTGAGCGCCGCCGCACTGAGGCGCTTGCGGCGACCAAACTGCTCGGGTTGACGCCGGCGAACCTGGTGTTCCTCGGCTACCCCGACTGGGGCGCATTACGGATTTGGCGTGATTACTGGGCGCCGAATAAAGCCTTCACGAGCGACGCCACGCGCACCAACGCCGTCCCGTACCCGGAAGCTTATGGCTACCTGCATCCCTACCGGCCGCAAAGCGTGGTCGCGGACTTCTGCGCGGTGTTGCGCGACTTCAAACCGGCGCGGGTCTTCGTCACGCATCCGGCCGACGCAAATGCGGACCATCGTGCCGCAGCGAATTTTGTGCGGCTGGCCTTGCTCCAACTGGCCGACGAAGGGTTCCACCCGCAACTGTATTTCTACGTCATTCACTTTGGCGACTGGCCGCGGCCGCCCCATTACCATCCGGAGCTGGGCTTGGCGCCGCCGCCATTGCTGCTGGACAACGGCGCCTGGATGACCCTCCTGCTCACGCCGGCGCAGACCGAGGCAAAATACCAGGCCATCTTGGCAAACGCGACCCAGACCACAACCCGGCAATACTACCTCGTGTCGTTTGCGCGCACGAACGAACTCTTTGCCGCGATTGCCCCGGACCGCGTCCCGTTCGTGCCGGCGGAAGCGGAACCGGATTGGCGGCAAGCCGTCCGCGGCAAAATGTTGACGATCGTGCCGGATGACGTCCGCGTGCGCACCGATCCGCCGTCCATTCCAACCGCACCGAAAATGATCCCGTTGGAAACGATTGATTTTGCCCGGCAAAATGGCGACTTGCTGGCCATCGTCGGCCTGAAAACCCGGCTTGGCAAACATACCGGCGTGCACTTGACGTTATTCCCGTACCAACGCGGCATCCCGTTTGAAACGATGCCCAAAGTGGAAATCAGCATCCCGCCATTTGGCGAGTTTCAAGTGCTCGTGAATGGCTTCATTGTGCGGGATGCCGGCGTGACGGTCACCAGCATCAGCAACCGGTTCATCATCCGCGTACCGCTGCGTTCGCTCGGCGGCAAAACGGTGGATCACTTGTTTGCAGCGGCGCAGGCGCACTGGGGCGAAATTGCGGCGGACGACACAGCATGGCAATTGCTGGAATTGCCAGCCGAACACACGGAGAATAACCATGATTGATTATCTGATTACCGGCGGGGCCGGATTTATTGGTTCGAATTTGGCGGAGCACTTGGTGACGCGCGGCAAAACCGTGCGCATCTTCGATGATTTTTCGTCGGGCCGCCGCGAGAACATCGCCGGTCTCACCGGCAAAGCCGAGGTCGTAACCGGCAACTTGTGCGATTTGCCGGCTATCCAACGCGCCGCCACCGGCGTCCGGTATGTCATTCACATGGGCGCGATTCCCAGCGTGCCGCGCTCCGTGCAAGACCCGGTTGCCACCAACGCCGCCAACATTACCGGCACCCTCAACGTGCTGGTCGCCGCGCGCGATGCCGGCGTGAAACGCCTCGTGTTCAGCTCGTCGTCGAGCGTGTACGGCGAATCGCCGACGTTGCCGAAACACGAGGCGATGCCGCCGGCGCCGTTGTCGCCGTACGCGGTGCACAAAATTACCGGCGAATACTATTGCCGGATCTTTTATCAACTCTATGGACTCGAAACGGTTTCGCTCCGCTATTTTAACGTTTTCGGCCCGCGGCAAAACCCGGCCTCGGCTTATGCCGCCGTCATCCCGCGCTTCATTACTGCAATTCTAACCAACGCGGCGCCGACTATTTTTGGCGACGGCCAGCAAACCCGCGACTTCTCGCACGTCCAAAACGTGATCGAAGCCAACCTTGCCGCCTGCGACGCCAGTCAAGCAGCCTGCGGTGAGTCATTCAACATCGCCTGCGGCGGGCGGATTAGCTTGCTGGACCTGGTGGGAGCCATCAACGCGATTTGCGGCAAAACGGTGCAGCCGAAATTTGAACCGGCCCGCGCCGGGGACATCAAAGACAGCCAGGCGGCGATTGACAAAGCCGCCCGGCTCCTCGGCTGGAAGCCGAGTGTGGATTTCCGCGCCGGCATTGAGAAAGCCGTGGCATGGTACCGGGCGCAGTTACCGGCCGGCTAGCCGCAACGCGCCCAACGCCGTTTCACCGCGCCAAACTTTGACTTGGGCGCCGGGCAGCATTTGGCGAATCCGGTGGGTAACCACAGTTCGCAATGGCCGGTGATTTTGTAATATCCCGCCGGCTAAGGCAACGGCCGGGGCCGCAAGTTTCAACTTCCGGGCAACGGCGGCGCAGTCCATTGCCAAAAATGATGCCGCTTGCAGCGCCAACCCCCGATTGCCACGCAAGAAAATATCCGCGTGCCGGGCGACCTCGGCTTTGCTCGCCCCGGCAACCCAATCCACGAGTTGCTCCGGCAATTTCAATTTCAGCCGCCCCAGCAACCGCCGCAATGCTGCGCTCGACTGGCCGGTGCGATCAAATTCACGAATCGCCGCGCGCAGCCCGGTCAGTGCCAGCCAGTAACCACTGCCATGATCGCCCAGCCAATGCCCCCAGCCGCCGGCCCGCGCAACCATGCCGGCGGCGTTCCGCCCAACAACTACCGAGCCAGTCCCGCTGATAACCAGCATCCCCGGCTGCGTCAGGCCCAATGTTGCCGCCAAACCGGAGTCGATATCGCTACCGATGAAGATGCCCGCCGTTGGCCAAGCGCGCCGGGCCAGCCGGCGCAGACGCCCCCGGTCAGTGTTGGTCCCACAACCGGCCAGGCAAATGGCGGCACGTGCCGGTTGAAATTGCCGCAACACCGCCAGGATTTGCCGGTCGGTAGCCAGCTTCAGATTAAGCGGTCCGAATTGCCGGCGGCGGATGCGGGCGCCGGTCGCGAGCAGCGCGACTGTTTTTGTGCCGCCGCCTTCGATGCCGAGAATGGGACCGGTCATGATGCCCACAGCCTACAAAGGCCCACGCTGGGCCGCAAGCCCGCGCTTGGGCGGCAGACGACCGGGGGCCCGAGCCACCACTGGCTGCGCACTGCCGCGGGGTGTGAATCCCGGGCAATTTTATGTTAGGTTTGGCGACGTGAGCACCAGACGCTATGCAATTATCGGCACGGGGGCGCTCGGGGCCTTTTATGGCGCGCGCCTCCAGCGGGCTGAGGTCGATGTGCATTTCTTGCTGCACTCCGATTACGAACATGTCGCCCAGCATGGTTTGGTTTGCGAGTCGAAGGACGGCGATTTCACGCTTCCGCAGGTGCATGCGTACCGGGAAATGCGGGCGCTGCCGGCGTGCGATGTGGTCATTGTGGCGTTAAAGGCGACGCAAAATCACCGCTTGGCGGAACTCTTACCGCCGTCGGGGGCGATCCTGCTCATGCAAAATGGGTTGGGTGGCGAAGAGTTGCTGGCCGGGATCGTCGGACCGGACCGCGTGGTGAGCGGGTTGAGTTTTTTATGTTCCAATAAAGTCGGGCCGGGGCACATCCGGCATCTGGACTACGGCCAGGTGGCGCTTGGCGAGTTTGCCACGCGGGGCCCGAGTGACCGGCTCCGGGCGCTGGCAGACGATTTTGCGCGGGCCGGCATTCCCGTCCAACTGCTCGACGATTTCCGCGTGGCCCGCTGGAATAAATTGGTGTGGAACATTCCGTTCAATGGCCTGTCGGTGGTCCTCAACGCGACGACCACGGAATTGATGGCACAGGCCGCAACCCGGCAACTCTGCGAGCAGCTCATGTGTGAAATTGTCACCGCGGCGCGGGCCGGCGGGGTGCCGGTGGAGGATGCGGTTGTCGCGAAGATGCTTGACCACACCGTGAAGATGACACCATACCGGACCAGCATGAAAATTGATTTTGACGAGCACCGGCCGATGGAGGTGGAAGCGATTTTTGGCAATCCGCTCCGCGCTGCCCAATCGGCCGGGGCGGCGGCGCCCCGGTTGGAAACCTTATACCGGCTATTGCAGTTCCTTGATGCCGGTAACTGCCGATGAAATTTCGCCTGACCAAGCCTGCCGTGCGGAGCAGTTTGCTGTATGCGCTGGTGGCCAGCATTTGGATCCTGGTCAGCGATTGGCTGCTGACGGCCGCGGCGCTCGGGCCGGTGGTAACGGGCCGGTTGGCAATGTTCAAAGGCTGGCTGTTTGTCGCCGTGACCACCGGGTTGTTGTATTTCGTCTTGCGCCGCTACCAGCGCCGGTGGATCGCAGAAATTGCCACCCGCCAAGCCCGCGAGCACGAACTGCTCCGGCTCAACCAGCTTGGCACCGCATTCAACTCGATCAGTCAACAGCTCCTACGCGCGCAATCGCAGGCGGAATTATTCCAAGCAGTCTGCCAGACTGCCGTGGCGCAAGGCGGATTCAAAATGGCGTGGATTGGTTGGTGGGATCGCGTCACCCAAGTGGTCAACCCCATCGCCCGCGCTGGGGACGAGACGGGTTACCTTGATCGCATCACGGTTTATGCCGATGACCGACCGGAAGGGCGCGGGGTGGTGGGCACTTGCATCCGCACCGGCCAACCGGCGGTATTTAATGATTTTCTCAGCGATCCGCGCGGGACGCCGTGGCACGCGCCGGCGGCGGCGGCCGGCCTGCGGGCGGTGGCGGCGTTCCCGATTCGGTTGGCGGGCGAGGTGGTGGCGGTGCTGACGGTGGCGACTGACAAACCGGAGTTTTTTCAGGATGGGGCGATTGCGTTGTTGGACCGGGCGGTTGCGGAAATCTCAGTTGCGTTGGATCGGCTGGCCAAGGACCAGCAGCGCCGCCAGCTGGAACAAGAGTTATTGCAGGGTCAGGAACGCTACCGGTCGCTCTTTGAGCATATGCTCAACGGTTTTGCCTATTGCCGGATGGTGTACGAGAATGACCGGCCCGTGGATTTCGTTTACCTGGACGTCAACCCGGCTTTTGAAGTCTTGACCGGCCTGAAAAACGTGATCGGGAAAAAGGTGAGCACCGTGATTCCCGACATTCAGCGGACCAATCCGGAATTGATTGCGGTGTACGGCCACGTGGCCCAGACCGGGCAACCGTCACGCTTGGAGACCTATTTGCCGGCGTTGAAGCTTTGGTTGTCGATTACCGTGTATTGTCCCACCTCCGATCATTTCGTGGCGATCTTCGATAACGTCACCGAGCGCAAACAAGCCGAAGCAATGCTCCGGTTACAAAGCAATGCGCTGGAATCGGCGGCCAACGCCATTGTCATCACCGATCAGACCGGCACGATTCAGTGGGTCAACCCGGCCTTCACGGCACTGACTGGCTATACCGCGCGCGAAACCATCGGCCAAAACCCGCGCGTGTTGAAATCCGGCCGGCACAGCGCCGACTTTTACCGCCGCCTGTGGGAGACGATCGCCGCCGGTCAGGTCTGGCACGGTGAATTGGTCAACCGCCGCAAAGACGGCAGTCTTTACACCGAAGAAATGACCATCACCCCGGTCCGCACCGAGAATGACACCGGCACGTATTTTGTCGCCATCAAACAGGACGTGACCGCCCGCAAGCGCTTGGAATCCGAACACGCGATCACCCTGCGCCTGCTCAGCCTGTCGAACTCCGGGCGCAGTCTGGCGGAATTGTTGCGGGATGTGACCGCGCTGCTGCGCGACTGGATCGGTTGCGAGGCCGTGGGGATCCGGTTGCGCGCCGGCGCTGATTTTCCGTATTACACGACGCGCGGATTCCCCGCCGAATTTGTGCAGTTGGAAAGCCACCTCTGTCCGCTGGATGCCGCCGGCAACCCGGTGCGTGACGCGGCCGGCCAGCCGATTTTGGAGTGCATGTGCGGCAACGTGCTCAGCGGGCGGTTCGATCCGGCCCAGCCATTTTTCACCGCGCGCGGCAGTTTTTGGACCAACAGCACCACCCAATTGCTGGCCAACACCACCGCCAAAGATCGCCAAGCCTTGACCCGGAACCGCTGCAACAGCGCCGGCTATGAATCGGTGGCGCTGGTCGCGTTGCACGTGGGCCAGACCACCTGCGGGTTGCTGCAAATCAATGACAAACGCCCGAACCGCTTCACCCCTGACAGTCTCGCGCTGCTTGAACAACTGGCCGATTATCTGGCCGTCGCCATTGCCCACCGGCAAAGCCAGCAGCAGGTCCAGGCCGCCAACCAGCAGCTCGCAGTCGCGCTCACCCAATTGCAGGCCGCCCAGCAAAAACTCGTCGAACAAGAACGGCTGCGCGCGCTCGGCCAGATGGCCAGCGGCATCGCCCACGATTTCAACAACACCCTCGCGCCGATCCTCGGGTTCACGGAATTGCTGCTCAAGCAACCGGACCCGTTCGCCGACCGGTCCCGCGCGCTGAAATATCTGGGATTGATCCGCCAATCCGCGCAAGACGGCGCGCACGTTGTCCGCGGCCTCCGTGAGTTTTACCGGCCCCGCCTCCCGGGCGAAACCACCCATCCCGTCAATCTCAACGATCTCGTCCGCCAGTCGATCGAACTCACCCAACCACGCTGGAAACAACAAGCCACCGCGACTGGCATCAGCATTGCCATGGCGACGGACCTGGCTGCGGATCTGCCGGCCGTTGCCGGCAACGAAGCCAGCCTGCGCGAAGCCCTGACCAACCTGCTGTTCAACGCTGTGGACGCGCTGCCGGCCGGCGGCACGATCACGTTTCGCACCTGGGTGGCGGACCAGCACGTCCTGCTTGAAGTCACCGATACCGGCACCGGCATGACCCCGGAAATCCGCCGGCATTGCCTGGAACCGTTCTTCACCACCAAGGGGACCGCCGGCACTGGCCTGGGGTTGTCCATGGTCCACGGTGTCATCCGTCGGCATGACGGCACACTGGAAATTGACACCGCCCCCGGCGCCGGTACCACCGTCCGTCTCCGGCTACCGATCAACCCGTCCGCCGCTCCGGAGATCGCCAGCGAACTGCCACATATAAATTCGCTGCACATTTTACTGGTGGAAGACGAAGCCGCCGTGGCCGCCTCGCTGGCCGAATGTCTGACTGGCGAAGGCCACCGCATCGTTGCCACCAGCAACGCGGCGGAAGCGTTGCGCGAGTTTGCGCCGGCGCGGTTTGATCTGGTCATCACCGACCTTGCGATGCCGGGTTTGGGCGGTGATCAACTGGCGGCGGCGCTCAAGCAACGCGCGCCCGCGGTGCCGGTCATTCTGCTGACCGGTTTTGGCGATCTGCTGCTCAGCCGGAACGAATTACCGGCCGGTGTGGACTTGGTGCTGGCCAAGCCCATCACGTATCATGACCTCCACACCGCGCTGGCCCGCGTCATGACCTGGGCGCGTTGATTGAACCGCCGGCGCGTGTTTTATTGGTTTTCCCGCCGGAGTGGCGTGTGGTAGGTTCGCACAGCATGTTGACCGCCCGATTCAATCTGGCTGGGAAGCCGCGGCTGGGGTTCACGTTAATTGAGCTGTTGGTGGTGATTGCCATCATCGCCATCCTCGCGGCGCTGTTGTTGCCGGCGCTCGGCTCAGCGAAAGGCCGGGGTTATCAATCGGTTTGCGCCAACAATCTCCGGCAAATCGGTTTGATTGCCGGTCAATATCAGAATGATAACAACGGTTACATGCCGGCCGCGATTGCCGGTAGCCCGTGTGACAATGCCAGTGGGAATCCGGCCACAGTGCAACTCCAATTTTATAACTCTGGCATTTCCAGCGGTTGGAATGGGAATGCGAGCTACCGGGTGCGGTCGTTCTACTGTCCGGCTGATCGGCGCCAAAACCGAATGACTGCACTGGCGAATCCCGGTATCAGCGAAGACATGCGCGACGTCAGCTACGGGGTCAATGGCTACTGTTGGGCCCACACCGGTGGTAACGAAGGCCATGCAATTCGGCCGGAAAGTATCAGCCCTAAAAATGGCGCGGGAGCTGGCGATGTCATCATGTTCGGTGAAATGGACAACGGCAATCCAAGCACCGCGTATGGTCAAACGAATGGGGATATCTTGTTAAACGACACCGGCACCTCATTTGTCGGCGCAACATTTTCGGTGCTCGGCGCCTATGTTCAATGGTATCTGACGTTCCGGCACAACGCCGCTGGCGGAATGAACTTGTTGTATTTCGACGGCCACGTTGCCTTTATTGCGAACCACTCGGCCAATCCATCCGTGAATTTTGCCAGCTTTTTGGGAAGTTATTTTAATTAGTCCCGGCGCGAATCCGCACTCTGCCACCGCTTCGCCAAGTTGTGGACAATGCCCAAATGGTCGAATACCCGCGCCACGATCGTATCCACCAAGCCGGTAATCGTCGTTGGCTGCGAGTAGAACGCGGGACTGGCCGGGATGATCGTGGCCCCGGCTTCGGTCAGCGTGACCAGGTTACGGAGGTGGATTAGATTGTACGGCGCTTCGCGCGGCACCAGAATCAATTGCCGGCGCTCCTTCAGAAAGACGTCTGCCGCCCGCGCAATCGTGCTGTCGGAAACGCCGCTCGCAATTCGGCCGATTGTTCCCATCGACGCCGGGATTACCACCAGCGCGTCGAACTGCGCCGACCCGCTCACGAACGGCACCAGCATCGAGCCGGTCTCCGCGTAAACTTTCACGCCCGTGGGGATCTGCAAGCCGCCCGGCAACTCCAGCGCCGCCACTTCACCGGCCTGCCGGGTGGCAATAAAATGAATTTCGTGTTGCCGGGGATCAAGGTTGTCGAGCAACCGCTGCGTGTAGATTGCCCCACTCGCGCCGGTGGCAGCCACGACAATTTTCACAGCGCCTTGACCGCTTCCCGCGCCGCGCGCAAGGTCGCCTCGATGTCGGCTGCGGTATGCGCCAGCGACATGAACCCAACCTCAAACTGTGATGGCGCCACGTACACACCGTTGTCCAGCAGCGCGTGGAAATACCGGCCAAACTTCTGCGTGTCACTCGTCTTGGCCGTCGCGTAATCCACGACCGGCACGCTCGTGAAAAACGTGCAGAATTTCGACCCGACCCGCGCATGGTGGCCCGGCACAATCTTTTTCAGCTCGTCGCACAACGCTGCGCTGAACTGTTCGAGTTTCTGGTAATTGCCGGGCTTGAATAATTCCTCCAGCGTCGCAATCCCCGCGGCCATCGCCAGTGGATTGCCGGATAGCGTGCCGGCTTGATAGACCGGCCCGGTTGGCGCCAGGCAATCCATGATTTCTGCCCGGCCGCCAAATGCCCCCACCGGCAAACCGCCGCCGATGATCTTGCCGAGCGTCGTCAGATCGCCGGTAATCCCGTACAACTCCTGCGCGCCGCCCTTGGCCACCCGGAACCCGCACATCACTTCATCGAGCACCAGCAACGCGCCGCTGACACGCGTGACTTGCCGGAGTGTTTGCAAAAACTCCAGCGTCAACGGAATCAAACCCATGTTGCCGGGCACGGGCTCGATGATTGCACACGCAATCTCGCTCCAGTTCACCCGCTGTAAGCCGGCAATATCGTTGAGGGCCAGGGTCAGTGTGTTCCGCGCAAAATCCGCCGGCACGCCCGCGCTGTCCGGCACGTCAAACGTCGCGCCGCCGCTCCCGGCCTTGACCAGCAGCGAATCAGCGTGACCGTGGTAACAGCCGTCGAACTTCACGATCTTGTCGCGTTTCGTGAACCCGCGCGCCAACCGAATCGCCGACATCGTCGCTTCAGTGCCGGAATTTACAAACCGCAACTTTTGAATTGATGGGTACGCCTCGCATACCAGCCGCGCCAACCGAATCTCGAGCGGATTGGGGGTTCCGAAGCTCGTGCCATTGCGCGCCGCCTCCTGCACCGCGCGCACAACCTGCGGATGCGCGTGGCCAAGAATCATTGGTCCCCATGAGCCGACATAATCAATGTACTCGTTCCCGTCCACGTCCCAGAGCCGGCACCCTTTGGCGCGCTGGGTAAAGAACGGGGTCCCGCCGACGCCGCGAAACGCGCGCACCGGTGAATTCACGCCGCCGGGAAATAACCGGGTGGCTTCCGTCCAAAGCTTGTCGGAGTATTCGTGTTTCACATGAAGGAATTTAGCAAATTTGTTAATGGTTGCGAGGTAAAACCAAATCGGCGACAATCATCCGGTGGTCTGAATGTTCTGTGCGCCGGACAAAAACATGCGCTGCGCGCATGCCATCATTGATCCAAATCTGGTCGGTGCGCACAAACGGCAATTCGTTGATCAACGTATTGCCGAGACCGGTACCGGCGATCAGAAACGTGTCGTGCAATCGCCGTTTGAGCCGGCGCAACAGGGCGTCATTACCAGCCAGATTGAAATCACCACCGACAATCAGCGGTTGATCGCGCGGAATGCCGTCCATCCGCGCGATCAACCAGTCCAGCAACTCGCGTTGCCGGCGGCGCACGTCCGCTTGGGTGCGCCAGCACTCGGGCGTCCACACGTCGCCGCGGAGATCATATGGCCACAGGCGCAGACATATGACGGCGACTTGTACCCCATTTGTTAAGGTCACGCGCGCTTCTGTGAAATGGATGTTCCACGGTCGCGCTAGTGGGACTGATTCAATGTGTCCGCGCGCAATGATCGATGTGTCACCGGCCGCGTCTCTGGTCATGGCGAAACCGGGATCCGGACCGGTGAGTTGGTGCGCCACTGCCGCAACCTCAGCCATGCTAGGCGATTCTTGAAAGAACGCGATGTCAGGATTCAGCGCAATGACTTCGGCGGCGGCGAGTTTATTGCCACCGGCGCAATTCAGCGAGACCAGTCGGACCGGCACACCTGCCGGGATTGCGGGTTGCGTGTGCCAGTGTAGCTCTTCAACAAAGATGCCGGCATAAACCAGCCAAAGTATTCCTGCAGCTACCGCAAAACGTTTCGCGGGCCGGTGCCAACTCAATCCGGCAAGCAGACCCCCCGGCACCAACCAAAGCCACCGCGGCCAAATCAGGAAAACCGCCCAAGTATCCGGTTGCCACCAGCACACCACCGCCACGAACAGACAAAACGCAATCGAAGCAACGGAGGTAATCCAGACTCGGCTGAGAGTCTTCATTGCCGGTCAGGTCAGAAACGAGCAGACATATTCGCAGATGCCGGCATTGACTTCGATGTCGAAGCCGGAGTTGGCGGCGACTTCGAAGAGTTGACCCGCAGCGTAGTCTTTCCATTGCGACGGGTCGGCAAGTTGTTGAGGAATGTTGGCCATGCGGTTCTGTTAGCCCGGCAAGGTATGATATGCAAGTGAATCTACGTTTGAAGAATTGCGGCGCGTGGCGGTTCATAATCTGCTGGTGCTGGCATCAGCAAGGCGCTGCAGTAGTTTATTGACAACCATAATGGTTGTTATATGGTTCCAGTATGATCACCATCACACTCAAGGACATTCCGCGCGCCGTGCATGTGGCGCTCAAGCATCGGGCGCAACAACACGGGCGCAGTCTGAACAAGGAGGCGTTGGCCTGTCTGGAAACCGCCGTTGCTCCCACCAAGGTCAACATCGAGGCGCTGCTACGCGAGGTTCGCCAGCATCGCGCAACGCTCCCCGGCAAGCTGACCGATCAACTAATTCACAAGGCCAAGATCGCTGGGCGCCCATGATTGTGGCCGATTCAAACCTCGTGGCCTATTTGCTCATCCCCGGGGATCGGAACGCGCTTGCGGATCAAATCCTTCTGACGGATTCGAATTGGGCGGTGCCGTTGATCTGCCGGTCAGAGTTCCGAAACATTTTGACCTTGTATATGCGCCGCGCAGGCATGTCGCTAACGCAAGCCAAGCGCACCATGGAGCAGGCCGAGACGCTTTGGCGGAACAAAGAATTCGCTGTGCCATCCGACGATGTGCTGGAGTTGACCGCGCGTCACAATGTAACTGCATATGATGGCGAATTCGTAGTCTTGGCCAAGCAACTCGGTGTGCCGCTGGTCACGTTTGACAAGGCGGTGCGGAAGGCTTTTCCGAACATCACGATCGACCCAGAGGAATTTGGGAAACGCTGACGCCAGCGAACGGCACACCGGACTGTCGTTCGTTACCGGCGGATGATCAAATCGGCCACGACCATTCGGTGATCGGAGTTCACGGTACGACGAACGAAGACGCGCGTCGGGTGGATGTCATAGCTCGTCCAGATTTGATCAATCCGCACGAACGGGAATTCGTTGATCAACGTATTGCCGAGGCCGGTACCGGCGCTCAGAAACGTGTCGTGCAAACGCGGTTTGAGCCGGCGCAAGAGGGCGTCATTACCGGCCAGATTGAAATCGCCGCCGACTATCAGCGGCAGATCGCGCGGGATGCCGTTCGTCCGCTCGATCAACCAGTCCAGCAACTCGCGTTGCCGGCGGCGCACGTCCGCCTGGTCGCGCCAGCAGTCGGGCGTCCACACGTCAGCGCGGAGATTGTATGGCCACAGGCGCAGGCAAATGACGGCGACTTGTGATCCGTTCGTCAGGCTTACGCGCGCCTCCGTAAAGTGTCCGTTCCACGGACGCGCCACAGCGACCGGTGTAACGTGCCCACGCGCGATGAGCGCTGTGTTGCCGGTCACGGCGAAACCGGCCTCAGGGCCGTAAAGGCGTTGTGCCACTGCGGCGACATCGCGTCCGGTTGGTGATTCTTGAAAGAACGCGATGTCTGGATTTAGCGTGATGACTTCGGCGGCAGCCATCTTGTTTCCAAGATCGCAATTTAACGAAACCACTCGGACCGGGACACCTGCCGGTGTTGCCGGCTGCGGGTGCCAGTGCAGCTCTTCAACAAAGACGCCGGCGTAACCCAGCCAAAGAATTCCGGCGGTTACCGCGAAGTGTTTCGCGAGCCGGTGCCAACTCAACGCGGCCAGCAACAGACCGGGTACCAGCCAGAGCCAGCGCGGCCACATGAGGAAAACCGCCCACGCATCCGGTTGCCACCAGCACATCACCGCCACAAACAGACAAAACGCGATCGAAGCGACACCGGCGATCCAGACTCGGCGGGGAGTCTTCATTGCCGGTCAGGTCAGAAACGAGCAGACATATTCGCAGATGCCGGCATTGACTTCGATGTCGAAGCCGGAGTTGGCGGCGACTTCGAAGAGTTGACCCGCAGCGTAGTCTTTCCATTGCGCCTGGCCATCAAGTTTGACGCGACAGTTACCGGCGACGAGTTCCATCCGTTCGGCGGCTTGGGTGCCAAAATGAAACGCGCCCGGATAGATCAGACCGACGGTTTTCTTGCTGGCGTCAGCGAACTGGACGGTGTGGCTGACGACTTTGCCGTCGAAATAGACGTTGGCTTTGGTGAGGACGGTGACGTTGGTGAATTGTTGCGGGATGTTGGCCATGCGGTTTTGTTAGCCCGACCAAGCGCCAAACGCAAGCGCAGACCGCTGGTGGGTGCGCCCTTCCTGGCACGAGGCTGATGATTCACGACGGCCGGTCGCGCCCGGAAGGGCGCTTTGACTTCGAGAATTGCAGAGTGCGGCGGTCCGTATTAGACTGCCGGCATGATTCCAATTTTGCCGGCATTGGCCCGGTTTGTCCGATGACTGAGCCGATTGTCCAAGTCGAACACCTGCGCAAGGAGTTTAAAGCGACCGTCGCGGTTGCGGATGTCTCGTTTGAAATCCGGCGCGGCGAGATCGTCGGCTTGCTCGGCGCAAATGGCGCCGGCAAGACGACAACGATTCAGGTATTGCTGGGATTGACGACGCCAACGAGCGGGCGCGTGCGGATTTTCGGGCAGGACTTTGAACCGCACCGGGTGGCGATTTTGCAGCGGTGCAATTTCTCGTCGGCGTATACCGGCTTGCCGGCAAACCTAAAGGTCTGGGAGAACCTGCTCATTTTCGCGAAACTGTATCAGGTAAAAAACCACCGGCAGAAAACGGCCGAGTTGCTGGACCTGCTGGAGATCACCCATCTCCGCCGGCAAATCACCGGCACGCTCTCGTCCGGGGAAGCCACGCGCGTCAATCTTTGCAAGGCACTGCTCAACGATCCGGAACTACTCCTGCTGGATGAGCCGACCGCCAGCCTGGATCCGAACATTGCCGACAAGGTGCGCAAGTTGTTGCGGCGCGTCCAGCGCGAGCGCGGGATTTCGATGATCTACACCTCGCACAACATGCTCGATGTCGAGGAAATCTGTGACCAGGTCATTTTCCTCAACAAAGGCCGGATCATTGCCGAAGGAACACCGCAGCAGGTCGTCACGCAGTTTCAGCAGAAAACGCTGGAGGAAGTGTTCATTCAAGTGGCGCGCAGCGGCGACGTGCTGGAGGAGGACGCGCAGTGAACTGGCAGCGCATCAGCGCGTTGATTTTGCGCTATACGTTTCTCTACACGCGGAGCATGCCGCGGATCCTCGAAATGTTTTTCTGGCCGGTTATGGAACTGCTCGTCTGGGGAATGCTGACGCAGTATTTGCAGACCGGGCCGTTCAAGGTGCCGGGGTTCATCAAGTTTCTGCTGGGCGCGATGATTTTTTGGGACATCCTGTACCGGGCCCAACAGGCCACGACGATTTCGTTTCTCGAAGACATCTGGGCGCGGAATCTGTTGAACATCTTTGTCGCGCCGGTCCGCGTCAGCGAGTTCATTGTGGCCACCTACTGCGTCGGCTTTGTGAAAATCCTCATCACCGCGGCCGGGCTGTGCGCCCTGGCGGCAGTGTTCTATCATTTCAACGTGTTGAGCATGGGCTTCGCGCTCATCCCGCTATTTATCAATCTGCTGGTCATGGGCTGGGCGGTCGGCATGGTGACGACGGGGATGATCATGCGGTGGGGGCAAGCGTCCGAAGCGCTCGCGTGGGGCATTCCGTTTCTCATCCAACCGTTTTGCGCGGCGTTTTATCCGCTGGCCAGCATGCCGGCCTGGATCCGGCCGATCAGTCTCGCCATTCCAGCCACCCACGTCTTTGAAGGCATGCGCGCCGTGCTCGCTGGTCAGGGATTGTCGCTGCAGTGTGTGCTGTGCGCGGCCGGGCTGAATGTGGTTTATCTCACCGCCGCCGCCCTGTTCTTTCGGTTCATGTACGGCCAGGCGCGCGCCCAAGGCCTGTTGGCCAAACTCGGAACACAATGAAACGAATCCTGCTTCTCACAATCGCCGCTTGCACCGCCACCAGCGCCTTCGGCCAACTGTTCGACACATCCGCCGCGCAAACCGAACTGGTGGCGACGTTGTTGGGCACGGGGCGTGTTTTCACCGCCAACGTGACGGTGATCCGCGCGAAGGGCAGCAAACAAGTCACGCTCGCCGACAATGTCATGTGCCTGCGCGCCGGTGACCTCCGCCTCGACCACAAACCTACCGCCGTTGAACCGGCATTCGTGAAACTCACGACCAAACTTAAGAAGAACGATCTGGCCGAGTTCACCACCATTCTGCTCCCCAGAACCAACAAGGCCTGCTTGCTCTTTCCCGCCAAACACGCCTATCTCGAATCGCCGGCCGAGACGACAGCCATGCCCCGCATGGAAAGCACATTCTTGCGCGCGGAGACTGTGGCCGGCCGGCTCTGCACCGTCCGCCGCGTCACCGTGACCGGCGCGGACGATTCCACCCAACAGATCGTCATCTGGGAAGCCGTCGACCTCCAAGGTCTCATTATCAAAAGTAAAATGGACTGCGGCGACGCGACTGACGAGATTCTTCTTTTCACCGGCATCCGCACCGAGAAACCCGCGGACACACAATTCACCGTTCCGACCGGCTATCGCAAACTCGACGGGGGAGCGGCCGGCGATATTGCGGAATTGATGATGAAATTCGCGCTCGAACAGGATGCCGCCATCGCCGACGCGCTCCGCTAACGCTTACCGTTTCCGCTTGCCTGCCTTGGCCAGCATCTCGGCGGCATGCTTTAACGTCACGCTCGTCAGGTCGCGCCCGCCGAGCATTCGCGCCAGCTCCTCGGCACGTTCCGGTGCCGCCAGCACTGCGATATCGGCGGCGGTCCGCCCGTCGCGGACGCTCTTTGTCACGACATAATGGTGCGCGCCTTGCGCCGCGACTTGCGGCAGGTGCGTAATGCAGATGACCTGGCGCTGCGCCGCAACCACGCCGAGTTTCTCGCCAACCGCTTGGCCCATCTCACCGCCGACGTTCGCGTCAATCTCATCGAACACCAACACCGGGATCCGGTCGTGCGCCGCCAGCACGACCTTGACCGCCAACATCACGCGCGACATCTCACCGCTCGACGCAATCTGGCGCAACGGCCGGACCGCCTCGCCGACGTTTGGCGCGAACGCGAATTCGATTTCGTCGAGACCGCTGGCGGTCGGTGCCGTTGCAGGTGTCAGCGTCACGTCGAAGCTGCCGTGCGCGAAGCCGAGGTCGCGCAACTCCTTCGTAATCGCCGTGGCCAGTTTCTTCGCCGTGGCCTGGCGCAGCTTCCACAGCTCGCGGCCGCGCGGCTCGATTTGCGCGGCGACCGTTGCGATCTCGGCGTCGAGTTGCGTCGCGCGCTCGCCGCGCGTCTGGAGAAAGGTCAAGCGTTCCTTGGCGCGCGCCAACACGGCCAGCGCCTCGGCGACGCTGCCACCGTACTTGCGGTTGAGCCGGTGGACTTGCGCCAGCCGGTCATCCAACTCCCGCAACCGGGCCGGGTCGGCCTCGATGCGCTGGGCAAAATTGGTGACGGTGCGATCGAGTTCCTGCAACTGCACCGCCAGCGCCGCCGCGTCATCCCGCCATTGTTTGGCTTCCGGAATGATTCCGGCCAGATCGGCCAGTTGTTTTTGCGCTCCCGCCAGCGCGGCGAAGGCGGAAGTCTCAGAGTCGGCGAGCGCGCCGTGGAGCCCGTCGGCGAGTTCGAGAATGCGGGCGGCGTTGTCGATCCGCGTGTGTTCGGCGAGTAGTTCGTCCTCGTTTAACTCTGAAAGTTTTGCTTCCTCAATTTCGCGGACTTGGAACCCGAGGAACTCGATTTCCTGCGCGGGATCGCGCCCGTCCTCGGCGAGCGCGGCCCGGTCGCGCTGAAGGTGCTGCCACCGTTGGTAGGTCTCCTCGTACGCGCGGCGTCCCTTGTCATGACCGCCGAACGCATCGAGCAAATCCAACTGAAACTCCCGGCTCAAAAGCGACTGATGGTCGTGCGGCCCGTGCATGTCCACGAGCAGGTCGCCAACGCGCTTGAGCGATTGCACCGTTGCCGGCGAATCGTTGATGAAGACTTTGCCGGTGCCATTCGCATTGAATTGCCGGCGGACGATAAGCTGGCCGTCTTCGCCGGCGGCGAGGCCGAGTTCGTCAAGCAAGCCGCGCGGCGGAGTGGTGAACACCGCCTCGACGGCGCACTGATCGGCGCCGGCGCGAATGAGCGCTTTGTCGGCGCGGTCGCCGAGGATCAGATTGAGCGCGCCAACGATGACGGATTTGCCCGCACCGGTTTCGCCGGTGATCACGTTCAGGCCGGCGCCGAACTCGACGGCGACATCCTCAACGATCGCAATGTTACGAATGCGAAGCGACTGAAGCATGACGCGAAAGATAGCGAAGACCGGCGGAAATTGTCACAACAAATCGCCGGCCGTTGTGCGCCGGCTCAGCCACAACGACAACCCGAACATCACCATTGCAAACCCGCCGGTCACCACCCAGGCCACGGTTGCCGCCTCGCCATACAAACTGGCCCGGAGCACCGTGACGCCGTATGTCAGCGGATTCAAGCGCATCACCCAGCCCAACCAGTGGGCCGCGCCGGCCGTGGGGAACACCGCGCCCGATAACAACCACATCGGCATTAGAAACAACGTCAAGATCGCGTGGAACCCGGCCGTCGAATTCATTGGCCAGGCAATCACAAACCCCAGCCCAGTCAACGCAAACGACAGGAGAAACATTGCGCCGGTCAATTCCAGAACCGTCGCCACACTGAGGTGGATCCCGGCGAATGGCGCCAGCGCCAGAAACACCCAGCCTTGCACCAACGCCAAGGTCGCCCCGCCGGCAATTTTTCCAAGGACCAAGCCGAACCGGCCGACCGGCGCCACGAGCACCCCTTGCAGAAAGCCTTCGCGGCGATCTTCGATGACTGAAACCGTCGAGAAAATCGCCGTGAACAGCAAAATCATCGCCAGCGACCCGGCATAAAAATATTCCAGGTAACCGTGACCGGTGGGTACCGCTGTCGACTGAAACGATTTGCCCAAACCCAGTCCGAGTAACAGCCAAAACACAACCGGCGTCGCAAAGGCGCCCAGCACCCGGTCGCGTTGGCGGAAGAACCGCACCATCTCCCGCCACCACAGCGTGGCCGCCGGCAAACACCAAGATTGCGTCACTTCGCTCATCGGCCCATGATTGCCGATGCTGGCACGGAGCGCAACAAACAAAACACTGGTGAAAAGATTGGCAAAGTTGCCAGCGGCTGGCTAGGATGCCGGCCGCTATGTCGGGTCACTCCAAATGGTCGAAGATCAAACGGTCCAAGGGCGCGCTGGATGTCAAGCGCGGGAAAATCTTCGCCAAATTTTCCAAGGAAATCGCCGTCGCGTGCAAACACGGCGGTGGCGATCCGGGCTTTAATCCGCGGTTGCGCACGATCCTGCTCAAAGCCCGCGCCGCCAATATGCCGGCGGACAACCTTGACCGCGCCATCAAAAAAGGCACCGGCGAGTTGGCCGGCGTTAATTTCGAGGAACTCATCTACGAAGGCTATGCACCCGGCGGCGTGGCGGTGCTGATCGAGGCGTTGACCGACAACAAAAATCGGACGGCGGGCGATCTGCGCGCAATTTTTTCGAAGTTTGGCGGCAACTTGGCCGGTACCGGCGCGGTCAAACACCTGTTCCGCCGCCACGGTCAATTTCTAATCCAGCGCGAGCAGATTGGCGAGGATGCTTTGCTGACATTGGCGCTGGAGGCCGGCGCGGCGGACGTGCTGACGCATGTCGATAATTACGAAGTGCTGACCGACCCGAATCAGTTTGAAGCCGTCCACAAGGTGCTCGACGCGCACGGTCTGAAGCCGCAAGCCGCCGAGCTCGCTTATTTACCTGCCAGCACCGTGCCGGTGACCGACGCCAAGGTTGCCGGCGTCGTTCTCAATCTGCTCGAAGCGCTCGAAGACAACGACGACGTCCAGAATGTTTATTCCAGCGACGACATTTCGGACGAAATCTTGGAAAAAGCCCAACCGGCGGCCTGACAATGCGAATTCTCGGCGTTGATCCGAGTTTACGGGCAACGGGGTTTGGGGTTATCGACGCCGCTGGGAATACCCTATCGGCTGTCGGCGCCGGTGACATTCGGAACCCGGCGACCCTGCGCGCGTCGTTGTGTCTCGTCAAAATCAGCACCGCGATTGCGGAGATAATCCAGCAATACCGACCCACGGTGGTCGCAATTGAAGGCTTGGTCTACGTCCAAAATACACAAATCGCCTTCACGCTCGGTCAGGTCCGCGGTGTTATCATTGCCAGGGCCGCGCAGTGTGGCTTGGAAATCTACGAATACGCGCCGCGGAAAGTGAAACAGGCGGTGACCGGAATGGGCGGCGCC
>Ga0316217_10002581_pt1 | contig 21617 bp, 14 predicted proteins | sample 1anoAmetaG_FD_203633 | JGI IMG/M metagenome (GOLD analysis project Ga0316217, IMG submission 203633) | Freshwater microbial communities from Trout Bog Lake, Wisconsin, USA - 1anoA | ecosystem: Environmental > Aquatic > Freshwater > Lake > Hypolimnion/Profundal zone | place: USA: Wisconsin...
TCTGAGCCTCACGATCTTTGTCCATGCATCCATCAAGGCTGTAGAACCATTCTTCAAATGAATCCTGTGTCAGGTGGTAGTTCGATTCCTGCAGGAGGATCCGGTTCCAGGTGCCGGCCTCGATTGAGGCGGGTGGAATGTGGGCTGCCTTCTTGGGGAGGTTCGCCAGGACCTCCTCGGCAAGATCCTTCAGCACTCCGATGACCTTGTAGGTCTTCGCCCTCTTCCCGCCGAACCATTTCCCGTTGACCACCTCCAGCAACCCCATCTCCTGGAATCTCTCCAGCGCGCGAGAAACCTGCCTTTGGCCGGCCACGGCATTCTTGAAGCTGAACCCGGTCATCTCGGCCTGCCGAACCAGGTAGGGTTGGGAGAGGGCGATCTGAGTCAGGGCCAGTTTCGAAGATCCCAGGATGAACCTGATGATAAATCCCCGGAGGTTGTTCAGGCCCATGTCCGGCACCTCCCCCGCATAGAGATGCCATCTCGTGGCCTCTCTTGGTATCTCCGTTGAGTCGAGGATGGCTGGGTGCACTGGGAGTAGGTTCAGGCGCTCCTGAAGCAAGGGAAATACCTTCTCGCGCAAGAAAAACTGGTTGAGGGCGGCGGGGTTTCGATCCATTGCTTCCTGTTCCTCCGGGTCGAGGAGCCAGTCCAGGGTGTCGAGGGCAATGCCTGTGGTCATCTCCACCTCGGCGGGAACCCTCACCACGAACAGGATCTTCGCTTTCCCGGACGGGGATTCCACCACCAGGCCCAGGTGTCCATACCTCCACGAGAGATAGTCCCTAAACCGTCCCCAATCATCGAAGTCACTGGGCAGGGTGTCGAAGTCCGCCACCACCAACTTCAGGAATGCTGACCACAAATCCAGGCAGGGGAGAGACTCCTTGTCCGGCTTCTTGAGGGCGCTCAACAGGGTGCTCGTTAGGTTGGTTCTCCAGAACCCAGATTTCCCGGGGATGGGGAGGGCGTACTTGATGGGCATCCCGTCGAGTGACAGGGCGAATTCTGTGGTGATGGCATCCACGGCGTCGTCGAAGGTCCAGTCGCCTTCAGAGGGGAGGAAACTGAACCCAGCGGATGCCTGGGTTAGGGTTGGCGTCATCGGGGGAGGGCTCCGGAAGGCAGCAGGATCATCCCGCCAATAGGAATAACCTCCCCTCACCGGCCTCCAACGGACGGGAGTTGATCTCTGCAATTCAGGTCAGCTCCTACCCTTGAACTGGGGGTTCCTTCGCTACTTCCTTCCGAGAGGAATAACCTTTCCCACCAAGTATTTACGGTAATATAAATAAAGTATTTCAAAAATATTTTGAACTCCACCAGGACGGGCTACAGCTGCACCAAGGCTCTCAAGAGGTGGTAAAACTATAATAGACATTTCTTGGACCGAACTGAGTCTATTCCAGACAGAACAGGTCGGAAACCATTCTTGGCCACCGGTTGGCTGCATTTGAGGGTCGCCACCCCAATTGTTCGACAACCAGGTTGGTAAAATAGCCTTGTTGTGATCAACTCGTAATTGATACCAACATTCGAAATCCCCGATCAAAGCATTCTGCCGATAGGGGAATGAAGAATGGCGAAAGAAGGACTTTCGGCAGTGCCCAACCAGAATCCCAACAACCATGCTTGACCTCGCCCCGGAACAACGCGCCCGGCAGCAGATCGATGCGCAACTGGTCGCGTCGGGGTGGGCTGTGCAGGACTACAAGCAGTTCAGCCCTGGCGTAGGGCGGGGCATTGCTCTACGGGAAGTGCCCCTGAAATCTGGCAAGTGCGATTACCTGCTGCTGGTGGACAGGAAAGCCGTGGGAGTGCTCGAGGCCAAGAAGGAGGGAACCCTTCTATCCGGTGTCGCAGAGCAGTCGGACCACTACGCCGCGAACCTGCCGAATTTCTTTCAGACACTAACGGGGGGATCGCTGCCCTTCCTGTACGAATCCACTGGTGTGGAAACCGTCTTCCGGGATGACCGCGATCCCGAACCGCGTTCACGGCGAGTATTTTCCTTCCACCGCCCTGAGACTTTGGCAGATTGGCTGGCCGAACCTGACACTCTCCGTGCCCGGCTGGCAGCTCTTCCTACAGACCACCCCCTGCCAGCCCAGAACCTCCGTGCCTGCCAGCTCGAAGGCATTGCGAACCTGGAAGCCTCCTTCGCTGCCGACCGCCCCCGGGCCCTCATCCAGATGGCCACCGGCGCAGGCAAGACTTACACCGCCTGCAGTTTCACCTACCGGCTCATCAAATTTGCTGGGGCCAAGCGTGTGCTATTCCTGGTGGACCGCGGCAATCTGGGCCGCCAGGCCATGGCGGAATTCCAGCAGTTCGTCGCTCCGGACACAGGCCGCAAGTTCACCGAGGTTTACAACGTCCAGCACCTCACCTCAAACAACCTTGATCCAGTGGCCCGGGTCACCATCTGCACAATCCAGCGCCTCTATGCCATGTTGCGCGGCGAGGAATTGGACGAGGATCTGGACGAAACCTCTGGTTATGAATTGGGTGCCGCAGACAACCGCCCCCGAGACGTGGCTTACACGGATCGGGTACCCATTGAAACCTTCGATTTCATCGTCACGGACGAATGCCATCGTTCTATCTACGGCCTCTGGCGGCAAGTGCTTGAGTACTTCGATGCCCACCTCATCGGCCTCACCGCCACGCCATCCAAACAGACCATAGGATTCTTCAAGCAGAACCTGGTGATGGAATACAACCACGAGCGGGCCGTGGCTGATGGTGTCAACGTCGGCTACGAGGTCTACCGCATCAAGACCGAGGTCACCGAGCAGGGCGGCAAGGTTGAGAAGGGTTTCTATGTGGACCGGCGTAGCAAGGAGACCCGTGCCGTCCGCTGGGAACGCCTTGACGAGGACCTGGCCTACAACGCCAAGGACGTCGACCGCTCCGTGGTGGTCCCCTCCCAGATCCGCACCGTCCTCCAGGCGTTCAAGGAAGCGCTAGCCACCGAACTGTTCCCCGGCCGCGCCCTGGTACCCAAGACCCTCATCTTCTGCAAGGACGACTCCCACGCGGAAGACACCGTGCACCTGGTGCGAGAGGTGTTTGGCAAGGGCAATGACTTTGCCAAGAAGATCACTTACAAGACTTACAATCCAGAGACCCGGCGCTACGAAAAATCTGAGACCCTCATCCAGGAATTCCGAACTTCGCCGACGCTGCGCATTGCCGTCACCGTGGACATGATTGCAACGGGAACGGACATCAAGCCCCTGGAGTGCCTGCTCTTCCTGCGAGACACCCATAGCCGCACGTACTTTGAGCAGATGAAGGGTCGGGGCACTCGCGTGCTCACCCCCACGGACCTGCAGGCGGTGAGCGGCGCGGACGCTCACGCCAAAACCCACTTCATCATTGTGGATGCGGTGGGCATCTGCGAAAGCGACAAGACCGACTCACGCCCTCTGGAGCGGCAGCGGACCGTGTCCATGGACACCTTGCTGTTGGGCATTGCCCTTGGAAAGCGCGATGAGGACACCCTCACCACCCTGGCCGGACGACTGGCCCGCCTCGATCGCCAGATCACTCGGGACCAGGCCCAGCAGTTCGTGGAGTTATCGGGCGGCCACTCTCTGGCCAAGCTCTCCGGCACCCTGCTGAAAGCTATCGATCCAGATGTCATTGCGGAACGGGCCACGGGCCAGGCTGGGGCTTCGCCTGCGGATGTGGATCCGGAGGCCATGGCCAATGCCCGCAAGATACTCGCCGACGAGGCCTGCGCCGCCTTCGACGCGCCGGCCTTGAGAGATGCCCTGGTCAAAGCCAAGAGGGATGCTGAGCAGACGATTGACACGGTCACGGTGGATGCCGTTCTGAGCCAGGGCTTCGACGCCGCTGCGAAGGAGAAGGCTGGCGCCCTGATGCACTCTTTCCGCGAATATATTGACGCGCATCAGACTGAGATCGTGGCCCTGCAGATCATCTACAGCCGCCCCCACAAGCAGCGACTCACAGAGCCCATGCTGAAAGCCCTGGAGCAGAACCTCCGCGACCACCATGCCTCATGGACAGAGGATCGCCTCTGGGACGCCTGCTCCGTGGTCGAACCGGCCAAGGTCAATGGCCGCTCCCAGGCCGGGCGCTTCGCCGATCTGGTGGCCTTGGTGCGGTTCGCCTTGGATCAGCAGGCCCTGCTGGCCCCATTCGCCGACTCCGTAGCCCAGCGCTTTGACACTTGGCTCCAGGCCAAAACCAAAGCGGGCGCGGCCTTCAACGACGAACAGGTGGCTTGGCTCACCCTCATCCGCGACCACATCGCCACCTCCTTAAGCATAGAGCCCGAAGATTTGGATCTGTCACCATTCAATCAACAGGGCGGATTGGGCAAAGCCTATCAGATCTTCGGGGAGCAGCTGCCTAAGTTGATGGATGAATTGAATGAGGTATTGGCAGCATGAACCGGAAGTCCCCAAAATTTGCCCCACATAGAGAAAAGATTTATTCCTGGGCTGAGCAGCAAGGAGATATCGGTCTTGTCTCAAATTCTTTAGACAATCAATTTGGACAAATGGCAGAAGTCCCTGAGCCGCTGCCGAATGGATGGCGGTGGACCAACCTTGGTGAAGTTGTCGAGTCAATGAAGAATGGAATATATAAACCATCATCTTTTTATGCAGACGAAGGTGTGGCTTGTTTGCGAATGTATAATATCGACGGAGGAAAGATTATTTGGAGAGACATTAAGCGGATGCGATTGAGCGAGCAAGAATTCCTAGATTATGAACTGATTTCCGGGGATGTGCTTATCAATCGGGTTAATAGCCGTGAATTAGTTGGGAAGGCAGCCGTAATAACGTCAGGCATGGAACACTGCGTTTTCGAAAGCAAGAACATACGGATTCGGCTACGCCCCAACACGGTTTTGCCACAGTTCATAAACTACCGCCTCCTCTCAGCTGGCAGTCGATACTTTGCATGTAACGCACAGCAGGTCGTCGGCATGGCTTCGATCAGCCAACCACAGATTGCACGTTTCCCCATTCCCCTTCCACCAATCTCTGAACAACACCAAATTGTGGTGGAGATCGAAAAACAATTTACTCGGCTGGATACTGGAGTGGCTGCGTTGCTGCGTATGCAGGCCAACCTCAAACGTTACCGCGCCGCCATCCTCAAAGCTGCCTGCGAAGGACGCCTTGTCCCCACCGAAGCCGAACTCACCAGAGCTGATAATCGAAGAGTTCCTTTTGAAACTGGCGAAACACTGCTTGGCCGAATTATTAAAGATAGACAAAAAACCTGGCAAGGTCATGGCAAATACAGAGAACCCAACGTTCCCAGCTCGGTTCGCTCCTTTTCAATTCCAAAAGGATGGACATGGGCAAGCGTAGATCAATTGTTGAGGGAATCGCTGTGCAATGGCCTGTCAATTAAAGGTAGTGACAACCCACCTGGTGTCCGCGCTCTACGTTTGAGTGCGATGTCAAATTCAGGTTTTGATTACAATGATGTTCGATATCTGCCAATTGCTGAATCTGATGTAAATGATTTGTGGATCCAAAATTTCGATTTTTTTATGTCACGCGGAAACGGTAGCCTTCATCTCGTTGGACGTGGAACATCTGCCCAAATACCTCCCCTTCCGACAATCTTTCCCGACACGATGATTCGGCTTCGATTGGCCAACCCAGTAGAGACCACCGGTTGGCTTCGCACAATTTGGCCTTCACACCTCATTCGGGCGCAAATCGAAATAAAAGTTAAAACTACAGCAGGTATCTACAAGATCTCTCAGTCCCAGGTCGAAGGAATAGTTATTCCCCTGCCTCCGCTCGCCGAGCAAAAGCGGATCGTGGCGGAGGTTGAGCGCCGATTGAGCGTTGTGGAGGAGTTGGAAGCGCTGGTTGCAGCCACCCTCAAACGCGCCACGCGGCTCCGGCAATCCATCCTCCAGAAAGCCTTCACCGGAGAACTTGTACAGTCATGAGTAACCCCGCCGCCCTAGTTCAAAAACTCTGGAACTACTGCAACATCCTCCGAGATGACGGCCTATCCTATGGGGACTATGTCGAGCAGTTGACCTTCCTCCTCTTCCTGAAGATGGCAGACGAGCAGTCCAAGCCACCCTTCAACAAGACCTCACCCATCCCCAAGGGCAAGGACTGGCCTGCCCTACTGGCCAAGGATGGCGAGGCCCTGGAAATCCACTACCGGCATACGCTGGAGGACCTCGGCCAGCGGCCCGGCATGCTGGGTGTCATCTTCCGGAAGGCACAAAACAAGATCCAGGATCCGGCCAAGCTCCGCCGCCTCATCGTGGACCTGATCGACAAAGAGTCCTGGTCGAGCCTGTCAGCGGACGTAAAGGGCGACGCCTATGAGGGCCTACTGCAGAAGAATGCTGAGGACGTAAAGGGGGGCGCCGGCCAGTATTTCACTCCCCGTGCCCTCATTGCCGCCATGGTGGACGTGGTGGTCCCCCAGCCGGGCCAGGCCATCTGCGACCCAGCCTGCGGCACCGGTGGTTTCCTGTTGGCAGCCCACGACTACCTTTCCAAGCATTACTCCCTGGATAGGGCTCAAAAGAAGCACCTCAAGAGCGGCACCTTTTTCGGCATCGAGTTGGTGGACAGTGTCACGCGCCTCTGCGCCATGAACCTACTGCTCCATGGCATTGGCGGGGATCTGGAGGAGGATCTTCCGGTCGTCACAAAGGACGCCCTGGCTGGAAAGCACGGCGAGTACGAACTCGTTCTGGCCAATCCACCCTTTGGCAAGAAGAGCAGCGTCACCATCGTCAACGAGGCGGGGGAATCCTCCAAAGAATCACTCATCATCAACCGTGACGATTTCTGGGCCAGCACTAGCAATAAGCAGCTCAACTTCCTCCAGCACATCTTCACGATCCTCAAGCAGAACGGCCGGGCAGCAGTGGTATTGCCGGACAATGTGCTGTTCGAGGGTGGCGCCGGCGAAACGATTCGTCGCGAGCTGCTCAAGCAGGCGGACGTCCACACCCTTCTCCGGCTACCCACCGGGATCTTCTACGCCCAGGGGGTGAAGGCGAACGTCCTCTTTTTTGACCGTAAGCCCGCCCAGGAGCGACCGTGGACCCAAAAGCTGTGGATCTACGACCTGCGCACCAACCTGCATTTCACCCTCAAAGAAAACACCCTCAAGCGCAGCGACCTTGACGACTTCGTTGCCTGCTACCACCCTGAGAACCGCACCGAGCGCATGGAAAGCGAGCGGTTCAATGCCTTCCCCTACGAGGAACTCACCAAGCGCGACAAGGCCAACCTGGACATTTTCTGGCTGAAGGACGATGCCCTTGAGGAGTCCGCCAACCTGCCCGCGCCTGGCGTGATCGCTCAAGAGATCATGGATGACCTTGAAGCGGCGCTGGAGCAATTCGCCGCGATTGCAGAGGATTTGAAATAAGCATCAATTCAACCTATTGCCCGAACCCACCGGTAATATAAAATGGCCCGTTAGAATGGTGATTTCACCGCCATGAGGGCAGGGACCAAAATCAAGGAAGTTACTCTGTTCTTCGGCAAAACATCGGCTTCAGGGTTTTGATAAGGTGTGCTTCAACAGCGGCTCGTTCCTCTTCCACCCATGCACAGGCCATTACAATTTCATCAAGAGAACCGTTTTCAATCTCCTTTAGGTAACTATCAACCCAGCCGCCCACTTCAGGACGGCACCAGTGATTCTGCATTCGATTCCACAGATTGACTGCTTTCCCAACATAAAGGGGAATAATCCGATTTTCATCATCTCCCTTAGTAATCCAAATTGAAGTTCGACTATAAAATAGGTAAACTCCAGAAACCATTGACTGGCCCGGAAGCTTGATTGGATTCGTCTCACCTGTGGATTGGCGATCCCAACGGTCCAAAATGCAAGGGTCGATAGACCAATCTGGTGAGCGAACACCTTTTGAGGCGAGCCATTCGACCAAATCATGATCGTGCTCCCCATCTTCTACTCCTGTAACCAGGAGATCAGCAGACTTGATGTTGGGATCAGCTTCTGGGAGGACCATCCGTTGATTATCCACCGTATAGTGCCTGAGAGGGGCAACATTAGACCTCGCCCCAGGGTTCCTTGGCAGACGACGATTATGAAATTGGCGGATTTTCCTTTGCGCGGGTCTGCGGTGAAAATCAAGGGCGCCGTCAAGGGCATGGAGCACCCCCGCGACCGAAATCGTCGGGCCCTAGAACCAGAAAGGCGTTGCTCTCCGGAATCGGCCATTGGTTCTCCACCCAGAGGTTAAATTCCCACCGAATGGCTGGGCTATCCAAAGCCTCATTCCTGCCCTAGAAGCCGTATCAAAATGCTGACTTGCATGGGTGTGCATATCGCCCCGCCGTTGACAACAACGTGGTACGATCTTGGGTGTACCCCTAGATAGCGAAGGTCCTATGCCGATGACTTCAAACAATGTCTCGGTTTCAGCAAGCACAAGGCGTTGTTGGAGTCGGGTTTAATCTGATCAAAGGGACCCTTCCCTATGGGGGACCGATCGGATTGAATCAGCATTCGCTGGCTGAAACCCGCGCGGTTAAACCTTACTCCGCTTTTCTCATTCAATCATCATTTCCCGATGGAGACCGAGATGACAGTTAAGTTCAACATAAATGAAATCAATATTATTGGGTGGTTAACAAAACGAGATTTATTATTACAAATAGACGATTTTGACTTTAATTATATGATCCGAAAACGACGACATGACTGGTATCATTTTTTAGAAAATGATGATATTTATTTAACATCTGAGTGGCAAGGTCCACGTGTTTCGTACGAGGTTTTGGAAGGATTTTTGAGGGCATTGCCCGAATCAGTATTACCTCAGAAAGACACAGTCTAGATATTCTTAGCCGAATTTCGAAAGTGGCTCTCAGCAAATTACACCAAATTAATTTTGAACGCGGATCCTCGATAGTTCCACATGTTGATATTGAAATAATATTAGCAGATATTCGCCGGTGGTTTGATGTTCCATTCTATTTTATGCCACTTGGCCAAGATAAAAAAATTGATCAATTCATGGATACACCTGATTATACAATGTGGCTCCAATGTTTTGATATCCGAAATTCATTTTCCCAAATTGATTTACTTGACCCATTCCCCGCATTCCGTAAAATTATTCAATCGGGTTCAACAGAGCCCTTGACGCTATGCTGGACATGTTCCGGAGAAACATTTGTAATTCCAGAATCAAGAGCCTCAGTATCGTCTTTAATGTCTCTCGGGCAAAAGTCATCAGCCAGAGAATTATATGGAAATTTAAAATCACTTCATAAGAATATTCAACCAGCATATAATATACTACATTTAAGTGATCTTCATTTTGGAAGTAAAACTGTTACTCCCGTTAAAATTGCTCACCTTGAACAAGATATTCGCAGTAAAATAGATGTTATCAAACAAGCTGGAGGATCAGTTCAACCCGTTATCACGGGGGACTTGATGGACAGCCCAAATAAAAATTCTAGACAAGAATTTGAAGCTTTCAGGAATCGTCTTGCCTCTTATGTTAGTGCGGAAGTGATATATATCCCTGGGAATCACGATATGCGAAGAAAAGGATTTTTGTGGAAAAAATGGGAAGCCGCAGCAGGTCTTGAATGGAACCATGTAAAAGCAAGCGATACATGCAAAGTCGTATTTATGTGTTTCGATACTTCAATGGAATCAAAATTAGCCCGTGGACGTGTTAGCGTGGAGCAATTCCGAGAAATTACATTGAAATATGTGGAATTATGCGGAAGAATGGACACTTCTAATTATTTAAAAATCGCATTAACCCACCACCATCCAATTACCACAGCGGAAGATCAAGCAGACACAGTTTCTTTTTTTGGAATCCATGAGGAGCCATTATTGCGTATGGAGAACGGTCAGCAATTAATACAATGGTGTGCGGATAGTTGTATACCAATAATTCTACATGGCCATAAGCATCGTTCTCGATTTGTAGGACAAGAGGTAGAATTCCAGGGCTCTACCCGTTTAGTTCGTGCAATAGGAAGTGGGTCAAGCACCGGAGTTGAGGATAAACCAATGGCATTCAATTGGATTACTTGGCATCCACAGCAGAAGCAATGGACAGTTACATATTTTGCAGATCAGAATGGCAGCGGGTTCAAGGAGAAGCGTCTTGCAATTGATAGTCAGTGGTAACGACCACACTGATGGCTGCTCAGCACCCTCTGGTGAGACCGCCATGGGAGAAGCTCCATTCGAACCGAACCACTTATGTTTGTGGGGGTGTGAAATAATTGGCCCTTAAGAATAGCCCTACAGCCGAAAGAAGTGAACGGATGTGCCTCTCCTCCTTGATGTATCCTCAGGCATCCAAATCCTCTGCGGATGGTCTTCTGTGAAGCACCAGTATTTCGGCGACATCAACGACTACCGGAAATACGGCCTCCTGCGTTTGCTGGCCAAGGAGAGTGGACTTCGCCTGGGCATCTGCTGGATGCTGACCCCAGATGACGGCCGCACTGACGGTGGCAAGATCAGCTACCTTGCTGACCCTGAACGCTGGCGGAACCTGGATCCCGAACTCTTCGACCGCCTTGGAGCTGCCCTGGAGAATGGTTTCCCCCGGCCCCAAGTTCCATAGGGAAATCCAGCCCAGGCTCAGACCTGGTGGCGTTTTGATGCAAATCGGCATGCATTTTGTAGGCACTAAAATATCTTGACGATCACCTCTGGCGACCTATCTTTATGGTATGCCCATCAAAGGTATGGCTGTCCACGTGGTTACCACCCAGCGGAAGGTGGGGGATAAAGTCTACAAAACTCATCTCTTGCGTCATTCCTACCGCGAGGGTGACCAGGTCAAGACCACGACCGTGGCCAATATCTCCTCGCTGCCCGACACGGTGATTGAACTGATCAAGTTGGGACTCAAAGGCGAGGCAATCGGCCCTGCCAACGGGCAGATGGAGTTGATGGAAGCCCGACCCCATGGGCATGTGGCTGCCGTGGTGGGCACGATTCGCAAGTTGGAGCTAGATCGATTGCTCGCTACCCGAAACAGCCGGGAGAAGGACCTTGCCTTGGCTCTGGTGGCGGGCCGAGTCATCCACCCGGGAAGCAAGCTTTCCTTGTCCCGCTTGTGTGATCCAGACAGCCGGGTGTCCACTCTGGCCCAGGTCCTGGGAGTGGAGGGAGCGGACGAGAATGAACTCTACACCGCCATGGATTGGCTCCAGGAGCGACAGGCCAAGATCGAATCGGCGCTGGCGGCCCGGCACTTGTCCGATGGTTGCCTGGTGCTTTATGACGTCTCGTCCTCGTATTTCGAGGGGCGGCATTGCCCGCTGGCCCAGTACGGCTATTCTCGGGACCACCGGCCGGATCGGCTACAAATCACGTACGGGCTGCTTTGCAACGCCGAGGGCTGTCCGGTGGCCATCGAGGTGTTCGAGGGCAAGACCGGCGACCCTTCCACGCTGCCCAACCAGATTCAGAAACTGAAGGAACGCTTCCACCTGGAACGTGTGGTGCTGGTGGGCGACCGGGGCATGATCACCGAGACCCGGATCGAGCAGGACCTGGAGCCGGCCCACCTGGATTGGGTGACGGCGCTGCGCGGCCCTGCAATCGAGAAACTATGCGCCGCCCGGGTCATTCAACCGAGCCTGTTCGACCAGCGGAACATCGCTGAGGTGACCCATCCCGAATTCCCCGGGGAGCGCCTGATCGCCTGCTTCAACCCATTCACCAAGGAGGAGCGGGAGCGGCAGCGCGGGGAATTGCTGGATGCCACCGAGGAGGACCTTCGAAAGGTTCACCGAACCTGCATCCGCAAGCTGAAGCCGTTGCGCGGCAAGGGCGCCATCGGGATCGAAGTGGGCAAGGTCCTGGCCACCCACCGAATGGCCAAGTATTTCAAGATAGAGATCCTGGATGACGGCTTCACCTTCCAGCGCAGGCATGCCCTGATCGCCCTGGAAGCGGCCGCGGATGGCATCTACGTGATCCGGACCAAGGTTCCGGCGGCCCAGTTGAGCCCCGAGAACGCCCAGGCCTCCTACATGCGGCTGTCCCGGGTGGAACGGGCCTTCCGAAGTCTCAAGGGACTCGATCTGCAAATCCGGCCTATCCACCACCATCTGGCCGGGCGAGTGAAAGCCCATGTGTTCCTATGCATGCTGGCCTATTACGTGGAGTGGCACCTCCGCAATGCCTGGGAGCCTCTGCTTTTCCAGGGCGAACCCGCCCGGATCCCCAATGGCAAACGGGCAACGGGCAGAACCCAGGAGGGGCTGCCCGTCATGGGCTACCGCGACCTGCTCAAGGAATTGGCCGGCTATTCGAGGAATCTCATGCGTTTCATCCAGGCCCCCATGGCGACCACCGTCATCCATCCCAAGCCAAGCGCACTCCAGCAACGGGCTTTCGACCTCCTCGGAGTCAGGCCCGCTTTGTAGTCAGACTTTCAGCACCTGGTTTCTTCTGTAAATACCGTGGGCATTGGGTGAAGTCGGCGGAAGGTTATGGAACTTGGGCCCGGCGCCTGACAGGCTTTGAGGCAGCCGGCCTGATCCCGGAGGCTAAATTCCACTCGGACCTTCTCCAGGATGGTGCCGGCGCCCGGGCCGAATACATGCGGGCCATGCTGGAACGGTTCCAGGGCGTGGATCTCGTCTTTTTTGACCCGGACAACGGCATGGAGGTGAAGAGCTGCCCCATCGGTCGGAAGGGGTCCTCAAAGTTCCTGGCCTACCAGGAAGCAGCGGCTACCTTTCGCATTGGTGCCTCGCTGATGATCTATCAGCACTTTGGAAGGGTTGAACGCGCGGCCTACGCCCGGCAGCAAATCCAGCAGCTGGCGAACTGCATCGGGACCGCGGAGATGGTCGCCCTTTCCACCGCGCATGTCCTCTTCCTGCTCGTGCTCCATCCTGAGCACGTCTCCGCTGTGGAGCGCTCCCTGGAGATCCTTTCAAGCAGCTGGGCTGAGCAATTCCGGTCTACCAGCAATGCTCCCCTCGATTCCTTAGTTCAGTCATGAACATTCTATGCCTCCACCTCGGAAACCTGGAGTCTTCAGAACCTCCAGCATAGCCATGGTGGTATGGGAGGATCTGGAGCATCTAGTTTCCCGAGTTCCAAGTAGAAATCATCGATCACTGCCGAGTTGTTGGAGGGTTGGCAGCATAATCGTCGAGTACGGCGACGATGCGATCGAGTAACGGTGAAAATTTCGAAAAGTCTATGGTTTCTTTCTGGGGACGTACTACCTTCTCGGCAAAGATTGTTTTGCCGAATTTTCCATCCTCAGCATGCTGCTTTTTGGGATCGAATGTCTTGCCGTCGATCTTTGTTTTTAAAAGTCTTGGATCGAATAAATCCTCAATACAACTCTTCTCCATCGTATCACCCTCTGGGGTTTTGATTAGATAGAGGTTGTCCGCCAGGCGGTAGAACTGATTGGTGGAGGTAATCGTTATATCGGCTGTGCCAAGCTTCTTTGCAGCGCCGAATATTTCCTTGGCTCCATCATCGTTGTCAATCAGCACAATAACAGGATAAGGCAATGGTCGATGTTTATATCGTCTGAGGTTTTCTGGGTACTGGCGGATGAAATGCAAAAGATCGCCCGTGCCATTCCCAAGTTGAAGGATGTCATGTGCCATTCGGGAGAAGTTCATGAACCGTATAGTTGTTTTGAGTTTCCCGTTCTCAACCGCTCCAAGTCGGGGGTGGAATGCCGTCAACTTCTCTATTGCCGCTCGCAGGTAAATAGAATCGGTTTTTCCCTCCGGTATGATTACTGGTTGCTCCAATGAGACAAAGTTTTTATAGAAGAGAAACTTGGAATAGAGCTTCCGTGTTGCCGTCGAGTCTTTCTTCTTTTCTGATGACTTTCGCGTATCCACCTGATCCCTGACATAGTGGATATGACTGAGCACTCCCTCAAGGTGAGCAAGTGTTGTGATGTCTTCCTTGATTTCTACTTCGGTAGGTTTGCCGCCTGCTAACGTTTCGGGCATCATTCGATAGTAAATGCCGATTTTGAACAAAGAGCAGCACATAGCTCGCGCATTACGATAATACTCGGGCCGAATATTGGGTTTTACATTTACGAGCAAACCCGTGGTAACTTGCCGCGATCCTCGAAATTGCATCCGGGTCTTGGTTGGGTTCACCTCGAAGCCTGCTTTTGCGATCTCTTTCAGGAGCCCGGCACCTAACATCCATTCCTTTTCCGAGCCCAACATCGGAGCAGCGATATCAGTTGGGAAATCCTTGATGTTTGTCGAAAAAGTAAGGTCATCCGCATACCGTGAATAGGTGCATTTATGGGATTTGGCGAATCGGACAAGTCTAATATCGAGCAAGTGTGCGACGATATTCGAGAGGACGGGAGAACAAGGACTGCCTTGAGGCAGCACATCCTCGTGGCATGCGATTTGCGCAATGATCGTTGCCACCTTGGGGGTAAGGCCGAAACGCTTATCATTTATCAATATGCCGCGCACGCGACCGAAATTGATCGAGGGGAAAAAGTCCTTAAGATCCAGGTTCAGAACGTAGCGGCGGCGCTTATGGACAGCGGCATTAGTGACAATGGACAAGCCTCTTGCGAAGCCATGGGACAAGGGGCGTCGTGGTGGCCCCAATCTGTCGATGTCTGCAAGGACCAAGTATAGCAAGTTGGCCAAGCGCCTTTGCAGCAATTTTAGTTTAGGTATCGGGGCGAAAATCCTCCGCGCGGTGCCATTTCGCTTAGGAATCGCGAATTCGGTATATTTTCCGTTAATAGGAAGGTGATAGAGCAGATAAGCTAATCCGCTTGGTTTGTATCCGAGAAGCTTCGCAACTTCATCAAGCGTCTTTGCCGATTGCAACTTCACCAGGCTCGACAACTAGCCCCCCTCTCCTCTTACAAATAACGGCTTACAGGCACTCCTATGCGATAGCGTATAGCAGCTAAACAGCCATCGTGCTGCATGAGTAAGTTCAGAGGTAGCAATACACCCCAGCATAAAAAACTTATATCGCGATACGCGATAACAACTCTGCCTGTAAGCCTAATTTCATCTTGCCTCATTCCTCCTGTAATTTCAATGCGGAAAGCCGAAACCCAGAGGCACTCCGTTCAAGATCCTATCAATCCACCGATAGACACGCGAGAACACACTGCTCTCTAAGGTTTCCGCGGAGCGGCGGATGAATGCGGGTTACATGAAAAAACGAAACTGATAGGGTGTCGAGCCGAGACCAGACATCCGCTTGATGACACGCGCGAGCACCTTAGCGTAGCTCATCGTTACCGGAAGAGGGTCGTAGAGCGCGTCATTGTTCCAGTTCATCTTGGAAAGCGCAAGGGCGGCCATAGCGGTATCATCCCATGACCCGTGTCCAGCGTGTCTGATAAGCCTGATCGGGCGAGGGGTACTCCGAGCACCCTGGAAGTATGAGTTGTGCTCGTTCAAACCTTTGACATCACCATGCATCCAAAGGAGGCATTCGCGCGGGCCCAGACCGACTAGCGTTCCGCGTTCAACTGGATAGGCTGTGGGCATCCCCTTCAAACCACCTTGCCCAGGCTGATCAATTCGGACACCGCGCCAACCGACATCTTCGACCACTTGAATTAGGTCTACAGCTTCACAGAGGTGCAATGCTTCCATGCAGCCATCGATTTCTTCAGATTTGAATTCGGTTGATTTATGAATTGTGACTCGATGCGGCGTGCGGCCGGAGTGACGACGCCGATATAAATCGAGTGATCGAGTCATGACTCTGAACATTTCGTTCCTTGATAAATAGGGATTATCGCGCTGGATGTCGACTTCATTCGCATCATAGGCGACGAATTCAAGGCCTGCACCCTCTGCGTCGAATACCTGGCTACAACAAGTGACAAACCTTGCTCTGTCCGATTTAACAGGACGTAACGCATAGGAAATACCAATGTATGCGGAATCAGCGTCTGTATCTGCCAGTTTCCAGGGTATTCCCCCAGCCTTTGCATAGAGCGCAAGCCCAATCCTCCACATTACGCTTGCCTTATGGGGGTATGCTAATGCACGATCCTCTCTTACCAATTGAATAGGGATTCTCCGAGCAGCAGTCGCTGCTTTGATATGATCGTGGAGATCGAAATCGTCGCCATCAGCACCAGAAAAACCCGGTGCCCACGATATAGGTACATAAAGGAATATAACGTCGAATTCGTCGCGCCATTTTTCCAGGGCCTGGATGGCACGTACCAGTCGTGTGGCAAGCAAAACGTGAGGCGAAGCAGAATCGCGCAATTCTGATTCAAGACGATCATCCAGTTCAATATGGCAATCCTTTGCCGCTCCGCACATGTGGACATTGAATACCCTGCTAAACCCAGGCCATTTAGGTAGATAGTCCTTGCGCTCGGTCGGCTCATATTCCAAGTTTAGCTCTTTCATAAAACTATAGAGCCTGTGCCCTTCGCCAGCGGGAGCGATAGTGGCAACCCTTATTGGGTCAGGGACTAGCCCGGCCGAATATGGTCCGAATTTTAAAAGCCCACGTAGAGGATGGGTTTCGACGTCATTTGATCTTTCTGGATGAAAGGACAGTTTCGGTTCTGGAAACCAGAGATGTGGTGCGATCTGGCTTATCATCCTCTTGACCTCCTCGAAAACGCGGTATTTGAACCAAATCGAAACACGGCATCAACACCGGTAGAGACGCCAAGAGCATGCAGTTCAGAAGGATCCATTGCGAACAACTCTGCCCAAAACGATATTAGTTCATTTAAAGGTTTATTGTATCGGCGAATAGTCCTCTCTCTGGAGAAATCCATTGAAGCGCTGCGGTTATCTTCTGTTGCGCCCATTATTACCGTTCGAGGTTCGAAAAGAAGCCATAGTCTATCATCGGCCCAGTCTAAACGGGTCCCTATACCTTCGCGCCAAGTTAGCTCCGGGTGGCCTGGTACGCTTCCAGATAGATTTCCAACCAGCTTCCGCAGCGGTGCCCAGTGTGAATCTGCTGGATTAATGGGGGCGAGAAGATCGGTGCTGCGGTGATGGATAAGCGTCAGACCATGCTTTCGCGTAAGCGCATGAGACAGAGCCTGACGAAGAAGGCCACGCTCTTGACTATCATAACGTAGCCTTGGTAATTCGATTGTATGGAGATCAAACTCCTCGATGGCATTACCCGCGAAGGCCTTCCGAACATCGTGATCGGCGCCGAAGGCAAGAACACCGGCCTGTGTTCGTGTTGCCAGTACTGTCACCTCGGCCGCTTTGATAGCATCTCTAACGTCAGCATGCCCGCCGATGTTGCAGTTTACGCGCCGGCAAATTGATGGCAGTGACTTCAATTCTAAAGCATTGAGCCTCACGACTGGAAAGCCCCGCTTTCCGTTAGGCATTGCAGCCGGCGACCAGATAGATCGTTCGGAAGCGAATGTATCAAGGCCGGAAGTGTTCAAATCTGGTAGAAGACGGATTAGGTCGCGTAGCGTTTCGTCGAAGTTTTCGATTGTAACGAGCCCGCCATCAACCCCCTTTGCAGCGATTTTTGTAAGAAACTTAGATACTCGTTGAAGGAGTGGAGCCTCTCCACGATGAAGCCAGAAAAGTCCTCCGGGGAATGGATCTAACTTTTCTAAGGACTCTTCCAACGCATTCATTATCGAATCGTCTCGCCCGCTGTAACCTGCAACTATCAGTCCATATCTTCCGCAGGCTCCAACCAAAAGGTCGCGGAGGATAGCGTCCTGTTGTCTCAACTCATCCCCTGTATTTTTGAGGCGACAGGATCGGAAATCACCATGAAGCTTGACCTCGGCTGGCCAGCGTTCGCCTTTGAGCACGTCACGCGCAAGATCTGGAGCATCAAGCGCAACAGTAGTCAGGTGCCCAGTTCCATCATAAATTTTGGCACACGCATCAGCAACGAGCGGGTCGAAGTTTGTAGTCCATACAATTCTTGTATGGTTTGCTTTCATGAGAGTCGCCAATGCCATGTGTCCGTAGGATGGTTTTGCACCGTTTAGCTTGGCTGCTATGTACGTCCTGCGATCATTCTCACTGGGATATGCGGATTCAAATAGCGTGGCATATTCATCGGGAGCGCCAGTTGAAGGATACCGACCAAGGCTATCAATAAACCCCTGGAGCGATCTGCGAACCGCAGGATTCGACAGATCGGCCACTGTCTTCGCTGAAACTCGTCTTTGGCTGACAAAAAGCTGTTGCTTGAATTCCCAAATCATGTCCCAGGCTGTAGGAATACCCGCAGCCGCTGAAGCCCCAGCTCCGAGTAACCACATAAGGCCACCTGCGCGTAATGAAAACCGGCGAGCAAAGTCGTCTGAGGCAATGATGGAATTGGGATCGTCGTTCATCTTGAACCCCATATTTTTACTCTGAGCAACTTACTCTGTGGGAGTGTCAGGAATTTTGTGTGTGAGCGGATTTCATCGGGGTTTGACCTCTAGGTTCAAAGCTGCGGCCGATCAAAGTGCTGGGGGTAGAGAATGGCAAAGTGGTTCAGGGCTTCCCTCCAGCCATGGACGATTTTGCGCCAGTTCTGGGTCTGATTCTTCAGGACCAAGTAGATCAGCTTCGTGGCCGCCTGGTCATTCGGGAAGTGCCCCCTGGACTTGAGGATCTTCCGCAGCCTGGCATTGAGGCTCTCGATCGCGTTGGTGGTGTAGATTAGCTTCCTGACTGGCTCAGGGTAGGACATGAATGGAATTACCTGGTCCCAGGCCCTGCGCCAGAGCCGGACAATGGGCGGATATTTCTTTCCGAAAGGCCCGGCCTCAAATGCATCCAAACACTGCAAGGCCGCTTCAGCGTTGATGGCCTTGTAGATCCCTTTGAGCTCGTGGATCACTGCCGTCCGTTCCTTGAAATTGCAGTATTCCATGCTGTTCCGCAGGAGGTGGACTATGCAGTTCTGGATCTCGGTCTGCGGGAAAACAGCCTGGATCGCCTCAGGGAAGCCCTTCAGTCCGTCCACCACCGCCAGCAGGATCGTTTCGACCCCGCGGGTTTGGAGTTCCGTCACAACGCCGCGCCAGAACTTCGCCCCCTCTGTCTGCTCGATCCATATCCCTAGGACCTCCCGGGTTCCATCGCGCCTTATCGCCAGGGCCAAGTAGATGGCCTTGTTCATTACCGTGCCCTCGTCCCGGATCTTCACCCGCAGGGCGTCCAGGAATAGGACCGGATACAGCTTGTCCAATGGCCTGACCTGCCAAGCCTTAACTTCCTCCATGACGGCACTGGTGACTTCGCTGATCAGGTCGGGTGAAACCTCTGCACCGTATTGCTCTTCCAGGAAGGCCTGGATTTCCCGGACAGTCATTCCCCGGGCGTACATGGCCAGGATCTTCTGATCAAACCCGTCGAAGCGACGCTGACCCTTCGGAATGATCTGAGGCTCAAAAGTGCCTTCTCGATCCCGTGGAACCTCGATCTCCACAGGGCCGTCTTCTCCTATCAGAGTCTTTTTCGACGACCCGTTCCGATGGTTGCTTGACTTCTTGCCGGCCCGGTCCCCCTTCTCATAGCCAAGATGGTTTGTAAGCTCTGCACCCATTGCTGTTTCGACTAAGGCCTTGGTCAGCTGCTTCAGAATCCCATCCTTGCCCATGAGGTCCTCGGGCTTCTCGTAGCCCTTGAGCAGCTCCTTGAGGATTTCCGGTGTGATCGCCATGCTCCATGCTCCTGCAGGAATGGCTCACACACAAAATTTCTGACAGGCTCTACTCTGTCGACCCCATCGGGTAGCATGCGAGATAATCTTTGAACAGACCCAACAGTTCGGCCTTTACTTTAGGTGCAATAAGCTCAATTGTAGGCTCATTAGTCTTGTCTGTGCGCAATAGATTTGGATGTAGTGCTGGAAGATCTGGAGCATTCGGTTCCCCGAGTTCCAGGGGAAAAATGCGACCACCCGTTGGATTCCTTGGAGATCCTCTCTGAGGGACCACTCAGGTTTGGCATTCCCGGATTGGGCTGGCACCCTGGCCGGGTGGCGACCTGCCCGGGTCAGGAGCGTTCGACCTCAACCCAGAGGTTCCGTTGCTTCTTGACCGATACGGCGAGAAAGCCTTGGATTGGATCATTCACTCGGGGTGACCTGAACTCGGCCAACTGGAACAGGGCTTCCGGGGTGGCGGCGGAAGCCGCCTGGGAGATTTCGCCGCTCGCCAACTCCTTCCAAGTGTACGCCCGGGCCGGCGGTTCGGGCGGATCCACTGGGAATTCCGTAACCCATGCCAGGTGGGCCTGGAGCCGCCCTTTCTGCCCGAAACCGCCCAAGATGGTGTCGGAAGATCTAGAGGATTTGGCTTCCCGCATACCTGGGGATAACTGGATCATCCCTTGAGTTTGTCGCTGCTGGAGATCAACTCGAGGTTTGCTGAGAGATTGAGTGTGCTGCTCTCGAAAATCGGCCACCATGTTCGAGAGGTGAACCAGGTCTTCAGCGATCCTACCGGGCAGTTCATACAGGGCGGTGCAGTTGCTGGACACTGGTCGGGTCTGTCTCTCAAATGGTTCCAACTGAAGCGACCTACAAGACCGGCACCACCCTGGGCCGGGCCATATCACCCTGGACATCGACGCCCTGCTTGAGGCAGCAGGTAGGACCAGGCCAATTTGCCTGGTCCCTATTCATTCCGCGACTAATTCTACTTTTTCTTCCCAGCCCTTGCCTTGGCCAGGGCCTTCTGAGCAGCCGGGTTACCTTGACGATTACTTGTCTTGATGAAGCCCAACTTCGACTCGCCAAAATTCTTCTTGAATGCAGAAATGCAATCAATGGCTTCTGACTTGAACTCAGGCTTCGACACCAGTTCAAGGAAACCGTCAACCATCGCTTCCGGGGTGCCCTTGAACTTCTTGCAGATCCCTTTGGAGAAGAGTTCGGCTGCTCTCACGACCTTGGAAGGCCTTTGACTAGCTGCACTCTTGACAGGCTGGTTTTCTTCTTGGAGCTTCTTGAAGGATCCCACCGCCACTGCAGGGATCAATCCATAGGCATCGAGCGCATCAAGAATTTTGGGGTACTTCGCCAACCCCTGATAGAAAGCGCGGTCCATCTTGGAACCCGAAAGATCGTGGAGGGCAGTCAAGAGCCTGGTGACCACCGCAGCTGGCACTTTCTCGGTTCCAACAAGATAGGCAGCCTTGTTCGCCTTACTTGTCCCCTTGACGAAAATGATTGGTTCGGCCATAGATTCTCCCCTTGGAATTCCTAATAGATATTGTTACACAGATAGCAAATTTTTTAGTGTATTGTACGCTAATAATTTGAAATGAGTAATTTTAGATTGGTTCAGGGTTCTCTTACTATTTTAATTAATGATAAACAATAAATACCCCGAAGGCTTTGGTGTTTGAATATCTATTCAGATTTCCATGGATGGCTAAGTCCACAGGAGATTCCCGATTACAACTGGATCTATGATTCGGATCAGGGCTCCTTGGAGGATGGAGGGGAGAGGCCTGCCAGGACGGCCCGCATCTCCCCTAAGGTTCTCTGGGGGCGGTAGAACTATAATAGACATCCAAGAAACGCTCCCAACCAACCCATGAAGCATCCTCATAGGCGCAGGGAGGTGTCCTGGGTCTTTCTGACCAGTGCCTTCCCAGTTCTCC
>Ga0316217_10002582_pt1 | contig 21615 bp, 16 predicted proteins | sample 1anoAmetaG_FD_203633 | JGI IMG/M metagenome (GOLD analysis project Ga0316217, IMG submission 203633) | Freshwater microbial communities from Trout Bog Lake, Wisconsin, USA - 1anoA | ecosystem: Environmental > Aquatic > Freshwater > Lake > Hypolimnion/Profundal zone | place: USA: Wisconsin...
GCTTCCGTTCCTCGGCGGTAATGCGTTCTTGAATCGGATGGTGACAAAACACCGGGATGCGCGCGCGGCGTTCCTGCAAGCAGTGGCAGTGCAATCGCCGCCGGTCAAGTTCTACCACCCGGTTCAGGAAGATAATTACTACAGTGGCGCGCTCTGGGGGTTTCTCTCATATAATCCGGCGGTCAAGCCTGTGAAAAAGTTGCCGCAGGCCAAACCATTGGCGTTTTTCCAGGATAGTGGGGTCGCCTTTCATCGCAACGTCAAGCAGGACATCACGTTTTCCGTACGGTGCGGGCCGTGGATTGGTTACCACACTTACCGGCAAGCGCAGGGACCGTGTGACCGGATGGGGATGGGCGTGACCCCGGGCCCTGGCCATTTCACGCTCGCCCGCGGGCATAACTATTTACTGACGTCGCCCGATGCCGGCTACAAGATGCGCGCGACAGTCCGGTCCTGCCTGCTGGTGGATGGTGGCGGGCAATATGATGACGTCGGCTATCCGATGTCGATTCCCTCCAAGCTCGACCGGGGCGAGGAGATTCAGTTTGCCAAGTGGGATGCCGCGACCAAGACTGGTTGGGTGCGGTTGAATCTTGCGCCGGCATACCGGGCCGAGTTGCAGATGGCTTTTTACGTTCGTGACTTTTTCATTCATGCTGACCGGCTGGTTTGCCGGGATCAAGTCGTGCTGAACGAACCGCATCAACTTTCGTGGTTGTTCCAAGGGAAACGCGAGACCGGGATCGCGCTGGTGGCCGGTAACATCTGCCGGTTTGGCAAGGACGCGACCATCGATCTCACGCCGCAGCCGGTTGGGTTTGAACTGAAAGCGGGCATCCACGAAACACCCGTGGTCTGGAGTTATGCGAGCGGATCCGGGTTCAAACCATTCGACCATGTGCGGTATGATGCCGTCGCGCCCTTGCGCACCGCCACGGTGGAGTTTGTGTTCAAATGGTGAACCTATGATTTTCTTCGACGCCTTTACGGAAGTCGGGCCGCGGCCGAGAAAACATTTTGCGCTGCCGTGGAAACTGTCCGACGTGGTGGCCGACATGGATTATTGCTCCATCTCGGGCGCGTTGGTGGCGTCGACGTTGTCGGTCAGCTACGAGGCGATGTATTCCAATCTGGAACTCTGTGATTGGCTCAAGCCGCACGACCATGTGTTCCCAATCTGGAATGTCATGCCACATCAATGCGGCGATTTCCCGGAGCCGAGAAAACTGGAAGCGCTTATGCGCCAGCACAACGTCCGCGCTGTCGCGCTGCATCCGCGGGCGAATGGCTGGGACTGGATGGCTGACCATAGTCAGATCTTGCTGCGGTGGCTTGAGAAGCAGCATGTTTTGACGATTGTGCCCCGGCCCGAAGTTGGCGCCTATTCAGACTTGGATCGGTTCTTGGAGAAGTACCCCAAGTTGCCGGTCCTGCTCGTGCACGCCGGCTGGCCGGATCAGCACTACGTCCTGCCGTTGCTCCAGAAACACCGCAACCTGCACATCACCTTCGATCACTACCAAATCAATTATGGCCTCGAAGATTACGTGGCACTGGGTCTGGAAAATCAGTTGCTCTTTGGTTCGAACTCGCCCGTGATGTCCAGCGGCGCGCATCGCACGTATGTGGATTACGCCAAGTTACCGGCGGCAGTGAAACAGAAAATTGCCGGCGGCAATCTCACCCGCTTGCTCCACGGGCAACAGCCGCCGCGCGAACGCGTGAACAAATCCGAAGACAAAATCATGGCCGCGGCGCGCCGCGGTGAGCCGCTGCCGGTGCCCGTGATTGACATGCACATGCACATCCTGCACGAAGGCCTGAACACTGCCGGCGCCGGTTACTCCATGGCGCATGGCGGACCGACCGGCACATTCGCAATGCTGAAACGCCTCGGCTGTGTGGGCGGCGGGTTTATGAGTTGGAACGGTGTCGCCAGCGGCGATTCATTGGCCGGTAACCCGGCGGTCACCGCCGCGCTTGATGTCGCGCCGCCCGGCTACTTCGGACTCGCCACGTTCGACCCGATTTACTCCACGCAAGACGAACTCGCGAAAGTTATCCCCGAAGTCTACAAGGACAAACGTTTCATCGGGATGAAACCCTACCACATTTATGGCGTGGAATATCATCACCACACCTACGATGTCTGGTGGGAATTTGGCAACCGGCACGCGTTCTATGCCGGGATCCATCGCTGTCGGGGTGATTTTTTGGAAATCGACACACTCGCCAAAAAATATCCGCGCGTTCGTTGGGTGAACTATCACAGCGGTTCCGATTATCGCACGGCGGATGGCATCATCGAGTGCATGAAGAAACACCCGAACGTCTACGCGGAAATCACGCTGACGCCGGTGACCGCCGGCATCATCGAATATCTGGTCACGCATGCCGGCGCCGACCGCGTGCTCTACGGCAGCGATCTCCCGATGCGCGATCCGCGCCAGCAACTCGGCTGGGTTGTGTACTCACGCTTGCCGGTTGCGGTGAAGGAAAAGATTCTCGCCAAGAATGCGCTGCAGATGCTCCGCCCGTGCCTTAAGTGGTTGCCAGCATATAATCGTCCCAAAATTTGAAACCATGAAAGCGACCCTTGCGATTACCGGTGGACCAAAATCAAAGACAACGCCATACGGAACCGGCCTGCGCTACACCGGCAACGAGCGCAAGTATCTTGATGAGGCGCTCGCCAGCAATACGCTGTTCTACGGCTTTGGAAAATTCGTGAAACGCGCCTGCGCAATGATGCAGGCCTATACCGGCCGGCCACACGCTGTGGCTTGCAGTAGCGGTTCGGCGGCAATTCATCTGGGCCTGATCGCCGCCGGCATCGGCCCCGGCGACGAAGTGATTGTCACACCCAACACCGATCACGGTTCACTCATCGGCATTATTGCCGAAGGCGCGGTGCCGGTATTCTGTGATTGTGATTGGACGCTCCAGCCCACTGCGGCAACCATCGCCGCGAAAATCACGCCGCGCACCAAGGCGGTGGTGGTGATTCATCTGGCCGGCTATCCGGCGCCCGTTGACGAAATCGTGGCGCTCTGCGAGCCGCGCGGCATCAGCGTGGTTGAAGATTGCGCGCAATCATGGGGCACGCGCCTGCACGGGCGAATGGTCGGCTCGTTTGGCACGGCCGGCTGTTTCTCAACGAACGATTTCAAACACATCTCCACCGGCGACGGCGGTTTTGTGGTGCTGAGTGATCCGGTGCTTTACCGGCGGGTCAGTAATTATTCCGACAAACATTACGACCGGCTTTTTGACGGGAAATTAGGCGGCGCGCATTTTGGAATGAATTACCGGATGAGTGAATTGCAGGGCGCAGTGGCCGTCGCCCAGTTGGAGCAAGTCGAAACCATTACCGCCCGGCATCACGAGTTGGGCGAGCGCCTCACCGCCCAGTTGCACGGCTTGCCGGGCGCCAAGATCCTCCAGCCGATTGCCGACAGTTACGCGACTTATTGGTGGACGACGCTGTTTGTGGATGAAGCCGCCAGCACTGTCAGCCGCGATGAATTGGTGAAAGCGTTGCAGGCGGAAGGCCTGAACGCCAACAGCTACGGCAAGTACGACCGGATCTGTTCGGGGCTGATGCAAACGCGCGTGGTCCGGCCCTGGCTGGCAGATGCACGCCGTCAGTATCCGTTTGTGCAACCCGATGGCCGCACCTACGAATATCACCTCGCCGACACGCCGACACACCAACGCATTTTGGCGGCCGGCATCATGATCGGGTTCGGCCGGTTCTACAGTGATCGGGACATTGACGAGACCGCCGCCGGCCTCCACAAGGTTTTCACCGCCTACAAAAAATAGTGCGCACCCAGACTGGTGGGTGTGGCGCAACCTGATTTACTTGCCAGAACTCGGAAATCAGGCATAATGGTTGCACGTGATTTGTTAGTCCGTTCCACGCAACTGGAATTTAGCAGTGTGCGCCCGTAGCTCAATTGGATAGAGCGTTGGCCTCCGGAGCCAAAGGTTGTGGGTTCAACTCCCGCCGGGCGTACCAATTTAATCGTTGATAGATAGCGACTTACAAATAGCCAATTCCTTATTAAATTGACTATCACCTGTAGTTATCACCCACGACAATCCCAGCATCTGCCAGAATTATTGAGTGCGAGCGGCATTTCGGAAGAGGTCGGCTATTTCGCGGGGAGGTTTTTAACGGCCTCGGCCAGTTGCTCGTTGAGCACTGTCTCCACGGATTTTCCCTGAGCGGTGACGAGTTGTTCGAGTGTTTGGTACTCACGGATGGTGAGGTTAATGGTGCCTGTGAGTTTCACTGCGTTGGGGATATCGAGCCAGGCTTCGCGGGCTTTCGCAAACTGGGCGTCGTTTAGGCCAAACGCGTGGAGGATACCGGCGGCCATCATCTGGTCACCGGACGGGTTCATGTGCACACCATCACGTGTCAGGACATTGCCCTTGGCGCCTTTGGCACGGGCAACAGCCACGGCGGCTTGCATATCGGCATTCAAATCGGCGAGCGAACATTTCTTTTCCGTCGCGAGGGTTTTCAGGAATTCGTTGTAGGCGGCAAGCTTCTGGTTGTTGTCGCCGGCGGGATCTTCGCTGATCATCGTGGCCGTAAGAATCATCACTTTCACGCCAGCCGCTTGGGTTTGGTTGACGATGGCGGTGATATTCGTTTTGTATGGTGCGAGGGGGACACCGGTGGCGCCGTGCCAGACATCGTTGACGCCGCAACTGAGCAACATCCAGTCCGGTTTCTTCTGGAGTACGTCGCGGTTGAGCCGGGCGAGCATGTCGTTGGATTTGTGACCGCTGATACCGGCCCCGATGACGCTGATCTTGATGCCGTTGGCGGCGAGACCGGCGGCCACGAGATTAACATAGCCGCTTGGTGTCCCGGCCCCTTGCGCGGTAATGGAATCGCCGAGGAACGCCACCTTTTGGCCGTCCTGCACGAGCACTTCGGCGGCGGTGCGCAGGGCCGGGAAGAGCGTCAGCATGAGCGTGACGGTCAGTGAGCAGAACAACGGGGGTAATTGATGGCCGGATTTTTTCGTAAGATTAAAATAATTAGGTTGATTGCTGGTATACCCGGTGTTGGTTCCGAGTGCAAATGGGAAATGACCGCGGTGGGTTTGCGTAAATTTTTAACAGCAATAATGCCCGTAACCCTGGGCGGCCAGCACCCCACCATCGGAATGTCCAAGCCCGCCAGTGATTGTCCGGAAATCAAATCCGAACTCGATTGCGTTGGCCCAGAAAAAATGCCGGCGGCGGTGATGAAAATGCGAGAGGTTCGCCTTCTGGCAAGCTGCGTCCATGGCAACCTTGGCCTTTTGGATTGGTATCACCACCAGTTCATCCGCCCGACGAATTTTCAATTGTTTCATCCGGCGGTCGCGCAAGTCCAACAGAAATTTCTCAAGGGCCGGAAACACCAAAATCGTCCGCGCGTGATTGTTTTTTCACGCCAGCCACCCCATCCGTGATATGCGGAATGCGCCGCTCAAAATCCACAGACGCCATTTGACCGCCGTTGCCTCCCCAGTCGTATTCCGGTTTGCCGGGATCCTTCAAAAACTGTTTCAATTCGCCAATGCAAGTCCGTCAGCGCGGCGGGCGGGTTAAGCGTGCTACTGGATGAAAAATGGTTGTGTCCACGCGAAACTTTCGCCGGGCCCCCAACATTCAAAGCGGACGTAGCTGGCAGTTGCGGGAACTTCCACTTCCAGCACGCGGCGATCGGCTGTGGCGAAGCGCTGGCCGACCTGGTGCAACGCAACGATCCGTTGGGCGTTCTTCGTTTCGATGCGGATGCGGCGTCTGTTCACTTGGATCCGGGCAATAACCACGCCGGTTGAGGCGTAGAACTGGCCCTGCAATAGGGCCTGGCAGATGGCCGACACGGTTCGCCGGCGAGTATACACCATGTTCCAACCCAAGCCGATATCGCCAGCGATGTGGCTGTCATCGTGGGCAAATCCCCAGATGCGGCGGCCTTGGGCCAGCAGCATGTCCCATTTGTTGGTTGCGTAGGGGCTGCCGTCCGTCCGCCCAATGCTGCCGTTGTAGATTTCAACACCAACATAGCCTTGCCAAGCGTTGAGGTTGGCGATGGAACAATGGTCGAAGCGTTGCTCCCAGTTGGGGTGATTGACGATCGCAAAGCCGTGGGTGGCGCGGATGGTATCGATGACCGCTTGCCGGTCGGCCAGCGGTTCGAGACGCCGGTCGGAGTTGACGTGCAGGAGGTGCGGGCCATTGCGCGAAATTTCGTTGCCGGGAATTAGAATCATTCCGTGGGCATCCAGGCGGGCATAAGCAGTCGCGCCGGTGTGGATGTCATGGTCGCTGATCATCAGGAAATCATAGCCGCGCCGGGCATAGTCGGTGACAATGGCTTGCGGCAGTCGGTCGCCGTCACTTTGGAGCGTGTGAGTGTGGAGATTGCCTCGCAGCCAGTGGCCACGGGTGAGATTCGCGTAGGGATTGTGGATGTGAAACACCCTTTTAATGTTCCTAATATGCAGTCAGAAACACAAGCATGGAATCAGATCCGGCTCGTGTCGCCAGGACTGTTTTCATCCTTTGACACAAGAACCGGGACGCGCCCCATGAGTCGCCGACGCTGGAATGTAGCCCGTTTGCTGCCGATTGGCAGCGGGGGGCATCCGCCCGGGACACACTGGCGGCAGTGCCGTCCAATTTAATGGCTAGGCTTTTTTTGCGCTCTTGTTTAATTGATGATCCAGCATGAGCACGGCGGTTCCCCGGGCGTCAATGAGCTTGAGTTGCGCAATGATCTCGCTGACAGCTTTCTCCTCCTCGACTTGCTCGGTGATGAACCATTGGAGCAACGCTTGGGTGGGATAATCTTTTTCTGCCAATGCCAGTTCATAGAGCTGATGGATGCGGGCGGTCACGCTTTGCTCATGCGCGAGTGATTCCTCGAAGACGATGAGGTTGGTTTTCCAACTGTGCTTCGGCTGCGCAATCGGCGGGAGCACGACTTGGCCGCCCCGGTCGTTGATGTAATCGAAGAACTTGAGCGCATGGACCTGTTCCTCGCTGAACTTGGTGCGCATCCACGCCGCAAACCCGCCCAGATTCAGCGTCGCGAAATGCGCCGACATCGCAAGGTAGAGATATGCAGAATAAAACTCGTAGCCAATCTGGTCATTGATTGCATCTTGGATTTTCGTGTTAAGCATGGGTTGGTCTCCTGTTGAACTTACCGGACTATAGCATAAACGCCATGGTTGTGGTGTTGCTGATTTGGGCAGTTTGCTGAGCGGAAGGCCGTTGGGAGGGCAGGACTTGTTTGCCGGAAGCTGGATCAGCTTGGCGCAAGCCATTTACAAAGTTGCGCGCCTGGCGGTTCTGGCCGCGAGCCGCAATTGTCGCGATCCATAAGTTCGGGTATAAATTCACCATGGATTGGCCCCTCCAGCTTGCCAATAAACCGGCCATTGCGCTCATCGGTGTTGGCCGCCACGGAACCACGCGGCGGATCGATGTCTTTCGGCTGCCGGCGTTGTGGTGTGTGCATTTGTACCGTTACAACGCCACCATTGTTTGCAATGGGCAGGTGCTCACAATCCGGCCCGGGGCCGCCAGCGTGTTCCCACCGAGCGCAACGCTTGAATATCGCTATGAAAACCGGTCCGAACATTTGTTCGCCCACTTCACGGTGGCACCGAGTCCGGCCCTGCCGCGCAGTGTCCCGGCCATGCAGGATTTGGGGGTTGCGCTTGGTCCGCTGAGCGCCGGTTTCGAACAGGCAATTGGTTGGTATCCGACCGCGCCACTCCGGGCCGAAGTGCGGCTCTGGGACATCCTCTGGCAGCTGACCGCGCGCCCGGAGCTGGCGGCGGTGGCGCGACCGCACCCCGGTGTGACGGAGGCGGTGCGGCTGATCGAGCTGCAGCTTGGCGCAGTCATTTACGTGACGGCGCTGGCCAAGGCGGTTGGGCTGTCCCAAAATCATCTGGCCCGGCTCTTCCAGGCTGCGACGGGCAAGACGATCACGGCCTACATTCGGGATCGGCGAATCACGCGCGCCGCGCACTTGTTGCGCCACTCCACGTTGCCAATCAAAACCATCGCCATCGAAGTGGGGATCGCGGACATCCACCTCTTCAACAAATGCATCCACCGGGCAGTCGGTGTCTCACCCCGGCACTACCGGCACCGTGGCGGCTAGCGGTTACAGCGCCACTGGCACCGGATCCGCCACGGTCTGGCGCCATTGCTGGAGCGCGGCGCGGAGCCGGGCGACGTGTGGTGCGCAGTGCGGATCAGCGGCGCGATCGCGCATTTCCCATATATCCGATTGACGATCGAACAACTGGGTGCGCCGGGTCCGGTTGACAAAGTATTCGATCAGTTTCCAGCGGTCGTCGCACACCATCCGCTGACAATCCCGGTAGGCACTGAAAATTGTTTCGCGACGTGGCGGGGCGCGCAGGTCGTGGAACTCGCAGGAGTCCGGCACTGTTGCCCCGGCGCAATTGAGAAGTGTGGGAAACAGGTCGTGGAGATAGCAGAGCCGGTCATCCTGAACACCGCGGTCAAAGCCGGGTCCGGCAACCAGCAATGGCACGCGGACGCTGTGATCGTAGAGGTTTTGCTTGCCCATCAATCCGTGCTGGCCGACCGCAAGGCCATGGTCGGCAGTGTGAACAAAAATCGTGTTGTCCGCCAACCCAGCCGCTTCAATCGCCCGCTGCAACCGGCCAATCGCGTCGTCCATATGCGTTGTCAACGCATAATAGTCGGCCAGGTGCTGCCGAATTTCGCCAGCGGTGCGCGGGAACCCCGCAAGCAATTCATCGCGAATTTCCAGTTCGCCATTATCGAATGGATGCCGCGGCAAAAAATTCGCCGGCACCTGGATCTGGTCGGCCTGATAGCGGGCCTGCCATTCCGGCAAGGTCCGCCGCGGATCATGCGGCACGGTGAAGGCACAATATAAAAAGAATGGCTGTGAATCGCGCGGGTCACGCGCGTGAATAAATTCGCGCGCCGAGTTGATAAATAGTTCCGTGGAATGCCGGCCCCCGCTGCGGCAGCGGTTGTGGGGATAGCGGCCGGCCGGATCAAAATCCTGGACCGGCGTCGCAAACTGGTCCGCCATGCCGCCAAAGAAGATATTCGCACCGCTGTCGAAGCTGCGGGCGTAGGCGCGGGGGCCGTTGTGCCATTTGCCAATGCCATGACAATGATAACCAGCGCGGCGCAGTTGTTCGCCCAGTAACGGAACGTGTTCAGCCGCGATTGCCGGCCCCGGAGGTGAATGCGCCCCGTGCATCCGCAGCTCATCCGGGATGCGGTACATCGACCAACCGGTATGCAGCATGGCCCGGCTGGGCGCACACACCGCCGCGTGCGTCGAGCCCTGCGTCTGCGCGCGCCGGTACCAGGTGCCGCGTTCGATCAGCCGGTCAAGGTGCGGGGTGCGACATTCATTCCGGCCCCAGGCGCTGACCAAATCGAACCGCTGATCATCGGCGATGGTGAGAACAATGTTGGGCCGGGATGTCACGCCCGTTCGCCTTGCGGCACAAGCCGAACTTCGCTCACACACAAACCGGTGGGCACCGCCCCACTAATTTCATCGGCGTGCAATTCCAAACGGTACGCACCCGGGTTGGTGAACTGCACGTCACCAAGGCCGGTGACGGCTTGCGCAAAATGTTCTGTTCGTGGCCCACTGACAATCCGGTCGGGGCGGATTCGGCCAGTCAACACTTGATCACCAAGTGTGCAGCGGACGCGGTGGCCGCCCTGCCACGGTTGGTATTTTGGGGCGACCGTCTGAATCTGCACGGCAAAACCACCGGGTACGACGACGTGAAAATCCCAACTCAACCAATCCGCAGTGGCTAACCAATTTTGGGTCAGCCCATTGGGAGTCAGGCTGAAACCTTGACTGGATTGTGTGTTCGCTATTTCAGCGCGTTTGGCGGTGTCTGGCGCGGTCACATCCTGCGCGGCGGTGGTGGTCGCTGCTGCCTGAACATGAAACTCGGCCATGTGCACCGGCAACACAACATCGCCAGTTGGCTGTTGGGTCAACGTTTGGTCGACCACGGCGTTGCCGGCCAGTTGGATTTCAATCGTGCCGGGTGGGCTGGTGAAGTGCAGGTCGAGTGTGTCCGATTGTTGAAATGGAATCGCACCGCCGTCGGCCAGATTACGCGCCGTGAGCACGCGCGTGCGCAAGCCGGCTAATTGGAACTTATCGGCGGGCGGCGCGTTAAAGAAGAAATAGAGTTTGCCGGGTTTTTGTGTGATCCGTCCCCACTCGAACTCGAACGGATACGGGCTGGCTTGTGAGCCTGCGATTGCTGTGCCGTTGACGCGCCACCAGGCAGCGATTTCCTGGAGCCGATCAATGCTCGGCTGGGGGATTTCACCGGTCGCGGTGGGGCCGATGTTTAACAGGTAATTGACCCCCTTGCTCGCGAGATCGACCAGCAATTGCACCAACGTCGCGGTCGATTTCCAGTGCTGGTCATTGATCTTGTAGCCCCAGGTGTTGTTCATGGTGGCCGGAGTTTCCCAATTACCGGTTAACCGGCCCATCGGAAACGTGTTATCGCCGAGCGATTCGTAATCCCCGACGCCGTGCCCGACCCGGCCGCTGACAAGGCAGTCGGGCTGGATGGATTGGATGAACGCCTTGAGATCGCGGCTTTGGTCGGCCATAATATTCACGGGGGTGTCGCACCAGATTAAACCGATGGGACCATAGCCGGTGAGCAATTCACGGAGTTGGGGCTTGGTCTTCTGCGCGAGATACCGGGCGAAGTTCTTCTGCGCTGGATCGTAATCCCAATTGTTCCCACCGCCGTCCGGATGTTCCCAGTCCAGGTCCTGCGAATAATAAAAACACAATCGCAATCCGTGTTGCGCGCACGCCCGCGCCAGGTCGGGCATTGGATCACGGCGATACGGCGTGGCCTTGACGATGGTGTAGTCGCTGACCTGCGAATCCCACATCGCGAAACCGTCATGATGTTTGGCGGTGATGACGATATATTTCATCCCGGCTTCCTTCGCGAGCGTCACCACTTGGTCAGCGTCGAACTTGACCGGATTGAAATGCTTGGCAAACTGCCGGTATTCGGCCAGCGGGATTTTGAAATGCGCCATCAGCCATTCGCCAATGCCCGGTGTTTCCTGACCGCGCCAGATTCCGGCCGGGACGGCGTACAACCCCCAATGAATGAACAGGCCAAACCGCGCTTCACGCCACCATGCCAACCGATCATTTATCATAAGAGTGTTTTAAGTTTCGCCGCGAGGTTTTGCCCCATCTGGATATGACCGTAGTCGCTCGGATGAATGAGATCTTTTGTGAGATTGCCGAAGTCAGTCAGAATCTCCGCGCCGTCAATGAGCTGGAGATTGGCCTGACCGGCCTGGAAGACGAGATCACGGAGAATTGCGCAGAACTCCGCCTCGGCACGGCCGGCCGGACTGGTCGTGCCGGTTTCAGAGTTGGGGAAGATCGTGATGATGACAATTGATTTCCCGGTCTTCGTGAGTTGCTGGATCAGGTGCGCCGCGCGTGTGCGAAAATCCGCCGCCGAGAAACTCCCGCGCATGTTGATACCCAGTTCAAGCGTGGCAAAATCCCAATCGTTCCTGGCGGCGAAGTAATCGGCCACGGCCGGCTCGCAATGACACGCGCCGGACAAGCCCTGATTCAACACATCCACGCCCAGCGCGCGCGCCCCGTGATAGACATAGGAAAGATGATGAGCGGTCGGCGCCGCACCGTTGGTGATCGACGAGCCATACGCGAGCCATTTCCGCCGCGGCACTTCGTCAGCTTGCGGCGGCCGGACCGGATAGCCGTAGGTGTCAAGCCCGTGAAAGCCGGCCGGGTACCGGCCGAGACAGATGCGCCAAACGTCGAGCGCAAACCCACACCCGCGCCGCCGCGCTGGTGGAAGCGCGGCGTACTTCAATTTCTGGCCGGCGCCGATATCGGGAATTTGAAGATGGGTGACTCCACTGGTCGCAATGCGGTGCACGGAATGAAAGAACGGTCCGTTAAAAACGGCAACATCCTGGCCCTGTTGTTCGTAGGGTCCGAGCGGCGACGGCATGGCCGACAAGGAGATGCGCAGGTGGGTCGAATCGGTTACGAACCGAATCTCACAGCCCGCCGCATCCTGCGCGACCAACCGCCCGAGGGGCGACAATTCGTTGCGAACGGCCGTTGGAAAACGCCGCAGCCAACAGTCCGGTTGCGCGATCTCGACGACGTTATGGAATTCCAAGTTCTGATGAATCATGGTGGGGCAAACTTTCTAGCTTAGCGACGCCGTGGGGATTTCAGGAACAATTCGATCACGGGAACCGTGACGTTGGGTTTTTGCATCGGCAGATGGAAGCGGAGGGTTCGCTTCGCGCGGTCGGCGGCCTCGACCGGTTCCGTCAGTGTGATCTCCGACGCGTCATGCAATAATTGCGCGTATTCCACCTGGCCCGCGGCGCCGTCGAGATAAAGATCCCGGTAGGGCCACGCAAGCGTGTGAACGTAGAGGCGTTGCGCCTGAGAATTGTAGGTGAGACAACAATGCGGTGGCGGCGTAAAGCCGGCGGGGGCTTGCGTGCAACCGTAGATCGACCGGCTGTGGCGTTTCATCCATTCGCCGATACCGGCGAGGCGGTGCAAGGCGCGCTCATCAAATTCGCCGCGGCCGGTCGGCCCGACGTTCAACAGCAGGTTGCCGCCTTTGCTGACGGAATCGATCAGCAAGTGGACGAGTTGTTCGACGCTCTTCCAACTGGCTTCGTCGCGGTGGTAGCCCCACGACCCCGAAAATGTATGACACGCTTCCCAGACAACAGGCTGGCCATTGACCGTGACCCCTTCGCGCGGGACGCGTTGCTCGGGCGTCTTAAAATCCCAGCCGGTCGGCCAGTCCAGGCGATCATTCATTACGACATGCGGCTGGAGTTGACGGACCAGCTTGATGAGTTTCTCGCTGTCCCAATCGGCGTGGCCTTTGCCGGTCCCGTCGGGCTTGGGAAAACTGTAGTCGAACCACAACACATCGACAGTCCCAAACTGGGTGAGAATTTCGCGGACCTGCGCATGGAGATACTGGGCGTACCGGGCCTGCGACCGCGCTTTGTTCAGCCGCCCGCGTTCCGGTGAATTGCGGTGCGGGCCGATATGCGGATCAATGACGTAATCGGGATGATGCCAATCGATCAGCGAATGATACAACCCCACCCGCAACTGCTGTTCGCGAAACGCCGTGAGCATTGGTGACAATAGATCACGACCCGCCGGGGTGTTGGTCGCCTTAAAATCGGTCTGTTGGGAATCCCAAAGGCAAAAACCCTCGTGATGCTTGGTTGTCACCACGAAATACTTCATGCCGGCGTTGGCGGCGGCGGCCGCCCAAACTTTTGGGTCGTATAAGTCGGGGTCAAAGTGCCGGAAATACTTTTGGTACTTGTCGCCGGGAATCTCTTCGTGGTGTTGCACCCATTCGTGGCGGGCCGGTAAGGCGTACAATCCCCAATGGATGAATAGTCCAAATCGATCGTGAACAAACCAGCGGGTGTCGCCGTGAAAAGTGTCTTTTGTATTTTTCATTGTTGTTCTTAGTAGCCGTCGGCCCACGTCCGCAAATCAATGCTCGTGGATGGATGACCGTCCACCTGCCATGTCAACCAACGTGTTTTGGGGTCAACCGTGGCAGTGACGCCGGTGGTGATGGTGTTGGTGATTGTATTGTTTGGACCCAGCGCTTTGATCGGTTCACCGTTCGCGAACAGGATGTTGTCCGTGACGCGGTGGCTGCCGCCTTTGACGGGAACTTTACCCACCACGCGGTTGGTGATCTTGCCGTGCAGATAAATCCCCGGGCCGGCGCTGCGACCGACGAAGTTGCTCACGATGATCTGGTCGTTGCAGTCGTGCTCGTAGATGCCCGTGCCGTGGGTGTTCCAGATGACGTTATGATCCACCAAGTTAGGAGTCACATTGGCTTCGAGGAAAATGGCGCCGCCAACCTGACAGGTCGTGTTGACAATCGTATTGCTGGAGCACCGCGAATCGCGGTTCTGCCAGTCCAGCCAGATGGCCGGGCCGTGCAACGTGTCAATGATCAGGTTGCGCCGGATGACCGTCCCACCGGTCATTAAGAGTTTGATGGCGGCACTGTCGTACATCCACTCGATGTCCTGCCAGCAATTACTCCGCAGCACGTTATCCTCGATGAGCACCCCGAACCGCGTCCCGCTCCGGCCCATTCCGCCAAGCCCATTGCGCCCGCAATCAGTGATGGTATTGGCGCGCACAATGTCCTCCCCAAGTTCCGCCGGGGCTTTGTCGGCCCACGTGTTGCGGCCCAACCGGATGCCCATGCCATTCGCGCTACTCACGTGATTGCTCGTAATGAGCCAGTGATGACCGGCGTTTTCCTCGATCAACCCGTTATAATCACCGGCGCGTTGCAGCGTCAGACCACTCACGCGCAAATACCCAAGGTTGCGCTCCGTCGGCGCAAAACACGCGCTCCGCGTCGTCACTTCCACCGTCACGTCGTTGGGATTCACGTCGCCAACCGCACGCGCATACAATTGCAGACCGCCGTCCTCCACCCAAAACACCCCGCCTGCCGGCGCCGTTTCTACTGCCGCAAAACTCTCCACCTGCGTCCAGCGCCGGTCACCATCGAAAATCATCCCGCGCGACAATGTCTTCGCTGGCGGTAACCGCTCCAACTTTTCTGACTTGTCTAACAAGTGGCGCAGCGCTGTCGCGTCCAACCGCATCTGGCTGAACGGGTTTGCGCCGCTGAACAAGACCGGGGGCAAGCGGGTCGTCCACACAGTCACATGGTTTGCCCCGGACTGCGGCCAGTCGGCGGCCGGTCGCCACATCCCGTGAAATAATTCGGTTCCCGTAATAACCGGGTGCGCGCCCGGTGCGGCTTCATAACTGATTAATGTGTCCGGTCCCGTGCCGCCACGCGGCGGACGAACGCATTCCCGGTAGACCCCGTCGTGAATCAGCACGCGCTCGCCTGGCTGGAGTGCATCAGCAGCCCGTTGGATTGTGCGAAATGGTTTCTCCGCCGTGCCGGCGTTGTTGTCACTCGCATTGGGATCTTGCGCGACGTGGTACGTGCGCGCGAAGGTCACCGGCAATTCCCACGATTTGAAATCCGCCGCGTCCGGCAAGGTCACGGGCGCCGCGGACGCCGCGGACGCCGCCATGAACCCCATTAGTAATTGCTGAATTCTCACTTCCCGGTGGTTTGGTTAAGGTCTGGCGCGCGTCGCAGCCACGCGACCGGAATCGCTTGTTTGGCGAGACTGGGGCCGGAGATTTCCAAGTCGGGAATCGTGCCGTCCCAAATATATTTGGTGAGACCGGGTTTATTGAGCTTGGCGGCGGCACCATTGCGATAATCAACGAACACCACCTTAAACGGCTGGAGACCGGCCCGCAACGCGACACTCCAATTCCCATACGCGTGCAGCCGCGTGGACGGATACCATTCCTGAAGACCGACCACCTGCGTGCGCATCGCATACGGCGCTTCTTCGTTGCCGAGATAGACTTTTAATTCGTAGCCCGCATCCGTGTCCGGCGTCACTAACTCACGTGGCGCATGCAACGTATAGACACCATCGGCCGGGATTTGCAGAAAACCGGTGTACTCGTACGCATAATACTTATCCTGCAACGCCGCACCCGCAAAGAGATTGGTGGCCGTGCCGGTGCGCAACGGTTGCAATTCATCCAAATACAACCAGAGCCGTTTCCAGTCGCCCTCAAAGTACCGCGACTGCAAGCCCGGCTCGGTCTTGGCGACTTTGACCGGCGCGACCAGTGTTGATTTTGTAAATTTGGCCAGGCTGACCGGGGTGGCGTGCGTGCTACTCGTGTCCGGTGGATTGGTGGTGACCCCGGGACGGTACGCGCGCGCCTTGATCACGGCACTACCGGTTAATTTCAGAGGCCCGGTGTAGAGCGCGGCGTGCGGCGTTGGATCCGACTGATCCAGCGTGTAGCGAATTTCCACGCCCGGTGTCGGGCTTGTCATGACCACGTCGATGCTGTCCGTGAAAACATTCCGATCGGGTTGGATGTCCACCGGTTCAATGGGCCGGTAAACCGGTTGGCGAACCACGATCTTGGATTCCTGATCAATCGCGAATTCAAAATCTGGTCCCGGCAGTTCGACCGGTTTACCGTCCACGCTCAGCGACTGGCAGCCCAACGCGATGCCGCCTGGGCCGGCAATCAATAGCGACTCACCAGTCATTACGATTCGTCCCAGCTTTAGGATTCGGGTGCCGGTGACCGCCACGAGTGATTGGATGTGTGTGCCATCGGCGGCATCGACCGCAAAACCGCACACGCCGTCGCTTTGCGCAACTTTCAGGTTCTTCACATCTCCGACTCCCGGCGCACGCGGCACCACCAGCGTCACCACGAGCGAGTCACCGGTTGCTTTCCAAGCCGCAGTGATTTCCTGCCACCCGTACATTTGATAATGGTTTGACTCGTCCAACTTCACGGTCCGTTCGTGGTACTGGAGCGGGTTGCTGGCGAACTGATAGAGTGAAATGTTGGCTTTGTTGGTGACCGCGCTGGCGGTGACAATGGATTGCGAACTTTGGTCAACATGAATCTCAGCCGGTGCGAACACGGGGAACTTTGCCGGTGTGATGGGCAGCCGCCAGACTTGCGAATATTCGTGGCTTTTCTCCGCCCGCAGCCGGTCGGTCACAATCCAGAGCCGGGCGCCACGCACGAATTGCACGAGGCGTTGATGGGTGATCCCGCGCACTGTGTGGTCCAGCGTCAGTTCACCCTGCATGCTCTCGTCGCGGCCGTACTGGAACGCCTGGCTTGCCCGACCTGTGATATCCGCGTACGGCCCGGCGTAGATACCTTCCATCACATTGAACCGGTCGGAGGCGAGCCAGCGCCACGGTGCAGGGTTGGTCCAGGCACAAATCTGGTAAACCTTATGCGCCGCCGGTTGCTGAACCTTGTAAATCCCGGCATGAAAGAACTGATCGAGCCCATCAACCTTGACCGGCGACAACGGATACATGTAGTGGCCAACCTCGTCGCTGACCAACAAATCCTGGCCGGATTCGGCGACATGGAACGAATTATTGTTGCTGCGGCTCCGGTACCCGCCATACGCGCCGGGATGCGATGAGCAGAACATCGACCCGTACCCGCTGTCATGTTCCCAGCCTTCGCGGACAATGGCGTAACCGCCGTAGGGAAACCAGTCCGCCGTGGAGGCGGGGCGCAGACCGGCCCCGGGGCGCGTGATTGCCGCGACGATGTTGTTGTTTTCCGTGGCGTAGTATTCCTCCGGTGCCACGTCGAATAGCGCGCCGGCCGGGACGCCAAAGGCGGATCGCTTGTCACCGCCGCGATAACCGAGCGGGCGTTCGTTTTGCGGTGTGCGCAGGTGAATGAAATAATTGATGTGCTCGTTCAGGTGATCCTGCACCTCGCGCTGCCAGTCCAAGTCGCCACTCACAGCATTGACCCACGGCACATCCTTGTATGGAGGCAGCGTGCGTCGCAGACTGAACAGCTGGAGGGCCGCCGCAACCCCGAGATAATTTTCGTTGTACCAGGGGCATTGCTGGTTTTCGGTGCCGTCCCGGAGATTTTGGGTGACAGCATTGTCTTCAACGTTACGCCGCCGGCACTCGCGGAAATAGAAGGGCGCGACCTTGAATTCATCGTAAATCAGCGCCAACAACAATCCGCCAGCGCCCGGTGTCCAATTGTGCGTGTTGGAGCGAATATACTCAATGCTGAGGAGCGATTGAACCAGGAGCCGATCGATGACCCGGGCCAGGGTCACCGGCGGCAATGCCTGGCTGTCGACCGGCATCACCGTGGCAATCCCACCGAGCAGCCGCGTGCAGGTAATCGCCGCCGGCAAGCCAAATCCACTCACCTCGTCGGGAGCAAAGCAGGGCTGAATTGTGTCGTAATAATTACAGTGTTGCGCCCAATCGTCCATGTATGCGGCCCACTGTCGCAGGTAAACTTCCCGGCCAGTGAGGACATATGCATGCGCCAGCGGAGTGAAAACACCGCCACTGATCAAACCCGATTGTGGTTTGCCGTTCTTGTCCGGAATGGTCCAGTCCACCTGGCCCGGATCGCCGATGGTAACAGGGTTGCCTCCCGAAGTGATTTGGCCGTGCAACAGCTTGTCCGCCACGGCAATGACCTCGGCGGGCTTGGCGTTCGGGTCAAACGCATACGACGGCCACTGTGCCGGTTCCGCGATGCCGCGGACGTACGGATTCACATCGTGCGTGGAAATGCCATACGATTCCGGGTGCCGCAGCTTGTCGAAGAAATACTGTTCATAGGCGGCGAGGGCGGCGAGCGGTTGGTTGGTTTTGGCCAACCCGACCACGGCGGCGTAACCGGGCCGCAACCCGAGGTGGGAGATGCGCAGATCAAAGTCGTCGAGCACCAACCGGTGCAGGAATTGCCGGGCGAATTGCTCGTCCGCCGGACCAGCGGCCGGGGCCGGCAGCGCGGTGGTCACGAGGAACAAAGCCGACCAACCGGCCCACTGGCGCAGGAGGTGTGCTAACAAACAGTAGAAGTATTGTTTCATTGGTGTTTTCATAAGTGGTCAGGATGCGAGGGGTTCATGAGGGGGTGAGTCATAACCAATGCGGCTGGTCAGTCGCCTCTCTTGATCGTCCAATATCCTTTGGGTGCAGTCCAAGTACCGGTGCCAAAGGTATTGGTTGGATTGAGCGCTTGGACATGGCCGTCGCAAAACAAATAATTGTAGTTTCCGGTATGGAGTGGCAGATACATGTAGCCCACAACTGGCGAGACTTGATTTGCCGGACCCAGGCAGCACGGTCGTGGCATTGCGCCCTGGCCCAGCAGCGCCGGACTCGACGGGTTGCCGTCCATCGTCGTTTCCACCAAACTAAAGGTTTCCGATGGCGAATCGACTTCGACTGTCTGGTGCGTAAAGGCGTTGCCGTTGTTCACAATACCACCTGCCCCGTTGGCGGCAAGACCGCCGTTGAGAGAGCCTTGATTGTTGCAACTGTTAATATGATAGGTTCGGAGCCAGTTGGCCGGCACAGCTGACGGACAGGCCCAGAGTTTGGCCGCTCCATTGGGCGGTGACGCCGCTTGCACGAGTGCGATCATCGCATTGTAGGTTTGTGGCATGGATTCGTCGACGTGCAGATTGCGGCCATCATAAGCACCGAGCAAATCGTCAAACGTAATTTTAAATGTGCTGAGGGCATAGAGATTCCAATCCGCAGCATAAGGATAGTACTCGAGATTGTCGTCGGTGTACTGCATCAGGCAGGTGCCGAGTTGGTGAAGGTTATTCTGACAGACTGCCTGACGTGAACGATCACGGGCCGACTTGAGTGACGGCAGAAGCAGGGCCGCCAGAACGGCGATGATGGCAATCACCACCAGCAGTTCGATGAGTGTGAATGCTATGTTGCCTTTCATCAATCCGAATCGCCCGGCTCCAGCAGCCAGAGCGAGGTGACTGGCGTCATCATGGTCCGGCATGCTGGATTGCGCCGCTGCCATGGATTAATCACCCGCTTGGATTGTCCAATATCCCTTTGGCACAGTCATGCTGCCGGTGCCAAAGGTATTGGTCGGATTGAGCGCTTGCGTGTGACCATCGCAGAACAGGTAATTATACAATCCGGTATGCAGTGGTGTATTGATGATACCGCCAAAGCCCAAGGGAGACACTTGTTCCGCTGGTGTGCGGACGCACGTCCGATCATTAGGTCCGAAGCCGAGGACCGTCGGAAATAATAATGGATTTAGGGTGTCTGACGTCGTTTCCAACAGGCTGATTGTGTCCGCAGGCGTTTCAACTTCGGCGGTCCGCCGTGTGAAGGAGGTTCCGTTGGCAACAATTCCGCCGGATGTTGCATTAAGATTGGTATTATTCCCCGCGCTATTCATGTGATAGGTTCTGAGCCACGATACTTGAACAGCCGACGGACAGGTCCATATTTTGGCAACACCATTGGGCGGTGACATAGATTGTACGAGCGCCATCGTTGGATTGCCAGCTGCGACCGTGGAGTAGTCGATCCGCAAGTTCCGCCCGTCATAAGCGCCGAGCAAGTCGTCAAAAGTAATCTTCCAAGGGGAATTAAGATCAATATCCGCGCCATAGGGATAGTGATCACTATTGTCATCCGTGTACTCCATCAGACAGATGCCAAGTTGTTTCAGATTGCCCGCACACGCCGCCTGGCGGGAACGATCGCGAGCGGATTTGAGCGACGGTAAAAGCAAGCCCGCTAAAATCGCAATGATGGCGATCACCACCAATAACTCAATGAGCGTGAAGCTTGTCAGCTTCTGGTGGAGGCAACTGCGATGATAACTGGAGATCATCTCACGAAAAAATTTACCGCCCCACCACCAGTTGCTGCGCCCAGCGCCGCCACCAGATTTCCCGTACGCGTTAGCAAATGAGTATTCCTCCCAATTTCCATGATGAATACCTCACATGACCCATCGCATCGGCATGCCGGATGTTGCCATTACTCAAAAAAATAGCTGACATCTCCGCAAGAATCAAGCTGTTCATCAACTTTTGTGATTCAATTATCAAATGATAATTCGCCCATGATTCGACAATAAATTGAATATTGTTATCAAAACTCATTGTTGATTGACAATCAAAAGAATCATAATAGAATTATCATAATAATTAACTCCTCATGGCTACTGTGTCCATAGTCGATGTTGCTCGTGAAGCTGGATTAAGTGTTGGAACCGTTTCCCGCGCGATTCGCGGCCTCCCCAATGTCCGGCCGACCAAAGTCGCTGCCGTTAAGGCGGCAATCGCGCGGCTCGGTTATCAAATTCCCCACGCGGATCGCCGGCCGGGACCCCGTGGACCACGCCAGAAGAAAACGGCGGGCTCGGTGGCCGTCATTTTTGCGAGCCAAAGTTTGAAATGGATCATGAACTGCGCGCCGGTCTATGCCGCGGTGCTGCATGGCATTGAAACCACCCTCGCAGCCCAGGGATTTACGCTGACATTACATCAGGGATCCGACTGGTCGCGCCTGACCGCGAATTCGCGTTTGGAGCGGCCGGACGGGATCATCCTTTTCGGCAGTTCGCCGGCGCAGGAACCAGCCGGCGCGCTGCCGAAAATGCCCACGGTCTGCGCGATGGGGTCGCCCCGCTACGTTCGCTGTGATCATGTCGGCGTCGATCACCACCGCTTGGGCCAGTTGGCGGCCGAATATTTCCTCGCCAATGGGCACCGCCATTGTGCCTACATTGGCACCGGTGTGGATTACCTCGACAACATCATCAAGGCGCGCGGGGCAATGTTCAAGGGATTGATTGAGGAGGCCGGCGGCACGGTGACCGCGTTGACCGATCCGGCCATCGAAAGCGCCAATGCCGACACCCAATGGATCAATGAATCCCTGCTCGCGAAATTGCTGGACGGGTTCGTCAAATTGAATCCGCGGCCAACCGCCATCCTGTTGCAAGCGGACATGTATGCGGCGAGCGTGTATCGGCAGCTGGCGGAACGGGGTGTGCGGCCCCAA
>Ga0316217_10002583_pt1 | contig 21609 bp, 22 predicted proteins | sample 1anoAmetaG_FD_203633 | JGI IMG/M metagenome (GOLD analysis project Ga0316217, IMG submission 203633) | Freshwater microbial communities from Trout Bog Lake, Wisconsin, USA - 1anoA | ecosystem: Environmental > Aquatic > Freshwater > Lake > Hypolimnion/Profundal zone | place: USA: Wisconsin...
CAGCCCACTGGGGCGGAGGAGACTCTGCGTGCGGCAATGGCCGACCGGCCGGCGAAAGCCGCCACCCAAGGCAACGGCAGTCAATCCTCAGTCACCCACTTCCGATCAAATCAACTGCCCTGAAGCTGCAGTCTCCAAGAACGCCGGCCATATCCATGGCTTTGGCCAGCCCGATCATTCACCCCGGCATTCACACCATCCACATCGTGGTGAATTTGGCGGCGTCGCGCCAGTTGTTCGTGTCGCCGGCGAAGAAGTATTGGCCCACACGGGCGCCGACGGCGTTGGCGGTGTTCACCGCCAAATCAAAGCCGATCTTGCGGGGCAGTTCGGGAGCCACGCAGAAGGCGGCGAAGGGCAGGCGAATGGCCAGGCGGTAGCCGCGATCCCAGGGGAAGGATTCTACCTCCAGGGCTAATGGCTTGCGGACGTGGTGGAAAGCGGGGTGCGTGGCCACGCCCTGCGGCGTGCCGGGGTAAACCATGACTTGCCACACGCCGTCTTCGTAAGCCGGCAGGCCGATGCGCGCCGGCGTGCGGCCGTCGAGATAAAGTTCCAGCCCATCGACGTTGCAACTGCCCTTGTCGCGATCGGGACGCGAGGGACAGAGGAAATCGTCTTCCACCTCGGCGTGAATCACCAACACTTCGCCCGCGCGAGCCACGCGGAAACGCGCGCTGTGCAGCGCGGCGGTAGCGCCGCCGTCGGTGAAGTTTTTGGCGGTGGGCCGGAAACTATGCCACACGCCGCCGGTCCAATCCGGCAGCTTGGCATCGGCGGCCGGAGCCAACAAATAACGGATTGAAGTCTCGATGTGCGATTCATGTTCGTGGGCATCGACCCGCGTGCGCAACGCCAGGCGGTCGCCGGCAGGATCGAGCCGGCCGGTGAACGGGAATTTCTTCCGCGCGAACGGTTCGACTTCCGCACTGGTGTCGGCGGTGGCGTGCAGGTCGGCACCGTTGGCGCTGGCCACCGACACGCGCAGCGGCGTGGCCAGGCGCGCAAAATTGTGCGCCCGCACCGTCATGTGGAATTTTCCGTCGCCGTCCACCTGTTCCAGCACCGGCGTGATAATCACCGAACCAAAACGCGGATCCCACATTTCCGCCGCCTCGCGCAGCCGCGTGGGAATCTCCAACTTCTGCGGGCAGGCTTGAATGCACTTGCCGCAGTTGGCGCAGTTTTCGATGGTGACGCTTTGCCGCTGGTAATGCTCTTTACGATCCAGCCCGAAAATCAACGCCTGGTTCAGCAATTCCAACTGCTCGGGGATCGGCAGCCCCACGCTGCACACCGGCACGCAATATTTGCAACCCGAGCAATACAGCCCGCTCCTTTCCTTGCGCTGGCGCACCAGCGTGTTCAGGCTGGCCACTTCCGCGGCGGTAAACGGCTGGGCGGTTTCGGCCAGCCGCACGTTCTCTTCCAGCATGGCCATGGTTTGCATGCCCGACAGCGCCACATTCACACCGGGATGCGCCCACACAAACCGCAGCGCCGCTTCCACGGTCGATGACGCCCCGGTTAACTCATGAATGCTCGTGCTGTCGATCCCCAGCCGCCCACCGCCCACCGGCCCCATCACAATCACACCCATGCCCTTGGCATGGGCATAGTTGATCGCGTCGGCATTGGCCTGGTCGATCAGGTTGTATTGACAAATCACGCTGTCGTAATACCCCGTGTCCGCCAGCTTTTTCAGACCGTCCGGGGCATCATGGAAGCTGAAAGCCGCATGGCGAATCAAGCCCTCTTCCTTGGCCTTGAGCATCTCGCGGGTTAAGCCGCCATTGGCCGGGTCAAATGACTTGCCCCACTCGCCCCAGTTGATGCCGTGGTGGTTATAAATGTCGATGTGATCGGTCCGCAGCTTCTTGAGCGATTCTTCAAGCTGCGCCCGCCAGCGTGCCGGCGTCACGCCGCGATGCGGATTTTTCGTCGAAAGCACCACGCGGTCGCGGATGCCCTCCATGGCTTCGCCCAGCGCGCTCTCGCTGTCGCTGTAGCAATACATGGTGGCCGAGTCGAAAAAATTCACGCCCAGTTCCACCGCGCGGCGCAGCATCGGCGTGGATAAATCGCGGTCCACGCGGCCATCCTTGGTCGGAAGCCTCATGCAGCCAAAGCCCAACGCCGACACGCGCAGTCCCGTTCGTCCCAAAATCGTATATCGCATCGCTTTTTCTCTCATTCTCACTCAATTCCACAAAATCAATCCCGGCTCAAACGGCGTGGCCAAATCGGCCACGCCCGGTAGCACGCGCACGGCATAGCCATTGCGGCCGCTGCTCTTGCAATCCATCTCCACCGTAAACAGGTGCCGCGAAGCGCCCAAATGCTTGGCGTGGGCCATCGTCAACACTTGCGGATTGACAATCTGGCCGGTGGCGTTGACCGGGCCGGCGTAAAGCTGCACGGCAATTTCGCCGGGATCGATCTCGGCGATGTCCAGCAAGGCTTCGACCGTGATGCGCTCGCCGACTTTGTAGTGGCCGTTGCCGCTGGCGTGAATCGTCACCACTTTGATGTTGCCCCATTTGTGGTGCAGCTTGTCCTTGGCGTGGGCCAGGGCCACGCTGCGAGCCAAGTTGTTCTCGGCCAACAGCTTGCCGCGGTTGGCGCTGGGGATGTAGAACTTTTCGGCGTACTCACGAACCATGCGGTTGGTGTTGAAGACCGGGGCCAGCTTGCGCATGCAGTTTTTCATGCGGGCGATCCAATCGCGCGGAATATTGTCCACGGTGCGCTTGTAAAACAGCGGGATGATCTGTTTCTCCAGGATGTCGTACAACGCCTGGCTTTCGATCTGATCCTGCAAGTTGCCGTCGGTGTAACTTTCGCCGCGGCCGATGGCCCAGCCCAAATCGGGGCTGTAGCCTTCCACCCACCAGCCGTCCAGGATCGAACAGTTCAGCACCCCGTTGGCGGCGGCTTTCATCCCGCTGGTGCCGCTGGCTTCCATGCCGCGGCGCGGCGTATTGAGCCACACGTCCACGCCTTGCACCAGGTGCCGGGCGATATTGATGTCGTAGTTTTCCAGGAAAACCACGCGGCGGCGCACCGCCGGATTGTGCGCGAAATTCACCAGCGCCTTGATTAGCTCCTTGCCTTCGTGGTCGGCCGGATGGGCCTTGCCGGCAAAGACAAACTGGATCGGGGTCTTGGTGTCTTCCAGAAGCCGCTGGAGCCGAGCCGGATCGCGCAGCAGCAGATTGCCGCGCTTGTAGCTGGCAAACCGCCGGGCAAAACCGATGGTCAACGCCTCGGGGTCCAGCACTTCCTCGGCGGCGGCGATATCATCAAACGCAGCGCCGCGGCGGGTCAATTGCTCTTTGAGCGTGGTCCGCGTCCAGGCCACCAGGCGTTCGCGGCAGCGGTCGTGCGCCCGCCAGAGTTCTTCGTCGGGGATTTGGTTGACGCCTTCCCAGACCGATTGATCGGTGGGGTTGTGTTGCCAGCGGCTGCTCAGGTAACGATCCAGCACGTATTGCAATTCCGCCGCCAGCCACGAACGCACGTGAATGCCGTTGGTGACATGATGGATGGGGACTTCATCCGGGGGCACCTGCGGCCAGAGGTTGTGCCACATATGCCGGCTCACGTCGCCATGCAGACAGCTTACGCCGTTGGCGCTGTCGGACAGGCGGATCGCCAGCACCGCCATGGAAAAGCCCTGTTTTTTGTTGGTCACATCCTCGCGGCCCAGCGCCAAAAAACCCTCTTCATCCAGTTTCAAGCTGGGATAGTAATTGCGGAAATACTTGGTCATCATGTCCGGCGAGAAGGTATCAATTCCGGCCGGCACCGGGGTGTGCGTGGTGAAAACATTGGTGGCCATCACCTGCTGGCGGGCTTCGTCAAACGTCATCGGGCTGTTTTGCAGCAGCACGCGCACACGTTCCAGCGCCAGAAAAGCGCTGTGGCCTTCGTTCATGTGGAAGACCGTGGGCGCGATGTCGAGTGCTTCCAGGGCGCGCACGCCGCCGATGCCCAAAATGATCTCCTGCTTGATGCGCAGTTCGGTGCCGCCGCCATACAGTTTGCTGGTGATATCGCGGTCGGCCGGTGTGTTCTCCTGAATGTTGGTGTCCAGCAGATACAGCGGAATGCGCCCGATGCTGACCCGCCAGACTTTGCAGAACACGGCGTTTTCCGGCAAATCCACGCGCACGACCACCGGCGAGCCGTCGGTGTATTTCATCGGTTCGACCGCCAGGTTATAAAAATCCTGTTCCGGGTAAAACTCCTGCTGCCAGCCGTCGGCCGATAGATACTGCTGGAAATACCCGTTGCGGTACAGCAGTCCCACGCCAATCAGCGGCAGGCCGATTTCGCTGGCGCTTTTCAGATGATCGCCGGCCAAGATGCCCAAACCACCGGAATAAATCGGAAGCGATTCGTGCAGGCCAAACTCCGCCGAAAAATACGCCAGCAGCAGCGGTGATTTGCGCGCCTCGGCCGCGGCGGCATGTTCCTTCTGATACCAGCCCGCTTCGCTGAGGTGCGCTTTGAACGCTTCATGTACGCGGTTCAGATGCGCCAGATAGCCATCATCCTTGGCCAGTTCGGCCAGCCGGCCCTGCGCTGCCGAGCCAAGCAGTTTGACCGGATTGTGGTAGACCTCGGGGCTATCCCAAAGATGGCGGTCCACCCGGCGGAACAGCTCGATCGCCTCCGGATGCCAAACCCACCACAGATTATTGGCCAAGGCCAACAGCGGCTGCAGCGGCGCCGGCAGGTCGGGGTAAACCTGGAAGGTGCTCACGGACGGGGTTGTAAATTCAGCCATAGTAATTACCTATTCAAGCAAAAAGTCACGGTCGATTATTGGCGTATCTTCGGGAATTTTCCCGATTGGTAAAGGGCGGGGGGTTGCAAGCGCGGATTCCGGCAAAGGCTTGACCCGGCACTGGCGAGAAGTGTACACTTACAAGATAGACTCTGGGAGTGGCACCATGACCACGGTTGGCATCAAAAACGCGCGGCAAAACCTTGCCCGGCTGATTGAAACCGCCCAGCGCGGCGCCCCGATCACCATCACGCGGCGCGGCAAGCAGGTGGCCACGCTCACCGGCATCGCCCCGGCGCCCGCGCCCAAGTTTCCCGACTTGGCGGCGTTTCGCGCCGCCCTCAAAAGCGCCTGCCGCGGGCGCTGTGTTACCGTGGCCGATCTGCGCCGCGCCGAACGCTGGTGAACCATGGCCTACCTGGACACCAGCATTCTCGGCGCCTACTACTGTCCCGAGCCGCTTAGTGCCGTCGTGACAGCGGCCATGCAGGCGCTGTCGCAGGCGGTCATCAATCCGCTGGTAGAGGTGGAGTTTTGTTCGCTGCTCTCCTTGAAGGTTCGCCGCGCCACGTTGACCCCAGCCGCCGCCAACGTCATACTGGCCCAGTTCCGCGATAATCTGGCACAGGGGCTTTATCAGGTGGTGCCCTTGGGCCCCAGCGAATTGGAACTGGCCGGCAACTGGCTGGCGCGCTTTGACACGCCGCTACGAACCTTGGACGCCGTGCATTTGGCCACGGCCTTGGCCCACAAGCAGGAAATGTTGACTGCGGACATGGCGCTGGCGCGAGCCGCCCGACACATCGGTGTGGCTTGCCGGCTGCTGCCCTGAGCCACGACACCCCTCACTTCCCCGCTTCAATCCGCCGCACGTAAAATTGCGAATCGGCGGCGCGCTGGCCGATGTAGTGCATGTTGACCGGATAGCCCAGTTTGCAGTCGCGAAAAAATTCCAACACCTTTTCCCCGTGCCGCATCTGCCGTTCCAGGTTTTCATCCAGTTGATCGGTTAATTCGGCCGGCACCAATTGCTGGCGGTCGTAATCCCAACTCGGATCGATGCGCACCAAAAGCTGGGCTTCGTCCCAATCGATCGGATAGCCATGGATATACCCTTCGCCGGTGCGCGGCGTGTAAAACCAAAAACAAATGAAACGGTCTTTCCAAACGGTGCTGGTGGCGTTATCCGCCCCGGTGATCAGCCGGGCGTGCGACGTGCGGATGGCCTGGCCGTTCAGCGGTTTGCAGACCCACACCTTTTTCGTGCGGCAATCGTACAGCCCCACATGCGGGTATTTGCCGTTGAATTTATCGGTGCAGAGCTTGCTGCTCACGCCGGGTGCGGACGATCCCTCCTGGCGTTTTTGGCCGAACCCGAACATGAAATCATATCCTCACGAGCCGGTTGATTGTTGGCAAGGATAATGACAAGGTGACAAGGCGACAAGGCGACAAGGTGAGAAATTGTTGTACCGGCGTGAAATATGCCGATTGCCCCAGAGAGCCGGGGCATCCTCGCTTCGGAACCGGGCCGGCGCGTCCTCACCCCGGCTCTGCGCAAAAAATCCGCACCCTTGGAAATGCAAAGGGCATGTTCACGGCAAGCCCTTTGCAGGCGCGGTCGTGGCGCTCCTGCGCTTTGCCGACCACGTGCCGTTGCCGCCCAGATCGGCTTGGGCGCCATCATCCGCCGTGAGCCAGCGTTGGCACGCTTGATCGTTCTTCAGATAGGCATCGAAGAACTGCTGTGAGGATTTTTTTACCAACGCCTGGAAAGTCGCGTCCATCGCGGGGTCGCCGTTGGTGCCGGGGAGTTGCGCGAAGGCCGCCACGCGCGCCTTGCCGTCAAAGGCCAGGTGATCGCCGCCGGTGAACACCACCAGGTAATGATCGCAGCCGGTGAGCATGGTGAAGATCTGGCGGCGTTGTTCCGGGCCGCCGCCGCTGCCGATGGGCGATTGATCCAGCGTTCCGGTCATCAATAGCAGGGGAATGGTAATGCGTGCAAACTGGCGTGCCTCGGGGTTACGCGCCGGGGGGCTCATCACCACGGCGGCTTTCACCCGCGCATCGCCCAGATTCACTTCCTGCCCGGATTGGGGAAAGAAATGTTCCCCGGCCACCGCCATGGCCGTGTACGCCCCAAACGAATGCCCAGCCACACCGATCCGCTCCGGATCGATCCGGCTACGCAACGGCCCATCGGTTTGGTTCAGTTCCAGCAAATGGGTAATGGCAAACGACACATCCTTGGGCCGGTTGATGAAATTGGCCGGTTTGGCGGCGACCAGTTGCAGGGCCGCCTGCGCGCCGGTGGTTTGGCCCATTGCCGCCAGCAAGGCTTCGGTATCCGAGCCGGTATGCGTCAGATGGACGGCGATATAGCCGCAGCTCGCCAGATGCCGGCCGAAATAGGCCAGCCCGTCGCGCGATCCGCCCAGCCCGTGCGAGACGATCACCACCGGTGCCGGGTCTTGGCCGTCGGCCGGATAATAAATCTTCACCGGCACGGCGCGGTCGGCCCGCGCGGTATCGATCCAAATATCCGTCAGGATTTGCACCTGGTGCGGCCCGGCCGGCGCAAGCGCCTCCACTGCGACCGTGGCCGGCGGTTGCGTACCGGCAACCGTTGGCCGGCCGCTGATCCCCGCCCACACCAAGGCGGCGGCGAGGAGCAAGAAGCTTAGACGCGTTGCATTCATGGCGATCTCCTATGCACAGTAATACCGAGGACAAGGCGAAAGTGTGACACAATCGCCGTAACCATTAGCGGCACCAGCCGGATTTTCTTCACGACCGCGTTGCCAGGATGCGACGCGCGGTTTTTTCGTCCAGCACCAGTCTATCCTCCACATTCCGATCTTCCCCGACTATGAACAAACCGCCGGCTGGATCAGCAACACACCACATCCAAGGGACGCCGGTCTCTGGGTGCCCCTCCGGAACGTCCGTAGCGACTCTTTGTCCAATTCGCTTGCTGAGTGAAACGGCGAGTTGTATGTCGTCCAGTTTAGCACGCAATCCTATGCGCCAAGCAACGCCCAGGCCAATCGCGAAACCGCGATCATAATGGTCGATCCAATATACTCCGTCTGACTCGATATTCATTGAAGTTAGTGGAGTGAGTCGAAGACCCAAAAGCTGCTCGACGGAAGTTACCAGCGTATTCTCATCAACCGGAAATTCCACGTACAACCGCGCCTCATGGTTTGGAACTGTCGAATCCATTAGAATCCTCCCAATGTTCCCACTTTTTCGATCTCCGGCAACGACATAATTCCCGGCGAATTCGATCCAGTTGATAGGGTGGGTGTACTCGCCCACCGCTTGGCCACACTGATCGGATCGACACCGTGGTGGGCGAATACACCCACTCTACTTGGTCATTTCGCGGCGGTCCTGTAGGACGGGCGTCAGCCGTCGAGTGAACCGCGCAGCCGAATATTATTACCATACGGGCTTACACTACACCAGCCATTTCTTTCTAAGCGACAGAAGCAGTTGCTCGATTTCCAACTGCCCACCTTCGTGGGCAAAGGCTGCTGCGTCCATATCGGTCATTGATTCACCGGTGTACCGGACCTCAGTGTCAATCCCCGCGTCTATCAACAACTTTACGATTTCAATATGACCTCCTAAAACCGCGCCAAACAAAGGGTTTCGCGTTGGTTCACTCACGTCCAACAGGGCTCCCCGGCTCAGAAGGAACCGCACGATGTCAGCATGCCCGGTTCTGGCCGCCTCACTTAATGCTGCTCCGTCCTTAACACCGCCACGGGCGTTCACGTCAGCGCCCATTTGCACAAGATGCTTAACTATGTCGATCCTCCCGAAGCGGCGGCGACGTGCAGCCAAGTTCCAAACACTGTCGTCATGCGCAACCGCGATTCATCGGAACCAATCAGCGACGCGACTTTTTCCACGTCCCCTTCTCGGATCGCTCCACGTATGTCATTTGCAACGTTTTTGTCATCCATGTCTATCTCCGGAAAGGAGGGCGGGGATTAGCGCTCACTTGTCGTGATGACCTTCTTTCGCACGGTTTTCGCCCAAGACCTCGATTACGCTACATCGCATTTATATGCGGTGCAAGGGCTTTGCCCGATCCGCTTCTCAATGCGGTCAACGCGATACTCCGTACACGCACGCAAGATATTGCAGCATTGGGCTGCAGCCATACAGTTGCGGCTAGGCAGCGCTGCGCGAGAAAGGCGGCCGAAACGAGCGGAAAGACTGGGCATGACTGGCTTGGGACGCCCGGCGTACGGGAATGACTAGCGAACAGCATTTTACGCGGTATCGGCGATTGGCGCAATTGGCGGGCGTTTTTACTCGTTATAGCCGCAACATTAAAGCACGTTATTTGCGTGAAAATCTTGGGCCACTTTGAGCGGGCCTTGGGGCGTTTTGGGGGCACCTTGGGGCGTTTTGGTGGCCTCTTGGGGCGGTCGAGAGGGGGTCGAGAGGCCTCCAGATGAACTTAAGGCCGGCAAACCTACCCCAAACCCTCGGGAACCTCCGGGGAACCTCGCGGAACCTCCCATGAAAGTCGCTGAAAGTGCCCTAAAACTCGCCCCAATCTCGGGGGTTTTAAGCGTACTCAACAACTTAAATTAGTTAGCCAATGCGTCTTTGTCAATTAAATTGAGCAACTTGGCCGATCTAAAAAAATTCATCCGAAATTGCATTTTCGCTGGTAAGTCATTTGGAAATAAGCACTTACGGCAAAAATCAATGCGCGCAACTTGCGCAGCGTGCAGGTTGCCAAGCTGGGCAATATTCCCGACGGCTCTTTCTTGATCTTCCGTCACCTTGTCACCCCCTCACCTGATCACCGTGCCCTCTTCGCATTTCTCCCCCGCTTGGCTTATCATGCCGAACCGATTTAACCCGGAGACGACGCTTTCATGTACGGTCGATTGGCGATTATCCTGGCTTTGCTGGTTTACGCGGCGGCGGTGGGCTGCTCGCTGTGGGGCGGCGATGTCAACCCGCATACCACCACGGTGGCGGCGGATGTGCCGCACTTGGTGCCGATTGAGGGGCTGAAATCGTTCAACGGCGTGGCCATGCACTTGGGCGTGGGTTGGGGTGCCGACAGCTATTGCAAAGCCATCGACCGCGCCCAGGCCGATGGCGCCAACGCCGTGCTGCTGGTGATTTCCACTTTTCAGGAAAACGGCGAAAGCGTGATGATTTACCTGGATTCACGCAAAACCATGGCTGACGGCGATATCGCCAAGGTGATCGGCCACGCCAAGCAACTCAACATGCGCGTGATTCTCATGCCCATCGTGCTGGTGGACGAACCCACGCACGATGAATGGCGTGGGACCATTGATCCCGGTAAGCGCGTGGATAAATGGTTCGACAGCTATCGCGACATGCTCCGCAAATATGCCGAGCTTTCGCGCGACAACCACGTCGATGTGCTGGTGGTGGGCAGCGAATTGGTGAGCATGCAAAAACACACGCAACAATGGCTGGATACCATCGCCATGGTGCGCGGCATCTATAGCGGCTATCTCACTTATTCATCCAACTGGGATAATTATTACAACGACGACCTGAAACCCATCTGGGAGCAACTCGATTTCATCGGCATGAACAGCTATTGGACGCTGGGCGAAAACCACGAAGTGTCGGTGGAGCAGATCGTCCACAACTGGCAGCCGATCCAGGCGAAAATTCTGAAATTTCAAGCCGAAGTACACAAGCCGCTGATTCTGCTGGAGGCCGGCTGGTGCAGCCTGGCCAACGCCGCCAAAGACCCGTGGGATTACACGCAGGAGCAATTGCCGGCGGACACCGATTTGCAGCGCAAGCTGTACGAAGCGTTTTTCCAGGCGTGGTGGAACAAGCCCAACATGGCGGGTTTCTGCCTGTGGGAATGGGTGACCAATCCCGATCCCAATGACAAAGGCTACAGCCCCGAAGGCAAACCGGCGGAAGAAACCATGAAAACCTGGTTTGCCAAAGGGCCGTGGGATGTCGCTCGACCGTGAGGCTTTTCGTCCGATTTTTTTCAGAGACTTAGACTATGCAACCCGAACAACACAAGCTTGGCGTGGAAACCCGTTACCGAACCCATACCTGCGGCGAACTGAATAAGAACGACGTGGGCAAGGCCGTGAAACTGGCCGGCTGGGTTCACAGCTACCGCGATCACGGTGGCCTGGTGTTTATCGATCTGCGCGATCGCGATGGGCTGACGCAACTGGTGTTTGATGCCGACACCTGCGGGCAAACCTTTCACGATGAATCACGCCGCTTGCGCAGCGAGTTTGTCATCAGCATCAGCGGCACGGTCAGCGCCCGCGGCGAAGGCATGATCAATCCCAAGCTGCCCACCGGGGAAATTGAAGTGCGCGTGCAGGAGTTGCAGATCCTCAGCACTTCGCCCACGCCGCCATTTTTGCCCGATGACCGCGAAACCGTGGCCGAGGAAAAACGCCTGGCCTACCGCTACATCGACCTGCGCCGGCCGGAAATGCAGAACACCATCCGCACCCGCTATCGCGTGACCAAGATCATGCGCGATTACCTGGGCGATCTGGGATTCTGGGAAATTGAAACGCCGTTCCTGACCAAATCGACTCCCGAAGGCGCGCGCGATTTTATCGTGCCCAGCCGGTTGGTGCCCGGCAGCTTTTATGCCCTGCCGCAATCGCCGCAACTTTTCAAGCAGCTTCTGATGGTGAGCGGCTGCGATAAATACATGCAGATTGTCCGCTGTTTCCGCGATGAAGACCCGCGTGCCGACCGGCAAGCCGAGTTCACTCAGCTTGACGTGGAGATGAGTTTTATCGACCGGGAAAACATCATCGCCATTATGGAAGGCTTGATCCGGAAAATCTGGAAAGACGTGCTGGGCAAGGATATTCCCAACCCCATTCCGCACATGGAATATGACCAGGCGATGAGCAAATATGGCTCGGACCGGCCCGATTTGCGCTTCGGCTTGCAACTGCACGATATCACCGATTTAGGCCAGCAAACCGATTTTGGCGTTTTCAAAAACGCCGCGATGGTCAAGGCGATTGCCGTGCCCGGCGGTGCGAAACTGAGCCGCAAGGAAACCGACGCCCTGGCCGAATGGGCCAAGGGTTTTGGCGCTAAAGGATTAGCGGTCACCAAAGTGGCAGGAGGCGCATTGGAAAGCGGCGTGGCCAAATTCCTGGCCCCAATCGCCGCCAAACTGCTCGAGTGCACCGGCGCGAAAGACGGCGATCTGCTGTGCTTTGCCGCCGACAAGCCCAAGATTGTCCACAAGGTTCTGGGCGAATTGCGCCTGAAAATGGCCCGCGATTTGAAGATTGCACCCAACACCGAATTCGCCTGGGTGTGGGTGGTGAAATTCCCGCTGTTTGAATGGGACGAAGATGAAAAGCGTTTCACCAGCACGCACCATCCGTTTACCTCGCCGTTGGATGAAGACCTGGCCAAGATGGACAGCCGCGAGCAGGCCACGGTGGAATCGATCAAGGCCAAGGCTTATGACATCGTAGTCAACGGCAGCGAAGTAGGCGGCGGCAGCATCCGTATCCATCGCATGGATATCCAGCAAAAAGTCTTCGGCCTGTTAGGCATCGACGACGCGGCGCAAAAGCTCAAATTCGGCTTCCTGCTGGACGCGCTGAGCTTCGGCGCACCGCCTCATGGCGGCATCGCCCTGGGCCTGGACCGCCTGGTGATGATCCTGCGCGGCATCACCAACATCCGCGACGTGATCGCCTTCCCCAAGACCCAAAGCGGCGCCGATCTAATGTGCGGCTCGCCCAGCACGATCGACGAGCGGCAGTTGAAGGAAGCGAATATCCGCGCGGTGCTGCCGGTGAAAATTGAGAAGCCGGCGTGAGAAATGGAGTACAAAATGAAACCCGCAGTGAAGTTAACGATCTTGAACTCGATGGCCGGTCCCGATTTTGAGCCGGCGCTGGATCAGCACCTGGCCTGGGGCATCCGGCAGCTTGATTTGAAAGACAACATCTTCGGCAAAGGCATCGCCGATCTGACGCCGCAGGAAGCGGCGCGGGTGGCGGAGTTGATCCGGCAGCGCGGCATGCAGACCTATTGCCTGTCAACCACGCTGCTGCATTGTGAGGTGGAGGCAGGCGAGGCACCGTTCCGCGCTTACTCCGCTGCGCTGGATCGCGCGTTGGCCACCGCCGGCGTGCTCAAGGCCAAGGTGGTGCGATTGCTGTCAGCCAAGACGCGCAAACGTGCTGAACTTACCGACTCGATTCCCTACCTTCAGAGCCAACATCCGTGGATATTTGACGTTTACCGCGAGGCGGCCGAGCGCATTCACGCGGCTGGTTTTGTGCCGATGATCGAAAATGAATGCGGCAACAATATCTTCGCCACGCCCGGCGAAATCGTCGATTTCTTCGCCATTCTCAATCGGCCTTACGTGCGGCTGATCTGGGATATCGGCAATATGTGGCAGGTGAAAACCTATCCCACCCTGCAAGTCTACCACACGCTGCGGCCCTACATCGGCAGCGTGCATCTCAAGGGCGGCCAAGGCGAAATCCCCGGCGGCCCGCTGGTTTATCGCAGCGCGCTGGCGGATACTTCCTGGCCGGTTGTGCCGATTGTTCGGCAGGTGGTGGCGGATGGCGTTTCGCCGGTGATTTGTTTGAATTCGCCGCACGGTGCGGCCAAGCCGGGCTATGATTATGCCAATCTCCTGGATCGGGACATTCAGTTTATGAGAGAGCAGTTTCCGGAGTTCCAATGAGCTATCAACGTAACTATGAAAAGCGGCTGGAGGTCGCGGTCATCGGCGTCGGGTCGCATACCTACCGAAATATTCTGCCGACGCTGCATTATCTGCCGGTTCGCCTCAAAGCCGTGTGCGATATCAATCTCGCTTTGGCGCAGCGCACCGCCGAGGAATACGGCTGCAAAGCCTACGCGACAACCAAGGAGCTTTACGCCGCCGAGCGGCTGGATGCCGTGTTTATGGCGGTAGGCCCGCAAATGCATCCGGCGCTGGCAATCGAGGCATTTGCCGCTGGCATGCATGTATGGACGGAAAAGCCGGTGGCCATGCGGGCGGCGGATGTGCAGGAAATGATCCAGGCCCGCAAGGGCCTGTGCGCCGTGGTGGGGTTCAAGAAAGCCTTCATGCCATCAACCGACAAGGCGCTGGAGATCATTTACTCTCCCAAATATGGCGGGCTGAAATCGATGCTGGCGGTTTATCCGATGTCGCTGCCGCCCAATGGCCGCGAAGTGCTGGAAAAACGGCAATTCACCAATTGGCTGGGCAACGGTGTGCATCCGCTTTCCTTGCTGCTGGCCGCTGGCGGCAAGGTCGAGGCGGTGACCGCCATCCAAGGCAAAAATGGCGGCGGCGCGGTGCTGCTCGATTTCGCCAATGGCGTGAGCGGAACCTTCCACCTGGCCGCCGGGCCGCATCCCATCGAACGCTACGAATTCTTCGCCGACAAATGGCATCTGGAAATCGACAACTGCTTGCGCGTGACGCTCTCCCGCGGCATTCCCTTCGTCTATGGCGTGACGACCAACTTTGCCGCGCCCGGCGATGAAGGCGGCGCGATTGTCTGGGAGCCGCAGAATTGCCTGGCGACGCTGGAAAACAAGGCGCTGTTCACCCAAGGCGTTTTCCAAGAGATGAAATACTTCTGCGATTGCGTTCTGGAGAAACGCGTCCCCGAGCGTGGCAGCCTTGAATTCGCCTTGGAACTGATGCGCGTCTACGAAGCCGCCCTGCTCTCCGAAGGCCAAAGGATCATTTTAGGAGCTTAACCACCATGCAAGAAAACATCCGGAAAAACCAACAGGCCGAATCGGCCAAAATCGTCGAACCCTGGGGCTCGCTCAACTGGCTGGCCAATGCGTCGCTGACCGGCACGCAATGTCTCACCCTTGGCCGGGTGGTCATCCTCAAGGGCAAGAGTAATCCGCGGCACCGGCACAACCGCTGCGAGGAAGTTCTCTATCTCCTTGCCGGCAAGCTGCGCCACACGGTCGGCGAGCAGAGCGTGATCTTAGAGCCAGGCGACACCCTGCGCATCCCCGCCGGTGTATTCCACAATGCCCAGAGCATCGGCACCACTGATGCCGACATGATCGTCGCCTATCCCACGGCCCAGCGCGATTTTGAACCAGAATAAAGAGGTCAGGAAGATTTATTGTGGTAAATTTTCCTGACCCCTTATTCTGCGGTTCGATTGCCATCGCTCTTTTGAATAACGGGAAATCCGCGGCGGGAATCCAAGCGCTGGAGCACGATACGGCGTGCGATCAGGTATGGCACGCCAAAGGTCAGAATCGCCTGGCAACCGAAAATCGTGCATCCAACCAACAGCCCGGTATCCGGGTGAATGAACATCACGCCTGGTAATGAAAATACCAACGCGCTCGGCACGAGGAAAACGATGAAACAAGTCCAAAAGCGTGAGTTGCGCCAGAGTGTCATAGCAGCAAAGCGTGCGTGATGTATCACCTCGCACGTCCTCAATACTTCAACACCGAATGCACCGGGTATTTCAGTTTGGTCCGGCCATGCAGCGCTTCCAGTTCGATCAGCACGGCCACACCGACCAGATCACCGCCGAGTTGTTCGACCATGTCACAGCAGGCTTTCATGGTGCCGCCGGTGGCCAAGACGTCATCGACGATCAACACGCGCTGGCCGCGGACGATCGAGTCGGCGTGCATCTCCAGGGTGTCGGTGCCATATTCCAGTTGGTAGGTCATCGCCACGCGCTTATGCGGCAGCTTGCCGGGCTTGCGCACCAGCACAAACCCCGCCGCCAGGTTTTGCGCCACCGCGGTGCCGAAGATGAATCCCCGGCTTTCGGCGCCGACCACAATATCAATGTGCTTGCCGCGAAACGGATTGGCCAGCAGTTCGATCGACAGCGCCAGACCGGCCGGGTTGGCCAGCAGCGGCGTAATGTCGCGGAACAAAATCCCCGGCTTGGGAAAATCCGGCACGTCACGAATGAGATTTTTCAGGTTGTCAATCATGGCGGAGATTGTGACCGATGGCGAACAAATTGCCAATTGCCGATTGAAAAGAGAGCGTGCGATGGCATTTTCTAAATCGGCAATCGGCAATTGACAATCGGCAATCCCCTCATTTCTTCCGCACCGTCATGGTAATTTCATTTCCCGCGGGATTATGCCGCATGTCATCCATAAACGTGCGAATCAGCAACAACCCCCTACCGCTGGCGGCCACCAAGCGTTCGGGGCTGGTGCAGTCCGGCACGCCCGAAATATCAAACCCCGGCCCTTCGTCGCGGATGATGAATACCGCTTGCTCATGCGTGGCCGCCGAATGCACATACACCCGGCGCTGGCGATACGGGTCTTGCCCGCGGCGTTGCCGGGCGGCCTGGAAATATTCCGCCGCATCGTGTTGCCGCAACGCCGAACTCAATTCCAGATTGCCGTGAAAGATGGCGTTGGACAAGGCTTCCATCAGGGCGATGCCGACTTGCAGCCGGCCCTCGGCCCCGCGCAAACGCATGCGCGACACCAGCGCCTGCAACCGCCCCACCAGCGGGGTGATCAGCTCCGGATCGCTTTCCAGCGAATATTCCGTGGTGGTTTGCGTGATAAAATCGTCCAGCAGTTGATTGCGCTTCTCGGATTGCGATACCGCCAGCACGTCGCTCACCAACGCCAACAGCTCATCGCGCAGTTTCGATTTGCCGATGTAGCTGGACGCCCCGGCTTTAAGCACTTTGACCGGCAACTGCTCATCGCCATGGGCCGTCATCACGATCACCGGCAAACCCTCGTGCTTGTCGCGCAGGTTCCGCAGCAGTTCCAGCCCGTTGACTTCGGGCATATTCAGATCGGTGATCACCAAATCCGGCGTCTGCTGCGCGACCAGCGCCAAGGCTTCGGCAGCGCCACCGGCCAGGCGCACTTGGTTTTCCCCGGTGCTGACAATCAGCGCCGCGGCCAGCCGCCGCACAACCGGGTCGTCGTCCACCACCAACACATTGGCCATAGTGCCTATTCTAGGGGATGAATAGAAAAATCCGCAAATCCGCCCCACCTTTCGGCAACCGGTTTGGGCTGCCGCAACGCGCCGACCTTGGCTTGGGGAAAACCGATTTTCGCCAGCAGCGGCTGCTGAAGGGTTTTGTTGTTGGGCGTGCGTGCTACAATGGGTTATCGGAATGGCGAGGCGGTAACGAGGAACTGGCATGAAAATCACCAGCCTGATTGCCCTGATTGTGATTGGCACTGTTGCTATCGGTTGTGACGGCGGCAAACCGGAGCATCCGGCCAATGGTGGATCGTCCGGCACGACCCGGCCGACGGCATCGACCAACGTGCCGCAAACGCAACCGATGACCAACCTTCAACCAGCATCCAGCCAGCCAGTGGCGCGGCCGGCATCGGTGCTTTACTTGAACAGCGGCGGCGCGTGGCACGCGGTGGCGTTTCCCCCAGCGATGCTGTGGCTGGCCAACGACAATGGCCAAATCACCGCCCGGCTTTTCAGCGACGATCCGCGCAGCATGTTGACCAGCCGCACCGCAGTGGATTCCTACGATTTGGAAATGAAACTGGACGGCATCACCGACGTGGCCGATCTGGATAAAGCGGTGTGGCAATATAAATCGCCCAGCAGCCAGCAGCAGGAAACGCCTTATGGCATTCATCTGCGCAGCACGCAGCAGTTATTACAGCCGCTGGATGCGCAGGTGATTTTCACCGGCCAGCCGCCGCTGGTGCAGGTGACGATTGCCGGCAAGTTCTGGCTGTATTCAACCAATCCGAATGACATTCCCGCGCCGCCGCCGGAAATGGTGGATGTGAAAGGTGTGGTGGCGGCGCTGGTGCCGGAGAAGTAGGTCAATGCCGAATGCCAAGTGCCGAATGCCAAATTCGAATGCAATGCCAATCCCGAGCGTATTTTCTTTCATTTGGCATTTGGCATTCGGCATTTGGCATTGCCATCAATCGTTTCGCCACAAAAAATGCAATACCGGTCGGTGATATCCGGGAACGCGCCGCAGCGCGGGCAGCGGCGGATGCTTTTTGCCAACTGCACGCCGCAGTGCATGCAGAACTGGTCGGTCACGCCGATGTTTTGCCGGCAGCGCGGGCAGATGGCGCCGGTGCCGATCGTTGGCCCATTGCGCAATGGCGGCGGAATGACCGGGGGCGGAATCGGCGGCGGTGTGGGTGCCACCGGCTTGAGGGCCGCCAGAAATTCATCGGCGGAGGCATAGCGTTTATCCAGCCGGGCGTAGCTGCGGCGGAAAACTTCATCCAGATTCTTCGGCACCGCGGGATTGAGATCGCTGGGCAAATCGGTTCCGGCCGGCCGCTCGCCGGTGAGCATTTCAAAGAAAACAATGCCGGCGGCATAGAGATCAACGCGGGCGTCGATGTCGCCGCCGCTGCGCTGCTCGGGGGCCATGTAATCCAATGAGCCGGCGATTTCCTTGGCGTCCTCGCCAGCCAGCGAAGTGGATAAAGCGATGGACCCGGTCAGGCCGGCGCGGGCTTTGCCCAATCCAAAATCGGTGATTTTGATCACGCCTTCAGCGCCAAAACCATCCTTGAACACGCGCTCGTGGACCAGGATATTTTCCGGTTTCACATCGCGGTGGATCAGGCCTTGGGCGTGCGCTAGCGACAAGCCCGCCAGCACTTGCCGCATGATCAGCACGGCATCATTCACGGCGATTTTCTTGCCGGCAATCAGCGGCCGCAGGCTGCTGCCGGGAACATATTCCATCACCAGGTAAGGGACTTCGGCATAGGGATCGAACGCGATGGCCCGCACGATATTGGGATGCGACAAGCCATGGATGGCCACGCCTTCTTTTTGCAGATTGCGCAGATAGGCCGCATCCAGCGGGATTTTCACCGCGACGATTTGATCCGACCAGGCATGGTGATGGGCGCGCCACACCTGGCCAAACATGCCGCCGCCGAGCAGCGCATCCAGCACGTATTCCCCCACGCGTTGATTGGCTTGTGGCATTGGCATTCCCTCCATTCACCGCACCTAGGCAATTTTCTCCGCGATCCAATCGCAGGCGAAAACATTATACACCGCACAGAACAACCCGCCGACCACCAGCAAAGTGATACTCATGGCCCCGCCAACATGCCAGCCGAACAGCCAGCCCAGCCACACCAGTTCGGCGATGGTATAAACCGCCACCAGCGCCGCCCCTGCGGCATTGCTATCCTTCCGCCCCACCCAGGCGATGATGGCAAAGGTTGCCCACGGCAGCAGCGCCACCACGCCCAGCCAAAGCACGATGCGCTCGACAAACACCACGTCACCATGCCGCGCCGCCGGGTCCATCTGCCACCAGGAAATCGCGGCGATGACAATGCCCAGGCCGACCAGCCCGGCCACCACTTTCCCGGCAATCGTCTGTAGAAATTGCATCGGCAAACCATTGTATCGCAAAACGGGCTTAGCGGGTGTATGGGATGTCAATGAGGCGTGGCAAAAGTTCCGGGCAGTGGTTTTTCCCCCTCCTCCGGTACTCCGGGGGAGGGTTGGGTGGGGGTATTGGACGTTTGCTAAGTCGAACATCGCCACGGAAATCGCCCCCACCCTAGCCCTCCCCCGGGAGTACCGGGGGAGGGGATAAGAGTCGGTAGCCGCTTGCATTACGTGCGGCCTGGAATTTTCGGTACGCGCCTGCCATTGGCTTCTCACACACCCTCTCCAGCCGTATCCTATCCGGCGTGTCAAACGCAAAGCCTATCGTGGCGTATATCGGCTTGGGTGCCAACCTCGGCGACCGCGCGGACAATATCCGCCAGGCCATCGAACTATTGAAGCAAACCCCCGGTGTGAAAGTGACCGCGGTTTCCACCCTGCTGGATAATCCCGCCGTCGGCGGCCCGGACAATGCCCCAGCATACTTAAACGGCGTAGCCCAGGTGCAAACCACCCTCGACGCCCACGCCCTGCTGCATCGCTTGCTGGAAATCGAACAACAGCTTGGCCGGGTGCGCCGCGTCAAATGGGAGCCGCGTAGCATTGACTTGGATCTGCTGCTGTTTGGCGAGCAGGTGATCGCCAGTCAGGAACTGACGGTGCCGCATCCGCTGCTACACACGCGGCGATTTGTCCTACAACCGCTGGCCCAAATCGCCGCCGATGCGGTGCATCCGGTGCTGCGGCTGACGGTCGGCGAATTGCTGCAAGCGTTGACCGGCTAGTTCCAGCCGCTTCCGCATATCATTTCCTCGGCAATATCCGGCATTATGTCATTTGTACCGCGTTGATCCAGAATCCGTGCATTTGGCCACAACATCACCGCCCGCTCGCCGTCGCCGATTTAGGTTTGCCATGAAACGTCACTTCCACAATTTTCCCCTTCTCATCCTTTAACTGGCTTAGAACCGTAAACCCGTCAACGGTGTTTTGGAGCGTGAACGCGCCCTGCCCGTAAGGATCGTGCCGCTTGCCGAAAGCGTCTTGGCCCTGCACCATTAAGACCAATCCCGCTTTCAACATGCCAATATGGGTCTGGTAAAAGGCATCCACGAGCAATGCTTTCCCAAAACCGGGGATCATCATTCGCGAGAGAGGATTGGATCCGTCATGAATTGTCTGCCTATACTTCTCTGCGGCATCGGGCCATTGCGCATACGGTAGACCGGCTATTCTGATTCCCTCCTTATAGTCCTCATCCAGACCATTCGCCAGCTTGGTCATTTCGGCATGGCTGACGTCCTGTAGCCCACTGGATTGCCATTCGTCGTCGCCAACCAACTGGTGCAGGGTTTGGCGCATTTGATCGTCGTGCCCCTCGCGGATCAGCCGTTGCGCCCAGACGGCGAAAGCCATTCGCTCGTCGTCAATCGCAGCGGCCATTCCATGGTGCGCCGGCAGCGCATCAATGCCGGCGATAAGCTGACGTTTCAAATCATCGGGAAATTCGCCGGCGTGGGTGGCGATCAATAACACGCCATGCTCGGCCATCCCGTCCTCCACCAATGTGCTTACGAGCATTCCCTGTTTTCCCAACTGCCGTGCGGCGATAAGCAGAGCAAGCGATTCCTTGACAGCGACCGCCGGGTGGCCGTCGGCCAAATTCCGCCGCGCATCCAACGTGATCAAATTACACAAACCGCGCATCAGATTCAGGGATGGCAGAAGTGTCGCCGGTCCCAACTTCGACGTATCCACGCCCCAATTACAGTCGGTAATCTCCGCACCCCGGCAAAACAGCCGCACCGCCTCAGCATTTTGGTCCAGCACTTGCCTTGCCGATGCGTCGATCGGTGCCTCCAGTGGATCATCTAACGGTCCGGGCTGACCGTCGGCTGGCAGTTTTATCGCCTGCCCCGCTTTGAAATAACAATCGGCGGCACCTGCCCGCGGAAGACTGCCTGAACGTGGACGAAACCGGGCATAAGGACAACGGCCAGCGCTGGTGGACCTGGTGCTTCCGCGCCGAGTTGTACACCCTGTTCAAGATCGATCCGTCGCGCGCTTCCCAGGTTCTGATCGAAGTGCTGGGCCAGGAGTTTGACGGCGTGTTGGGCTGCGACTACTTCTCGGCCTACCGCAAGTATATGGGTGACTTCAACGTGGCGGTGCAATTTTGTCTGGCCCATCTGATCCGCGACGTGAAGTTCCTGACCACGCTGGCGGATCCAGCGACGGCGGCTTATGGGCAAAAGCTGCTGGACGGGCTGCGGGAGATGTTCCACGTCATCCACCGGCGGGAGCAGTTGGACGCGGCAGAATTCGCGCAGGCCTTACAGCAAGCGCGCGATGCGGTGCTGGCCACCGGCCAACAGGCCCCGCCGACCAGAGAAGCGCAGAACTTGGC
>Ga0316217_10002586_pt1 | contig 21595 bp, 14 predicted proteins | sample 1anoAmetaG_FD_203633 | JGI IMG/M metagenome (GOLD analysis project Ga0316217, IMG submission 203633) | Freshwater microbial communities from Trout Bog Lake, Wisconsin, USA - 1anoA | ecosystem: Environmental > Aquatic > Freshwater > Lake > Hypolimnion/Profundal zone | place: USA: Wisconsin...
TGCCCTTTATACATACCATCCCAGCTAAAATTAACGTCGTTACTTTCAAACACCTTCTCGCCTATGCGGTCAAAAACCATTACCTGTAATTGTTTTATGGTTGCAGTGCTGCCATATATCTGCCAGTAATCGTTTTTTCCATCACCGTTAGGTGTAAAAGCGTTAGGGATGTAAATGTCGTAATCAGGCAATACGGTAACGGTAAAATTGAACGTTGAAACACAACCGCTGTCGTTGGTTACCTGAACAGTATAAGGCTCAGAGTAGTTGCCGTTAAATACCGGGTCGGGGCAGTCATAGCAGCTAAGGCCTGTATGAGGTGTCCAGAGGTAAGTAACGTTGCCCGGTTGATTATTGACAGAATTGAGCTGCAGGCTATCACCCAGTTTAACCTGACCGTTGGCTGGTATAACGCTCAGCACAACAGTATCAGCAGGCGAAACAGTTGTAGAATCAGATATGGTGCAGTTTTTAGAATCGGTAACCGTAAAGTAATAGTTCCCGCTCGAAAGTCCGGTAAATGTGTTAGATGAAGTTGGTGCAAAACCTGCAACTGAATATGTATAAGGCGGATTACCTCCGGTCACGTCTATCTCAATCTTACCATTTGTTAAGTAACTGCATGTTTGTGCACCGGCAATGGGCTGATCAATTAATGGATTAGGATGCGCTACAACGGCACCCGAGGTATCGGCACACCCATTCTGATCAATGGCGATAATGGTATAAGGATTAGAAGCAAGTGCAGTAAACTGACCGGTAGTATTTTGTTGCGGAGTAGTTCCGTCACTTATAATGTATGTATAAGTTGTGCCTGTACCACCGGTTGCTATAGCGGTTAGCGTTCCATCGGTAAGCCCGAAGCACGAAACAGGAGTTGTTGCCGGCGAAATTGTAATTGCACCAGGCTGGCTTATTGTTTGCGTTGCCGTTACCGAACATCCCGATACATCGGTTACCGTGGTGGTGTAAGTGCCGGCCGTTATAAGAAGTGCTGCATTGTTAATACTCACTGCCGGGTTCCAGTTATAAGTATAAGCACCGGCAGCGCCGCCGGTGGTGTTGTATGTTATAGAACCCGTTGATGCCCCGTTACACAGCTCATTTACGTTGGTAGCAACAGGCACAATTTCAGTTGGCTGAGAAATGCTGTATTGTGCACTGGCCGTACACAAATTGGTATCAGTTACCACCACTGTATAATTGCCCGCAGCTAACGAATTAGCAATAGAGGTTGAACTTACATTAGGGGTCCAGCTGTATTTATAAGGTATAGTGCCACCGGTGGCCACAACTGTCGCCGAACCGTCATTGCTTTGATAACAGCTCAGGTTTTGCTGTGAAGAGGTAACCGCAAGGGCCGAAGCCGGTTGGGTAAGTGTAAAGAATGAATCAATCGTACAACCTCCTGCATCAGTAACGGTTACGTTGTAAGGGCCGCCTGCTGCAAGATTAACCGCCGCGCTGGTAGTTGAAGTGCCTATCGGAGTCCAGTTGTATGTGTAAGGTGTAGTTCCGCCGGCCGGGGCAACTACTATGCTGCCGGTTGAGGCACCAAAGCAGGCAATATTGGTTACTGTATAAACAGCTGATAGCGGAGCTGAAGGTTGCGAAATATTGATAAGAGAATCTTTACTGCACCCGTTTGCATCAGTTACCGTAACAATATAATTTCCGCCGGCCAGCCCGCTGGCAACGCTGTCGGTGCTTACGTTAGGGCTCCAGGCATAATTATACGGGGCGCCCGTTCCTCCTGAAGGTGTTACAGCAATGCTGCCATTCGTTTGGCCAAAGCAATGAACACTTGTATCTATAACCTGCAATACCAGCAACGGCGGCTGATTTATGGTAACAGTGCCTGAAAAACTACAGCCATTTGCATCGGTGGCCAAAACCTTGTAGGTATTTGCAACCAGGTTATTGATTGTAGCTCCTGATTGATTGTTGCTCCACTCATAAACAACCGCTCCATTTGGATTTACAAAGTTGGCTGTAGCCGTACCTATGGAATTGCCGAAACATGGGTCATCAGTTTTGGTAAGCACAAGGCTATCAGCTGGAGGCGAGCTTACAGTTACCGACATGGTTACCGAGCAGCCGTTGGCATCCTGTACAATGCCCGAGTAAGTGCCCGGAGCCTGGTTAAACAGCGTATCAGGCCCGGCAGGTATTGGTTGGGTTTGATAGGTATAAGGTGCAGTTCCGCCACTAATGGTTATCGATATAAATCCGTTGTTGGCACCAAAGCAGGTTACATTACCCACGGTGGTATCTACAGTTAAAGGCATGGCCGGCTGCTGTAAAAAAGTACTGTCAAAAAATATACATCCATTAGCATCCTGTACGGTAAGCAGATATTCACCTGCTTTAAGCGTACTCAGATTGGCGCCGGTTAAATTCGGATTTGGTGTGCCCGTTGAATCGGAACTCCAGCTATAGGTATATGGTGTGGTACCGCCTGAGGTGTTTACGGTTATGGTTCCCGTACTATCGCCAAAGCATTTAATATTGGTAGAATCTAACGTATTGGCCATCGGTGGAGCTTCAGATATGGTGGCACTGCCTGTAACTGAACAGCCTGCACTATCTGTTACAGTTACATCAAAAGTACCCCCGCTTAAGCTTAATGCGGTTTGTGCACTGGAGGTATATGGCGAGGGCCCCCAACTATAACTATAAGGTGTGGTGCCGCCGGTAACATTCGGAGTTGCGCTGCCGTTGTTAAATTGGTTACATGCATTATTAACTGTAGTGAAAGAACTTATTGTAAGCGGAGGCGCACTGGAAATACTTCCGCTTAAACTGACTGAACAGGAGTTTGCATCAGTAATGGTAACAATTATGTTTCCTGCACCCAAATTGGTGGCCACGGGGTTGTTACCCTGTCCTGGCACACTCCAGGCGTAACTAAAGGGAGCGGTACCGCCACTAGTGACCGAGGCAATGGCCTGGCCATTGGTGTAGCCACCGCACGATATATTGGTAGTAACCAGGCTGGGCACAATAGGTCCGCCGGGTTGTGTAATAGTTATAGAGCCTGAAAAGGTATTAGCAGCATTTTGGTCGGTATAAGTATAATTGTAGGTTCCGGCAGCAAGGTTGCTGATAGTAGCTCCCGACCCTCCATTGCTCCAGGTGATAGTAGATGGTGGCGATATACCGGCGCCCGTAACCGTAAGCGTGGCACTACCGGTTAAAGCGCCATAACATTGAACGTTGGTAGATGAGGTACTTGAGTTTATACCGCAAGGTAAAGACGCAACTGTAGCATTATATTGCAATATGGCCGAGCAGCCGTTGGCATCCTGAAAGTTGGCAATATAAGTACCACCCAAAAATCCTGTAGCAGTGTATGTAGGGGGGCCGCCCGTTGCAGCTATGCCGGCAAATGTAATGTTTGTATATGGGGGTGTGCCGCCCGCAATTACTATGGAACAGGTTCCGTTAGGGGTGGCGCAATTAGCGGCCGTTGATGAGGTGGATGCTGAAAGCGCCGTAGGCTGGCTGACGGTGTATTGACCTGTGGTAGTACAAATACCATCTGTTACTGTTACCGTATAAGTGCCGGCGCCGAGGCCCGGATTTGTTACCAGTTGATCTCCGTTGCTCCAGTTATACGTAAAAGGCGGATAACCCGGCATTGAACCAAACCCACCCGTAACAGTCAGCGCAATGCTGCCTGTTTGCGCTCCGTTGCATAAGGGGTCGGTTGGGGTTCCCACCAGGGCTATAGGCGGTGCTATTACAACCGCATGGCTAAACGTATCAGGACAGCCCTGCGCATCTGTAACTATCAATGATGCGGTATAGGTACCCGCTGCAGGATATGTGTGAACCGGGTTCTGAACTGTGGACGTTCCCCCATCGCCAAATGTCCATTTCCATGATGTTAAGGCACCTACATTACTGGTTGAAACATCAGTAAACTGAACGGTAGGAGAGCAGCTTTCGTAATTAGTACCTGCTACCCAGCTTGATATACTTAAAATCTTTACCTGCTGCAGATTCCAGCCACCTCCGGTAGACCCTGTCCAACCCCAGTTTACAATGGGGTTGTTACAGAAGTAACTGCCAATAAAATTCGGCAACACCTGGCTTATACGCAGCACACCGTCGATATAATCAGATAAGGTTTGGGTATTTACATCCCAAACGATGCGGATGGTGTGCCATTGGCAGTTATCCAGGTTACTTTGATTCGGAATGGCAGCAACGGGTGCCACAACGTTGTGGTTAACACTGCCGCCTGATTCGTAAGCGGTATGGTCGTAAGGCGGATCACCGTGGTCTGTATTTTGCCAGGTGTCAAATTCAACTGCAAAAGAACATGGCTGGTTAGAGCCGCCATAACCCAAGCCCTCACCCTGGTTTCCCAAGCCATTGGGATTAGATGTTAAAACGAAAGCTTCTCCATCGGCGCCGCTGGCACCATTACAACCAAAAAAATTGCTGAAAGTAAAATCGAAGGAGTTATTAAGGTTAATGGTTTTGTTCTGAAAAATCGCTCCGGCCTGGTCACCCGAATTTGGTGTAAGCTGGTAAGAGTTACAAGTGCCTAATTGCGAAGCACTTCCAAGCACTGTGTAATTTTGCGCAAATGACACTATTGAAAATAACGATAACAGTAGGGAGAGGTAAAGTTTTCTCATATCAGGGATAGTGGCTTTTGGGGGGTGTTAACTAATAACCAACATTGGTGCGCTGAATAATTTATAATGAAGATAAAATAAACTGAGGATTTTAGTCATAAATTTTTTCATTTTTTGTCTTATAAATCTACCTCAACTACAAAAAAAATCCCGTCCCTATTTAAGGACGGGATTTTAAGCCCAAACGTTGTTTACGCTGCCTATTTTATCTGGCTACGCTAACGCTTCTTTTTTCGCGGATAACGGTTACTTTAACCTGCCCCGGATAGGTCATTTCTTTTTCAATTTTCTGCGATATGGCGAACGATAATTCTTCACTCTTTTTGTCGTCAACTTTATCTGCCTCAACAATTACGCGTAATTCGCGGCCTGCCTGTATAGCGTATGCTTTTTCAACGCCTTCAAAGTTTTGTGCAAGGGCTTCCAGGTCCTTTATGCGTAAAAGGTAACCTTCCATGATCTCCCTTCTGGCACCCGGGCGGGCACCTGAAATTGCATCACAAGCCTGAATAATGGGCGAGATAACATACTTCATTTCCATTTCATCGTGGTGGGCACCTACTGCGTTAACAATGGCAGGATGTTCGCCGTATTTCTCGCATAATTTAGCTCCCAGCAAGGCGTGCGAAAGTTCGCTTTCCTCATCAGGCACTTTACCAATATCGTGTAACAAACCCGCACGTTTTGCAAGCTTTGGATTTAAACCCAGTTCGGCCGACATGGTGGCGCAAAGGTTGGCCACTTCACGCGAGTGTTGCAGCAGGTTTTGTCCGTAAGATGAGCGGAAGCGCATTCTGCCTACATAACGGATAAGCTCCTGATGAAGGCCCTGAATACCCAGGTCTATTACGGTTCTTTCGCCAATTTCAATAATATGCTCGTCCAGTTGCTTCTTCGTTTTGGCAACTATTTCCTCAATACGTGCCGGGTGGATTCTTCCATCGGCAACCAGGCGCTGTAACGAAAGGCGGGCAATTTCGCGGCGGATAGGATCGTAACCTGAAATGATAATAGCTTCAGGGGTATCATCAACCACAAACTCACAACCCGTAGCCGACTCAAGCGCGCGGATGTTTCGTCCTTCGCGGCCTATGATCTGGCCTTTTTGCTCATCGCTATCCAGGTTAAATACAGATACGGTGTTTTCAATAGCATTTTCAGCAGCCGTTCTTTGTATGGTTTGAATGATGATCTTTTTGGCTTCCTTATTGGCTTTGCTTTTGGCTTCGTCAATCAGGTTTTTGGTAAGGCTTAAGGCTTCCGCTTCAGCATCTTTCTTCATGTTGTCAACCAGTTCTTTCTTCGCATCTTCTTTGGTCAGGTTACTGATCTGTTCCAATTTTGACACAAAAATTTCATGGCTTTTTTCCAACTGGTCTTTTTTGGTGTTTACCAGCTCAAGTTGTTTGTTCAGGTTATCGCGCAGGCTGTCAACCTCTTTTTCTTTCTTTGAAATTTCGGCAGTTCGGGTAGAAACTTCAGTTTGCAATTGCTTAACCTGGGTCTCTTTTTCAATGGCCTTTTTGTTACGCTCGGCAACTTCAGCTTCGTGCTTTGCTTTCAGCTGGATAAAGTTCTCCTTCGCTTCAAGCATTTTATCTTTCTTGGTATTCTCGGCATTGCGTTGGGCATCGGCAATAAGTTTATCAGCGGCAACTTTAGCATCGGCAAGTTTTTTCTTAACTTCTTCCTCAGCCTTTTTCTCTATCTCCTGGTTTGATTTTTGGGTGATAGATTTACCAACTAAAAAACTCACTATCGCAGCCACTGCTACAGCTAAAACCGCCGCAATGATTATGATGATAGTGGTATCCATTTTTGGGTTTTTATTTATGGTGATTTAATAATACTCCTTCGTTAAGCAATGCAACTATAAAACTTAAATAGCTGGCAAGGCAGTTGTGTTGTAAAGCTTTAAAAACGGAGTGTATACCTGAATAGGCAAAATGCGGGAAGATTTATTTAGAGTTGCCCGGTAAGGACTTTTTCTAATTCTATCATTTTGTCTTCCAATAAACGGCTGTTATCCCTGGAGGTGTTTTGAAGTTTTTCATGTTCTACCGCAAAGTTGAGGAGGCACATGGCCATATAATCCTGCTTATCTTTGCCATTGTACATAGCCTGGTATTCTTTTATCTTCTCGTTTACCAGTTTTACTGCACTATGCACTTTTTCCTCATCACTCTTCAAAACCTTTAAAGGGTAAGTCCGTTCCGCAAGTTGAACATTGATATTGACCGTTTCACTTTTCTCCGCCATGTTAGTCATTAATCATCGCTATGCAATTGTCAATTTCTCTGATATACTCGTTAATTTTCCGTTTTAGTTCTGTCACCTCCTGATTTTCGTCAGGGCTGTCAGAGCTTATATTCTGCGCTAACTTAATTATTTTAATCTTATTGTTCAACTCGCTATTTTTACGTCCTTCAGTATCAATAGCTAGTTTAAGCTCCTTTATCTCCTGTTCAAGCTGCGTGTTTAGCGCCTTCAATTTAACATTCTGCTCGGCCAGTTTCCGCGCTTTATCAATTAAAATGTCTGTTTTGGCTATTAATTTTTGCATGTGTTGGCTTCAAAAATAAAATAAGTTGGCGTATGGTATAATGCTGATTTTACACCTTTATTGCTGTTTTTGCCTTAAAAGGTCCTTGTAGGCCTCCGCCTGCACCTTATTGCCAATCATGGCATAAGCCTGCGATAATAAATTAATGGCATAAAGATTATCCTGATTCAAATTCAGGCATTGGGTTATGGCATTAATTCCTTTTTGAACCCTGGCGGCATCTCTGGCTGATTGTAAATATGCCAGACCCAGATTAAGCAGCGCTATATCAGCTTTGGGATATTTTTGACAATAAGGCTCAAGCAGATTGACCGCTGTTTCAAAATCGTTCCTACGCATGGCTTCGGTGGCCAGAAAGTCGCTTTTATCAGTCTTTTTAACCACGCATGAAAGCGGCACCCCATCAGCATAAACGGTGTAAACCGTTTGCTCAGGAGGGAAACAGCCATTTAATAAAAGATCGCGGTCAATAAAGCGGTTATATAAGATCTCGTAATCGGCATCCTTTTCGTTGCGTGCACGGTAACTGATATAGCCAACACTTACGTCGGCCGTATCATCTTTAAAATATGCATTAGCAGGTGCTACCGCATTGGAATATACCCGAAGCTTTCCGCCGTCAGGCCGCCTTTGTTTCAGGTTTTCGTGCGTCTTCATCCAATCGGCGCATTGTTTCACCGAATTCATGTAATAGTCCGTTTCATAATTGCCATAGGCGCCTTTTATCCCACCTTCCAGCTCATTAAAATAAACAGACTCGTTAGGGTGGTTGGCCAACATAAACCGGGCCGGCAGAAAAACCAGCAGGGCCATAACTACAACTACTATGTATTTGGCATTTTTGGAAAACGAATTGAGAAAATAGTTAAAGGTAAGCCCGGCCAGTATGATAATGCTTGGGTAAACAAAAAAGAAGTGGCGCATGGTATCGTACAAAACTGATTTTTTGTAAATAACATAACATATCGGAAACAGCAGCGTGAAATATAAAAATGCAAGCATCAGGAACTTGCCGTTTTTACGCATGGCAGGTATCAATACAAACGAAAGGGCTAAACCTATAAGCCCGTAAAGCGGGGTGGTAATGGCAAACCACTGTGGTTCGTAATTCCAGGGTACCTGGGTTGATTGAAGCTGTTTTCCATCGAACAGGAAAGAAATTCTTACCGGAAATTTTTCGGCAATGCCCAGGGCTTCAAGCGGGTGTGAAAGTGGGTTTATTAAGCCATAGGGCCAAAGTATAAGGCTGAAGCAATAGCCAACAACTGATGCCAGTAAAACATATTTAAGACTGGGCCATACCTGCTCTTTAAATTTCGAAAAGTTGAGCAGCTTTGTAAGGCCGTAACTTGACAGCAAGGCAAGGCCCCAAAACAAAAACAGGTAAGGAATAAGCAACAAGCCCCCTATACGTATACCCATGGCAACGCCTATACTTATACCAACCCCAATTGCATTTTTAAGCGAAGGGCGCGGCATCTCTTTTAAAAACCTGAGTATAAAAACATAGGTTAGCATATAACCGGCAGCCATGGTTATGTCCTTGGGGTTATTCATGCTTTCGCCAAAAAAACGCGGCGAAAAGGCCATAAATACCAGGGTTATTAAACCGGCCTGCCAGCCTGCCACCTCAACGGCTACAAGCCCGGCGCAAAGCATGGCCACAAAGCCGAATATAGAATTCCAGAAGTGGCGCACATTCCATTCGTTAACCGAGGGAAGCGCTTTAGCAAGTATAGAAGCCGTACCATCGTAAAGGCCGCCATAAAAAACCATCAGCGAATCGGGCCCGTTATTACTGCTCGATGCGGCTGTGGTATCCTTGCCAAAAGAGGTATAAAAGTTAACAATGTGGTGGCCGTATTCTTTATGGAAGTTTTCATCGCCCGATACGCCATAATGATGGCTTACGCTTACCATCAGCAGCAACAAAACAACCGCAAACCCGATAAATATTTTTTTTGCCAGCGACTCAGGAATAAGGGGCGTAAGGACGACCTCTTTTTTAGGTTCAACTTTTTTTTCTGCCGCCGGTTGCGGTTTGCTTTTCTGCTTGGCCATTCATGGATAGTTTTCGAGGCGAATGTACATTTTTCAGTGGGTACCTCCAATTGGCAAATAACTCAAATTCATTTTGCACCCAGGCACCGGGCAAAATACCGAGCAATGCAAAATGCCCAGCTAATAAAAATGTATTACCTGGCTATTATTTCCGGGCCTATGTGCCAAATATTTTTTATGTATTCGGTAAACGGTTAAGCCTTGGTTGCAGTAATAAATATAGATTGCGAAACTTTGTTTACTAAAGGCAATTTTTCTAAAACATCACCGGCAACAATAGATGGCTTTATCAGTGCATCGGGTATGCCTGGTAAAAGAAAATCGCGGTATTCAACCTTTATATCCTTAAATCCTGAGGACTGTAGTTTTTGGGTGACCCAGCTTTTGGAAAAAGCCATTTCATCGGGCTCCAGGTTAGCAGCTTTACGCAGAGGCGCAAAAGAAAAAATAAGGTAGATATATGGGTTAAAGATATTCGGCTCCATAAAAATGAGCTTGCCATTATCGCGTAAAAGCTTGCGCATGTTTACGAAGCAGTCGTCGAGGTGGTAATAGAGGTGATGCAGAATACCATTGCCTACTATGTAATCAAATGTTTCACCTTTAAACTGGTCGGCTTTGTTGAAATCGAGTACCTCGTAACGCAGGTTGGGGAGTTTGTATTTTTTTGCGGCTTCTTCAATAAACGGAACGCACAGGTCTGTGCTTAAAACTTCGGCGGGTACTTTTTCGGCCATCCAAAAGGCAATCTCTCCGGTGCCACAGCCTATTTCCATTATGCTTTTGTTTTGGAGGTTATCCATTTCAGAAAGCAATAAATCGGCGCGGCGGCGCATGCGTATTTCGGTGCTTTTTACTAATTCAAAGCCCTGGTTATATCCTCTGTCGTCTATGATGCTTGCCATGTTGTTAGTGCTTATCAGATAAATTAAACGTTACCGGAAGATTAAAATAGACATTAACCCGTCTCCCATCATCGTAACCGGGTTTGAATCTAGGTAATAAATATACTAATCTAACTGCCTCGTTATCCAAGTCCGGATCTAAGGACTTAACTACTTTTACGTTGTTTATCGAACCGTCGCGATCAACAATAAATCTCAATAGCACTTGGCCTTGAATCCGTTTTTGCTTCGCACTTTCCGGATAAATCATGTTTTTGGTAAAATATTTTTTCAATGCCGCATCTCCTCCCGGAAACTCAGGATTTTGATCGACAAAAGTATAAACCCTTTCCTGGTCTGCCAGTATTTTTAAGGTTGTAGTATCCAGGTCAATCCAACCTTTCGAACCGAACTCAACAGGTATATTAAAATAGACCTTTACCAGTTTATCATTTTGCCGGCCGGGATGAAAGTGCGGTAACATCTTAATTACCCTAACTGCTTCCGTGTCAAACGCAGGTTGAAAAGATCTGGAAACCCGTACATCACTTACAGAGCCATCTTCGTTTACTACTAATCGTATTAAAACCTTGGGTTGAAGGCCGCCGTTGTCCTTATAATCTTTTGGCATTTGCAAATTGTCGTGAATAAATTTGCTTAACGCGTAACTACCGCCTGGAAACTGTGGGTTTTGCTCGACAAAAGCGTAAACGCCATTTGAATCAGGATTAACTTTAGCAGAAGCAATTGGAGCTTCAAGGGGTTTCAGCATAAACCTAACTGGCAGATTGTAATAAACCTTTACTGGTTTACCGTCTTGTTTTCCCGGCGCAAAATTGGGTAGCATTTTTACAACTCTAACAGCCTCACTATCTATACCAGGGCTAACATGTTTTAAAACCTGCGCGTTTGCAACTGTACCATCTGTATCAACCACAAATCTTAACAATACTTTACCCTCAATATTATTAACCCTCTCATATTCGGGATAAGCAACGTTTCGGCTGATAAAACTCATCATAGCTTTATCTCCACCAGGAAATTCTGGCATTTGGTCAACGAAGCTAAATATGGTATCCTTTTGTGCAGAGCCACACAATGCAAAAAGTAAGAAAGTAGAAATGACCATCGCCCTCATCAATACACCTTTCTGTAAATATTCCTCCTGATAAACTTAGGCCGCTTTTTAACCTCTTCAATAATTTTGGCCTGATATTCGCCCAGGGTTGAAATGCCTAATAGCTGTATACCACCGAAGAAAAGTATAAGCACTATAATAGTTGTAACACCATGCGGATTGCCCGGCATTACAAAATACAGAATGATTTGTATAATGATAGCTATGAACGAAAGCCCGGTAAGTGCAATGCCAAAATAAGTAAGCAACTCTAACGGAACATAGCTGAAACTGAAAATGGCTTTACGCGCCCAGCCAATGTTTTTACGCCAGTTGTTGGTGGTTACACCAAACATGCGTTCAGGGCGTACGTAATCTACACCGGTTTGTTTAAAGCCTACCCATGCACGCAGGCCGCGGAGAAACTGATCCGTTTCGGGTAGTTTTATCAATTCGTTTACCACCTTGCGGTCCATTAAGCTAAAGTCGCCCGCATCTAAAGGCATAGGCACATAACTTACACTGCGGAAAAGGCGGTAGAATAATTTATAGAATGATACCAGGGTCTGGTTGCCTTCGCGGGCTACGCGGCGGCCGTAAACTACATCAAAGCCTTTCTGCCATTCGTTGTAGAATGATTCAATTAATTCAGGCGGGTCTTGTAAATCTCCATCCAGCAATATTACGCCATCACCGGTTGAGATCTCCATACCCGAAAGGAAGGCAGATTGAGAGCCGAAATTACGCGAGTGCTCAATGGCAATAACGTGGTCGTCATCATTTACTATTTTCTGCAAAACTTCGGCAGTATTGTCAGGCGAGCAGTCGTTTACAAAAATGATCTCGTAATCAACGCCTATTTTGGTAAAGGTTTTCGTAAGCCTGTCGTGCATGTAGGGAATGGCCTGAGCATCTTTGTAGCAGGCAATAACGGCGGTAAGTTTGTTGCGTATTTTATCCTGCACCAGTTTCTTTTCATACAAGGGCATTGAGTAGTTCTTCTGCCATTCATATGTTTTACGCAGTCCGTCTATTAAAGCAGTTTCGTTTTGCCAGCCCAATAGTTCTTTTGCCAGCGCCGCGTTACCGAACCATTCCTTTAAATCCCATTTGCGGTTGGGCATGTTGCCCCAGGCAGGGTCGGCGGTAAGGCTGAAAATTTCTTTGATAGCAGAAGCAATATCGCGGATAGTTGTTTTTTTATTGCTGGCTATATTGAGCGACTTGCCCCTGATGTTCTGAATTTTAATGGCCGATAAAATAGTAGCGTAAACGGCGTCGTCTACAAAAACAAAATCGCGGGAAATATCGGGCTGAACAAGCGGGGGATAGGAGCCATGCATGCCTTTGTCAATTAACTGAGGTATAAGGCGGTCCGGTTCTTCCCACGGGCCGAAGATGGAGTAGTAACGAAGATTGGCTACCGGCATTTCTTTTAAAGTGCCGTAGTATTTTATCATGTGCGCTGCACCCACTTTGGTAACCGAGTAGTGCGAGTTTGGTTCAAGCACGGCGTCTTCTGAAGGGCCCGAGGCGTTCAATCCGTATTCAGACGAACTACCTGCATGCACAAAGGCTTTGATACTAAACTGCGATGAAATTTCAAGCAGGTTTAAAAGCCCCATAAAATTGGTTTCGTATATCAGGTCAACATTGCTTTGTTTGCTGTAAGCGCCATAGGCAACTAAATCGAATATGGTTTGAAAGCGGTGTTCTTTAAAAATGTTTTCTACCTGGTCTTTTTTAATGATGTTGCAGTGTAGTACATTTTTAGGATTGATATCATCCAACCTCCAGGGAATGAATGGCTTGCTGGTAACGGCAAAAACATCATTGCGATATTGCAGTATGGTACGTACCAGGTTAGCGCCTATAAACCCACCTGCCCCAAAAACCACAATTGGGCCTTCCAGTTTTAAAACCTCTGCTTGAATTTTTTCCTTTAAAGACATGGTGTAAATATGTGGAAAAAAACGTTATTGCGCCCAACGCTCCGTTTTTTTTATAGAATGCTGATTGATTATGATTTTTATGATTTGTTACGGTATTTATTTAATGCCATTAATCATAAGTATCATAATCAATCAGGGTGCTATGGTATTTACAGAAACGATTCCAGTTGCTGCTTCAGCCCTTCACCACCCAGGTTGTTCTCGGCCTGATGAAACTTCTGATCGCCGTATTTGCCGCTCGGGTAGCCGTTTGCCGAAAGAGCCAGCATTTTTACAGGGCCGTGCAGGTGGTTCATGATATGATACGAGAGGGTTTCGCGCAAACCACATTCGCCAGAGTGCTCTTCGATAGTAATGAGCTTCTGAGTTGCGTTGATAGACTCCATTAAACCGGCCGGAACGCCGTTAATAGGGAATATACTTACCACCCATATTTCAAGGTCGGCGGCAACATCCAGGTTGCATATGTTTTCAACTACAGGGCCGGTACCAACCACCGTGCCTTTTGTGCCCGATTTTATTTTACGCCATTGCGTAAACGGGGCAACTTCATATTTTATTTTGGCACCCTGGTTTAAACGCAGATAGTTAGGGTGCGGGTCGGCCAGCATTTGTTCAATGCTTTGTTCAACATCGCTTGCTGTAAATGGCACATAAACGCGCATATTCGGTAACAGGCGCAGAGCGCCTATGTCTTCAATATTATGGTGGGTTGCACCCATAATGCCGTAGCCATAACCACCGCCATTACCTACCAATTTAACAGGCAGGTCGTGCAGGCAGGCATCGTTTCTTATCTGCTCGTAAGGGCGCAGAGTAACAAACGGCGATATGCTGTATAGCCACGGAATAAAACCTTCGTGCGCCAAAGCTGCACCTACGGTAACCATGTTCTGTTCTGCTACACCTGCATTGATAAATTTTTCGCCAAGCTTTTGCTGCACTTTTTCAAGCGCCATATACCCAAGGTCGCCGGTAATAAAAACCATTTGGGGATGGCTATCAGCAAACTTGATCATTGAATCGGCAAATTCTACACGCATATCTTAGTTGTTGTTCTAAATTAATAAGCCGGTATCATTGCCAAGCCTTTTATTTTTTAACTGGAAATACCTTCGCAACGACATCTTGTTATAAATTATAATTTGCTGATTTGACTATTATAATCGATTTCAACTTCTGCCAGTATCACATCGTAATGATCATCTTTCATAGGCAGATAGTGGCTGTCTAATTTACCCTCGTATAATTTCCAGCTACGGCCTTTGGTGGTATTGCAGATAATGGCTGTGGGGATGTCAGATTTTAAAGCTTTATTCTTTGCTTCTTCCAACGAAATAAAATTGTGGCCGTCGGCAATAATGACATTAAAACCAAAAGCCTCCAGTTTTTTATCCAGCGGCTCCAATTTCATCACATCCTCGGTGCGGCCAAAGCCCTGAAGCTTGTTTCTGTCAACCAGCCAAACCACGTTTTTAAGATTATGGTGGGCAATGAAAAGAGCGGCCTCCCAGGTAGAGCCCTCATTTATTTCGCCATCAGAGGTGATGCAGAAAACCTTTTTATCTGTCTTTTTTAACTTTTGAGCCAGGCCCAAACCTGCGGCTATTGAAAGACCGTGGCCAAGGCTACCAGTGGCAAAAGGCACTCTTTTTATTTTATTGACCGGCGGATGTGCTGCCAGGAAAGTATTGTTTTTGTAGAAGGTTTTGATGTCTTCTTCGCTTAAAATACCTTCTTCGGCCAGCATGGAGTAAATGGAAGCTGCGGCATGACCTTTGGAAAGGATGATCTCATCGTTATCATGCATCCAGTTAAAGCGCACAAAGGTTATAATTTCGGCTACCGATAATGAGCAGCCTACATGGCCTGCATTGGCAGCCTTATACATGCCCAGAAAGCGCCTTTTTATACTAAAGGCTTTATTCAATAAATTCTGCTGAACCGATTTTTCCATGCGGGTGCAATATTAGTAGATTTTGGGGGAATTATATCTTTTGACGTTAAGACGCAAAGCGCGCTGAGCAGTGCAGGAAATGCAGGAAGGATCAGGTAATAATTTCACCTCTCTTCCCTAATTCAACCACCTCTAAATTTTCAATCTTCTTATTATTCAAAGCAAAGCGTAAAACAGTTTTTATTTTATGAAAGCCCTGCACACCTGCGGCACCGGGGTTCATGGTTATCATGTTGTTGTACTTTGCATCTCGCATTACTTTTAAAATGTGCGAATGGCCGCAAATGAAAATATCGGGTTTAACTTCTTCAATTTTGCGGCGGGCCTTGGGTTCGTAATTGCCGGGGTAGCCGCCAATATGGGTGATGAGGATTTTGAACCCTTCGCGCTCCAGTTCGAGGTTTAGTGGGTATTCTAAGCGGATGTCTTTGTTATCAATGTTGCCGTATACTGCGTAAAACGGTTTAATTTTTTTCAGCTCATCGCAAAGCTGCAGTGTGCCGATATCTCCGGCGTGCCATATTTCATCTACGTCCTTAAATACATCGGATATTTTAGGGTCTAGATAACCATGGGTGTCGCTTATAAGGCCTATTTTAACCATGGAGGGAAGTTTTTCGTTCGTGGGCCTTTATCAGCCAGTAATACCAGGCCACGCCAATGATGTAAAAGGCAACCGTAATGAAAATGATGTTTGAGTATGCAATGTTTTCTTCCCGCAAAATCGAAAATATTTTGGCACTGGCAAACCAACAACCGCTCCAGATGGCGGCGTTGATGGCTGATATCATTTCGCGGTTTTTTTCTCCTACGTAATTGAGGGTTAGTTCAGATGTCATGGGGCCGGCCATATTCATCAGGGGTTGGCGCACAATAAAGGCACTCACCGCAACTACTATGGCAATGGGCATGCCTTTATACCATTCGGTAGTGCCCATAACAAACAGCGCCAGCACTGCAAAACACTGCACCAGGGTTATGGCCACCTGGTATCCGTAGCGTCTTTTTATTTCAGGGATGAGGAAGGCCGTAACCACAACCAACGCAAAAGCGACGGAGTTCATAAGTGAGAATGGCCCCGATTCCATACTATGCACATTTTTAAAAAACAGATTAATGAACGGAATGGTAAAGCCTGCACCAAAGGCAATAATGAAAGTGGGTATAGCAGCCTGGAAAATAAGCGCCCAATCATAATCTGTATGCAAATTGATAAGGGGTATTTTAGTGCCGGTATTTTCTTTATCGGGTAGTTGGCGGGCAAAATAAACGCCTGTAAAACCAATTACCGAGTAGATGATAAGCAGTACCTCGTTAGAGAAGAATTTATTAATAAGCGGTAACAGATAACTGAACAGCCCCACCACAATAATGGTGAAGTTACCTGCTGAAAAGAATAGCGCGATAGATTCTGTTTCGTGCTCCTTATTGCCATTAAGCAACATGTAGGGTAAAACCAATATCTGCACTAACGAAAATGTAACACCCCATAGCGACATAAGTGTGCGTATAAGTTCAGTATTGTGTGTATGAATACCCCAAATTAATAGCAAAGCAACAATGGGAGAGGAGACGGCCCCGGCCATCAGAAACGGTTTTAACTTTTTGCCTTTGGCAATAATGGCTAACGGAAAAGCGCAGAGCAAAACCGTAAGGTAACGGTTACCGACCATGGATGTAATCTCATAGTCCTTAAATCCATGATCAAGCATCTGGTAGTTAAGCAATAAAGTAAAAGCGGCATTGATGAACTGAATAGACACGTCTATCATCATCAGGTAGATGATAACTCGGTGAATGGCCAGGTATTTTTGAACAATTTGCTTCACGGTATTTTTACCGCGTCCGTGCGAGCTTCGTTTCCAAAGCGAAGCAAGCATGGACGCAATTTCTTTGCTGCGTCTTTTCTGATTCTATTTATTCAATTCGAAATCTATATGTTTTATCATCTCTTGCTTCTCTTCAGGGCCGTACCAAAATATGCCCTTGTCTTTTTTAAACCAGGTTAGCTGGCGTTTGGCGTAGTTGCGTGTATTCTGTTTTATCAGTTCAATGGCTTGTTCTAATGTTAGTTTGTCTTCTATGAAATCAAAAAGCTCTGTGTAGCCAACGGTGTTCAGGGTGTGCAGTTTTTTATAGGTATATAGGTCTTTGGCTTCTTCAAGCAGGCCGTCCTTCATCATGTCATCTACCCGCTGGTTAATGCGCTGGTATAGCTTTTCGCGCTCCGGGTTAAGCCCTATTTTAATGCAGGTAAAATTACGTTCGGCCTTTTTGCCTATACGTTGCTCTGAATACTTTTTGCCAGTAGTGAATATTACCTCTAGTGCGCGGATCAAACGCACTGGGTTTTTCTTGTCAACCTCGGCGTAGTACTCGGGGTCTGTTCTTTCAAGCTCTTGCTGCAGCCAGCCAAGATCTTTGGTGTTAAGAAAAGTACGGGCGGTTATCTGTTGTTTAAAATCTACATTTTCAAAATTGTCGAACCCACTGCAAACTGCGTTAATGAAAAGGCCCGAGCCGCCCACCAAAACTGCAATGTTGTTTGTTTTAAAGTATTCATCCAGAAACTCAATTACCTCATGCTCGTATTTGCCGGCGCTGTAATTTTTGGTGTGTATCGAAATGTTGTTGATGAAATGGTGTGGCACTTCGGCTAATTCGGCAGCGATGGGTTTGGCTGTACCGATATTCATTTCGCGGTAAAACTGGCGCGAGTCGGCAGAGATTATTTCGGCCTGGTAATGTTTGGCAAGTTCAATAGCCAGCGATGTTTTACCTGCTGCTGTAGGCCCGGCCACAACAATTAAATATCTGGTGCCGTTGCTCATAGTTTGCCTGCCACTTTTAAACCCAGCTTTTCTCCCAGTTCAAGCATCATAGCGTATGCCTCATCATAATCGTTGCGTATCTTGCCTTCCAGGATTGCTTCCTTAATTTCTTCTTTGATAATGCCAATTTCGCGCGATGGCTTAATGCCAAAGGTTTCCATGATCAACTCGCCCGATACCGGTGGCTGAAAATTTCTTACCTGGTCTTTCTCCTCAACTTCTTTAAGCTTTTCGCGTACCGTTTCAAACCGGGCTAAATAACGTTTTACTTTTTCGCGGTTTTTGGAAGTGATGTCAGCTTCGCAAAGGGCAAGTAATCTTTCAATGTCGTCACCGGCTTCAAAAATCAGGCGACGCAGGGCAGAGTCGGTTATTTCCTCCTTGGTAAGCGCAATAGGGCGCATGTGCAGGAACACCATTTTTTGCACAGTCTTCATCTCATTTCCCATGGGCAGTTTCATTCTTCTGAAAATACCCGGTACCCATTTGCTGCCTAAAACTTCATGTCCGTGGAAGGTCCAGCCTTCGCCAGGAATATACTTTTTGGTAGGCGGTTTAGCTATATCGTGCAATATAGCCGACCAGCGCAACCACAAGTCGTTTGAATATTTAGATGCGTTGTCTAAAACCTGAAGGGTATGATAGAAATTATCTTTGTGGCCTTTGCCTTCTACCTCTTCAACGCCCTTTAGTTTTACCATTTCAGGGAAAATGATCTTCAATAAGCCGGACTCTTCCAGTAACTTAAAGCCAACAGAAGGAACGCGTGACAGAATGATCTTGTTCAGCTCATCAGTAATTCTTTCCTGCGAGATGATCTTTATCCGTTCAGCGTTTTTTCTGATAGATTCAAACGTTTCGGGAACTATGGTGAAGTTTAACTGCGAAGCAAAACGAATAGCCCGCATCATACGCAAGGGGTCATCGCTGAAGGTTATATCCGGATCCAGCGGCGTGCGGATCAGTTTATTCTCCAGGTCCTGAACGCCGTTAAAAGGGTCAATCAGTGCGCCGTAATTATCTTTATTCAGGCTGATGGCCAGGGCGTTAATGGTAAAGTCGCGGCGGTTCTGGTCATCCTGCAAAGTTCCTTCTTCCACTATCGGTTTGCGGCTATCGCGCTGATATGATTCTTTGCGGGCACCAACAAATTCAAGATCCAGGTCGTGCCATCTGAAATGGGCAGTACCGAAATTTTTGAAAACCGTAACATTTAACCTAGGGTCTATTTTATGAGCGGCTCTTTCTGCCAGTTCAATTCCGTTACCTACGCACACAAAATCAATATCCTTACAGTCGCGTTCAAGTAGCTGGTCGCGCACATAGCCACCTACTGCGTAGGTTTCGTAGTGTAATGCTTCCGCTGCATCGGCTATAAATCTGAAAACAGGATTTTTAAGAGAAATTTTATTCTGCACGGGGCAAACCTACTGAAAATTACAGGAGAGCGAAACAGCGTGTTGAGAAATTTACCACCAGGGTATAAATACTGCCTATGAACATTAAAATAAATCTGATGAAGATGAGCTCGCCTTTATCTGAAAAATTTGGTGGTATTGTTTCCAACTCTTGCAAAATAAATGCCTGGTGCAAGTTGCGTTATGTCTACAATATCCGTGGTATTGTCTATTAGTTTGCTTGCTACTTTTTTACCCAGTACATCGTAAACCTCAAAGTTGTGATCATCGGAATTCAGGTTGGTAACCCTTAATGTGGTGCTGTTTGTTTTGTAAACGATAAATGTATTGGCAGGGGCAGTTTCCTGAATACCGTTTACCATGGAGCTGTCAGACTCAGCCAGCCAGATAGTAGCATTCATAATTAATTTGCGGTGGTTGCCATCAACAGATGTGGCGTACGAACTATACAAAGTGCACGCAGGATTACCGGTGCCGTCATCAAATGGCGAGCTGTCGCAGGTAGCGGCAACCTTGCCTTTGCCAAAATGCGCGTGGGCAAACATTACACTTGTTGTGCCGGTCAGGCTTGATCCATCAGTAAAAATATCGGGTGTAACTGTGCTGTTACTATCGGGCGAAATGGTCATAGTAGTAGCTCCGTTAAATTGAAGTTCGGTAACTGCACCATAAGGGCCATGCAGAATGGAATCAGTAGCTGAGCTAACCACATTGGTGCTGGTTGTTGAAAAATCCAGCAGATCGTAACGCATGCCGAAAGGATTTGGAGGCGTAACTGTACCCATAAAGTCGTTCCAGATATTTGGCGAATCCCAGCCATCATTGTTGCGGTCAGAATTGTTGTGGTCCGATATCATAAATAGCCCTCCGCCGTTCTGAACAAATTGCAGAATGGCCGTTTTTTCGGCAGTTGTGAATTTGATGTTGGGCTCGTCCATTACATATACCTTATAATTTGACAGATCCTGGGCATTCGATGCATCGCCATAAGTGATTTGGCCCGATGCGGGTAACTCTTCCACTTCGTATCCGTAGTTTACGCAATCAATACCCCAACTCGACAGGGAGCCTTCCCAGTAAGTTTCAGCTGTTGTTGAAGTAACTGTATTTTGTAAAGGGGTTGGAAAACGCTGCGGGTCTGAGGCGTGGCCCCCGCCAACCTGGGCATTGGGCCCCCAGTAGATGTCATGCACATCGGCATCAATTACCCAATCGGCATTGCCGGCTGTTTGAGCTTTAGTACAATCAAAAAGAATTTTTATCTGAGCAGAGACGGTCGAAACAGTACATAGAACAACGGCGCAGAAAATTAGAAATCTAGACATAACTTGAGTATTAAGAACTGAATTAGATTAAAAAACCGGAGGGCGAATATAAAAACTGCCCGCAATGTTAATTAATATTCTGAATCGGTTTTTAGTTTAACCACTTTTCCTTTTTTCCAGGCCTCGTAGTCTTTTTCTAAAGGAGTTTTGTTTTGTTCAGTCAATTCGGGGTCATCCAGTTTGTTTAAGTCGGGTTTGCCGGCATTAACCCAGGCGGTATACCAAAAATCGGCAACGGCTGTAATGGACGTTTTCATTTGTTCCTGAACCATGCCATTAAGTGCTGTATGGAATGCATTGGCATATTCGTCAGACTGGATAGGTGTGTTGTACTTTGTTTTCAGCTGATTACCCTGGTCGTCTTTTTTGTAAAGCTTGTCTTCAGGCATAGAAGCTCTTACTTTTCTGTCAATTGCCAATAAGGTATCCGCCAATTGATGCGATTTTTTGATAATGCGCCAGGTTTCTTTGGTAACATCATCAATATATTTTGCTTCGCGCGTATTCAGGTTGTAGCTGTTACCGAATATTTCAGGCAGGCGCGATTCCCAAAATGAGTGAACGCCCGGTTGGCCGGTCAGCTTGCCATCGTAATTCAAAGAAGTGTGCAGGGGCATGTTGGCATCGCCCAGATAGTGGGCTAAGTCGGCGGATAGCAGCAATATCTCGCTTTTGTGCCCGTCTTTAAATGCTTTGGTAAGTTTTGCCATCATATCCTGTATTTGCCATGGCAATGATCCTAACTTTTGCAATGTGCTATCGGCATAAACCTTTGATTTATCTGCGGTAGTTCGTGGAAGGCTATCCAGAGGGCGGTCAAATCCCTCAATATCTATGT
>Ga0316217_10002587_pt1 | contig 21593 bp, 13 predicted proteins | sample 1anoAmetaG_FD_203633 | JGI IMG/M metagenome (GOLD analysis project Ga0316217, IMG submission 203633) | Freshwater microbial communities from Trout Bog Lake, Wisconsin, USA - 1anoA | ecosystem: Environmental > Aquatic > Freshwater > Lake > Hypolimnion/Profundal zone | place: USA: Wisconsin...
AACTCAGCGGCGAAATGGAGATCCCCGTGGGTACCAGCGGATTCTTCGTCCAACTCGTCGATACCGATGGCCTGGTTTCCAAGGATCCGGCAGTGTACCGGATCGAGTTGGTCCCCGATAAGCCCCCGACGGTGCGCATCACCTGGCCGGAGCGACGCGAGGAACTCTACACCCGCGTGGGCAAGGTGAGGATCGAGTACGAGGCGGCCGACGATTTTGGGCTTGGTAGCCTGACCATGAAGTACACCGTGGATGGTGGTTCTGAGCAGAGTATTCCTCTGGAACTGCCCGGCAATGAGCCCAAGAGTTGGCACGGCAAGTATATATGGGAACTTGGCACGGTGTCTCCCAACTCCACCACCCGTCCCAGCCTAGAGGGTTGCAGTCTGGAATATTGGATACAGGCGGTGGACAATAACAGCAAGACCGGGCCGGGCAAGACGGACAGCGAGCATTTTGGCGTCAGGGTGGTCACCGAAGCCGAGAAACGTGCCGAAACCCTGACCCTCTTTGGCGCCTCACTTGATCGCTATCGGGAAATTAAAGAACAGCAGGAGGAAATCAATAAAAACCTCAATCCAACGATTGAGCATAAATGATAGTTGTACATGGTGTTAAGCAAGAGGCCGGCGGCCAGTGCTCAATGGCAAGGCAAGTGCGAGGTCAACAGGTTTCCGGATTAATGTAATGCTTTGGATGAGTACTTATCTATAATGCACAGGGTAGTCGCTGCGGATTGGCTGCAAAAACTGAACTCGGCAAACACATTGCTTTCAGGCTTCATATTCCAGACCCGAGATCATCTCTATGGAAAATGGCATGTCGCGACGCGAGAAACTTTTCATCATTGGCATTGTGGTGGCCTGCCTGGGAGTACTGGCCGGATTTATGAGCCGCACCTCCAATATTCTGGCAGCCGATGATCGTCTTATAGACACGGTCACGCAGGGTGAAGGCCAGCAGGTGCAGGTGCGCGTGCAGATGCGTAAAGCCGTAGCCGAACTGGCGGCGATGATAGATGAACTCGATCGCAACGGAATCGCCGGCGACGAACTCCAGACTCTCAAGTCCATCCGTGACATCATGTCCAACTTGTCCGATAAGGACATGGATAAGGTCATCCAACTCCTTCAGGCCGCCCGCAGCGACGCCGATCCCGCCGCCGCCCGCCGCGATGTCACCGCCGCGGTCGTTACCCAGAAATTCATCATCTCGCAGATGAACCAGTTGCTGATCAAGTACCGCCAGCAGCAGGAACTGTATGACATATCCCTTCAGTTCACCGAGTTTGCCGACCGTCAGAATGAGAACCTCCAGAAGACCAAAACCTTGGTGAAGGAGGTCAAGCGCCGGAACGGCAACAAGGCCACGGATAAGCTCAATGACGATGAAAGGAACCTTCTGTCGGATCAGGCCGGCGACGAGAAGAACCTTCGCGACGAAACCGGAGCCTTGGTGCGTCGTCTGGAACAGGTCATGATCGCCTCCGATGGCGATACCGCCGAGCGCCTACGGAAGAGCCTCAGGATGGCTGCCGACAACAAGATGTCCGAGGCCCTCAAACAGGCCACCGATTTGCTGACCCAGGGGGAAATATACTCCGCCGCCTCATCCGAAAAGACGGCTCGGGATTGTCTATATGCCTTGGGCCAGATGATAGCCCCCGATCAGGATTCGGCGGAAAAGATACGCCGGGCCATTCAGGCCGTGGCGTCGGCTATCATCGAGCAGAAGCAGATTGTCGCCCAGACCAGGGAGGTCAATCCCAGCGTCAGGCGGTCGCCCGACGCCTTGAACGACCTGTTCAGCGGCATAGAGGATCGCCAGGGCGACCTGGTGGATCGCGTGGACCGCACGCGTGGCATGATCGACAATGTTGCTCCCGCCGCTGCCGAAACGCTCAAGGCGGCCCAGGATCGCATGCAAGACTCACGCCAGTCGTTGACGGCACTGCAGCGCGATCCGTCGCTCCTCAGGGAAAACGATGCCCTGGCCAAACTGGAGGAGACTATGCTGCTTTTGGCGGACCAGCTTGCCAAGGTCCAGCAGAAGCCGACAGGCGACAAGGAAGACCAGGCCAGGGCATTGCAGGAGAAGTTGGTCGCTCTGCGCATCAATCAGCAAAAACTGAACGGCGATACGGCAGTGGCGGCTCCAAAGCTGGCGGGGGATCTGTCAAAGAAACAAAGCGTTCTTCAACAGACCGCTCGCGATCTTCAATCTGAGGCCTCGGCGCCGTATGCGGAATCGGCCCGCGAGATCGCTCTGGCCAGCGGGGATATGGGATCAGCGGCCGCTTCATTGCTCAAGGCCGTGTTTGCCGATGCCGCAGCGCCGCAGAAGACGGCGGTCGAGCACTTGTTGAAAGCCGAGGCGCTGTTGGATGCGGCGATCGTCAGGCTCGATGATGCCAAGAAGGAACTGGCCAAGCTTGAGGGCGCCCGCGAACAGGTGGCCAAACTGATGCAGGATCAACAGCAGGTTTCGCAGAAGACCGATAACATTGCCGCCAAGGACCAGGCCAATAAGGATCAGAAACCGGATGCCAATAAGCTTGATGCCCAAGCTAACAAGGATGCGGCGACACAGCCGTCGGCAACCCAACCGTCCAATCAGGACCTGGCCAGACAACAGGATGCCGTGGCCAAGGCCACGGATGATGCGAACAAGAATCTTTCCGATGCTGCCAAGGATGCATACAACGCGCTGAATGCGGCCAAGCAGGATATGAACGCGGCCAGTCAGGACCTGGCCCAGTCACATCCCCACGCGGCGCAGGCGCCGCAACAGAAGGCGATGCAGGACTTGGTCAATGCTCAGCAGGCCATTGACAACAAGATCAGGCAGGATCAACGGGCGATGGGCCAGCAACCCGATGCCAGCAAGCCGTTGGCTGATGCTGCCCAAGCTATCGCCCAGGCGCGGCAGCAGGTTCAGGATGCCCAGAGCCAGATGAACAACCAGCCGCAGGACCAGCAGCCCGCCACTTCCCAGCAACTGGCGCAGGCGCAGCAGCAGGTGGCCAACCAGCTTCAACAGGCGCAACAGCAACAGCCCAATAATCAGGCACTACAACAGGCCCAACAGGCGGCACAGAACGCCGCTAAACAACTCAATCAGGATCAGGTTCCGCAGGCGGTTCAATTCATGCAACAGGCTCAGAAAGCGATGCAACAGGCCCAACAGGACCAACCGCAACCAGGCCAGCCGCAGCCAGGACAACCGCAACCAGGCCAACCACAACCAGGACAACCGCAACCAGGCCAACCGCAACCAGGCCAACCACAACCAGGACAACCGCAACCAGGCCAACCACAACCAGGCCAACCGCAACCAGGCCAACCGCAGCCAGGCCAGCCACAACCAGGCCAACCGCAACCAGGCCAGCCACAACCAGGCCAACCGCAGCCAGGCCAGCCACAACCAGGCCAACCGCAACCAGGCCAGCCACAACCAGGCCAACCGCAACCAGGCCAACCTAGCATTTCCCAAATTTCTCAACAACAGGCGCAGATCATGCAGCAGGCTCAGTGGCTGTCAGATACTGCGGCCCCGGCCCAGGCGATGCAGCAGGCCGCCAATGAGATGGCCAAAGCTGCCAGTGATTTGACCAAGGCCCAGGCCAGTGATCAGGGTTTGCCGCAGCAGGCCCAGCAGGCGATGCAGCAGGCTGCGGACGACGCCGCCAAGGCCGCGGCGGACGCCCAGGCTGGCGACCAGCCCGATGCCCAAGCCAAGGCTCAGGCTGCCCAGGACGCCATGGCCAAGGCCCAAGCCGCTGTCGCCATGGCCCAGAATGGCATGGAAAGTGGCGAAAAGAGCGACCATCATGGCTTACCAGATCCGTCGGACCATCCGGGGAAAGCCGATGAGAAAAACGCCCACAAGAGCAATGGCGATCGTAAAGATGCCCACGGAACCAACGGCACCGGCGACGGCGGTTCCAATACCGCCAATGGGGCCAGCAGCTATCTCGGTTTGCCCGCCCGCGACCGCGAGGCTATCAAACAGGCTCAGAATGATAAATACCCTCAGGAATACGGTCCGATGATCGAACAATACTTGAAGAACCTGTCCGACCAGGAAAACAAGCGATGAGTATTGCAAGCCGGCGTAAAGCGGTGGAGATGGTCATCAACGCTCAAGTACCGTCGCCGTATTAGTACCTGTATGAAGTATCGCCTCGTTTGTTTTCTTGCCGCCACCGTGGTATTGGGTTGCCCGGTGCTGATCCTGGCCGCCGATGCTCCGTCGGCTCCGGCGTCGCCGCTGGCTCCGGTCAACACCGATGCCGCCGTCAATCGTGATAATGTAGTCGTCGACGAGAAGACCGATGTCGTCATCAAGGGAGCCCTCAAGTACCTGGCTATCAAGCAGACGGCCAATGGTTCCTGGACCTCAGGCGGCAATGAACATGCGGTGGCGATCACCGCCTATACCCTGATGGCGTTTTTGGCCGCGGGCAATGTCCCCGGGGAGGGCGAGTATGGCCGAGTGGTGGGCCGCGGCACTCAATACCTGGTCGATTCCGTCAATGCCGAAGGGTTTATCAACGCCAATAACTCCGCCAATAACATGTACGGCCATGGCATTGCCACCATCGCCCTTGGCGAAATTTATGGACAGAGCCGCGATCCCAAGCTCCGGCCCAAGCTTGAAGCGGCCATCAAGCTCATAATCAAGTGCCAGAATCAACAGGGTGGCTGGCGCTACCAGGCGCGGGTGATGGACGGCGATATCTCGGTAACAGTGTTGCAGTGCGTCGCCCTGCGCGCCGCCAAGAATGCCGGGGTGGATGTGCCCCAGGCCACGATCGATCAGGCGGTGAAGTTTGTCAAGGCCTGTTATGACGCTAATAGCGGCGGTTTCTGCTATCAACCGCATTCGGGGCCCGGATTTGCCCGGACGGCAGCCGCGGTCTATTCCCTTCAGGTATGCGGCCTCTACGATGATCCGATGGTCAAAAAGGGTGCGGTCTACCTCATGGCGGCCAAGGCCGGCCGCGGCGATCCCTGGCTTACTTACGGGCACTTCTATGCCGCCCCGGCGATGTACATGATCGGCGGATCGGACTGGAAGGATTGGTACGAGACGATCCAGAAGACCCTGGTGGCCGCCGTCAAGAGGGACGCCGAATTGTATTATTGGGATCCCCTTGATGGCAAAGTCGGTCAAGTGTATGCGACCAGTGTCTACACGACAATCCTGGCCATGCCCTATCACTACATTCCGCTGTATCAGCGGTGAGGTGAGCCGTGGACTGTTGCGACGGCATTGCAGGGCATGCGCCGTGTGCCTCTTTTCGAGAAAACTACTCGTTATTATGGTTCGCTTCAAACTCCCGATGTTGGTTGCCTTGTTGGCCGTGTTGTTGGCGCCATCGTCGCCGGCGGCCACGGTTCGGACCCTGGACGGGAAGACTTATGACGGAGAAATAAAGTTCGACGCCAATCAACTGGTAGTTACGCCCAGGAGCGGTCTGGATATCAAATTGGATATGTCCAATATCCTGCTGGCCTCCTTCAAGTCCACCAAGCCGGCGGCTCCCGCATCGCAAGCGGCCGCGCCGGGTCCCCTAGGTCTTCCCGACTCCTGGCAACTCAGGGATATCGCCACCAACAAACCCGCGCTGGCCAAATATGCCGACAGGCAATTCCGCATCATGGCCGGTGGAGCGGGTATCGAAGGGCCCAGGGATTCGGGCGGTTTTGTTTGCCAGCAGGTCGCTGGCGATGCCAGCCTGGTTGTGCATCTATCTAAGATCGAGTTGGGCAATCCGCTCACCATGGTTGGCGTGATGGTTCGCGACAAGTTCGACCCGGGATCACGGATGGTTGCATTCGTAGTCCGCCTTACCAGGCACACGCTGCTGCTGCGCCGGCACAAGGATGGCGCTGGCATGAACCAGATGGCCGCGACGACAGGCGATGCCTTTCCGGTGTGGCTCAAACTCACGCGCAAGGGAACTACCTGGGATGCTTTCACCTCGCGGGACGGCGCCAATTGGGTTTCTGTCGGTGAAACTGACGTAGAGTTGAGCGATAATGTTTACTGGGGAATGGTCGTATCCAATCGCAAGGGCGACGATTTATGCACCGCATGTTTCGACAACGTGTCGCTTGGTAATACCACGGGCGGCGTCATCAATGCCAGTGCGCCGGTTATAGGCAAATGCCTGATGCTCCGCAGCGGCAGTGTCATCGCAGTTTCTACGGTTGCGTCTATCGCCAATAAGCTTGTTTCATTCACCGGCGCCGACGGCCGACAGGCTGCGCTACCTGCCGCCGACGTGGCCAGGATTATTCTTGCGCCGATGGCGACCGGTATGCTTGGCAAGCTTCCCGATCGCAACGCCGGCGTGTTGTTGGCGCGCGGCGATTTCGTTGAAGGCGAGATTCGCGGTTTCGACGGTCGCGCCATCAGCCTCAGTTCCGTTCTTTTCGGTCTGTCCAACTTTGTCGTCGGCTCGGAGGCAGTGGCTGTAGCTTTGGCGGCCATCGATCCTCCGCACGGCGCTTTTATCGTGCGAACCGCCAATGGCAACTCCTACCTGGCCAATTCAGCAAAGATTGATGCCGATACTCTGGTTATTGAGGAGGATTTCCTGGGTACGGTGCGGTTGGCCAGGGCTGACTTGGCGGAAATTCGGGTAGGAGGGGGACGGTTTTCCTTCCTGAGCGAGCTTCAACCGCCGAGCGTCGAAACTCATTCGGGCGTAGTTCCATCGACGGCCTGGACGGTACATTCATCAACTGTTGCCGGGGCCAGCCTCGACGGCATTCCCTGCGCCAACAGCATAACTTGCCTGATGGGCACCAGTCTTTCTTGGAACCTGGATGGGCAGTACAAGCTCTTCGTATGTCGGGGGGGTGTTTCCGATGCATCGCCTCCCACTGTCGCCGTGAAGTTGGTTGTGCTTGGCGACGGCAAGGAGCTTTATTGTTCTCCGCCGCGAACAAGCCGCGATGAGGCCGGCATCATTTCCGTTAACGTCAGTAATGTCAAAATGTTAACGCTGTTTGCCCACCCCGTCGTCGCCACCGGCCCCGGCACCCAGTTACCTGTGACTGTACTTTGGTCCGAGCCGTCGCTGACGAAAAGGTGAGTCCAATTTTGGTTCGGCAATGCGCGACCACCTCGCCCCACGTTCCTTTCTGGGCCTGAGCCTGTCGATGCCGCGGTCCCGTGGTCAACGATGCATTAGTGTATTGCCGAACCAGAATCAACGATTGCCCGAAAAATTGGGCACACCCTTTGCTTAGCTGGGGGCAAAATGTTAAATGTCTGGCGTAGGATTGGTCAAATGGCGGCGGCGGAACGTCCGCCGTGGCTTTGGCGTAGTAACCGCGTAACCATGAACGCAACCACAGGTGAAATATCCACGGAATCGCCCAAGGCGGGAGAGGCCAGTGCGGCGCCGGAGTTTCTGGACGTTGCGACGCTTCTGGAACGCAGCCAGCCGGTTGGGCGTGCGCCATGGATTTGGATAGGCATAGCGCTTCTGACGGGAACAATGCTGGCCAGCGGGTACGGAAGCGCGCACGCCGGCCGACCGCAGCAACAATTGCTGAGCACCATGGCCAGTGCGGCCATGCTGGCGCTGATGGCGGGAATGGCCGTGTTTTCGTGGAATACGGTGCGGAGCCATCGCGAGGAACAACGCCGGATCGAGGCCGTCGAAGAATTGGTGCAGTTGCGTCGTTGGCCGCAGGCGGCTGGGATGTTGGGACTGATGCTGTCAGCGCCTATGCGAACGCAACAGACACGGGTTCAGGCCCTGCTCTACCTGACGTCGGTTCTGGCCCGCTACCACCGCTTCGGTGATGCCATAGCCGTGGAGGAATATCTGCTGGACAATCTGCAACTGGACGAGCGGACGGAATATGCCTTGCTGCTGGCCCGAGCCATGGGACTGCTCCACGAGGACCGCCTTTTCGATGCCGACCGGGCTATAAGCGATTTGCGGCGTGGGAGTGTGGAGGGCCGAGAATCGGCGGGCCTGGCCTTGATCGAGATCTACCGCGACGTAAAAACCGGGCACCCGGCGGAGGCTATTGCCATGTTTGAGCAGAAACGGACGATTCTGCGCCAGCAGTTAGCCCATCGTCTGGCTGATGCCTATGGTCTGGCGGCTCGGGCCTATGACATGCAGGGGTTTGACGACCAGGCTTGCAGCAATTGGCGGCGGGCGACGCTGTTGTGCCCGGCTGGGGAACTGCGGCGGAGGTACGCGGAAGTGATACCGCTCATCGCCAAGTATCAGCCGGCGGAAACGCCCGCGGAGGCCAGGTGATAAGCGCACAATATGCCATAAGCCGGTTCCGTCGGGATATGACCTTCGGCACGCTGTTGCGGTCTTTGCTGTTGGCGGGGGCGGCGTTTTCGTTGCTGCTGAGCCTTTCCCCCATAGATGGACGGGTTGACGGAACTATGATCCTGGTCGTCATAGCGGCGATCTGGCTGGCGCTAAGTTATCGCAGCGCCAGGGGACTGAGGCTTGCGGCGCAGTCGCCATCGGTGATTGCCAGCGGGCAGTTCGATCAGGCCGAGGCGCACGTGGAGATGGCTTTGCGCAGTTTTTCGCTATTCCGAACCGTGAAGCTGCGCACACTGCATCACCTGGCCTTGCTGCGACATGCCGAACGCCGTTGGGATGATGCCGCCATACTGAGCCGAACCGTGCTGGGCAACCGGCTGGGGGCATCGCACCCGCTGACCAAGCCGAGCCGGCTTATATTGGCCGATGCCCTGCTGGAACTTGGCGACCTGGGTGGTGCCTACGCGGCCATGGCGAGTCTGTACAACCACCGCCTGACGCTGGCCGAGGCCATGGAACTAATGCTGGTGCAACTGGACTATTCGGCCCGCATAGGGGCCTGGCAAGCGATGATGAGCGGCGTGGCCGATAAGGTACAATTGGCGGAACTTATGCCCGCTGGCAATAGTGCCCGCGCCCAGGGCCTGCTGGCCTTGGCGGCCATGAAGTGCGGCCGGGAGGATTGGAAAAAGTGGTTGGCCGATCGCGTGGAGTTGTTGGCCGATGTCGAAGAGCTATGCCGCCTGCGTCCCATGCTGTGGGAGGTTTGGAGCAGGCAGACGGCGCCGCCGGAACGTCCCCTAGCAACAGGAGAAAACCGATGTCTTGCACCATCAGCGTGATGAATAAAAAGAGCCCAACGAAGCCGAAGGCCCCGGCGGCGCGGCGTCCGGCGCGGATCGCCTGCGGGCTTGTCCTGGCCGGCATGCTGGCGGCGTGGGCACTGGTGCCGGGATCAGGCAACGGGCGGGCCTGCGGGCAGGCGCCGCCGAACGCTGCGTCGCACCTGGATCCGGCTGAAGCGGCGCTGGCTGAACGGATCGCAGATGTGGCCCGGGCCTCGCTGCGCACGCGGCAGATACTGCCGGGCCACTGGCGCCTGGCCGCAGCGCTGTTGACGGCGGCGCACGATCTGGATCCTGGCAATGTGCGCTACCCGCACCTGCTGGTGGATGCGTCGTTGCAGCTACAGAACTACCCGGCGGCGCTGGGAGCATTTAAGATGATTCGGTCCCTGGACAGCGATGACCGCGTAGTGCAGGCGAACCTGATCGACCTGTACGCGGCGCGCATGGAGGGCCCTAACGAGAGGCTTGAGTATCTGAAGGGACTGTTGGCGGCGAACGTGCCGACGGAGGTCAAGAGCCACGTGGCGTTGAAGGCGGCCCAGTGCTGCTTCGAGAAGTCGCAGAATCGCCAGGCGCTGGACTTTGTGGAAAAGGCCCTGGCCTTGAATCCGTTGAATCTGACGGCATTGGCCATCCATTACCAGCAGATAGAGAGTACCCTTGGGGCGGGCGATCAGGTGCCGATTCTGCTGCAGATGCTGCGCAGCAATCCGATTCAGCCGGCAGTCGTCCAAAGACTGGCGTCGCTGCTGGCGTCGGTTGGGGCTGTGGACAGGTCGCTGACTATGTTCAACCTTTACATGCAGTTAACGCAGACAGGCGGGATGCCGGTGTCACGCGACGTGGCGTTCGAGTATGCGACCGAACTGTATCTGGGTAATCAACCGGCGGCGGCCCGGCAATTGCTCGATGCCATGCTGGCCCGCGACCCCAATGATCACGACGCCGTCATCATCCGCGTATTGGTGGAAAAGGCCATGGGGAACCAGGGGCACCCCGAAGCATTCGTCCAACAATTGCAGAACATAGTGATGAACAACCTTGCCCAGGTGCGCGGCCAGTTGGGAGATGCGCGGGCGACAACGCGACCGGTTAACTCCCAACAACCAGTGGATTTCGGGGATTTTGACAGCGACCGGCAACGTTTGGCGGACATGGCCAAGGAAGATTTCGCCAAGCACGATAAGCTTAAGGATATTTATGTCGGAGTGCTTAATGACCTGGCGTGGACGGAAATATATCTTCTGAAGCGACCGGCCGATGCCACCGCGGCCATGGCGGCGCTGCGGGAGATACTGCCGCCGGAGAGCATCATGGTGGCCAATCTGGAGGGGTGGAGCAAGCTCGCCAGCGATGCTCCGGCGGAAGCCAGGGTGAAATTGTCGGCCGTCGTGGATCAAAAACTGCCCCGGCTTGATGTGGCGCAGGTGCTGGCCCGGCTGGGCATGGTACGTCTGGATGGGGCCGACCTCAAGACCCAGGCTCAGGCACGTGATCAAGGCGAAAAACTGCTGAGTGAGTATCCAGCGGGACTGATCGGCGCTATCCTCAACGACGGATTGGCGTCGATGGGAGTAAAGCTCGTGCCCCAGGCCCAGGCGGAGCAACTGCAGGCGGAAGTCAACAAGTTCCCGGCGAATTGGTTGCACATTATCGATACGCCGCAGTCGTTCTATCGGCTGACGGTGGAACCGCTGCACGTCGCCCATCCTTTCGGAGAGCCGATCATCGTGCGCGTTTCCGTGCAGAATATTCAACAGGCGGGGGGCATGGACATAACCATCGGCAACGATGGGGTTCTGCATCCGGACCTGTGGTTCGACGGGCAACTCCAGGGCATAGCCTCCCAGCCCGTGCCGGCCATTGCCTACGATCGCCTCGATCAGCAGATGGTGCTTCATCCTGGGCAGGTGGCTAGCAAACTGGTGCGCATCGATCAGGGGCAGTTCGCCGACGTGCTGAAGAGCAACCCCGTCCCGCCTTTTGAGTTCAGCGTGCGCGTACGCACCAACCCGGCGACGAATGCGGCCAGCGGCTGCGGTCCGGCTGGATATTCCGCGGAATCGCGGATGATCGAGCGTGATGCCTTCAACCTTAACAACATCGCGGCCCTGGCCACTGCCATGGGCGGCAGCGGATCTGCGGTGGTACGAATACAGGATCTGGATCTGGCCGACGCCCTGATTCGTACCCTTTTGGCCAACCAGCAAGCCCAGCCGGCGGATCAACAAAAGCAGATACAGGCCATGGCGCAAAAACTCAATCAATTGATTGTGGCCGCCACCCACGATGCCAGTCCCGCCGTGGCCAGTTGGGCGGAATGGACGCTGGGGGTGCGCAGTCCACCGGCGGACCGGGCACAGGTGGTCGACCACATGCTTGGTGATCCCTACTGGGCCAAGCGCGTGCTGGGTTTGCTGGTGCTCAGCAGCGGCGGACTGCCGGGTGATAAACAGAGGAAATCGCTGGAAGTGGTGTTGGCTATGGAGCCTGATGCCCGCGTTAAAGCCGTCGCCCAGGCCATGCAGGATTTGATGGTGGCGATGGCGACGCAACCGGCCACAGTTCCGACGACTGTGCCGACGGCCTCGCCAGCGGCAATGCCTGCCAGTGAACCGGTGGCGGTGCCTGCGTCCGAGCCAGTCACGCAACCGGCGCTGCCGTTGCCGGTTCTGCCGCCGACCACAGGTCCGGCCGTAACGTCGCCTATTAATGAGCCCGAATCTACCCCGGCGGCAAGCCATCTGGCCACGGCGCCGGCGGAGGTTCCGTCGGCCACAGTACCGGCCCAGAAGCCGGATGCGGCGCCATCGCCCGTCGGTTTACCCGGTGGCGATGCGGCGGAGTGGCCCGTGACCACGCGCCATGCAGTGCCGGATGATGCACAGAAATGAGCATAGTCAGTAATCATGGGCCAGGGCGATGGACGTGATGGCCCGAACTACCGGAGGAGGCGTGGAAAGGGGATAGCGCTCATGGCGGCATGATAAACATTCCTGAGCGTTCTTGGCAACCAAGGGCATCAAACAGGGCGCGGGCTTTGACCAATGTTTCTTCATATTCGTCAGCGGGAAGCGAGTCCGCGACGATGCCGCCGCCTACGGCGATGTGGAGATGATCTACTTCGATCATCATGGTGCGGATGGCGACATTGAAGGCCATGTGGCCATCCACTGAGAGATAGCCAATGGCGCCACAGTAGGGGCCGCGGCGGCAGGGTTCGAGTTCCTCGATGATCTGCATGGCGCGAATTTTGGGCGCTCCGGTGATACTGCCGCCAGGGAAGACGCAGCGGAATAATTCGACGAGACCGACGCCTTGGGATAACTCTCCTTCGACGGTGGCGGCGCCGTGGCAGACGGTGGGATGTTGCTCAATGATTCGTGGTTGTGTCACCCGGACCGAGCCGAGAGCGCAGATGCGGCCCAGGTCATTGCGCTCAAGGTCGATTATCATGTTCAATTCCGCCTGGTCCTTAATGCTGTCGCGCAGTTTGTTTTCCATGCCCTGGCCGCAAGGGCGCGTGCCTTTGATAGGGCGGGTGACGATGGTGCGCTTCCTGGTGGCGGGATCGGGGGTGACGCGGAAAAAGAGTTCCGGGGAATTGGAGAGTATTGCGTGATCGCCATAGTCCAGGTAGGCGCCGAACCAGGCAGGCCAGCGGCGCAGCAAGGAGTGATATATATCCCCGGGTTTTTGCGGCAAGCCGACGGTAAACCGCTGCGCTAGATTAACCTGGAAGATGTCCCCGGCGGCGATGTAGTCAATGGCGCGGGCTACGGTGGCCTGGTAGCCGGCGCGACTGAAATTGGAAACCGCTTGGCGGCTGGTCAGACGGTAAACAGCGGGGAATTCCAGCGGGGTGGGATCGAAGGGATGAGTGGAGCGGACGGACAATGCCTCTGGCCCGCAGGCGATGACGCCGGGATGATAGGTAAACTCGAACAAGGGAAACCCGGTATCCGCGGCGGCAAGCGGGCGGATAGGCTCGAAAAGGCGGCCCAGGTCATAACTGAGGTATCCGATCCATCCACCCTTGAACGGCGGCCCGGAAGTTGGCGGTTCTTTCGCCGTTCGCTCCATCCAGGCCAGGGCCGCAAGTGGGTCCGCCCAACTCCGTATTACCTCGCGTGAGGACCGCAGCCAGGCCCCGGAAGCATCCCCGCGAAGGTGGAGGATCGGACGCTGGGGCAGATACGACCAGCGACTCCAGGGAGACGGCAGACCCGGGGCACTGTCCAAGCGGAATCCGCAACCGGACGGCCTGGCGCTGGATACATAAGTGTTTTCGATCACCAGATGATTGTAACAGAGTTTCCGGTCCGCGACCTTTGCCGCGACCCATGCTCTTGACACCGCCCGCCATTGGCGTTGCAGTTAGCGACAACCATGGTCAGGCGTATCTTCATCACGGTTGCGGAAGTCAGCGGCGACCAGCATGCGGCCCAATTGATCCGACGTCTGCGGGAGCTTGATCCGCAGGTTCTGGTGGAAGGGCACGGAGGCAGGGCTATGCGCGACGCCGGGGCGACGATCCACGGGGAAACCGTCGTCAATGCCGCCATGGGTCTTCATGGCGCTGGCCGGGCTATGGAAATGTACAAGCTGTTGCGTTGGACGCGGAACTATTACCGGCAGAACCGGCCGGACCTGCACATCTGCATCGATTCATCGTCTATGAATCTTCCCTTCGCCCAACTCGCCAGTCGGAACGGCGTGCCTGTGCTTTATTACATCGCGCCGCAGTTGTGGGCCTCGCGGCCGTGGCGCATACGGAAACTTCGCCGGGTCGTCGACCGGGTGGCTTGCATCCTGCCTTTTGAGGAGGAGTGGTATCGCGGCCGCCGGGTCGATGCGACGTTCGTGGGCCACCCTCTGTTCGATGAACTGCCGCCGGATCGTCTGGAACGTATGCAGCGTCTGCGGACGGAGCCGGGTCGGTTTCCCAACGGTCCGCCGGTTATCGGGATCATTCCCGGCTCCCGCAAATCGGAGGTGGCGGCCAACTTCCCGCCTTTGTTGGAGGTGATGCAGCGGTTGCGACAGGTCTTCCCCGGCACACGCTTTGTCATACCAACCACCGAGGCTACCCACGGACAAGTGGTGGCGCTGGCGGGGGCGGCTGCGGACATACAGATCGCCCCCAATGCCTTCAATGAGTTGATCAGCCAAAGCGATCTGTGTCTTTGCAAATCAGGCACTTCAACGCTCCATGTCGCCGCCTACCACGTTCCCATGATCGTTGTCTACCGCTTCAATCGCTGGATATGGAAACTGGCGCGTCACCTTGTGCTATGCACGCCCAAGATCGCTCTGGTGAATATCCTCGCCGGGAATATCGATCTCGTTCCGGAAATAATTCCCTGGTATGGGTCCAGTGGGCCGGTGGCGGACATGGCCGTTGAGTTGCTAACTTGTCCTGAAAAACTTGAACGGCAACGGCAGAAACTACGTGAACTCGTGACGCCGTTGGACAAGCCCGGGGCATCGATGAATGCGGCGCGCATTGCCTTGGGAATGATCGAAAACAAAGCGGACTGGTGAACGGTGCCATGCCCTCAGCGGTTGGTCTGGCGGGAAACACTATTCGTCCAATACGGCCATTTCGGCAAAGCGGCTTTTTAAATCGCCATAGAGTTGGCTATATATTTCGTAGTATCTGTCGTCGTAGCGCGAGGCTTGTTTGTCGGGCATGACCATGGACATGGGGAATGGGGATGGCCATTTCCGCGAGTATTTCCATGATGTCGATGCCGAGCAGAAATGACATGGAGACAATCCTTCACGCTGCGGATGATTAGTTGGTCTTGAGCGTCTGGCTGACACGGGACAGCACGCTGTCCCACGACTCGTCCTGACGTTGGCGGAACAGTTGCATGCGTGGATACCATGGCGAATCCTGCCGTCCCAGCAGCCAGCGCCAATCGGTTCCGCTGGATGGCAGCAGCGTCCATACGCGCCGGCCCAGGGCCGAGGCCAGGTGTACCAGGGCGGTATCCACGGAAATGATCAGATCCAGGTTGGCCACCAGGGCTGCGGTATCTGCGAAGTCCTTGATGCGCGATGTCCAGTCGATGAGCTTGGCCTTGTGCGGTATCTGCTGCCATTGCGCCGTGGCCAGATCGGTCTGGAGATTGAACAGGAGAAGGTCATCCCGTTGCAGCAGGGTGGTGAAGGCGGCCGGTGGAATGGAACGATTCGCGTCGTTGGCATGGGCCGGGTTGCCAGCCCAGCGCAGGCCGATTTTGATGCGCGGAGCGAGCCTGGCGACGTCGGCGTGGAAGGCATCGTAGGTGGCCCGGTAGGGCAGGAGATAGGGCACGTGGGTTGGTAGATTATGCAGGGATATTTGCAGGGCCACCGGCAGTTGCAGTAAATCGCAGCGCACGTCGAATGGCGGCAGGATGGCGCCGGTGGCGATGACCGTGATCCCCTTGATGGTCTTGAACAGACGCAGCAGTTCCGGGGCGCATTCCAGCACCACCTTGAGGCCGCGGGCCAGCACTTCGGGCACGAAGCGCACGAACTGGATGGCGTCGCCGAAGCCGTGTTCGCAGTAGAGGAGGATGGTTTTGCCGCGCATGATCGCGCCGTCCCAGGCCGGCTGGGTGAAGGTTCGCAGCGGCTTGAGGCGTGGACCGTTCTGCCATAGCCAGTCAAATTCGACGAGGCCTTCGAGGAGACGCCCCGACTGCAACAGGGCCATGCCGCGATTGCGCCGGGCCTCGACGGAAGCGGGGGCCAGTTGCACGGCGCGGTCCAGCAGGTTCAGCGCCTCGTCGAGGCGGCCGTTCTTGGCCAGGGCGGCGCCGGCATTGATGTGAGGCGTCGTGGCGTTGGGGACCAGGGCGATCACCTGCCGCCAGCGGGCGATGGCTTCATCGAACTTGCCGCCGGCCGCCAGGACCCGGGCCAGGGCGTCGCGGGAGATGGCGTTGTCGCTGTGCCGGTCGGCGACCGCGCGAAACTGGGCCGCTGCGGCGTTAAGGTCGCCTGCTGCCTCGAGGGCCGTTCCCAGGTTCATCCGGGCTGTCTGATAGTCCGGGCGCAGTTCTATGGCCTTTTCCCAGCAGGAAATAGCCTGGCTCATGTTGCCCGCCTGCCGCCAGGCCTCGCCGTAATTGTTGTGGAAAGTAGCGTTATCCGGATCGAGAGTGAGCGATTGGCCGATAAGCGTGAGCGCTACCTGCCGCTGGCCGGCTTGGCCGGCCAGCACGCCCAGGAGGTGCATGGCATGGGGATTATTGGGCTCGATGTTCAGCGCCTGACGGTACAGCGTCTCCGCCTCCGCCAACTTCCCCTCTTGCTGCAGGGCCAGGGCCTGATGCAGCCATGTTTGAACTTCATTATTTTCGCTCATACCCGCTCAATTCTTTGCGTTCATCCACGCGACATCCTCGGTTTTCGGTCCACAAAATCCTCTGAGCAAGAAAGAAAATACGCCGCCAAAAACGCCAACGGCAATGTACCGGCTAGTGATGGCCCGAACAAGGACAACTTGATAACGTATCTAAACAGTCCTATATATAGTATAAAGAGATTACTTGCTCTCTTTTGACTGAATTCACCGTTTGGCCATCTATGTTCTCCCGGCCATCCGGCAGTATTATTTTGGAGTATTATCATGAGTGTTCAGCTTCAGAATGCGGATTCTTCCTTAGTGGATCAGACGGTTGGGCAGCTGGTTGCCAATCGTCCCTCGCGGGCACGGGTATTCGAGCGGATGGGGATCGACTACTGTTGTGGCGGGAAGTTGCCGCTGGCTGACGCCTGTACTCACAAGGGTTTGGATGTGGCGGCGGTGTTGGGAGAGCTCCTGGCCTCCGACCAGAATGTCACCGCGCCCGAACAGGATTGGTCCCACGCCACCTTGACCGAGCTGGCCGATCACATCGAGGCGACACATCACGCCTACCTCAAGGCTGAGTTGCCGCATCTGGAGACATGGCTGGCCAAGATTGCCGGCAAGCACGGGGCCAAACACCCGCAACTGCTCCAGGTACACCAGGTCTTTGTCGGCCTCAAGGCCGAGCTGACCGATCACCTGATGAAGGAAGAGCAGATTCTCTTTCCCTTGTGCCGTAGCCTGGATCAGGCCCGCCATACTGGCCATACGGTGGAATCCCACTGCGGCTCTGTGGCCAACCCCATTCGTGTCATGGTGATGGAGCACGATGATGCCGGCGCTGCGCTGGCCCGCTTGCGCCAGTTGACAGATGGATACAAGGCCCCGGCTGATGCCTGCAACACTTTCCGAGCCGCCATGGCCGGCCTGGCCGAACTGGAAGCTGATCTGCACCGGCACATCCACAAAGAGAACAGTATTCTGTTTCCACGGGCGATTGAATTAGAGGCGTCGTAGTCGTGGGGCGCGCAGACTGTGTTCTGTGGTTCTGGCGTGTCTGACGATGTATTGATTGAGTCTTGAGGACGGTTCCCGGTCTGCCGGGAGCCTTGGGGTGCGGCGTTTATCGCTTGGCGTTCTTCCCTTCCTTAATCATTTTTCCAAGCGCCTCTTCAATCTCATTTTCCTGAGCCACGGTGACCGAATCATTATGATCGGCCCCTTCGAGGGTGATGGTTTGCCTGGGGCCGCCGTAGGCATTCACCACTCGACGATGGTAAGGCGGGGGAACGACTGTATCGCAGTCGGCGAGAATGAATACCGCTGGCGCCGTGACTTTTGGGGCCGTGTTCAGGCTTTCCAGTTCCCAAGGCACTCCCATGGCCACCGGTCCGGCCAGCAGCCACAGATTCCACCAGCCAAACCGGCCCAGGATCAATTCGCGTAGCGGGGGCGGATTCTGCAATACGACCCCGGCGACCGGACGATTGGCGGCGACATAAAGCGCCACGGAGGTGCCGATGCTCACCCCGCTCACGTAGATGGGCCGCCCGGCGGCGCGTATGGCCAGTTGATCATAGGCCAGTAGTGCGGCCGGCGGGATTGCCCGCAGGCTGGCCGGGCCGGTGCTGCCGCCGTAACCGGGGTAATTCACCGCCCAGACCTCCGCGGCGGCAAAGCTCCAACGCTGGGCGGACATGGCTACCAGGTCTTCAGCACGCTCGGCGTTGCCACCGAATTCGAGCACGAAAGCATTCGCCGGGGCACTGGTGTGTTCGGCGTCATGGGTCCAGACTTCCACCACGGCGCCGTGGTCGCAAGGCAGTTGCATGGTCTTGGCTCCGACCACCATCCGTCGATCGGTGCTGGGGAATAGGACGAGTTTGCTGGCACAGCCGCCGAAGATCATAAATGATGCGCAGGCCAGATATCCGATAGCCAGAAGAAGACCGCGACGTTTCCAGTGGCGTTTTAGTTTGTGTTTTCTGGGTCGGCGCATGTGGATAAGATAGGGGAAAAACGTGAAAGGTGAAAGCACCCTCGTGTTCTGGTGTTCTGGCCCGCCAGGGGCAGGGCAAAATCATTTGGCCATGGCAACAGTTTAGCGTTTATGCAAGCGTAATGGCACGCCTGCTGGCGAATCACGGCGGTGATCGTTGGGGTTAGCCAGGGTGTAGTCCATAAGGCATTGGCTACAGCGACTGGGCAAACAACGCTGCTTGGGCGACCTCGGGCGACTGGGTCAGCAGGGTGTTGAGGAAGCGCAGTCGGTTCTTACCTTGGCGGTTGGCGGTGTGCAGCAGGGAAGGCAAGACGGCGTGCTTCGAGCAGCGCCACCGACACCACCGGCACCACCGGCAGCAGCGCCGCCGCCGCCGACCTGAGCGGCGCAGTAACTTACAATTGCACTACCGACGACCCGACCGGCGCCCGCCTGTCGGCCAACACCAACTCAAACCCGGCGACGTTCCTCGGCGGCGTGGCCATCGCCAACTCCTGGACGGAAGAATATCTCCAGCAGACCAGCGGCGGTGATCTGGCGGTCACCGGCCAATACACCCTCCAGGCCGATTTCGACTATAAGGCCATGGGGATCGTGCCTTTTCAGCATCCCCGCCACCGCCCCCGGCTACGACCCCGGCACCGGCAACGCCTACGTCATCCGCAACTTGTCGATGAACGACATCCCGCAGCCCAACTGGACCGATGTCATGCCCACCAGCGACCTGACGGCGGTGGACAACAGCGATGGCTCAATAGACTTATCCTGGCAGAACAACTCCGTCAACGCGACCAGTTATGATGTGTGGGGCTCGGCCGACGGCGAGAACTGGACGTGGATAGCCTCGGTTTCTTCCCGAACCAGTTACACGGTCCCAGCGGGCACCGCGTCTGACTCCACTTACTTCGACGTGGTCGCCGACCCACCAGGGTCGCAATACGCTGACCAGAAGTTAGACCCTTCGACGGGAAGCGCGACCCAACCTTTTCCCACTTCGCAGCCCGTCACCACAGATCCGACTGCGGAAGGGTACCCGAAAATCAAGATCACTCAGAAAACTGACCTCGTATCGACGGTAAGGGTCACAGGGGATAGCGTGCAGATCACCGCAGAAAAAGGCCCAATGTGCAACGACGACATTGCTGACCAGGGCCGGGATCCGGAGAGATTTGTGGAGATTCTTGATGGATCATATGATCAGGGCGATCACGATTCGTTGCAGGTGGTGGTCTTGTCGCAAGATGCGAATGGCAAGAAGCTCACTAGCTGTAACTCGGCCTTGGGCGACAAGGGTAAGATAGACCTCATAGGCCGTACAAAGGCCGCTGTGTGGACTGGAGTGCCCGGCAACGCGACAAACGCCGCGTATACACAACTCGGCTTGATAAAGAACGCCGTCAAAATCCGCATCCTGTGTATGTACACCGATGTTATTAGAGGGCCTGAAGACGCAGCGGCTGTTACGGCGTCGTGGACTGCGGCCTACGACCCGAAAAACGGGTGGAACTTTACAAAAGGCGAGAAAGTTGGCTTCCAGCAGCCGTTTAGAGCAGGAAAAGCCGCGGCTTGGAAGGCGATTGCCAATATGGTCAACACTGCCACTGATGGCGGCTGCGCTCTCGTACACCGCTGCTTCGAGGGCCAGGTTTATAATGACAGCGGCTTCGACATAATCCCCTCGGAGGATCTGAAGGCGGTGATCTCCGGCGGAGGGGTGGACACCCAGCCGTGAATGCGTCACGGCAACGGTAAAGGCACCGGCACCCCGCGGACAGGGGCGCCTTCTGCTCCGTTTCGCCGCAGGCACTGAGATTGGTGCAGTTATGGCCGAATTCTCTTCCCGGCGTACGCTCGGCGAACGCTTGCGCAGCGGCCTGGTTTGGGTGTGCGCCGCCCTGGCGATCGGCACGATAGTACTGGCAGTGCGAAGCTTCTGGCGGAGCAATGAGGTTGCCTACTGCAGCTGGTCGCCAAAGCCTCCATATAAAGGTGTAGACTCGCGTGTGATAATAGGGGTGTACAAGGGCGGAGCTTTTCTCGCTGCCACGGAGCGTGTTCGCTTCGGGTTCTCCAAGTACGCAGGGGATCCGCAAGAACTGATCCTGCGGAGCACAGCACTACCGGAACTTTACGCCGCAGCGCTCTGGCGCGGGCCGTTTTCTCGTGCCCCCAACGAGCCTCGATGGCTTTGGGGAGGATTCAACTTATCTTTTCAGCACAGGGAGTTTGAAGGCTATCCAGCGTCGCTGAGCATGCTTGTGATACCGCTTTGGGTGCCGTTCCTGGCACTTGCCTGGCAGCCGCTACGGGCGGCTCGCAGGCAATGGGTGCTGCGCCGGCGCCGTCAACACGGCGAGTGCTTGTACTGCGGGTATGACCTGCGGGCATCCGGGCCCATATGCTCTGAATGCGGCCAGCTGCGCGCCGAGTTGCGACCTAAGCCAGCCGCGCGACCCCGTCGCGTACGATCCTCCGTGCCGGCGGTCTGCGCCAGTGTCGCTGGAGCGGTGGCGGTACTTGTTTGGCTCGTGCGTGTTGGGACGCAGGGCGCAGAGCCGCTAGTGGAGATAGGCGCCAACACCATTTTTTCGCCAGGGCATTCGCCTAAGCGGGTAGAGCTTCGATTATGCCCAGTTCTTACGATGCAATTTGCATTGATCCCCGCTGGCCGGTTCACAATGGGCTCCCCAGAACAGGAAGATAGGCGCGATGACGATGAAAACCTGCACGAGGTGTCTATCAGCAAGGCTTTCTACATGGGCGTCACAAGCGTGACACAAGAGCAATACCAGGCCATCATCGGGAATAACCCCAGCGACGACAGTTACTTGAGACCGAACATGCCGGTAAATTCGGTCTCGTGGCTCGACGCGGTGGCGTTCTGCCAGAAGGTAAGCCGTCGCACCGGCAGGAGAGTTCACCTTCCTAGCGAGGCACAATGGGAGTACGCCTGTCGGGCGGGCACGACCACCCCGTTCAACACCGGACGCAAGCTGACCAGGGACATGGCCAATTGGGCCGTGGGTCATTACTTTCCCAGCAATCGAACCTGCCCAGACGAGGACTGCGCGCTGCTTCTGG
>Ga0316217_10002588_pt1 | contig 21589 bp, 17 predicted proteins | sample 1anoAmetaG_FD_203633 | JGI IMG/M metagenome (GOLD analysis project Ga0316217, IMG submission 203633) | Freshwater microbial communities from Trout Bog Lake, Wisconsin, USA - 1anoA | ecosystem: Environmental > Aquatic > Freshwater > Lake > Hypolimnion/Profundal zone | place: USA: Wisconsin...
AGGGCCGACCCAGCGGGCCGATCCGGGATGAGTGTCGAGCACCTTGCTTGGTACTTGAGCCCTCGTCCTTTTTCCTGGCGGTTCGTATTCGGTTGCAAAGAGCTGCCCTGCGAAGTCAAACTTTATAGCAAAGGATCATCCGACCGTCAACCCTTTTTTCAACTTTAATGAGTAATTTTCTCTAACCACCAATCCCTCTTCCCATATCCCCTTTGCAGCCGGCCACTATCCGAAAAATACGCGCGCGACTCCGACCGAGGGAAGGTGCTACGCAATTCGAAGGGGAGAGGGGCTTTCAGCAGGCAATGAGCAATCTATCGGCAGAAGGGGTGACGAGATTTAATAATAATATGAAAAAATCTTCTGTCAAACAAGAAAACCACGAATTTTTCGCCACGACCCGATTGCAGCAGTTGGTCATGGACAGCTGGTGGTTTCCCGGGGCATCGGAAGCATCGGAAGCATCGGGAGGGTTCGGCCGGATCCGCGCCCTCTTCCGAACCCGCCAACCGCGGGTCTTGCCGCTACCCCTTGGTGTAAAGGACCGCCACGGCGCGGGCGCGGATCGAGCCTACCGACACATAGCCGTGCGGCTCTGAGGATTCATAGTAGATGCTGTCGCCGGGCATGAGCCGCATCACCTCGTCGGCATAGTGAAATTCGAGCTCGCCATCCAGGATATAGAGAAACTCCACCCCTTCGTGGCTGTAGAAAAGGGTGCTGTCCCAGTCCCTCTGCTCGAACTCGACCAGGAAAGGTTCCACCTTCTTCTGGCGCATCCCCGGGGCGAGCGGCTTGTACATGTACCCCTGAGCCGAGTCCTTCCCGGGCCGGCGCTGGCTCCCGGTCGACTGCTCGCCGCGGGTCAGCACGAACTTCTGGCGGTCACCCGCCTCCTCGAAGAAGTAGTGGATCCCGACCTTGAGCCCCTTGGCAATCTTCAGGAGGGTGGCGATGGGAGGGGTCACCTGATCGTTTTCGATCTGGGACAGGAGCGGCTTGGAGAGACCCGTCATGTCGGCAAGCGCCTGCAGGGTGAGCCGCTGCTCCTGGCGCAGGCCGCGCACCTTCTCTCCGAGCTTCATCTCGCGAATTTCCTGCTTGATCTTTTCTTGCACGTGGACACCCCCAGGTTATGCACATATATAGGCAAAACGGCATCCCGCGTCAAGGGGTATTTACACCCCCTCATCAAAGAGCCACAAATAGGCGAAGGGGTTGACATCAGTCCTTTTTTTGGCTAGGATTTTAACGGTTTATCCGGACCGGAACTACCCCAAGGAGCAGCCCATGAAAAGTGCACGACTCTTCGTCTTCTGCCTGATCGTCTCCAGCGCCCTTTTCGCCTGCAAGAAGAAGCAGGAGGCGACCTTTTACGAATCCAACAGGAAGGAGAGCGCCGAGGCGCCGGTGAAGGAGGTCCCCAAAGACATCCTCGGCACCCAGCAGGCCTTCGTGAACCTGGTGAAAGCCGTCACTCCGTCGGTGGTCAACATCTCCACGGTCGGCAAGAAGAAGCTGGTGCGCCCCTTCTTCGAGGCGTCCCCCTTCTTCGAGGACTTCTTCGGGGAGCGGGGCGGGCGCCCCCAGTACCGCAGGGAGAGCAGCTTAGGCTCCGGCTTCATCATCAACAAGGACGGCTATATCGTCACCAACGACCACGTGGTGCGCGACGCCGAGACCATCCAGGTGAAGCTCTCCAACGAGAGCGTCTACAGCGGCAAGGTGATCGGGAGCGACCCGAAGACCGACATCGCGGTCATCAAGATCAACGCCAAGGAGCCGCTGCCGGCCGCGGTATTCGGCGACTCCAGCAAGCTGCAGGTGGGCCAGTGGGCCATCGCCATCGGGAACCCCTTCGGGCTGGACCGCACCGTCACGGTCGGCGTGGTCTCGGCGACCGGCAGGTCCAACATGGGGATCGAGACCTACGAGGACTTCATCCAGACCGACGCCTCCATCAATCCCGGCAACTCCGGCGGGCCGCTACTGAACATCTACGGCGAGGTGATCGGCATCAACACGGCCATCGTCGCGGCCGGGCAGGGGATCGGCTTCGCCATCCCGGTCAACATGGCCAAGCAGGTGGTCACCCAGCTGATCTCCAAGGGGAACGTGAGCCGAGGCTGGATGGGGATCTCCATACAGGCGGTGAGCGAGGATATGGCGCGCTCCTTCGGGTTGCCCAAGAGCTACGGGGCCCTGGTGAACGACGTGGTCCCCTCGGGCCCCGCGGCCAAGGCGGGGATCCTCCAGGGCGACGTCATCACCGGCTTCGCCGGTTCCACGGTCAAGGACGTGCGGCAGCTGCAGCGGCTGGTGGCCGAAACACCGGTCGGGAAAAGGGTCGAAGTGGAACTGTACCGGGACGGCAAGCAGCTCAAGCTCTTCGTGACGACGGCGCCCGCCGAGAGCGCCCCGGCCCAGGCGCCCAAGCCCGCCGAGCGCGACACGAGCCTACTGGGGCTTTCGGTCCAGGAGCTTGGCGCGCAGCAGCACGCCCGCGGCCTGTCCGGCGTGGTGGTCACCGAGGTGGAGCCCGGCGGGATCGCCGAGGAGAGCGGGATCCAGCGGGGCGACGTCATCGTCTCGGTGAACCAGAAAAAGGTGCGCAACCTGGCCGAATACCAGCGGGCCATGAAGGACGCCGATGACAGGGGGGCCGCGGCCCTGCTGGTCAGAAGAGGGGACGCGAACATCTACTTCGCCCTAAAATTAAGGTAGTATCTTCGGCAAAAACTGCGTATAGTAACCCGCTGATATTACCATCCGGGGGAGATACATGAGTCTCATAGAAAACCGGGATCAGGCCAAAAGGCTCGCAAGAGCCATAGTTTCGGATGTGGCCATCTACAACCGCGACAAGGTGGAGCAGGGGATCAAGGAAGACAACATTTTCGAACTCCTGAACGACGCGCTCACCGAGGGACGGGAGCACTTCCAGTCCCGCGTCACCAAGGAGATCGCCGCCTCCAACATCTTCGACATCGCCGTGGTCGACGTCCTGATCAAACGGGCGGGGAAGATCGAGTCCACCATCTGGTAAGCCACAACGACTTTCAGTGCACATAAGGCTCGGGCGCGCTTCATTCGAAACGCGCCTTCGCTTTTTTTTACGGGAGCTTTTTTCTCCCCGGAGCAAGACGACATGGAACCGATTGAACTAACCTTCCCGACGGAGGGGGAGCCGGAGCGTCTGGACAGCTTCATCTCCCGCTCCGTCCCCGAGATAACCCGCTCCGCGGCGCTGCGCCTTATCGAGACCGGCCAGGCCACGGTGAACGGCACGACGCAGAAACCGGCCCTGAAACTCAAGGGTGGCGAGCGGATCGTCATCGTCATCCCCCCCCCGGCGCCCGCCGAGCCCCAGGCGGAGGACATCCCGCTGGAGGTGCTCTACGAGGACGCCGAGGTCGTGGTGGTGAACAAGGCGGCCGGCATGGTGGTGCATCCGGGCGCCGGCAACCCCGACGGGACGCTGGTGAACGCCCTGCTCTCCCACTGCAAGGACCTCTCGGGCATCGGCGGGGAACTGCGCCCCGGGATCGTGCACCGCATCGACAAGGACACCTCCGGGACCATCGTGGTCGCCAAGAGCGACCGCGCCCACCACTCGCTGGCCGACCAGTTCAAGGCGCACACCATCAAGCGGGTCTATCTGGCCCTGGTCTACGGCAGCCTGAAGGAGGACAAGGGGCGCATCGAGTCGATCATCGGGCGCCACCCGGTCGAGCGCAAGAAGATGTCGGGCCGGGCGCGCCACGGCAAGGACGCCGTCACCCACTGGAGGGTGGTGGCGCGCTATCCGGCGCTGACCCTGATCCAGCTGCGCCTGGAGACCGGGCGGACCCACCAGATCAGGGTCCACCTCTCCGAGGCGGGACACCCGCTGGTGGCCGACGAGCTCTACGGCGGCGGCGGCCGGCTTTCGGGGGTCGGGGACCCGGTCCTGAAGCAGATGATCAGGGCGATGGGGCGGCACGCGCTGCACGCCAAGACGCTCGGCTTCCTGCACCCGGTCAGCAAGGAGTACCTGGAGTTCGACACGGAGCTTCCGGCGGACATGGCGGGGATCGTCGCCTACCTGGACGACAAGTACGCTCCGGAAGCCCAATGAGTTTCGCCGACTAAGAATCGCACGTCATCATCACGAGGTCCTCACGCATGGAAATGAACAAGATAGGCAAGATCCAGTATCTGAAACCGAGGCTCAGCGGGCGGGCGGCAGTGGCAGGCTTCACCACCCGCCACGAGGGGGTCTCGCGCCCCCCCTACAACTCCCTCAACCTCGGCACCAACACGCTCGACTCGCCGCACAACGTGGAAGGGAACCGCAGCCTCCTGGCCCGCGGCTTCGGCACGACGCTGGACCACTTCCTCACGGTGACCCAGGTGCACGGCACCGACCTGCTGGTGATCGACAGCCCGAACCCGGAGTTTTCCCACTTCCTGAAGATCGAGTGCGACGGCATCGTCACCAACCAGCCCGGCCTCATGATCGCCGTCTGCGTTGCGGACTGCGTGCCGCTTTTGCTGCACGACCCGGTCCGGGGGGTGGTCGCCGCGCTGCACGCCGGATGGCAGGGGACGGTCGGGAACATCGCGGGGAAGGGGGTCGAGGCGATGGTGGGCCTGTTCGGCTCCAGCCCGAAGGATATCCTGGCGGCAATCGGCCCCTCCATCTCCGCGTGCTGCTACGAGGTGGACGCGCCGGTGCGCGACGCCTTCAAGAAGGCGGGCGCCGCCTGGGACCTGTACGCCCGGGAGAGCGCCGAGAAGAAGTGGCAGCTCGACCTGGCGGCCGCCAACAAGCAGCAGCTGCTCGACGCGGGGCTCGCCGCCGGCCAGATAGAGTGCGAGCCGCTCTGCGTCTCCTGCAACCAGGAGCTCTTTTTCTCCTACCGGCGCGACGGCGGGGATACCGGACGCCAGGTGGGCTTCATCATGCTGGGCGCCCCCCAATAAGCTGTGGCGCTGGGCGTGAGCTTCTGCTATAAATCGGGCACTGCTAGCATACAATCTTGACAGGAGGCGTCACCCCATGCGGACCTTTTTCAAGCTGGCCCTGGTGTTCACGGCAATCGGCACCCTCTGCGGCTGCGCGCACAATTACTACAACATTCCCCAGGAGACCCTGGAGAAGAAGGTGAAGACCATCGGGATCGCGCCGATCTTCACCGATGCCGACTCCGACATCAAGCATCCCGACAAGGGCTCGCTGGTCGCGCTGATCGAGGCCTACAATGCCAAGAACGAAAAGGAGCTGATAGCGCGGCTCAGAGGCACCGGCACCTTCTACGCGGTGCGGCAGGTGGAAGGAGATCCCACCCGGCTCTTCTCCAGCCTGCTGTCCAACAGGGAGCGGCGCGACGACGCGGGGGTGGTCTACAACAAGTACTTCTACAAGAAGGACGAGGTGAAGCGGCTGCTGTCGGAGAACGGGCTGGACGCCATCATGTTCGTGACGGTGAGCGGGCTCACCAGGCAGGGGAAGGTCTGGTCCAGCAACCTCCTCTCCTTCCTGGAGACGGACTACAACTACCTCTCCATGACGGCCCAGCTCTTGGACCGTGACGGGAACATCGTCTGGGAATTCCCGAACTTCAGGAAGAGCCCGCTCTCCTACCCGCTGTTCTTCGCCCTGCAGTATCCCGATTTCGACGAGGCGGCGGCAAACCTGAGCGACAAGGTCGACGTGAAGTTCAAGACGATCCCCGGGATAACCGCTGCGTTGGCCAAGAGCGAGAAGTCCGCGCTTTCCAACGGTCCGCCGGTCTCGACTCTCTACGCCAACCAGTTCGACGAGATGATCTCCCTGCTGAAGAAGTACACGCCGCTTTTCGGCGGGAAAAAGGAAAGCACCGAGCCGGCACCCGCCGGGGCGCTGACGCCGGCCGAGCCGCCGGCGCAACTGGCGCCGGCGGCACCTGCAGCCAAGCCGGCAGCGGCAGCACCCGTCACGCGGCCGGCGACGCCTGCAGTTGCCCCGACGCCCGCTCCCGAGCCCGCGCCGCAAGCGATCCCGGCGCCGGGCAGCATTACCTCCGAGGACATCGTCCCGGAAGCCCCTCCGGTCAAATAGCGACCACGGTTAGGTCCTTGCACTGCTTCAAAAGCCCCCTCCCCCCTTGCGGGTCGGGATTGGGGGGGAAGGCGCCATTTACGACTCCGTGGAAGCCTCACCCGCCCCCCAACCCCCTCCCGTCAAGGGAGGGGGAGCTAAAAGCAAGGGACCAAACGGAGACAGAACGGACCTCGCCCTCATAACAAAGGGGGCGACTGCGGGACACACAAAGGCCGGCGCGCATACCCTGCGCGCCGGCCTTTGTATTCACAGTTCTTCGTACTCGTCCGCTCCCGGTTCGGGGTCCGCTGCCGGATTCTCCTCCTCGCCTTCCTCCTCGTACTCGTCGTCGTTCACCCGTTCCAGAAAAAGCCTGTTGCTCTCGATGAGCCTGCGAATCTCCTTGGCGAGCTCCTCAACCTCGTCACCTTCCGGCTCCTGAGTCACGCCTCGACCCCCTTGCGTGCCAGCGCCCTCCGGTACAGCTCCAGGTACTTCTGGACCGAGTTCTGCCAGGAGTAGTCGCAGCTCATGCCGCGGCGCATCAGCTTCTTCCAGAGCACCCGGTCCTGGTAGGCGGCCATCGCCCTGGTGATGGCGGTCCAGAGCGCCTCCGGGGTGTATTCCTCGAACACGAAACCGTTGGGGGTCTTGTCGCCGTCCAACGGGTCGAAGACGCTGTCGGTGAGTCCGCCGGTCCTGCGCACCACCGGGACCGCTCCGTACCGCATGGCGATCAGCTGCCCCAGCCCGCACGGCTCGAAGTAGGAGGGCATGAGAAACATGTCGCTGCCGGCGTAGATCTTGGGCGCCAGCGCGTGGTCGAAACCGCTGGTGAAGGCGATGTTGCGGGCTCCGGCGGCCTTGGCATCGGCCAGCGCCTTCAGGTAGCGCTCCTCGCCGTTGCCCAAAAGGACCAGCTGCATGGGGGCCTTGGCGATCTGGGGGAGCAGGTCGCAGATCAGGTCGAACCCCTTCTGCGCCACCATCCGGGAGACCATGCCGAACAGTGGAATCTCCGGCGCGCTGGCAAGCCCCATCTCCCGCTGCAGCCCGATCTTGTCAACCAGCTTCCCGGAGAGGGAGGCGTGGCTGTAATTCTTCATGATGTCCTTGTCCATGGCCGGATTCCACTCGTCGTAATCCAGGCCGTTCAGTATGCCGAAGAAATCGTCCTTTCTGGTCTGCAGCACGCCGTGCAGGCCGCACCCCATCTCCGGAGTCTGGATCTCGCGGCAGTACGCCTCGGAAACCGTGGTTATCAGGTCCGCCGAGAGGATGCCCCCCTTCAGGAGGTTCACCTTGCCGTAAAACTCCAGGCCGTCGATGGTGAAGCACTCCCGCGAGAGCCCCATCGTCTCCAGCCCCTCGCTTGGGAAGAGCCCCTGGTAGGCGAGGTTGTGAATGGTGAAGATGACGCCGGTCTTGGCGAAGAAAGGGTCGTGCTTCCTCTCGTGCTTCAGGTAGTGCGGAATCAGGGCCGTCTGCCAGTCGTGGCAGTGGATGATGTCCGGGCGGAAGTCCATCTTCTTCAGGAGTTCCAGCACGCAGCGGCAGAAAAAGGAGAAGCGCTGGGCGTTGTCGGGATAGTCGCCGCTCGGGGTGCCGTACAGCTCATCCCGGGCGAAATACTCCTTGTTCTCGATCAGGTAGACCGGTATCTCTCCCAGCGAGGCCTGGCGCAGGAACCCTTTCTTCTCCACGCCGTCCACCAGGACCGAGGCGCTCTTGCGCCCTTTCCTGACCGCCATCCCCCCCTTCTCGACGATCGTGTAGAAAGGCATCATGATGCGGACGTCATGGCCGAGAGTCTTCAGGGTCTTGGGGAGGGCGCCGGCGACGTCCGCCAGACCGCCTGTCTTGGCAAAGGGGGTTACCTCGGAGGCAACGAACAAAATCTTCATGTAAAAAACCTCTAAAAGCTTAAAATTATGGGGCAATTTTAGATTAGAAGCGCGGCTAAGTAAAGGAATTTCTCAAAAGGCAACTTCCCTTGCTCTCCCGACCACTTAACCACCCGGCAACCGGCCCTGCCTATTACTGTATACCGTTTGCCTCCTCGTTGCACCTGTTTCATCCGGGCTCCGCTTCCCGCAGGAAGGTCGCCGCGTCCTCCGGAGAGGTCGGATTGATGTAGAACCCGGTGCCCCACTCGAAACCGGCGATCTGGGTCAGGCGCGGCACCAGTTCGATGTGCCAGTGGTAATCGAACTCGACCGATCCCCAGTAGTCGGGCTTGCCTTGCCGCTGCTGCCTCGGGGGGGCCGTGTGCAGGATGAAGTTGTAGGGGGGATCCCGCAGCACCGCCTTCACGCGCCCCAGCATGTCCTTCAGCGCCTCGGCGAGCTCGCCCAGCTCCGGGTCGCTCATCTGGGCGAAGTCGTAGCTGTGGCGCTTCGGGTAGAGCCTCATCTCGAACGGGAAGCAGGCCGCGTACGGGGTGACGATGACGAAATTGGCGAACTCCCTCACCACCCGGGTCCCGACCGAGATCTCGAATTCGATCAGGTCGCAGAAGATGCAGCGCTCCTTGCTGGCGTAGAACTCCTGGCAGACCCGGAGCTCCGTGGCGGCCACCGGCGGGGTGAGCGGCACCGCGATCAGCTGGCTGTGGGAATGGGAGCTCGGCGCGCCGGCGCGCCGGCCGTGATTTTTGAAGAGCACCAGGTAGCGAAAGCGCACATCCTGGCGCAGGTCGAGGAAGCGGGTGCGGTAGGCGAGCAGCACGTCGCTTATCGCGGCAACGGAAAGGTCGGCGAGCCCCTTGTCGTGGTCCGGCGTCTCGATGATCACCTCGTGGGCGCCGATCCCCTCCATGACGTCGTAGGGACCGTAGCCGCGGCTTTTGAGTTCCCCCTCGATCCTCAGGGCCGGGTACTTGTTCGGGATGACCCGGACCCGCCAGTTGGGGGAGTTCGCCTCGCCTGCCGGGCGGACGGCGAAGATCTCGGGCGGCGTCTTGTCCTCGTTGCCGTAGCAAAAAGGACAGTTGGTCATGACGTCGGTGTCCGGCTCCACCTGGAAATCCCGCGGCCGGCGCCCGCGGTCGGTGGCAATGATAACCCAGTGCTGCTTCAGGGGGTCCCATCTCAGTTCTGACATTGAGCCTCGCGGAAAAAGTGCTGCGGTTTCGGCGTCGGGTGCCGTTAATCGGACGAAAGGCCGATCGGACGGATCTGTCGGATCAGGCCGATGAAAAGCGCAATGGTGTTCAGATGAGCCAGGTCTCGAGGTCCAGGTCGGGACCGGCGTAGTTCAGCAATAGCGGGGTGTCCACCGGCCAGCGCCCCAGCTCCTCGCGGCTTCTGGTCAGCGTGAAGTAGGCGAAAAGCTTGTCGCCCGCAGCCAGGTTCAGGGTCGCCAGGGGGATCCGGGCCTCGGCGATGCGCACCACCCCGTACTGGGTGATGGTCCCGCTCGCCTGCCACCCCGTGGCACCCTTCACCAGGAGCTCCCCCTCGCAGACGCCAAGCTGCATGTCGAGCCGGTACTCGCTGGCATGGATCAGGTGCAGCGAGAGCAGGTCCCCCTGCTGGAAAATCTTCTCCAGCGACTGCACGCCGTCGATCCGGATGTAGAAGTAGTTCCGGTCGTAGCCGTAGAAAAACGACTGCAGCAGCCCCTCGCCGGCGTGCATCGCCGAGTACTGCTTGGTCAGGTCGTAGAGCCCTGCCGCCAGCCACTCGAAGTAGTCGGTGACCACCCCGGTTATGGCCGGGGTGATGAGCGCCGCCGGGTCCCGGACGAAGCCGGCCGGGGACTGCTTCTTGATCGGCTCGTAGAGCTCGCGCGGCACCGCCAGGCCGAGCAGCCGGTACACGTTCATCAGGTGCCGGCGAAACAAGAGGTCGAAGCTCGAACTGTGGGGCGAGAAGTGGTCGTCCCCGTACCACCAGAACCAGTCGCTCCCCTCGGCGGCGTAGAGCGATTGGCAGATCTGCTCCGCCTCGGGCGCCCCCCCGGCGCCGCAATCCTCGCCGCCGCTCTCTCCGGCCAAAAGCGACGCCACGGCGGGACTCTGCTGCGCCGCCGCGGCACGCGCCTTGGCGAGGTAGTCCCAGCCGAGGTTCTCCTCCGGGTGCCCGATCCAGATGCCGTAGTTCGCGTTGATCCAGGAGCCGGGGTGGACGTGGGCCAGGGCGCGGCGCTCGGGAACCAGCTCCAGCGCCTCGGAAAAGGTGGCGGGCTCCAGCCCGGGGGTCTCGGCCAGCGCCCGGTAGAGCCGGGTGAGAAACGGCAGGCCGTTGTCCTGGTAGTATTCCCAGGCGTTCTCTCCGTCGAGGATGACCGGGACCACCCGGCTCGTGTGGCAGCGCTGCCGGATCTCCTTGAGCCTCCCGATGAAATCCGCGACGGCGCGCTCGGCGTCCCACTGGGAATAGGTGAAGCCGATCAGGTCGGAAAGCCCGTGGTCGCGGAAGAAGAGCGCGATCTCCCTCCCCTGCTGGTGGTAGGAGTAGGGGCGGTACAGCGCCTCCCGGTCCCGCCCCAGCCCCCTGGGGAGGCTCTTGGCGAGCACCCACTCGTCGGAGGCGGCCCAGGAAAGCCCCTGGCCCGCCAGGATCGCGAGGGCCTCGTCGCTCACCGCCCCTTCGGAGGGCCAGATCCCTTTCGGCGTGAAGCCGAAGAGTTTTTCGAAGCACGCGATCCCCCGGGCGACCTGGCTGCGGGCGTCCTCCGGGTGGCGGAACTGCTGGCTCGGCAGGGTGACCTTGGGCATGGCGACCCGGGCGGCCCGGCTGTCGCACAAAAGCGGCAGGATGGGATGGAAATAGGGGGTGACGGAGAGCTCGGCCTTCCCCTCCTCGTGCAGGGTGCGGTACAGCGGTATGATCTCGGCGATCAGGGCGCGCTGGGTCTCGAAGAGGAGCTGCTTGTCGGCGGCGCTGAAGTTCTTCCCCTTGCGGATCAGCTCCCTGAATTCCGGGAAGCGCTGCCTGGCCGCCTCGCCGGTCCAGGAGAGGTAGAACCAGACCTGCAGGTCCAGCATCTCCTGGTCGCCCACGGCGCGCAGGCGCTCCTTGGTGGCGCCCCCGGCCCCGTCGCCGGCCAGACAGTAGAGCTCCAGGTAGCGCTTGTGCGGGTCGATCATGCGCTGCCGGTTGGCGGAGAAGAAGTTCTCCAGGACGAAGACCCGCTCCTCCTCGTTCATGTCCGCGGGCGCCATGCGCGCCCGGACCAGGAACGGGTCGACGGCGCTGCCCCGGGCGTAATCCTCTATCTGCTCCAAAAGGGAGGGGACCAGGTTGAACACGACCTTGGCGCCGGGCGTCGCCTGCACGATGGCGGGCATGTCGTAGTAGTCCTTCACGGCATGGAGGTAGGTCCAGGGGAGGATGTACTCCCCCTGGACCGGGTCCTTGTAGAAGGGCTGGTGCATGTGCCACAGAAGCGATACGTAGAGCGGTTCGGCCATGGCTAACCTCAACTTGTCGAGGTTAAGATTGGGGTTAAGGTTGAGCTAAACCTGAACCTAAACCTCAACCTGGTTCTAAAGCGGCAGCTCCTTCTTCCACTTGTCCACCTTCTGCATGTACTCGTCCAGGAGCTTCTGGGCGGCCTTGGGCTCCTTGGCCTCGGCGACCACGTGGATCACCGGCAGGTACTGGTCCGGCAGCACCAGCACCCAGTCCTGGCCGAAGTTCACCTTGATCCCGTCGACGAAGCTCGCCTCCCGCTCCAGGCTGTCCTCGCTCATCTTGCGCATGATGCCCCCCTTCTTCTCCCAGACGCAGGGGACCCTCCCCTGCAGGAAGGTGCGGCGCGGCACCTCGGAGAGCACCCTGGAGAGCGGCACGCCGGCGGTCGCCGAGAGCTCGATGGTCTTGGCGATGGTGAACATCCCGTCGAAGGCGGCCTGGAACTTCGGGAAGGCGAAGCGCCCCCCCATGGTCCCCGCCATCACCACCTCGGGAGAGATGGCGGTCTCGATCATGGAGCGCTCGGCGCTCTTGGTGCGGCGCACCGAGCAGCCGTTCTCGGCGGCGAGCTGCTCGATCACGGAGGGGGCCGAGACGGGAATTGCGAAGGCACCGCGGGCGCCGCTCTTCAGCATGAGCGCGACCATCAGCGGCAGGAGCTCCTCCGGGGGGTAGACCTTGCCGGTCTCGTCGACCAGCACGACCTCCTCCGCCGTCGGGTCGAGCCAGAAGCCGGCCCGGGCCTCCAGGGTGACCACGATCTTCGCGAGCTGCAGCAGGGAGTTGGGCTTCTCGTCGAGGCTCTTGGTGCCGCGCTGCTCGTCCAGGTAGGTGTTGAGCCCGATCACCTCGCACCCCAGGTCGTTCAGGATTTGGGGCAGGATCTGCCCCGCCGCCGAGTGGTTGAAGTCGATCACCACCGTGGCGCCCAGGGTGCGGATCACCCCCTGGTCCAGTCCCCGGAAGAACCCCTCCCGGTAGAAGTCGAGCACCTGCGGCAGTTCCGTGATGCCGCCCGGCTCCATGTGGTGGGCGCGCCGGAAGTTCTCCTTGTAGAAGATCCGCTCAATGTTCTTCCCCATTGAGGAGGAAAAGTCGAGGCCGTCGGCGTCCAGGAAGACGATCTCCGTGGAGGCGGGATCCTCCATGGACTGGCGGAAATGGACGCCGCCCACCTCCCCGAAGGTGCGCAGCTTGTAGCGCAGCACCGGCAGCGACACCATCCTGATGTCGCGCACGTTGACGCCGGCCGACAGGATGCCCCCCAGGAAGGAGCGCTTCAGCATGCGCGAGGAGAGGGTGGAGTCGCGTCCGACCAGCACGTGGCTCCCCTTGGGGAGCGAGGTGCCGTAGGCGCAGCCGAGCTTGGCCACGAACTCCGGGGTGAGCTCGATGTTGGTCAGCCCCTTGATCATCTCCCCCTCGAAGAGCGACTTCTTCCAGCGCTCGCCCCAGATCAGGTTGCCGGTGACCGTCGAGCCCCCCTCGATCACCTTGCGGGGCCAGATCTTGACGTCGCGCTTGATGTAGGTCTCCTCGCCGATGGAGGAGTCGTCCGCGACCACCCCACCCTCCTCCATGACCGTCCCCTGTCCCACGCTTACGTTGTTGCAGATGACGCAGTCGTTGATCTTCGCGCCCTTCTTGATGTAGACGTTGTCCCAGATGACGCAGCGGGAAAGCTTCACCCCCGCCTCGATGGAGCAGTTGCGGCCGATCACCGAGTCCTTGATCTGGGCCCCCACCTTGATCTGGGAGTTGTCCCCGACCACGACGGTCCCCTCCATGAGGGTCCCCTCGCCCAGGCGGACGTCGAGGCCGATGCGCAGGTCCTTGCCGACCAGGTCCTTCTTCGGCTCGTCGATCTTCACGTTCACCTTCCCCTTCAGGATGTCGTGGTGCGCTTCCCGGTAGGAGTCGGTGTTGCCGATGTCGCGCCAGTACCCCTTGACCGGGAAGCCGAAGAGCGGGAGCTTCTTCTTCAAGAGAAGCGGGAAGAGGTCCTGGGAGAAGTCGAAGTTCTCCCCCTCGGGGATGTACTTGAAGATCTCCGGCTCCAGCACGTAGATGCCGGTGTTGATGGTGTCGGAGATCACCTCGCCCCAGCCGGGCTTCTCCAGGAACTGGCTGATGCGCTTTTCCTTGTCCGTGATCACCACGCCGAACTGCAGCGGGTCCTTCACGGAGGTGAGCGTGATGGTGGCGAGCGCCTTGTTGTGGTCGTGGAAGTCGATGACCTTCTGCAGGTTGAAGTCGGTCAGGAGGTCGCCGCTTATGATGAGGAAGCGCTCGTCCAGGTACTTCTCCGCGCACTTGACTGCACCCGCGGTCCCCATGTCCTCCAGGGGGGTCACGTAGGTGATCTTCACCCCGAGGTCGGCGCCGTCCCGGAAGAAGTTCTTGATCATGATGGGCTGATGGTACAAGAGCATCACCAGGTCGGTGATCTGGTATTTTTTCAACAGTTCCACGATGTGGAGCATGATGGGGCGGTTCATCAGGGGAACCATCGGTTTGGGGAGATTGCAGGTAAGCGGTTGCATGCGGGTACCAAAACCACCCGCCATAATGACAGCCTTCATAGGTCAGTCCTCCTTTGATATAATCAGGTCAAAATCGTTGAGTAGTTAAGTGGTTGAGTAGTCTAATAGTCGATTGTTTCAACCCTGCGCCAACAGCGTGAAGATTCTACGACTTAACAACTTAACAATTCGACAACTCGACAACTCAACAACTCGACGACTCAACGACTCAACAACTCGACAACTCGACGACTCAAGGCCCCGACGCCCCAACGACTCGACGCCTTTGCTTTACGCCGTTGCCGCCCCCGCCTTCTGCCGCTTCGCCAGCACCCGCTTGATCTCGTCCTTGAGCTCCGTCATGTCGCTCGACTTCACCACGTAGCCGTCCGCAAGCCAGGCGGAGAAGTCGTCCTTGTAACAGGAAAAGGCGGTGCACAGGATGACCGGCAGGGTGTGGCGCTCCTTCACGATGCGCTGCAAAAGCTCTATGCCGCTTTCGTTTTTCAGCTTGATATCCAAAACGACCAGGTCGAACTCCGCCCCCTGGAGCTTCTCGGCAGCCTCCAAGGCCGTGGCCGCGGTCACCACCTGATACCCTTCATCGCTCAGTTCCTGAGCGTACAGCAGCCTGATGTTAGCCTCGTCGTCGACAACAAGTAGTTTTGTCATGTTCAGATACTCTCCTTTCGCGTCGTTAGCCTGATACTATAGGTGTTGCCGCCGCCGGGGCGGTTGGAAATGGACAGGGAGCTCCCCTGCCGTTCCAAAATCGTCTTGCACAGCGAGAGCCCCACGCCGGCGCCCATCTCCTGGGTCAGGAAAAACGGCGCGGTGAGCGCCTCCTGCGCCTTCTTGCTGAGGGCGGCCCCGGAGTCGGAGATGCGCACCAGGACTCCGTCGCCGTCGAGCTCCGTCTCGACCCGCAGCTCCCCTCCTTTTTCCATGGCCGCCAGGGCCGTCGAGATGATGGTCTTCACGCAGTAACTGATCTGCTTGTAGTCGATCTGCACCATCGGCAGTTCGCCCGAGAGTTCCTGGCGGCAGACCACCCCGGTCTCTTCCAGTGCCCCGCCCAGCTCGTCCAGGGCGTTGGACAAGAGCTTGTTGAGGTCCCAGAGGTCCATGACCGGGAAGAGCGACTCCGAATAGTCGAGCACCTCGGAGAGCACCTCCTCGAGCTGCCGGGTCTCGCGCACGATCGACTCCAGGTAGCTGCGCCTCTCGTCGTCCTCCGGGCTTCCCTTCAGGAGGGTGCGGGCGAACCCCCCGATCACCATCAGGGGGTTTCTGATGGAGTGGGCGATGCTGGAGGTGATCTTCCCCACCAGGGCCATCTTCTCCATCTTGACGATCAGCTCCTGCTGCTCGCGCAGCTTGAGATTGGCGCTCTTCTGCTTGGCGACCTCCTCCTGGAGCCGCTCGTAGAGCGAGGCGCGCTCCAGGGCGAAGGCGACCGGGAAGGCGAAGGTCTCCAGCGACTGCATGTCCTGCAGGGTGATCGGCTTGTGGGTGATGCAGTTGTCCGCGATGATGATCCCGATGCGCCGGTTCCTGGAGATGAGCGGCATGACCAGGAAGCAGTCGACGCCGAGGATGCGCGCCAGCCCCCGGTCCAGGTCCGGATTGTTCAGGGCGTTCTCCACCAGGATCGGCTTCTTGCCGCGCAGCGCCCGGTTGAAGATGTGCCCCTGGTCCGAAAGCGGCACGGTCAGCAGCCCCAGGATGTCGTGGAACTTGACCTTCTCCGAGGTGAGCTTGGTCTTTTGAAAGTTCTTGGCGAGCTCCTTCAGGGTGAAGTTGCTCCGGCTCAGGTCCTCCCAGGTACGCCAGGCCTCCTCGTAATCCTTGGGGCCGACTCCCAGGTACCCCCGGATGTGGCGCCGTTCCTTGTCCGTCATCAGCAGGAAGGCGCGGTTCATCCCGAACCCCTTGCCCGCCGTGATCGCCGTCATGGCGACCGAGAGCACCTCGTCCAGGTCCAGCGAGGTCTGCAGCACGAGCCCGACCTCGCGCAGGAACTTGATCTCGCGGGTCTTGCTGTTCAGGAAGCTCAGCATCGCCCCCATCTGGGACTTCTGCTCCTGGAACTCGGTCAGGATGTAGGGGAGCACGTCGGAGAGCGGATAGCCCCCCCCCTTCATCCGGGCCAGGTCATTTTTGAAGCGCGGGCACTCGACACACTTCTCCACCACCCTGCGCCGGTGCGAGGTGTAGAGGTCTTCCTCACCCTCTCCGACGTAGGGGCAACCCTCGGGGCCGATTTCTTCCCTGTTCCAGCAGCATTCCCAATCCAAGCTACCTCCACTTCCCGCGTAACGATCTCGACAGGCCGAAACGGCAAAAGTATAGCAGCCCCTTCGGCTATAGCAAGGGGATCTGCGATTTTAAATAAATTTATTAATTAATACTTTTGGCTGATTCAGGGAGGAAGCGGAATTCGGGGGGAAGGGGCGCTGCAGGGGGTGGCCGGCGCGCCGGGCGACAGGGACCGGCCAAAGGCGCCCGACCGGCCGGCGCCGAAAGCCGCCGAAAGCCTCGGACCGCAAGGCGGCAGGGTGGTACCCGCGGAGGCGGGACGCGGGAGACGGGGTGGGACCGGCGGGAGCGGCACGTTCGCCCGGACGGGCCGCGACCTACCTCCCCGCGACCAGCTTCAGTTTTTCCATGTTGAGCACGATGACCTTGTTGCCGTCCACCTCTATGACACCCTCGTCCTTCAGCTTCCTGAAGGTGCGGGACAGGGTCTCGCTGACGGTGCCCAGACGGGAGGCGAGCTCACCCTTGCGCATGTCGAGTTCCAGGTAGGTCTTGCCCTGGAAGTTGGTGCTCTTGCGGGTGGCCAGGTCTATCAGGTAGGAGGCGAGGCGCGCCGGCGCGTCGGCGAAGGAGAGTTCCTCGATCTGCCGGGCGAAACGCCGCAGCAAAAGCGACAGCGAGGCGATCAGGTTCAGGGAGAACCTCGGGTTGCGCTCCAGGAGCCCCATGAAGGCGTCCCGCGGGAAGAACAGCACTTCCCCTTTCTCCACCCCGCGCGCCTCCGCGGGATAACTGCCGTCGCCGAAGAAAGCCGCCTCGGCGAAGGTTTCCACCGGATGCACCATGTGCAGCACCTTCTCCCGGCCGTCCGGGGAAATCTTGCACAGCTTCAGCGAACCCTCGGCCAGCAGATAGAACCCCTGCGCCTTCTCCCCCTCGGTGAAGAGGGTCTCCCCCTTGGCGAAGGGGCGCCGGACCACGATGTTGGCAACTTCGACCAGATGCTCTTCGTCGAGCCCGGAAAAGAGCAGGGCCTTTTTGATGATCTCTTTGTTTTCCATGCTCCCGTTGTACCCCAAAGCACCTTGAGACGCCAAGCAAAAAATGGCTGGCGCGCGAGCGCCGGGCGCCGTCCCGCGTCGGGAAAAGGATTTTAATGGACACACTGTCAGGAGCCCCTCGGCCCATTTCATGAGATGGCTAAAGTTTCGTCTCCAACGGTCGATACGATGCAGGTGAGCCCGGGGTGTGCGCGCCGCAGGGGGCGCCCCCCTCCCCCGGGGAGTCCGGCGACCTCCCCCCCGCGCTGCCCGGCGACCCGCGCCTCCCGGAACAAGCTTCCGGCGCCAGGTGGGCCGAGGGCGGAAGGGAGCGGGGCTGGATGCAATCGATGAAGGAGGGTCCGCCTCATGGTGAAGATTCTGGTCGTTGACGATCACGCCATCGTCAGGAAGGGTGTGGTCCGCATCCTGGAGCAATGCCCCGATCTCGGGGCGGCCTGCGACGAGGCGGCCAACGCCCCGGAGGCGACCCGGCTGGCCGCCACCGGGGGGTACGCCATGATGCTGCTGGACATCTCGCTTCCGGGGGTGAGCGGCCTGGAGCTGCTGAAAAACCTGCGCCGCGACCACCCCAGGGTGCCGATCCTGATCCTCAGCATGTATCCGGAGGACCAGTACGCCATCCGGGCGCTCACCCTGGGCGCCGCCGGCTATCTCTCCAAGGAGAGCGCCCCCGAAGATCTGGTGCTGGCGGCGCGCAAGGTGCTGGCCGGCGGGCACTATGTCAGCGCCCCGCTTGCGGAGCGGCTGGCGGCCCACCTCGGCTCCGGCCCGAAGCAGGGCGCTCCGCCGCACGAGGGGCTCTCGGACCGCGAGTTCGAGGTCTTGCGCCTGATCGGGGGAGGGAAGACACCGACACAGATCGCCGGCGAACTCTTCCTGAGCGTCAAGACGGTCAGCACCTACCGCTCCAGGATCCTGCTGAAAATGGCACTCAAAAGTAACTCCGAACTTGTGAGTTACGCCCTGAAGCACAACCTGGCGACCTGAGGGGGGGGCCGACAGCCGTAGGACAAACCATGACACGATTATCGGCCATAATACGGCTGTAGCGATCGCCCCCTTACGCCGAACAGTTAATGAAGCGCACAGCCGTAAAAGTCTGACTTTTCCGGCCGCGACACTTCCCCTTGAGGAGCAGCCGATGGCTTTCACCTTTTTCATGCGCGACCAACCGACCCTGGAGCACGCGGCCGACCATATGATCAGCTACGCCTCGGGGCGCAGCAGGATCAAGATCTGGGATGCCGGCTGCGCCCTGGGCCAGGAAACCTACACCATCGCCATGATTTTCGCCCAAAAGATGAACCAGTACGGGTTCAGGAACCTGCATATCGACGCCACCGACTACGACAGCGCCAACAACTTCGGCGCCGTGGTAAGCGCCGCGACCTACCCGTGTGACGAGTTGCAGCGCACCCCGGCGGAGCTGCTGGAAAAGTACTTCGAGCCGGCCGACAAGCCGGGCCAGCTGCGCGCGGTCGAGCTGCTGCGCAACCGGGTTTTCTTCCAGTACCACGACCTGCTCTCCTTGAAACCGGTCGGCGGCGACTACTGCCTGGTGGTGTGCAAGAACGTCATGCTGCATTTCCAGTACCCCGAGCGGGTCGAGGTCTTCAAGATGTTCCACCAGGCCCTGGCGCCGGGCGGCTACCTGGCCACCGAGAACACCCAGAAGCTCCCGCAGGAGGTCGCCCACCTCTTCACCCAGGTCGTGCCGGACGCCCAGCTCTACAAGAAGGTGGGAGATTAGCCGTGCATATCGTCCCGTTGGATAAAAACGGTCGGATCTACAGTTGCAACTCGTACCTGATCCTGGGCGACTGGAACCGGATCGAGGACCGCAACACGGTCGTCGACCCGGGGGCCGACGGCTTCATACTGGACCAGATCGAGGCGCTTTCCACCGGCCTTGGCAAGGTGGCGGTGGAGCAGATCATCCTCACCCACAACCATTTCGACCACATCGGCGGGATCGCCGCCCTGAAGGAGCGCTACGGCGCGCGCGTGTTCGCCTTCGCCGGCGGACCGGGAGTCGACGAACTGCTGCATGACGGCCAGTTCCTCAGGGCCGGCGACGATTTTTTGGAGGTGATCCATACGCCGGGCCACTCCTGCGACTCCATCTGCCTGTATGCGCCGCTGCCCCAGGCCCTGTTCTCCGGCGACACCCAACTGAGAATCCGGGGCCCCGGAGGCGAGTACGGCGAAGCCTACCTGGAGGGGCTGGAGCGGCTGGCCGGCAAGCAGGTCCGCTGCGTCTATTCGGGCCACGACGAACCGCTGACCGAGAACGTCGCGCAGATACTGCGCGAGACCATCGACCTGGTGAAACGAAGCAGGGAACGCCCCATTGACACCATCTTTGAACCACAGATAACTACAGACAATCAGGGGGAAGTATGAAGAATCTGAAGATTGGCGTACGGTTAGGAATCGGGTTTGGTTTGCTGCTGCTTCTGCTTGGCGGAGTCTCGGTATTCAGCATCATCAAGGTCAACAATCTCGACCATGAAATAACGCTGATGGCCACCGACAAGTTCCCCAAGACGATGATGGTGAATGAGGCCTCCGACGCGGTAAACGTGCAGGCCCGGGCCACCAGGAACATGCTCCTTGACACCGGTGCCGCCAGCGTACAAAAGGAGCTGGAACGCATCGCCGAGCAGCGCAAGATCGTCGACGACCGGGTCGAAAAACTCAGCAAGATGATCACCTCCGAAGAGGGGAAGAAGCTCCTCGAGGAGTCCAAAGGCTCGCGCACCGCCTACCGGGCCTCCACCGACGAGTTCCTGGCCCTGGTCAAGAGCGGCAAATTCGCCGAAGCGCGCCCATTTCTCATGGGTGACAACCGGACCAAGCAGAACGCCTACCTGGTGGCCCTGGACAAGCTGAGCCAGTTCCAGGACAAGCTCGTGGAACAGGCCGCCAACAATGCCGACGCCATGGCGTCGTCGACCAAAAACATCATCATCGGGCTCGCGGTCGGGGCCTTGCTCCTGGGGATAGCCATCGCCTACCTGATCACCCGCTCCATCGTCAAGCCGGTGGAGATCTGCATCGCCGCCGCCGACAAGATCGCGGCCGGCGATACCAGCGTCGTTTTGGACAGCACCTCCTCCGACGAAACCGGCAAGCTGCAGCAGTCCATGGCCAAGATGGTCGAAGCGATCAAGGGGCTGGTGGCCGATGCCGGGCAGCTCTCCAAGGCCGCCATCGAAGGGAAGCTCGCCACCCGCGCCGACGCCAGCAGGCACCAGGGGGATTTCCAGAAGATCGTCGCCGGCGTCAACGAGACCCTCGACGCGGTCATCGGACCGCTGAACGTGGCTGCCGAGTACGTGGACCGGATCAGCAAGGGGGACATCCCGCCGAAAATCACCGACAACTACAACGGCGACTTCAACGAGATCAAGCTCAACCTGAACGCCTGCGTCGACACGATGAACGGCCTGCTCGCGGAAACGGACAAGCTGGTGCAGGCCACCGTGGCCGGGCAGCTGGCGACCCGCGGCGACGCGGCCAAATTCGCCGGCGGCTGGGGGGCCCTGGTGAGCGGTGTCAACAACCTGTGCGACGCCTTCGTGGGACCGATCAACGTCACGGCCGAGTACGTGGACCGGATCAGCAAGGGTGACATCCCGCCCAAGATCTCCGACAGCTACAACGGCGACTTCAACGAGATCAAGAACAACCTGAACAACTGCATCGACACCATGAGCGGCCTCTTGGTGGAAACCGACAAGCTGGTCAAAGCCACGGTCGCCGGCCAGCTGGCGACCCGCGGCGACGCGGCCAAGTTCGCCGGCGGCTGGGGGGCCCTGGTCAAGGGGGTCAACGACCTGTGCGACGCCTTCGTGGGACCGATCAACGTCACGGCCGAGTACGTGGACCGGATCAGCAAGGGGGACATCCCGCCCAAGATCACCGACAGCTACAACGGCGACTTCAACGAGATCAAGAACAACCTGAACAACTGCATCGACACCATGAGCGGCCTCTTGGTGGAAACCGACAAGCTGGTCCAGGCAACGATCGCCGGCCAGCTGGCGACCCGCGGGGACGCGGCCAAGTTCGCCGGCGGCTGGGGGACCCTGGTCAAAGGGGTCAACAACCTGTGCGACGCCTTCGTGGGGCCGATCAACGTCACGGCCGAGTACGTGGACCGGATCAGCAAGGGGGACATCCCGCCCAAGATCACCGACAGCTACAACGGCGACTTCAACGAGATCAAGAACAACCTGAACAACTGCATCGACACCA
>Ga0316217_10002589_pt1 | contig 21588 bp, 21 predicted proteins | sample 1anoAmetaG_FD_203633 | JGI IMG/M metagenome (GOLD analysis project Ga0316217, IMG submission 203633) | Freshwater microbial communities from Trout Bog Lake, Wisconsin, USA - 1anoA | ecosystem: Environmental > Aquatic > Freshwater > Lake > Hypolimnion/Profundal zone | place: USA: Wisconsin...
CTTTCCAACGGGCACAAGGCACCAGAATCCCTAGCGGCTACACTGCACGCGACGGCGACCGAACGAGAGTCTGCCAGGTTCATGGGCACAATCAAGGGCTGTCTTCAGAACACTTTGCTTTCCATGATGGGCAGAGGAATAAGCGTCACGGGCAGTTTTTCCTCCGCGCCCTCTGCGGCTCTGCGCGCCCCCACGTTTCTTCTTTTGAAGGCGGACCATGGCTCGCGCAGAGCCGCGGAGGTCGCAGAGAAGAAGCAATAGAGATAGGCACCGCTTTTGGCGGCTAGTGATTTCCAGCAGCGTGAGGTCCATGGCCGGTGAGCAGGTCCAAAGGAACACGGGACTTCCCATGGACGGGAGCGCCGGTCTGCGACCGGCTTTGGGCGTCCGGTCACAAAGTGGTGGGCAGTCGTCAACTTGGCACACTGCCAGTAACTCGTGGGACTTAAGCCGGCTGCAAGCCGGCGCTCCAATTGCGCCGTTCATGGCCCGTGAGCAAGTCCGTAAGGACGTGGGAAATTCCCATGAACGGTTTGACCGTTCAAGGTTGACCGTTCGGGCCATCGGATTTTGCCGGAACTGGCTGGCACAATGACGGAAATGTTCACGGGCCGTGAGCCACAAAACAATCGCACCCATCAAACGCGACTGGATTCCACCAACAAGAACCTGCAAGAATGAGCGGGCGAAAGATTTCAGTTGGCGTAATAATGTAAATCACTTCCACCAATCCCTCACCTTTGGGGGTGACTTGGTTTAGAACCCGGCCACCAAATCACCCACCCGAACGCCAAGAGCCTTGGCGATTTTGACCAAATTATCAACGGACGGGGATTCGACGCCACGCTCAATCCGGCTAATAAACACCGTGGAAAGGTCGGCTTTCTCTGCCAACTTTTCCTGACTGAATCCAGCCTCTTTGCGTGTGGCACGAACTGCCTCACCCAACAGGCGGCGGTGTTTCTGCATGACCGGCATGAATAATTCAGGAAACACCAACGGCAAAATAATGCCATGTCGTTATCGCCTAGTTTGAAGATTTGACTTGCGCTTTTCGTGGATGGGTCCAAAGTCAATCGCAGATCATGGGTTATCTGGTAGCCAAAAACGGGCGTTCAATTCCGGCAGGCGTGGGGCTTGACGGGATGGGTTAGGGCTTGCTTCATCCAGACGAAATGAAACCACTATCAAAACAGCAAGAACACTTTTCTACCCATCACTGTGGCTCTGGCCGTTCACCTTCAAGGACAATCATTTTCCACGGTTGCTGGCACGCCAACAAGAAAAACAAATCCAAGAAAAAGACATAAAATGAAAACACTCAAGCAAATCATCATCACCTTCGTCGTGGTCTTTGGGATGGGGGCAACGGCATGGGGACAATGGACACAAGTGGCAAGTAGCACCCCATGGACCGGGCGAGCAAATTATGGCAACTACAATTTCAATAATCAGATATGGGTAATGGGAGGTCGGTCTTGGTCCGCTCCAATTCAGGGGGACGTGTGGAAAACTGGTGATGGAACAAATTGGACACAGGTGACGGGTTTGGCTCCTTGGGGTGTAAGGTGGAATTTTCCAAGTGTCATATTCAATAACAAGATATGGATACTTGGAGGTAATAATGGTGGCGCAGCAAATAACCTTAGTGATGTGTGGTCCTCAAGCGACGGAACAAATTGGACCCAAGTAACCAGCGCTGCTCCTTGGGGGCCTCGAGGAGGACATAGCGCTGTATCATTTAACGGAAAACTCTGGGTTATAGCTGGGCAAAACCAAGGAAATGGAATTAGTGGCGTTGTTTTGAACGATGTCTGGTCATCAACCGACGGAGTCACATGGTCTCAAATCACAGGTTCTGCGCCATGGACACCAAGGAATGATTTTGGCTGTACAGTTTTCAACGGTAGAATTTGGATATTTGGCGGTTCTGGCACGAATGATGTTTGGTCAACAAGCGACGGTACAAATTGGACTCAGGTCACAAGCACTGCGCCTTGGCCGTCCAGTTATACCAAATATGGTTTGGTCGCCACCAATAATGAGTTCACCGTTTATGGGTTTGGAATGTCTAGTAGCAACGTCTATTCGTCGGTCGATGGAACCAATTGGTCATACACAGGAAAGGTTCCTTGGCCGCTTCGTAACGGCTATGGCATGGTACTGTTTAATAATAAACTCTGGATGATGGCCGGCAATCCTTCCGCGTGGTCAACATACAATGATGTTTGGACGATGACTCTACCTCCTACAGTGCCGCAACCGCCAACTGCCCCAACGAACGGGTTGGTGGCGTATTATCCGTTCAACGGGAATGCGGACGATGCGAGCGGGAATGGGAATAACGGCACTAATAGCGGTGTGCAATTCGGAACTGATAGGTTTAATCAGCCGAATAGTGCCGGATATTTCAACGGCTCAAGTTGGGTTGAGGTTCCCTACAACACTAATCTATCCCAACAGACATTCTCCATTTCGTTTTGGATGAAATTAAACGATTTGCCAACTACCGTGGACGACTACGAAGTTGCGGTAACGGAAAATGGAAATGCATCTTGGACGGGGTTTTTCTTTACCACATTTAATTATTTTGAAGAATTAGGAGGTCCGCCAATGTTTGGATATTGCGACACGTATGGAAGTAATTGGGCGGCGCAAATCGGTCAACCTATTACAAGTTGGATTACAAACCAGTGGTACCAATTGGTTGCGATAAGAACCACAACAAATGCACAATTATTCATAAACAATTGTTTAGTCTCGTCAGCATCCAACATAACGCCGATTGCTCCTTCAACAGCTCCATTCGTTATTGGTGCCAATTACCAAAACGGCTCGATGTCGGCTTATTTCAGGGGAGCGATAGACGATGTTCGCATCTACAACCGTGCTCTGTCCGACTGGGAAGTCCAGGAGCTTTACCAATACGAATCCACGCCACAGCCGGCAGTTCCGCCCGCAATCACCAATCAACCGCAAAGCATTCTCGTCAATGAACACGACACCGCCACGTTCAACGCGACTGCAACCGGCACCGCTTCATTGTCTTATCGGTGGTTCCACTCTGGAACGAATATGCCGAATGCCACAAGCAGCACACTCGCCATCACAAATATCCGACCATTCAACGTCGGGAATTACTTCGTGGTGGTGACGAACAGTTACGGTTGCGTCACCAGTTCCATTGCCAAGCTCACAATGAACCCAAACTACGCCAGTGTATCCGGCCCCTTCCTGAATGCCTCGTTTGCCATCACCCTATCCAAGCAAGGAAGCAGTTCCTACAAGAACGGTATCACCACAACCTCAAATCCTTTGCCTTCGAGTTTGTCAACCGCCTCCATTTTGACAATGTTGGCCTTTGATGAATACGCCGAAGCCAATTGGCCGAGCAACAGCTTCCCTAGGAACAGCATTCTCGCGTTGGCGAGCGGAAGGTTCGTGGTGATGAATGGCACACAATTTCTGCTGGACGTTTCTGATATTATGAGCCTGACCACGAACCTGCCAACACTTAGTTATGTGAAGCTGACTAATTCCACGGGCTTGGCGTTCCCATCGCAATACACCCAACAGGTTGAGTGTATTTCGTTTGATGACGCATTTATTGGCGGTGGCAAAAACATGCAGTTTTACCTGATGGGCATTGTTACCCAAACGAAAACCGACACCTCACCCGTGAGAGGAAGCTACACAGAAACGCGGACGACCAGCATGAGCAGTGGAATCGGCGGCGGCTATTCACAGAATACCCCCTGCATTTGCACTGGTTGGTTTTCCGCCACCGCTTCAAGTTCCTTGACGTTAACGCGGTAGCGTGGCCGTCTATTCCATTCGAGATGAACGCCACCGGCCATAAACGGCGGTGAAGGGGGCGGCCCCGCACAAGCGCGCATTTCCTTTCGTGAACGGGCCGTTAAGGTGTCGTTGACCTCTTGATTGGCTGACCAATTGGGTGATGCAGGGTATGATTCCAAGTCAGCGGCGCGGGCTTGTTCGACCGGTCGCGTGCTACCAGCGATGCAACCCGTTCCGGGTAGGGGATTTTGGAGGGCGCGAACCCAAAGTAGCGCGCCCGCGCAACCTTGGGCTGAATGATTCAATCCCGTTGGGATTGCGGGGCGCAGGGGGGCGGCGGATCGGAATGGAACGTCGAAGATGGAAGGTGGCAAATTGAAAGGCGGAAAGCAGAAAGCAGCAGCAAAGCGAGGATGAGGATGAAAACCTATTCCGGCCTGGGGCGCCCGTTTCCCGGCTTGACGTTATTACATTTGTGACTACACTGGTTTCATGGTGCTCGAATTACGACTTCGCAAGGTGGGCAATTCAGTGGGCATGGTATTGCCCAAGGAAGCGCTCGCCCGCTTGAACGCGGACGACGGCGATGCCATTTATCTCACGGACGCAACCGATGGCGGCTTTCGCATTACCGCCGCCAATCCAGAATTCGCCCGCAAGCTGAAAGTGGCGGCGCGCTTGAGCCGCCGCTACCGCCATGCCTTGAAGGAACTGGCAAAATGAACCAGCCGGTGTGGCTGGACCGCACCGATTGTCTGGCGCTGCATGAAATGGTGCTGGCCCAGCACGGCGGGTTGGCCGGAGTGCGCGACGAGGGCTTGCTGGAATCCGCGCTCGCCAAACCGCGAAACGTTTTGGTCTATGGTTCGTCAGCCCTTGCGGACTTGGCCGCCAGTTATGCGGCGGGCATCATCCTCAACCATCCTTTCCTGGACGGCAACAAGCGCACCGGTTTCATGATGGCGGCGACCTTTCTCGAATTGAACGGGCTGGTCTTCACTGCGACTGAGGAATCCGTCGTCGAAAAGACGCTGGCGTTGGCGGCCAGCGAACTGAAGGAATCGGGCTATGCTTCCTGGTTGAAAGCCAGTTGCCGCAAGGCGTGAGTGGCTGGTGGCGGCTTTGTTTTTTAATTGGGACCGCAGCCCATGGTGGCCGCCGCAAGCTGCCTTTTGCCTTCACCGACACAAGCGGTGCCGGTGATTGCAATTGGCCAGATGGCGGCGAACCCCAGTTGGCCGCTACGACTGCGGCGCTGAATTGGCGCCGAATTTGCGGCTTGCCTTGGAAATGATTCCGTGGAGAATAACCGCACACCATGTTTTCCCACGTTGTCATTTTTTGGACCGACCCGGCCCGGCCCGAAGCCGCCGAGGCGGTGATCGCCGGCGGCCATAAATTCCTGGAAGGCATCCCCGGGATTACGCATTTCCACATCGGCAAAATGGCCGGCAGCCACCGGCCGGTCGTGGACCAAAGCTATCAAGTGGCCCTGTGCGCCACCTTCACCAGCAAGCAGGCGCAGAACGATTATCAAGTCCACCCGCAGCACCTCGAATTCGTCGCGCAATGCGTCCAGCCCTATGTGAAAAAGGTGGTGGTGTACGACTTTGAGTGAGCGGCGGGCATTTGCGATTTACGATTTACGATTTACGAGCGGCCTCTGACTCAGCCGGAAGGATTCAGTTCAACCACAGATGGACACAGATGGACACAGATAGTAACTGGAAGGGATTGCTGTTCTAGCGTTCCGGCGATTGGTCGCTGACTGCTGCGCCAGTTTTCCCGGCCTTGGATTGTTTCCGCATCTGTGTCCATCTGTGTCCATCTGTGGTTAAGCTTCTTTTAACCGCATCGTTCCGACTTAATTCTCGTAAATCGTAAATCGTAAATACGGCGGCTACGCCCGCGGATGAAATTTGCGGTGGATCTCGCGCAGCCGGCTGCCGGCCACGTGTGTGTAAATCTCCGTGGTGCCGATGTTGGCGTGGCCGAGCAACTCCTGGATCACCCGCAAATCCGCCCCATGTTCCAGCAGATGCGTGGCGAAACTGTGCCGCAACATGTGCGGCGTGAGGTTGCGCTCCACCCCGGCCCGGCGCGCCCGCTGCTTGATCCGCAGCCAGAGCGTCACCGCCGCGAACGGCGTGCCGCGCCGCGTGAGAAAGACATTGGCCGGGGATTTGGGCGTGATCAGCTTGGGCCGCCCGGTGTCAATGAACCGGTTCAACGCGGCCACCGCCTGGCGCCCCACCGGCACCACCCGCTCCTTGTTGCCCTTGCCGATGACGTTGATGAAGCCGGCGTCCAGATGCAATTGTTCGAGCCGGAGATTCTTCAATTCCGACAGCCGCAGGCCGGACGCGTAAGCCAGCTCGAGAATGGCCTGGTCGCACAAGCTCGCCGGGGTGGCGGGGGTTTCCGGCTTCAGCAGCGTTTCGATTTCCTGGTTCGACAACGCCTTGGGCATCCGCTGCCACCGGCGCGGCAGCGATAGATTTTCCGCGACGTTCACCGGCAGCAGCTTTTCGTTCTCGGCGAATTTGTAAAAGGCCCGCAGCGCCGCAATTTCCAGATACACGCTCTCGCTGCTCAGGCGCTTGGTGGAGCCTTTGGGCGCATCCGCCAGCGGCCGCGCGCGCTCGTGCTGGAGAAATGCCATGAGCTGTTTCAACTCCACTTCTTTCCAATCCGTGAGTTGTTGCGTCTCCGCCCACGCGACGAATTTGCCGAGCAACGCCGCGTAGGTCTTGGCCGTATTGTCCGCCTGCCCGCGCTCGTGCCGCAGGAACTGGAGAAAATCTTCGACGAGGGTTTGCATGGCTAAGCCGGAAAGACTCAGTTCAACCACAGATGGACACAGATGAACACAGATGTTTAACCACAAAGAACGCAGAAAACGCAAAGGAAGAGACGCCAATGTTTTTTCCTCTGTGTTCTTTGTGTTCTTTGTGGTGAAACTTGTTGCTTATCTGTGTCCATCGGTGTCCATCTGTGGTTAAATTTCCTTCAATTGCACGACTAATTGGCGGCGTTCTTCGAGCGACAGCGCCCAAATCTGGCATTCCAATTGTTTCACGCTCATGGCCAGACTTTACCCCCAACCTTGGCTTTTGGGAAATGGAAATTCACCAGAAACCATTCAATCCGCAAACCGAAATTGAATTACGCCGCCGCGGTAGCGCAGGCTTTCCAGCCTGCCCGTCCTCCGTAGCACTGCGGAGGGTGGACGGGTTCTGGCGACTTTCCAGTCGCCAGTTCCCGTACGGAAACACGGGACTGGAAAGTCCCGTGAACCCGCAGACAGGAATGTCTGCGCCACACCACGTTGCATCGGCTTGGACACTGGCAGCCTCGGATTTCGGGTTCAAACCTCTGGCAGTTCCAACTCCAACTGGTTCCCCGGCGGCCGCCGGAATGCCGCGGTCGAAAGCGCCGGGCCGTCCGCGGCCAATCCTGCCTGCCTGCGGGCCACCTCGAATAATTGCCGGATTTGCTCCGCGAAAATGCCTTGGCCCCGCATCCGTTCCCCAAAGCGCGGGTCGTTCAGCTTCCCGCCGCGTATTGACCGGATGCGGTTCAAAACCTTGTCCTGCTTCAGGGGCTCGTTACGTTGCAGCCAATCCTGAAAAACCGGCGCCACCGTCAACGGCAATCGCAGAATCTCCATGCCGGCCCATTGGGCGCCGGCTTTTCCTGCGGTAGCCAACACCGCGGCCACCTCATGATCGTTTAACCCCGGAATGATCGGGGCCACCAGCACCCCAACCGGGATGCCGGCGTTCGCCAAGGCTTCCACGGCGGCCAACCGGTGCCGGGGCGACGAGGCCCGCGGTTCCAATCGCCGCGCCAAATCGGCGTCCAGCGAATTGATGGAAAGATGGACCTCCACGGCATTATGCCGGGCCAGTTCTTGGAGCAGATCAAGGTCGCGGGTGACCAAGTGGTTCTTGGTGATGATGCAGACCGGATTCCGAAACTCCGCCAGCACTTCGAGACACCGGCGGGTGAGCTTCAACCTGCGCTCCACCGGTTGGTAACAATCCGTGACCCCGCTCATGGCCAACAATTGCGGCTGCCACTTCTTCGCCGCCAGTTCCTTGCGCAGCAGGGCGGGCGCGTCCTCCTTGACCATGATCTTCGTCTCAAAATCCAGCCCGGCGGAGAAGCCTAGAAACTCGTGCGAAATGCGCGCATAACAATAACTGCACCCGTGTTCGCAGCCGCGATACGGGTTAATCCCGGCATTAAAAGGGATGTCGGGGCTGTCATTGTAGGTGATGATGGTCTGGGAGCAGTCGCGCAGAAATTGCGTTCCCGGCGCCGGGTCCTCCTCCGGATCCCAGTCGGCATCCCGTTCCAGAGCAATTGGTGCGAAACGATTGGGTGGGTTGGAAATGGCGCCCCGACCCTGCGGTAATGACGGCTTGGTTGTCACGATTCCACTAAGCCCCCGCATCAGGTTTTCCACTGTCCCCAGAAGTTCGCGAAGCTTTGCCGCTCCCGCGCCGCCCGCAAGCCGGCCTCGTCGTGCCATAAAACGGCGGCGTGGCCATGGGAAAAGCGCGTTTCCCAGGGAATATGATACGCGCCGGCTTCGAGCCAGATCAGATGATCGCCGGCGCGCAGGGATCGCGGCAGCGGAAGGCGCGCGAGCTGGTCAAACGCCATGCACGTGGGGCCATGCACCGCGGTGAGCACGGACGCGCCGGCGCGCTCGGGCAGCGATAAAATCCGGTGCTGTTCCCACAGCGACGTCAGCGCGTGCTGCGTGCGTCCGCCGTCGCAAATAAGCTGGCGCAGGCCGCGCCGCTCTTTCACGTCGAGAATTTTCACGACCAGCACACCGCTGCCGGCGCTCACAAACCGGCCATTCTCCAGCCAGAGCTCGCGCAGGCCGGGAAACTGCTTGACCGATTGCCGGAGCATTTTCGCGAAGGCGCGCAGGCCGAATTCGCCATCGAACACCTTGCCGCCGCGCGTCAGCACATGGCGCACCGGCAGGCCGCCGCCCAGATCAAGAAAACGCGGACTGAATTTCGCCGCGCGGCAAACGGCCGCCACCCCGGCGATCGCGCGCTGATAAATCTGCACCGAGGCAATGTTGGTGCGCAGATGAAAACTCACGGTTTCCACGCCGACTCGGGCGCGCAGCAGCTTCTTCAGCGCGGGAACCGCTTCCTCGGGCGTGAAACCGAATTGGGTGGGGAACCCCGGGTTTTCCGGATCGAATTCTTCGCCGGTGTTGATCCGCACGCCGCAGCGCCAGTTCCCTTTCCTGGCGAGCGGCAGCAGCGCGGCAAGTTCCGCAGGCGAATCAAAATTGACCGCAAGCCCGCGCAGGCTTGGAGCGCCGGTCTCCGACCCGGCGTGTTGGTGTTCACGCTGGAGCCTGCCCCCCGGACAAGCTAGAGCTTCGACGCCAACGAGTCGAGCCGGGTCGGAGACCGGCGCTCCAGCGAATTGTGGCAGCCAGTGATGCTTGGCCGGGCCGTTGACCAGAATGTCCTGCGGCGCGAACCCCTCGGCCAGCGCGGCGCGCAGCTCAAATTCGCTGACCACTTCGATGGGCCGGCCTTGCGCGCGCCACCAGCGCAGCAGCGGCCCCACCGGCTGGGTTTTGCACGACAACCAATGGCGGCAAATCACTTTCGGTTTTCCACTCGCCCCGCCGGAGGGGACCGAAAGCGGCGGGCAACTTTGCGATGAGAAACCGATGGCAGACAGCGCGCGCTCCAGCTCGGAAATTCGTTGCGCGATGGGCTGGGCGGAAAAAATGTAAAACGGCGTGGGGCTGGGCAGCGAGAGCGCCTCGCGCACCAGGCGCTGCCAGAATTCAATCACCGCCGGTGGATGGCCGAAATCCAATTGACCACCAGCGTCAGTTTTTGGAGGCTTGGCGGACACAAATCAATGGGTGGCTGGCGGTTTCATGTCCCGACATTTGGCCAATGGCGATGGCCACAGAATGCTCCACTTCGCTTTTCATCCCCAAAAGCCTGACGATTTTGGACGGCTAAAGCAATGAATTATCCAAGCAAGGATGCCTGTCGCCACATCCATCCGCCCTGGAACATTCGCCCTTACTAAATCGAGTCCTCGGGCGCAATCTAGGCTGTTTGGCGGTCCAAAAACGTCTTCAGACTTTGAATGAAGTCAGGCTTGCCCACACAATTCAGGTGGTTAGCCTGCTTGACTACTTTGACTGGCACATCGGGACGAAGCCTTTGCAAGGGGGCGACAAATTTCTCTCGCAGGGGATCCTCTTCGCCAATGATGACGAGGAATGGAGTTTTGACGCCGCGCACCTGCTCCCGGCTGACGGTCAGGCCCTTGAATCCCTTGGCGCAGTCTTCCAGACAGTTCTGATCTTTGTTATCCTTATCGAGGCGGGGAAAGAGATCATCATTTTCCATCCAGCCCATGCCTCCCACCACCGCCGACCTGACCCGGTCTGGGTGCCGCACCATCAGCTTCATGGTGATCATGCCGCCCATCGAATAGCCCACCACATCTGCTTTCTGAATTCTCAAGTGATCCATTAAGCGCACGACGTCCTCCACCATGTTCGTCCCATATTGATCCACCCCCAATGGTTTGCCCGAGGCCCCGTGGCCGCGGCAGTCCAAGGCGATCACGCGGTGATTCGGCGCCAATGCCGCCACCACCCCGGGCCAGACCCAATTGATCTCGGCGCTGGCCAAGAAACCATGAATGAGAATGACGGGTTCTCCCTTGCCGTGGATCAGGTAATGGATCTTCACGCCGGCAGAATCAAAATCCTCCGCGCGAGCGGGAGACACCACGGCGATGAAGAGGGCGAGGCAAAGACGTAATGCGATATTCATTTGAAAAAATTCAACCTCTTTCACAAGGCGTTTCTCAAGAGCATGGCCTCCTTGCGGAGGCAGGTACAGGAAGAAACGTCCAAAATAAGGAGTCTGCCTTTTACGTTGTCGGCTGCATTCTCGGAACCCAAAACGCGAGGATGAGGTTGACGATGAGGATGAGAATGAAAAATGCGCCCGCCTGCCTGCCGCCACAGGTCAATCCTCGTCGAATTTGCGTTTGACGAGGGCTTCCAGTTCGCCGATGGCGTTGTTGGCGTCGGCGCCTTTGACGTGGAGGGTGACTTTGCTGCCGGGACCGGCGGCAAGCATCATCAGGCCCATGATGCTCTTGCCGTTGATTTTTTCGCCGTCCTTTTCCACGAAGATGTCACAGCCGTAGCGGGTGGCGACCTTGACGAACATGGCGGCGGGGCGGGCGTGGATGCCCGACTTGTTGGCAATGGTGAGTTCCTTGGTCAGAAACTCGCTTTCATCATTTTTTTTGGCGCTCATCGGTTGGCAGGCAGCAATTTAGTCGGCGGGGGGATTTTAGGCCAATGAAATTTATGGTGACACGGGAGGCGCGCTGGTCTTGGGGGCCATTTGGGCAAGGAGGCGCTTGTTCAACTCCTCGGCGGCGTTGTAGCCGGATTTGCGGAGCTTGATCTGGAACGCCGCCACTTCGATGAGCCGGGCGATGTCGCGGCCCGGCCGCACGGGGATGGTGACATGCGGAATGTCCACGTCGAGCACCTTGACGAATTCCTGTTCCATGCCCAGCCGGTCCAGATCCGCGACCTCCTCCCAGGGCCGGAGGGTGACGATGACGTCAAGCGTCTTATCCTTGCGGATGGCCTTGACGCCGAACATGGCCGCGACGTTGATGATGCCAATGCCGCGCACTTCCATGTGATCGCGGGTCAATTCGGCGCTGGTGCAGAGGACGTCATGGCCATCCACCAGGGTGGCCTTGACCACGTCGTCGGCCACGAGGCTGTAGCCGCGCTCGATCAAGGCCAGCACCGCCTCGCTCTTGCCAATGCCGCTGTCGCCGCGGACGATGACGCCCACGCCCAGGATGTCCACCATGCTGCCCAGTTCGGTGGCGCGGGGCGCGAACATCGTTTCGAGCGCGAGGGTGGCCAGGTTGATGAATTTCATGGTCACCAGCGGCGTTTGAAAGAGCGGCACGCCCGTCTGCGCGGCCGCCGCCAGGAACTGGCGGTCGGGCTTGAGATTGCGGCTGAAAACGATGCAGGGGATTTTGTAGGCAAACAGATAGGCGTAACGCGCATCGCGTTCCTCGCGGCGCACGGAGCGCAGGTAATAGACCTCCGCATAGCCCATGACCTGCACGCGCATGTAGGCGAAATAACGGGTGAAGCCGCTCAACGCCAGGCCGGGGCGGTTCACGGTTGGTTCGCGGATGGCGCGTTTGAGGTCGCAATCCTCCGTGAGCAGTTTCATCTGCAATTCGGCGGCATGTTCCTTGAAGAACTGTTCAACCGTGAGCGCGGGGCGTTCCATAACTTTATTGCTTTACAACAGGATACGGCAAAGGGTTGAAGGGTTGAAGCGTTAAAACGGCGACGCATCACGCATCACGCATCACGCCTTCACCCGTCACAAATTAAATTCCGGTCCCAGGTAAATTTCGCGCGCTTTCGGGTCCACGATCATGCTCGGACCGTCCCCCTCATAAACGACCTGGCCCTTGTGAATGAGGTAAGCGCGATCCACGAGTTTCAAGGTTTCGCGGGCATCGTGGTCGGTGATCAGAATGCCCAAGCCGCGCTCCTTGAGCCGGCGGACGATTTTGGCCACCTCGAACTTGGCAATGGGGTCAATGCCCGCAAACGGCTCATCGAGCAGAAGCAGCTTGGGGCTGGTGACCAGGGCGCGCGTGATTTCCAGCCGCCGCTTTTCGCCGCCGCTCAATTGATACGCCCGGCTCTTGCGCACGGGCGTCAGATCCAGTTCTTCGAGCAGGTAGGTCAGGCGAACGGCCCGTTCGGCGCGGGATAATTTGCACGTCTCCAGAATGGCCAGGATGTTTTCCTCGACCGTCAGTTTGCGGAAGACGGACGGCTCCTGGGTCAAATAGCCGATGCCCAGCCGGGCGCGCCGGTGCATGGGCAGGCCGGTGATCCGCCGGTCTTGAAAGATGACCCGGCCCTCGTCCGGCCGCACCACGCCGACGACCATGTTGAAGGTGGTGGTTTTGCCCGCGCCGTTGGGGCCGAGCAGGCCCACGATCTCGCCCGCAGCCACATGCAGGGAAACGCCATTGACCACGCGCCGGCCGCGATATTCCTTGACCAGATTTTCCGTCACCAGCATGGCGCTGGGGGCGGCCTGGGGCATCGCGGGTGCGGCCGCCAGGAACTCGCGTTCGGAACTGGATTGGGTTTCATTCACACGGGGTCATTTCAAAAAGTTGAAGGGCGAAGCGTTGGTGCCATTCTCAGCGCCGGGGCTTTTCTTGAGGATAGTGCGAAAATTGTTTGCCGAAAAACGTTTCAGGACCACATTAAAAACCAGCGGTTCGCCGGTTTGAATGATTTGCGGATTCTCAACTCTAGGCAGCGGATCACCGCCGGTAAACGTCACGGTTTCGTTGGTCACGCCGGACTTCACGCTATAAGCATATATCGCCTGGTTCGCGGTGATGTGGTTCGTCTGGCCTTTGCCGTCCACCAAATCAAGCACCACGCCGGTGTCGGCCACGATGTTGGTCGGATGGCCGCCATCCTGCGGAATATTCACGGTGAGCCGCTCGCAAGTCATTTTGGCCTTCACATGGTCGGTCACAAACACGTGGCCGAGATAAACCATCTGGTTGGTGAGGCCGTCGAAATAGCCGCTGTCCGAGTCAATTTCGAGCTGCTGCTGGGGCGTGTTCTTGGCGGGCAGGTTGGCCTGCGCCCGAAGTTGGCCGCCCGGGGCCAACAGCAAACAAGCCGCGAGCAACGCCTGCAAAATCGGAGCGCCGAGCATTGCTCGGCACGGAAATGTGGCTTTTATCCAAACCTGCCGAGCGATGCCCGGCGCTCCCAACACCGGCTCCGCAAGCCGGGCAGGGATTTCCACCATCTGTTTCAGCAAGTTCATAAAGTTGTCAATTTCCAGCTTCCCATTTTTATCACCGTCCGCACTTGATTTGAAATCACCAGCGACGGCGCCAGCACGGACTGCACTTGGTTGGAAATCAGCACCGAGTGTTCTTTCTGCTGCCACATAAACCCCTCGCCCTGGATCTGCACCCGATCCTCATCCAGGCTCAAGTCCAGATGGCCGGCGGAACTGGCCACGCCGTCCAGCGTGTAGAAGCATTGCGGCGCCCGCACCACCACCTGCAGCTTGCCCGCGCGGTTGAACTGCTCGACGGTCAGTTGCTTGACGTCAAATCTGGCCCCCGGCAGCGGCAACATCTCCTTGCCGGTCAGGCGGAGGTTGACCTGCTGCTCGTCCGGCGGCTCAAAATAGGTGACGGCAGACAGCTTTTGGGCCGGGCCGGCCAGGGGCACGGACTGCAACTGCGTGCGCCCCGCCAAGGGAAAAAGACACAACCCTAGCGCCGCCAGCAGGAGTTTTCTTTGGGCGAAACTCATGCCGCGTAATGTTCCAGGAACGGCTGCCATTTTGCTTGGGCTTTCAAAATGAATTCCACGGCCTCGCGCACCGCGCCGCGGCCGCCGGCGGCCCGGGTCACCCAATGCGCCGCCGCTTTGGCCTCCGGCATGGCATCCCCCACCGCCACCGCCAGGCCGGCGCGCGTCAGCGGTCCCAAGTCTATGATGTCATCTCCGACAAAACAAACCTCGCTCCAGTTCAATTTTTCCCGGGCGAGCAACTGCTCGATGGCGGCGGTCTTGCCGACGTTATCGCCTTGTTGGACCAGGAAATCAATCTTCAATTCGTCCGCCCGCAGCTTGGTGGCCGGCGAGGGCCGCGCCGAAACCCAGCCCACTTTCAACCCCGCGCGCCGCGCCAGCACCAGGCCCAAGCCGTCGCGGATATTGAAGCGTTTGAACTCACGCTCGCCGCCAATGAAGATCGAGCCGTCCGTCAGCACGCCGTCCACATCGCAGAGGAAGAGCTTGATGAGCTTGAGGCGCTGGCGGAGTGGCGGGAATGTTCTCGCAGGCATGGCGGTTAAAAAAGGGGAAACATTCAATATTCAACCTTCAACGCCGAACCTCCAAAAAACCCCGCTTCGCCCGTCAATGGGCGTTGGAAGTTGAAGGTTAAATGTTGAATGTTTTTCATTTCAGTGAACGGCCTTAAAGACTTTCAGCAGCGACTGCAAGGTCGCCTTCATTTCGTTCAGCGGGATCATGTTGGGTCCGTCGCTCAAAGCCTGGTCCGGTTGCGGATGGGTTTCGATGAACAAACCGTTGGCGCCGGCGGCCAGGGCGGCCCGGGCCAGCACCGGCGCGAATTCGCGCTGGCCGGCCGATTTGTCGCCGCCGCCGCCGGGCAGTTGCACGGAATGCGTGGCGTCAAACACGATCGGAAAGCCAAATGAACGCATGATCGGAATCGCGCGCATATCGGCCACGAGATTGTTATAGCCGAACGTGGTGCCGCGTTCGGTCAGGAGCAGGTGCCGGCCGCCCGCCAGCCGGGCTTTTTCCGCCACGCGGCCCATTTCGGTCGGCGACAGAAACTGGCCCTTCTTCAGGTTCACGATTTTGCCGGTGGCCACGGCGGCGTCAATCAAATCGGTCTGGCGGCACAAAAACGCGGGGATTTGCAGGAGGTCCACGACTTCGCCCGCCCGCGCCGCCTGCGTTTCCGTATGCACGTCCGTCAACACCGGCACGCCGAATTCCTGACGGATGGCGGCGAGTGTTTGGAGACCCGCTTCCACGCCCGGCCCGCGAAAGGCCTTGCCGGAGGTGCGGTTGGCCTTGTCGAAACTCGCCTTGAAAATGTAGAAAACGCCCAGTTCGCGGCAGGTTTTGGCGAGCGACGCGGCCACCTGACGGCACAGTTTCTCATTTTCGATCACACAAGGTCCGGCGATTAAAAACAGACGGCGCGGCGCATTAAGTTGTTTCCAGATGGCGGCGGTGTTGAGCACACGGATGTTTTAGCAGCCAGCGGGGGAAAAGTAAATCAGATGTGGATTTTAACCACGGATGGACACAGATGAACACAGATAAAAAGCGGCGGCCCGGGAGGGACGTCCGTGTGGAAATTGGCGACCGCGCTGCCGCTGGGGCAGACCGGGTTTGCACCGGACAAGGTCACCGGTAATCTTCTCCTTCGAGTTGGGCCAGCAATTTGCCGATGTGGTCGTAGTTAAAGCTCTTTTTCAACCCCATCAGCACCGCTTTCGAGCGCGCGAAGGTCGTGGTTGGTTCACTGGCGTTTCGCCCGTGCGAAAGCGGCGGAGGGCCGCACGCACTCCAAGACGCTGGCGCGTTAACCCGTGGCTCCAAAGCCGCGCGGAGCGTCTTGGAGTGCGCCAGCCCTCTGGCGCTTTGGGACCGAGGCAGATGCGAGGGGCGGCATGAAACCAAGTCATTTTTCGACGACGCGCATTGCGATGGAGCGGTTGGGGGCAGTCAGGTGTTGCGCAAGCTATTCTTAGAGGCCTTGGATTAATTGCCTGTTTTATGCAATATGCCATCATGTTCGCCTAAACCGCACTTTTTCAAAAACAGCCAAAAACTCGTTTCGTAATTCGGTTTTCGGGCTGCTTTCGGTTTTCTGGGATTCGGAAATTTCGGATTTCGGGCTGAACTGAACTCATGCGCGCCAACTTCTGAGTCGAGCCGTGCCGGAGGCCGGCGCTCCGACATTATGCGACACCGTTGAATTTTCCGGTTTTCGAGGATGAGGATGAGCATGAGCATGAGCATGATTTTTGGCGTTTCACGCATCACGCATCACGCATCACGCATCATATTTTGGGTGATGGCGCCGACCCGAGAACTCGTTTATACTGCACGCCACTATGACAGATCCACGCTATGCCAAATTGGCCAAATTGCTCGTGAATTATTCCACCGCGCTCAAGAAGGGCGAGCACGTGCTGCTCGACATGATTGACGTGCCGGACGAATTCACCATCGAACTCATCCGCACCGTGAGGGCGGCAGGCGCCACGCCCTGTGTGGAGACGCGCCGCACCCGCGTGGGGCGCGAGCTGTTGCTGGGCCTCACGGAAGGACAGGCCACCATGATGCGGAACCTCGAGCTGGCCCGCATGAAGAGGATGCAGGCGTACATCGCCGTCCGCGGGGCGGACAACATGAACGAGAATTCCGACGTACCGGGCGACCGGATGCAATTGTACTCCAAGGTGCTGCGGCCGGTGCTGGACTATCGCGTGAACAAGACGCGCTGGTGCGTGCTGCGCTGGCCCACGCCCAGCATGGCGCAGGCGGCGGGCATGAGCACGGAGGCGTTCGAGAAATTGTACTTCGACGTATGCACCATGAATTACGCCAAAATGGGCCGGGCCATGGCGCCGCTGGAAAAGCTCATGGCCAAGACCGACCGCGTACACCTGAAAGGTCCGGGCACGGACCTGGCATTCAGCCTCAAAGGCATCGGCGCAAAGATGTGCAAGGGCGACCGCAACATCCCCGATGGCGAGGTGTTTTCCTGCCCGGTGAAAACCTCCGCGAACGGCGTCATCCAGTTCAACACGCCCACGCTGTACGCGGGCACCAAGTTCGAGCACGTGCGGTTGGAGTTGAAGTCCGGCAAGGTGGTCAAGGCCACGGCGAACAACACCAAGCGGCTGAACGAAATACTGGACACCGACGCGGGGGCGCGCTACATCGGCGAATTTGCGCTCGGTTTCAACCCGTATATTCAAAGCCCAATGTGCGATATTTTGTTTGATGAAAAAATCGCCGGTTCGCTGCACTTCACGCCGGGCAAGGCCTACGATGACTGCGGCAACGGCAACCAGAGCGCCATTCATTGGGACATGGTGCTGATTCAGCGCAAGGATTGGGGCGGCGGCGAGGTGTGGTTCGACGGGAAACTGATCCGCAAGGATGGCCTGTTCCTGCCGCCGGCGTTGAAACCGCTGAATCCGCAGAATTTGAAGTGATACATGGGGCATTGTATTACGGGGTGGCGACAGCTTGTCGCCACTTCTTCTGGAATTGAGTTGTGGGGACAAGCTGTCCCCACCCCGTTGCTAACGAATTGTCATGAAACCAGACCAGCTCAAACAATTAATCACCGACAAACGGGAATGGACGGAACCACTCATGCCGGAGGAAGTCGAGCAAGGCTTCAAAGGCTGGTATTCCTCCAGACGTCTGCCGCATTTTGATTCGCCCGGCGCGCGGCAGTTCATCACCTATCGTCTGGCGGATGCCATGCCTGCCACGCGACGAAGCGAATGGGCGGCATTTCTGGCGGTGGAGGATGACTTGGAAAAGCAGCGCAAGATTGAGGCATACCTTGATAGAGGTTATGGCGAATGCCACCTGCGTGATCCGCGCATTGCGGATTTGGTTCAGGAGAATCTCTGGCATCACGATGGCGTGAAGTATCGGCTGCACGCGTGGGTCATCATGCCGAACCACGTCCATATTTTGGTGGAGATTTGGAGCGTGCCGCTGGGCGAAATCCTGAAAAGCTTGAAAAGCTACACCGCCAAAGCCGCCAACAAGATCCTGAACCGGAGTGGCACGCTTTGGGAGGATGATTATTTTGACCGCTACGTGCGCGATGATGAGCATTATCGCCGGGTGGTGCGTTACATTGAAAACAATCCGGCCAAGGCAGGTCTGGTGAAAGCTCCAGAGGAATGGGTTTGGAATAGTGCGCACTATCGGGGTGAACCCGGGCCGGTGGTGCCGGTACTGACGCACCCTACGGCCAAGCGAACTCCTTCACCGAAGGCATGAAGCAGATGGAAAATCTGCTTCGTGGGGACAAGCTGTCCCCACCCCGTCCAAGGGGTGGCGACGGCTCGTCGCCGCTGGCCGCCACCAAGACGAACAGTTTGGACAGCTAACCGCAGGATGAATCTTTCGGTGGGGACAAGCTGTCCCCACCCCATCCAAGGGGTGGCGACAGCTTGTCGCCACTGTCCACCACCATGGCGACCAGTTTGGACAGCTAAACGTAGGATGAATCTTTCGGTGGGGACAAGCCGTCCCCACCCCATCCCATCCAAGGGGTGGCGACAGCTTGTCGCCACTGGCCATCACCATAGCTACCAGTTTGGAAAGCTAATAAAAAAAACGGGCGGCGTTTAGGGCGCCGCCCGTGAGAATTTATAAATGGGATTAACGCCTCACGCCGTCTCCTTGAGGATGGCCAGGAACTGTTTCATGGCCGGCGACAGCACCTTGTTCTTCTTGTAAAGCGCCGCGAGCGGGCGGAAGAATTCGCCATCCTCGATTTCCACGGCGGCCAGCGTCTGCTTGGAGATTTCCTGGGTGACGGTGCCCAGCGGCACGATGGAGACGCCGGCGTCAATTTCCACGGCGCGTTTCACCGTCTCCACGTTGTCGAACTCCATCAGGTATTTCAACTCGGCGCCATACTCGCGGAGGATTTTATCAAGCGCCTTGCGCGTGGGGATATCCGGCTCAAAACCGATCACCTTCTGGTCCACCAGATGTTTGAGCTTGATGGCTTTTTGCCGGGCGAAGGGATGCTCGGGATGGCAGATCAGCACGAGAGGCTCCTTGCGCAGCGGAATGATCTCCAGCTTGGAATCCTTGACGGGATAGGCCACCAGGCCGAGGTCCACCACGTTGCTCAGCACATCCTCATACACCTGGTTGGCGCGGCGGTATTCCACATGGATGTTCACCGTCGGGTAGTTCTTCATGAACCGCTTGATGTACGGGGGCAGGTCGTGCAGGCCGATGGAGTAAATCGTCGCCACGCGGATGGTGCCGGAAATGATGTCCTTCAGCTCCTGCAGCCGGCTGTGCAGCGACTCGTAGGTCTGGATGATTTGCTTGCTGTAATCATAGAGCACCTGGCCTTCGCGGGTGAGGCGGAAGCGTTTTTTGCTGCGCTCAATGAGCAGCGATTTGAAAATGCGCTCCAGGGAGCTGATCTGCTGGCTCACCGCCGACTGGGTGACGCTATTAATTTGCGCGGCCTTGGTGAAGCTTTCGGTTTCGGCCAGGTCGCAGAACACTTTGAGGCTTTCGATTTGCATAAGCCAAGTTAACCAGAACTGTTTGAATTAGTCAACTACTGTTCCACTGGCCAGCGCGGCCTTCACTTTGCGCAGCAAATCGGTGCTGGTAAACGGTTTTTGGAGGTACCCGGCGCGGGCCTGCTGGTCCTCCGGCAGCACATAACCGCTCATGGCCACCAGCGGCATCTCCCCCCCCTGTTTCCGGATGCGTTCCATCAATTCCCGGCCGCCCATGCCCGGCATGACCAGATCGGTGACCACCAATTGGACGGCGGCGCCCGGCTGGGCCAGGATTTGCAGCGCCTTTTGGCCATTGTTGGCCGTCAAGACGTGGTAGCCAAATTCCGACAAAACGGCCTCGGCCATGGTCAGCAACAGGGGTTCATCATCCACCACCAGAATGGTGCCGGTGCCGTGGAGTTCCTGGGAGGCGGCCACCGAATCGCAGGCGAGGGTTTGTTCCGCCGGCAGATAGACCCGCGTGGACGTGCCCTTGCCGGCCTGGCTGGAAATCGCCACGCCGCCGCCGTGGTTGGTGATGATGCCATAGACCAGCGCCAGTCCCAAGCCGCGATGCGGCGGACGCTTGGTGGTGAAGAAAGGCTCGAACACGCGCGGCAAAACCGCCTCCTCGATGCCGGGGCCGTTGTCGGAAATCTCCACGCAGACGTAAGTGCCCGCCGCCAGGCGCACATTGCGGTCCTGGGTGGCTTGGGTCAGTTCCATGTTCCGCGTGGCCACGGAAATCTGGCCGGGATCCCGGGAACCGAAGGATTCGACGGCGTTCTCAAACAACTTCGTCAAGGCCTGCTGCACCTTGGCCTCGTCGTAGCGCGCCTCATACAGGTTGCGTTCCAAGGTGAGCCGCCAAGCCAGCCGCGGCCCGCCGGTGCTGCGGAACGCTTCCAGACACCGGCTCACCACCGTATTGAGATTGCCCGCCGGCGCCCGGCGCGACTCCTTATCCTGCCGGCTGAACAACGCCAGTTCGCTGGCGATTTCCGCCGCGCGCGCCGCCGATTTTTCCACTTCCAAGAGGGAGCGTCGCCAGGGATGCCCCGGCTCCGCCTTGCCCAGCAACAGTGACGTGTGCGCCAGCACGCCGGTCAGCGCATTGTTGAAATCCAGCGACACCGTGCGCGCCAATTGGAGCACGCAATCGAGTTTTTGCTTCAGCGCGGCGTCACCCGTGGCGTTGGGCGATTCCCCGGCGGCGTTCGGCAGCGCGAACAATTGCAGCAGAAAGGACGTGCCCCCGGCCTGGGCCAGCGTGGTGATGGCCGTGGAAAATTTCTTTTCGCCGCCCGCCGCGCAAAATCTCAACTCCACGGGCGTCGTCCGGGTCTGTTCCCAGCCCCGCAAAAAAGCCGGCAGCGGCGTGCCGTTGGCGGGCGACCAGATCGCCGCCAAGTCCGCCGGCTGGCTGGCCGGGGCCCCGCCAAAGAGCGCCTGGGCCGCGGCGTTGCAGGCGAGCACCGCGCCGCCCGCGCTGACCAGCAACGCCGGCCAGGCCGCTTTTTCCAAACCAAATAAAGTTTCCGGCTTAATCATTAAGGAAATGCGAGGTTAACATGAAACCATTGAATTTCAAGCCGCCAAGCGAAATTCGCGCGGCGATAAACCGCGCATGGCAAACCGTTTGCCCGCAACCGGAGCACGGCGGGGATGCAAGCGATGGAGCATGGGATTGCTGGATTATTGGATTGCTGGATGGTTGGATTATTGGATGGTTGGATTATTGGATGGTTGGATTGCTGGATGGTTGGATTGCTGGATGGTTGGATTGCTGGATGGTTGGATTGTTGGATTGCTGCGCGGCAT
>Ga0316217_10002590_pt1 | contig 21567 bp, 8 predicted proteins | sample 1anoAmetaG_FD_203633 | JGI IMG/M metagenome (GOLD analysis project Ga0316217, IMG submission 203633) | Freshwater microbial communities from Trout Bog Lake, Wisconsin, USA - 1anoA | ecosystem: Environmental > Aquatic > Freshwater > Lake > Hypolimnion/Profundal zone | place: USA: Wisconsin...
TTTCACCTGCCACTTCCACATCCAAATAATGATCTGTCACTGCCGCATGTGATTGATGCCGCATGTGAATGATCATGATGTGCAGTTGGGCTGGCTGAGTAATGCCGCATGTGATTCATTATGGTGTTTGGGGGGTTGGCTGCCACAACCTAATATTGAATTTCCTGCCACATTATCAATTATAGATTGCTGCTAATATAATCAAGTTTAGATAAGCACTTGATGTGAATATCCAGATATTGGCTATCGCCCTGCCACACCCACTCACCAACCTAATCTATTTCCTCCCATCCAACCCTCATCTATCTCTCCGCATCAGCGACTAGATTTATGTGCTACAACCATCTATTATACTAATACTTATATGAACATGACAAACCATTACATCGTCCTGCGCTTGAAGCCCAACGCTTAGCCAATCCGTTGCTAGTTTGCAAGCTAAAATTTGGCAGAATTCACGTAGACGGTCATGAGATTTGTAAGTAGTTCAAGGCACTAGGCCTGTGTCAGCTTTGAGGAAGAGCTACTTGGTGAGAATAACAGGGATAATGCTAACTAATTATTCGGCAGGCCGTAAATACTAGGGCCGAGCATGCAAAGTAATTGTGGTGGGACACAGACAACCCCTGGGGCAATTAGGTTCCAGGATTTCTGCAGTAGATACTAGGAGATAGCATGTAGTAAATATACCAACCCTAGCAGATCGAAAGATATGCTGGGTTCGTGAACGATGTTATCCTCCAAGCCAACTACAAAATCGGGATCGCAGAAGCCTACATCACAAGCGAGATGGACTTCCTGCTCTCTGCAATCAGCAGCATAGACAAAAACTGAAGGCTGATGAGCAGCACCTGATAACAATTTTATATTAATATGCAATTCATCGTCCCTATCCAAATCAAAGACAAATATTAGACCCACCAGCTCAAACTTGAATGCTAAGGCTGCTTCCAAAACTTCCAGCACTTCCAGCAGCGCATCTGCTACGAGATTCAGGAGCTACATAACTAGAGCGCCACTATAGGACTGCCATATGCAGATGAAGATGCGGATGAGTAGTTTCACAGGCCCGTCCATATCTAGATCCGCCCCATATAAACCTACCGTATAGTTTGTCTCATCCAGGCAGGTTGATTCGTTAGTAGCTGCTATAACCCCGTGCATAGCAGAGCTAGATCCTCATCCACAGACCCATGGCTAGAACCTTGGCCACCATCAGGCACCAAGCCGATCTTTTCAGTGCTTATGTCGACACTCAATGCATGATAACTGAACTCAGCTTTGAACAATTCTCATTTTGTTACCTGCAGTCCAACTGCTAATCTTAATCCTGATTCGTACTTAGTTTATAACTTATACTTATATTATTGCTCTAGCTGATATAACTATCACATTGAAAATCGTCTGCGCGGCTTGGCCTCCTCGCAAGTCTCCCTCTTGTTGATCTCGCACAGCTCTGCAGCCCTGGGCCGCTTCTCAGGGTCGGAACTCACCATCCGCATCAGAACCCGCATCAGCGAAGGTGAGTACCCGTGGATATGCTTCTGGATGTAGTTACGCAGCGCCTTGCCCTCCATCGGCACGTACTTCTCGCCCAGCAGGTTCTAGATGATGCAGATGCCCAGTGCGTAGATATCGGCTTGGTTGAAGTTCAGCCCTTCCAGCAGGAATGAGAAGTTTTTGATCTATGGGGCCAGGTAGTGCCAGCTGCTGGCGTTTTATCGCTACTTTTAGAGGTAGTTTTTGAGGACTGAGGGGGTGCAGTAGGGGTCGACCAGTTTGAACTTTTTCTGGCACTTTATGATGTTGCCGGGTTTGACATTGAGGTGTGGCAACTAGTGGTACTAGTTGAGCCATTTGAGGGCTGAAGTGGCATCTCTGAGCAGATCCCAAACCTAGAGTTCCCTCAGTTTGTTCCTGGCTAGGTTGGCATCTGCCAGTGACTAGATCCCCACCTAGAAGGTCAGGTAAAGTGCATTTTCTTCGAACCACTCCTGGTAAAACCTGAGGAAGTGGTCTTGCGGGTCAGTGTGGTATACTTTGATCTGCTGGGCTATCAGGCTCTGCAGGAACTAGTAGTTCTGATGCGAATACCAGTTCATCACTATCTTCCTCACGTAGTAGAATATCCTTTCCAGCCTGTTCAGACAAATGTAGCTCTCATGCTGCCGATTGCTGAACTTCAAATTCTTCTCAATTTCATAGTCCTGCTCAATCCTCAACCTGCGCTAGGAGTAGTTATATTAGGTCCTGCGTCCCAAGTTCTCGGTTTTGGAGCCAAGTCTCTTCAGATAGATGTTGTCTCCCAAATTGATCTCCTGCGTTTTGCGGATCTGCTCGCAGGTGGAGTTGCTGCGGTCTGTATAAACAGCTGCGTACATAGATGCAAAGTGTTCAGACTTGGCTATTACTCTTCTTCACGCAACTGGAGGGTGAATTTTCGGTTCAACATTAGTTTGCCAGCCACGTTCTTGTCAGGTTACTGCTCCATTTCTTATTAGATTGCACTATTTGAGCTTTTGTACTAAAAAGGGATCTCAAACTCCGAAATCTAGATGGGTATAGTGGCACAAACTTATCGCTTGGGAGTCCGATTTCTAGGCTGCATGCGATCAAGGAAGGATAGCTTGTTGGAAGTTGGTCTTTAGGAGGCATAGGTAGAGTTTTCGTTAAGTTTGACCTTCTTATGCGGAGTGTCCCTGATATTGTCAAATATTTCAGAGCTGAACATTCAAATTCAAATTATAACAATCATTTGATTTCGACCGCAAATAAGAACCCATCGTATGTGATCCCCCAAACACTGTCCACATTGTCCAGGGTGCTGGAACAGACGTCGGCAATTACGGGCACAGGTAGATTGGCTTCAGTCAGTCTGTTCTAGTGCTTTAGCTAAGCGTCTATCTACAGTTCTTACAGTTGAGTGCGTTAATGAGAGAAGTGCAGTTTGCAAAGCTTTTATTCTTCCTACTTCCTGACCTTTTTTCGCTTCAGTGATTTCTTTCGTAACTATTAGATCTAAATGGTTCGCAAAGTTGTTTGGATGCAGTCTATTAGATATATTTTGTTTGAACCACTTTGGCTTAGAATTTTCTAAATAGCCAGAAAACTACGCAATTGGCTGTGCTTTTGATGAGTCTAAAATCTATTTGGTCGCTAAGAGTCACGGATTCATCGCTTTTCAAAATGGCAAAAAAGCAAGCCAAAACTCCACTATCTTGGTTTTAGTCCCGAATAACAAAGATAAACTTAGCTCCTGAATCCCACATAAGACTACTTATTTTTCTATTTGATACCTAAGTACTATAGATTGCATCCTTCTCGTTGAGACTCCAAACAGAAAGAGCCCCATCGTAAGACCCAGATGCGAAAATACATTCTTAGGCGTTACTCAGAGGGCATTCGGCTAAGGCTGTGATTGATTAGAAGTGAGCATTGCAAATAAATCGCAGCAGTTCCACAGATTTGTCTTCAATTTTGTAAACATAGAGGTGGCCCATCAAAGTGCCCCCCACTATCTTTACGCTTTCGGCTGTGTAGTCATTTTTCAACCACTAAAACACAGCAATTTGATCTTCAGGGCTAGATTTGACCTCAATACTGTCGTGAAGCTAAAAAGGTCTATCGTTTGCATTCTTCAACGGACGGATCTCCAAATCTGCCACTAAGATAGTACCCCTTCCTGTGAGCATACCAACCCTATTGCTGACAGCTTTGAGCGCAATTATATACTAATTGATACTAATTTGATAGTGTATCTTTTTGTTTTTTATGTAGTGAAGCAAAGACTTGCCTGTGTAGATTTGTCCCACCCTGTGGTACTTCTCTAGTTTATATGCTTTGATCGTAATGTTCTAACTTTCAGTAAAGTTTCCTATCTTCTAAACTGACTCTGCAACCAAAATATCTTCCAAAACGGCACACATACACACAAAATTTGCATTCATTTTCACATAAGATCCACCATTATTCATTGATTTCCAATTGAGCTGAGGGGTAATATGCTAGTTTTTACTTTGCAATTTACTTGACTTTCTTTTCTTTAGGTCTTGAGGGACAGAAATCTCTGTTTTGCTTAGCATAGAGTGTGGGAAAATCTGTTTCATCTCTTCTTACTTTTTTTACTAGACCTCGTTAAAGTCATTGAGCTAAATCAAAGACCTCAAAAGCTTGGGAGTGATTTTATTGAGATTTTTAAGTATATCTTTCTTCCTCTTTTTCATGTCATGTTTGAACCCACAATCCTCACATATATATCTATGGATATGGAGGAGCCTTTTGCAATTTCCGCATTATTTGTAACCTCTGGGCAGTTTCTTCTTTTTGTCACTGGCCTTACCTGCTGAGGCCTTTTGCTTACCGGTGCTTTTTGGTATGGTCTTTGCCATTATTTATATACGCTATTGATTATAAGATCAAGGTTTAACTAAACACAAGGAAAAGGTTTAGCGTAAAAATTATCATTGAATTGAATCATTTATTACTAGTTTTTCTTCATTTTTAGTTAGGAGATTGCTAACTGCTCATGAAGTATCGAGTGCTTATTAAATTATTGACTCTTTTTATCTCATTCAGCTCTCTTTAGACCCTCTTTTACTCATCTTTCAACTTCTTGAAAGTTTATTTTAGCTCCTTTGCTTGCTACGACAACTCTTCGTTCTACTTTTTTAGCTAGTTTATTTGTCGCATGAATCCTGGGTGAGAATGAGAAGTGTACTCTTGATACAAGCTATAAGCTGCCATTCGAATCGCCAGAAATTATTTGTGCAGATATTACTTGGCCATTGATTTGAGTTGCTTATTGCTCAGTTATTAAGTTAACATCGACAAATTGTTGCCTATGGTCTTCAAAATGGTCTTTGGCTTTACATTTCTGTCTCTCTACCATTCTTCCTCCATCTAAATCTCCACTTATTTCAACACAGACAATTTTTCCTTCAGCTTTTGCTCTCCTTTTTCGATGACTTTCATCTGAAGCAAGCGATGGGATTCTTTGATTATTTGCGAGAATACTCTATTACAATAAAGATTCATATTTCGAATGGTCTGAGGCGAGAAATCTTTTAGCCGAAGTTGATTAATGGTGGTTTGAAAATGCGAAATTTTGATTGAGATTTTTTACTTGAGGAGTTGCAAATGTTTGGGCAGTGAGGAATGTTGATTGATATGAGCTCTTATATTTTATAGATCAATTAGATAGCAGGAAAGTTGAGCAATAAGCTGTTAATTCGCTGTACCACTCATGGTTCAAATTATTCGTTAGTTAGCTAATAATACTATTGAATTAATAAGCTAGCTTAGGTCGAAAAAGCCCAAATTTCTGGAAGCTTGAAGCAGTGGCTGAAGAACTTTTCTTTCCTTTTCTTCTTTTATTTATCATAATAAATTGATTTGTAGAAAATGTAGATTCAATATGAAGACACCATGACTTGTGTACAATGTTGGGGAGGACGCGATGGGCAAGAGTCTTTCAAATACCAAAACCAGATTTATTGCATTGAACAGCAACAGTATGCTTCAAACAAATCTTCAAAAACCTCACTTAAAAAGCTCAAAATCCTGCAAAAACCTCATCAAACTGCCTCCTCTCGGATTTCACAATCTCAAACTCACTAAAGATTCTGCCCAATAACTCCTTTACCTCAGCCGCAGTACTTTCTTCAAAGACCTATCTCTCAAATGGTACAGGAAAGGCCTAAGAGTCAAATTTCTCAAAATAGTGACATCAAAGTTACATTTAATAGGGAGAGCTGCAAAGAAAATCTCAATTTTAAAGGGGTAACGACAAATCAAAGAGTCCACTTATAAAAAAAGGAAGAAATTGCATTAGACTAAACAGCTAAAATTTGTAAAGAGTATTAAAATAATAGATCTTAGCTTTTTTAAACAAAAAAAATAATTCCTGGCTCAAGGTTTTCTCTTGAAGAGCTCTCCCAAATGAGACAAAGCGTATATTCTGTAATTTAAGGAGAAGACAAGACTAAAATTGAGTAATCTATGATTATGATGGATTTTTTCAATCCTTCAAATTCCCGTCTGGCTGATTTCAAGCTAAAGTCCAAACTCCAGCATGCTTCTTCTGCTTGTTCTCAGATAAAATGATTTATTATTCCATTTTCTATTGCTATACATCAGTTCATTATAAGTTACGTTTGATGAAAAGGTAATTGCTTCATTATGTAGGCCACAGTCCGCCAAACAAGTTAGGAATTACTGGGCTCAAGTAAGCAGTGATGAAGGCGTTGTTAAAGATAGCTCTAAACCTTTTATTCGCATGAATAATAAGCCACTTATGAACGCTGTTTCCTCAAATAATGATTTCTCACGTTTGCTTCCTAAACGCATTCAGCAAGACAAATAAAGACTTTATTGCGAAACTTTGCAATTAAAGACCACACTGAATGAAGTTATTGAGGAGAATCATAGGCTTAAAACAAAGATTGCTATTATATAAAGAGAGAAAGACAAAAAGTATAAGAAATAGGACTAATGTTAGAGAAGCATAACAACAAGTAAGGCCAAGATAACAGATAAGGAGCCAGGAATCGTCATTAATCTAAAAAAGTTAGTCAGAGAGAGCAAAGAGGAAAGTGAAAATTACAGAAAAGAAGTGTTAAAGTTAAAAAGAGCTCTAAGGTATACCAAAATGAATGAGATAGAGGTCTAAAAGGAAACCATTTATGAGTAAAATCGAAATTTAGCGAAAATTATTCAAAGACTTTAGTCTTAACTGAATGCACAACTAAATAAATCACAGTAAAACTAAAATTTGGCAGTACAGTTTGAAAATACTCTTTAGAAACTCAAATAGTTTTAAGAAGTTAATCAGAGATATGAAGAACTTCTTTAAGAATAGTAAATGAAAAATCGAGGACTTTCCTAAAAAATTGTAGTCTTGTAACAAAAACTTCAAAGAGATTTAGCAGTTTAGCGAAGAAAAACTGATTTACTTACAAAGCAAAATGAGGCACTACGTAGATAAAACAAATAAGTCAATTAAAAACTTTAGGAAGAAAGGAAGAAGGCAAATGCAAAGAAAAGTGTCAGACCAGCAAGCTCACACCCTCAAAGCTACACAACCAATACTAAAACGCACTAAAACGAATATATGAAACCTATCTCAAATAAATAAAAGTAAATTGCACTCTAAAAAAATGCAAAACTCCAAAACGAACTGCAATAAGCCAAAAAAAAACTAGCAGTTTCTTAAAATCAATTGAAAGAGCAACTAAAGTACAATAGCAATACTTTAAATCTCAGCAATTAGCCCTTTGAGCTATAACTAACTAAAAATGATATAGGCCAGTTGAGCGGTGATACCTAAAAATTTACTAGTAATGAGAAAAATGTAAAGATTGAAACAAATAAGTCGAAAAATGCCAAAAACCAAGTTTAGACAAAAAAAGAGCCAAAAAAGGCAGAAGTTATGAACTAAATCAAATAGTTACTCACCTACAGAATGAAGTACAATAGATATACATTCGCATAATTGAAAAGTGATATTTAAGCAACTCCTTTGGCTCGTTTCACTTACAAAGATCTCCTTACAATGTTTGTAGATGAACCTTTTTCACTTAATGACTATTATGCGACATAGTTTCTTAAAAGCTGCTATGGAAAGTCCAAAATATCTAACAATTAGTAAATTCAATCAACTTATTTGATAGATTGCCTGAGGAATACCATCTAAGACTTCTAATTAATTGACTAACACTAATAATAGCAAATGCTTTACAAAATCGCCGAATGTTTGACTAAGAAAAGGTAAGAGTTGCTTCGTTAGTTTTCCAAACTAAAAGTAAAAAGTAAGCTAGTGAACAAAAAGCAGCTATGTGATATTCTGCAACAATCTACTGTGCTGTCTTCTAAAGAGCTAGATTTGGTTATAAGCTATGTCTCTATGAGTTGCTAAAGTTTACAAAAGATAGACTATGAAGAAGTGCTTGACAAATTCTACCTCAAAAATAACAGTAGCAAATCTATGTAAAACTCAGAGAATCGGTCAAAACAGAAGTCAGAGTAAGAATTATCTTTAGGCGAAGCCGAGCCTTTAGAGTAAGATTAACAACTTTACGGCTAAGATTAGATTATTTGATATACTAGAATAAGTGATATCATTGATAAGTGGGGTATTTGACATTGGGTACCAAATAGGACAGTTAAGCACGGTCAAACCCAACTCTTTTGAGCTTAATTGGGCACTGCTAATTAACTTTTATCTTTAAAATGTCGCTTATCTTTTTGTTCAGTCTTACCTTTTTGTATTCTTCTGACATTTTCTTCTTCTTTAGCTACAAATACTGCAAAAAGTTCAATGGTTAAGGCTTTTCTTTCTTGGATTTTTTCAAAAAGTCATTTTAATTCATGGACTTAAAACTACTTTAAGGATCTGTTTCTTCGGAAGATAAAACTGAACATTTTTCAACTTAAGTTTTGTGTTTGATTTGCAGAATTTTACATATGTCTTTTTCTTTCTGAGTTTTCAAGAGTTCTTTGATTTCTTCTCTTTTAATCTCATTCATTTTCATTAAGTTTACTGAGTGAAAATAGTGTGACTCTTAAATACTAAATAATTAATGTTCTTCATTTGTCGACCCAGGGCTGCTAGTTTTCATTCTCTGTGATACAGTTGTTTGAAAAAGTTGTTTTCCCACATTCTTACGCTTCAATGGGCTAAAATCAAAGCTAAAATCGACTATACTGTGCTTTTGCTGGCCTATTGCTTCACTAAGCTTCTTATTATGTAGCTCAATCTTACGACTCAGGGCTCTCTTTGCTATGATCTAATCACAACCCTTCTGGCAATCGATTACAGATTGTACTCTGCGTTTGGCAAGTGGTTCTTTATTTTCTTGGCGGTTAGTAACTTTGTTTATTGGTGCTAGTTTGTGTTTGGTTTATTTTTTTCCGTTATTGTTTGAGAAAGGCTCTTGCATTTTGTAGAAAGTAAACAAGCCCATTTCTTAATTGAGCTCAAACCCAGCGTATGATTGCTCCATATTATAATCAAAAGATAATTTTATTAGGAGTAAATTTTGAGGCTGATCACTTTTTGGCAAAATCTTCGAATAAATTGCACTATAAATGCAAAGGGCCTATTAAATAAATTAATGACTAAAGGGCTAACAGATAAAGTAATCATTTGAATTTGTTGACGTTGAAGGTGCTCCCTTGATACCTTTTCCTGTGCTTTTGATACGTTTTGTCTTTCTCTAATAAAAATAACTAATTAAACCTTTACTATTTCTAGCTATCCAGAGCTGTGCAGCTGGTTGATAGCAAAAGATTACCTAAAATTGATCTCCTTATTACTTCATAGTTCTACTTGTAGTCTATAACCTTGATTTCTTTCCTGGCTTCCTATAAAACGTCATTCATTTCGAATGATACCACACCTCTTTTGGGGTTTTTCCTAGGATACTAAATTTTAGGAAGTCGGATTCTGCTAATCTTTTGCTGATGTTGTGTCAAAGGCGTGTTCGAAGCTGACTGCAAAATAGTTCCATTTACTACTTGTTCCATAAGAAGAAATTTGACTATTATATAGGCTAGCTAACAAAAACTATCAATAAATATCCGTCTAAAGAATTTTGCCTTTGTTTGAGTGGCTAATTCGAAATACTAAAGATAATACAAAAACCTAAAAATTATGAAGATTGTATCTTATAGTCTTTAGGCTCCCTAAATAATGCTGTTATTTCGCGAACTGACTTTCCCAATTTTTTGCAAAAATCTGAAACAAATTGAAATCTGATATTTTTGGGTTGAAAAGGCTAAAAAATCAAAAAATATTTGACTATTAATCAGTTTTTCTTTCTTCAGATTTAGATGTCCATTTAACTCCGATAGTATTTTATTTACTGGTCAAGCTTCTGCTTTATTTCTTCCATGGTTATCTCTGAGGATAAGCTCAAATCAAACGACATGCCTTACTCGAACTTGAAGTCATCTGGGTTTCGGATTCCGTCAAATATGGGATGCTGAATAGCCTCATCGATTGTCATTCTTTTCCTTGGATCAAAAACCAAAGCTTTTTGTAAAAAATCCTACCATTCAGGCTTGCAGTATTAGAAAATCTAACTTGCCTTCTTTTTCTGATATTTTGGAAGAGATTTCAAGTAATTTAACGCCACCTACTCTTCAACAAAGGTAATTTATTCCTACGTAGGAGAACCTAACACTTGAAGAATCTTTGAACTATGTCAATAAATTGTTACATTTGATCATCTTCGGAATGAGGAAAGCCGTTTTGTATTTTGTAGGTAATATCTTTGGTTCCTTTGGGTGGAGACAAAGGAAAACAAGCTTTGCCTTCAAAAAGTGCTCTTCGGGGTGCGTTAATTTTTATCTTTTTGTTCAACTTATGCTCAGATATCAGTTCTCCCATAATGCATCCAACTGACCAAATTTAGATAGAAGCGTCGTATTTTGTTTGCATTAGTATAATTTCAGGTGCTCTGTACCATCTACTGACGACATGAAGAGTCATCCTTTCTACTGCACCCCCGTGAGTGTTAAGGTCGGTAAATGATGGTTCTGATAATCCTGAACGAGCAAGACCAAAGTCACAAAGTTTGATATTATAGTCATTATCAGAGAGTATATTTTAGGGTTTGAGGTCCCTATGCAGTATTTTTATGGAAGAGAGGTACTTCAGCACTACAAGCAGCTGATAGGTAACCTTAATGACTTGCTAATCATTTAAGTACTTATTTTTGGTAGTAAGCCTTCGTAGATCGAACGGGAGGTACTCTAAGATTATATAAAGTTCGTCATATTTTTCAAGATTTGGAGGAGGGAGTATGTCAAAAATCTTTATTATTTTAGGGTGTTTTATTCTCCGAAGTATAGAAAGCTATCTCAGAGTTCGTAGGGCTAAAATGCGGTTAGAGAATATTTTGCTGTACTTTTTCATTGCGTAAAATTTGCCAGTTTATCGATGTTTGACTCTTGAAACTTCTCCGTAAGCTCCCTTCCCAATGATACTCTAATAAATAAAGCGCTCATCATGAATGACAGGCTCCATGCATTTCAATGGCTTCATTATTTTTATAATTTTAAAATATCAGAGATTTATATACAATATCTTAAACTTTTAAAAGTAGCGCATTTATCTAATCCACTGTTAACAATTTGGCCCCTTCACTTGACATAATTTGATAGACTGTTACATCTTTCATCAAAGTGGCTAACAATATAAACTCATTTCTAAAGCTTCCTATGTAGAAACTGAAAGATTTGGGAGCTTTGATATTAATAATTTGGATTAGTTACAAACAAAACGGTTAAGGAGATCAAGCTTTCATTAAACTACGAAGAAAGAGTTCGTCAGTTTGCTCTTCTAGTATTACTCCTGACTCATGTTCAGTTTAGTATGGTCTAGTTCTTCTAGAATCAAATAGACTACACTATTCATTAGAGTAAAAGTTTGGCCTAAAACAGAGGAGTGAATGTCATCTGCGCAGAATTTTTAGACAAAGTCCAGCAAAGTTATCAGGTTTCTAATCTTTGAACGGATGATAGAAACAAGCATCATAGGTATCTGTACATCAGCTGTAATGTCTGTAGCTGAGCCTGTGATAAGAATTACATTTTGAAAGACCAAAGTTAGCTCTAAAAACACTTTGATTATGGTATCAGGGCAGCAAGGTTTGCTCAGTTTTGAAATAAGGTGCTAACTCTAACGCAAAATCAACTATTCCTATTATTGATATTGTGGCAAATCTAACATCGTCAAGGTGATAAAATGATGCATTTACATTTGCCTATAAAGTCTTTTGTCTTTTTCGCTCATATAGGCGTTTAGCTTCATCCTTTATAAGGAAACAAGTACATTGAATATAGTCTTTAGCCGATAATGGTTTTGGCATTTTCAGCCATGTTATGTGGAACAACTCCTTTTTAAAGTTCCTCAATCAGCCTTTAGGTAAACAAATGGTATAGTCCATCTACACCTTCTCTATTGGCTAAAAAGGATTCACTTATGTCTTGAAGACATTTTTTGAAAGTTTTGCTGTTTTTACTATTCCCTCCTTCACATATTTTCCCCTATACTATTTCATACTAAAAACCTTTGTTAGAATACGCCATACCTATAGGAGCACTCATGAGTTGATTTATTTGAGAGTTAAGCTTCATTTTTGAATTTCTAAGTTTGGTTTAGTTTAAGATAGCCATAAACATTTTCTACAAATTTGCTGAATAGTTCACCTCTTCTTCAAGTGCAATTTTGTTTAACTGAATCACCCGTTTCCCGTCTTCAACGATTTTTTAAATTTGGTCAATGAAATTAGGTAAAGACTGTGGAGTTATAACTTCTTAGAGATAAATAGCGTACAATTGTACAGAAGGACGATTTGTTAAGGAATCTTCCTCAGAACAACGGTATTGTTCTATCAAGGCCTTCAAACTCTTTTTTTCTGAGATTTTGTCAATCATAAGTAAAAACTAAATCATAGTCTTTTGTATCTTATTATTAGGTTTTAGGATCATAGAGTAGTTTTGGGCAATCTTTTAGACCATACAAGTAAAAATATTCTTAAATTGATAGTTTTTGCCAGCAATTTGATGGCAACCTGCATTACTTAAAGCTATTTAGAGTCCTGGAAGAGGGCGAATTTCATCTTTTAAGACTCCATACATAAAATTTAGAGATTAAAAAGAAGCTAGCAAAACATTTACGTTCTTCTTTGGAGGGATTTTGATACTTTCAGAAGCAAACCCTAGAATAAACTCTTTTATAGTCGGAATATATTGAGCTATTGTAGTGTTAAGATAGCCAAATTTGTACTTTTAGTAGAATTGTTGACCAAACATGATTTTTTGTGATATGAGTGCAATGTGAGTCAAATTGGTATTTGGTGCTAAAGGAGTTCTACTTTCATATAAGTTAATAAACTCCGCAAAGAATAGTTGAGAAAAGATGACTTTATTAAAAAAACTTTTTAAATCTTCAAAGCGCAAATTTCCGAACCTTTTTTAACTTTCTTCCTTGAAACAACGTACAACAAACTTTATTTAATGTGGGATTTTTTGAAAGGCTAAATTAAAAAACATTTACACTAAATTAAGCAAGAAAGGAGATTTGTAGCTAAATTTTGAATTTTTTATCTATGGGTTAAGATTTTCTTCCATACAAGTTGTGCCAATCTCAAATTCAATCCTTAATGGATATCTTACTAACCAACTTCATTTTTCAAAAACTATAATGCTCCTTACTCTAAATAAAGTAAAAGAAACTTCTTTGGAATTGAATCGTTGACTAAATCAGCAGCTGAATCTATTGATCTTTCATGCGACCAAATAAGGTTTCTAGCTAGGGTTTTAAAGATTTAATGTCTGCTTCACCTCCATCTACAAATCTTTTCAAATGAGGTAAAGTAGTTAACATCTAGACCCATTTTTCGTATAAAAAAGAAAAATCAACATTTAATTCTTCCTTGGTTTACTAAAGATCTTGGATAGTGTTTTAGAAAAGCTAGCTACAGAAATTTTGAATTTTAAAGTTCAATCGAAGATTTGCCAAAATTTTCGATGCAAAACTATACTAAGATTCAAAGCAAGACTCTACTTTATCGGTGCTATTCAACTAAAGTTAAATGATTTAGCGAATACGAAGATGCCAGTGAGGCCAAAAATTCATAAAATCGCTGAAAAACTGTGTTCCTGGCTTGAGATCGTTTTCCAAAGGAAAAGGTTTTGTATTTAAGATGCGTTTAAAAAGACTGAATGTTGAGCCAATTACATCTAAATCTCCTAAGGGAGCTAGTCATGTATAGAAATAAGATCTTTATGGTTCAGAAGGATAAAAGACTATTTTTTGTCCATGTGGTTAATCCAAAGATAGTTTGTAAAGGAGTTAGTGTAGTTATATTCGATTTCTTTGATTCTTTCGTTCTTGCGCTTTTATTCTTGATCAAGGCAAGCTTACAATACTAAAAAAGGAGGCTTTGAGATTTGATCAATTGTTGAAGGTCAATGACTCTGATGAAGTTACGATCTTCGACCTCCTAAATAGCCAAATAGATCGTTGATTATCTAGATTTATGCTTTTCTTCTCCGATTTCTTCTTCGTCAATTATTTATATTGAAAATGAGTAGGAGGACATTGGCTTAATCCTAACAAAACTTTATAATCGGAATTGAAAACTTTGTTACCTATAAACTCATAATACATATATCATTAGCCATCCTCTTGCCTTTCCTTGAAAAACATGTCAGTCACATTTACAAACTTTTCTTTCTTTTTCTTTTTCTTTTCTCCAGGCTTTTGGCTTTATTGTTTCTTGAGCTGCTATAAAGCAGGAAAGTCGTTTTTTTCGACCAAGAAAGCATTTGAAGGTTTGCTTGGTTGCTAACTTTTGAAATGGGTTATTTTCTAAGGAACTTCATCAGAATTTTACAAAGGAGTTACTTATCTTGGCAGCAGTTTCAATCCGGGAAAATCTTACTACCTGATGATTGCTTTCGTTTAATTAGCACCATTTTTTTGCTTTTCTATCACTTTTGGAGGACTAGGCCTATCCTAAGGCATTGAGCGAGTTTGTATGAGTGAGGGGAAAAATGTGACATCTCCTATTTAGCTAGGATCAATAGTTACAGGTAGCCTAATGTCATAAAATTCTGATTCTTACATCTTTTTCAATTTGGCCATGTATTGTTTTTGCTCTTCATATTTGGTTGCCAACTTCTCAGCCTCCTTTTCCTCCCTTTAAAGCTCTACCTTCTTCCTTTATTTGAAGTGCTGAAGTTCCTCTTGAAAAGCTGTAAGCAAGCTTTCTTAAACCAAATGTTATAAGTTGATAATGATAAAGTCAATTTCTTCATTGATGGTGATGTGTGAGATATTTTTGTACTTTTTCATAAGATCTATGTTGTACTCAGCTTCTTACCAATAGATTATCTCTTCTATAATTTCTTTGGGTAGTTCTCTTTAGCTTTTTCTTAAATACTTCTAACAAATGGGATGCAAAAAGATAAGCCTTCCACTGGCTTCTTGATAAAAGGTAACCAAAGAGTTTTTCTACTTTTCGTCTAAAACACTATAAATAACGTGGTCTTAAAGATGTTACTTACGATGAAGCTTGAACTATTTTTTCCCAAGATTTTGCTGGATTTTGTCGATTTTCTACCAACAAGCCGCATGCACTTTTTCAATCCATTTTTTTATTTATTCATCTTGCTCATTTTTGGCATGTATTTAGATACCTTTGAGCTAATCTTTGTATATGGCAAGTATTTTTTAAGGTAAAGCTTTGACTATTCTTCCGAAATTTAAAACCTAGGTTAAGCTCTCAGGATTGTAAACTCGAGTATCATTTTCTCTCCTTCCCATGAGGCTAAAACGCACTTTGTTATCTTTTAATTCCGGAAAATTTTTAGTGTAAATTGTTAGGCAAGACACTAAAGACTAAAGTTCCAAGGCCTCATTACATACTGGACAATGATTCGCTTTTAGAGCTGTATAATTAACACTTTACACTTGTAATAGTGCATGAGGATGCAATGCCAACAAAAGATATGACCACAGCTAGTCATTTGAGGGGCTTGAAAGACTTACTACAAGCAAATGGGACAGGTCAGTTCTTACTTTGAATGATAAACTATATGCTTTATCTTACTCCACTCTTGCTTGCGAATACCTTTGAAATTTGCAAGATTTTAGAGCTATTCGTGACTCAAAGAGGTGACGTCTAAAGTGAAGCGCAATCTAGCCATAAAGCACTATTTGCTGCTTTAAGGGCCATATCTATATTCAATTTGTAATACTTGACAGCTTTGTAGCGTACTCTTCTTCGGGTGTATTAGGTTTCCAAGCCATAGTACATCTTGGCTTTAAACCCCAGTCCTTCAAAGGGCACCTGGCTTCCTCTTTTTTGGCTACGTTTTTTCTTTAGATCATCTTACCTCATTATTAATAGTTTGTAAAAGAATATAGGTTTGTTTATGCATCATAGCAGTCCTGTCAGGAGGTCAATGAGCTGTTGAGCTGTCAATCCAGTGGCACCATCAAGTCTGGCTCCATTTACAAAAACAGTTCTGAATTATATAAATATTACGGTGTGCCTGAAACGTGAAGAGTTCCCATAGCGTATTTCACCCATTTTCGTGTTTCAGAGTCAGTCTTTGAGAAATGAGCAACCTCAGCTCGCACTTACTCAGTTGACAGTCCAGTTACAGTGCTCACTTCCTTTGCGATGTTATTCATCAAAGTAGCAATACTTGATTTGACTACCCCACTTTCATCCCATTTTTCGTTTGTATCGAAGAAATGTCTCAAAAGGCTGAAGGCTGCTGCTGGGCCTTGCTTGTCGTTCACGTATTTGATGGCTTGCGTTAGTTTGAACGATGCTATGTGGTAAGGCAGAACTTGGAGGGCATATCTGTAGCTGAATCTTCCAGGATTAGATTTCTAGAGAGAGGCTTGAACTTATCTCATGACTTTGTCAAACTAAACACAACTTCCACCTTTGTAATCAAACAATTACAAGCTGCATCAGAGACCACTTCTATTGTGACAGCAGGATTAGACCCTGGAAGGTCGATTCCTGGGTATCTTTTTGGGATAGGAACATATTGGGACTCAACTGAAGGAGAATGAGCGACTAACATCTTAGTTTGGGCTACAAAGAGTAAAGTTAGGAGGATTGCTACTTTACACTGGCTGATCATAAAGCTACTAATCTTTAAATAATGAATAATAGTTTTAAACAGGGAACTTAAAGTTATAGCTTGAGTCTTTTATTTTAGTTTATCGATATTGAGCCACGCAGTAAAAATATGAATTTCTGTACTTAGCAAGATAGCTTATAATTATTAGTACGCTGTATGCAACTGAAAAAATACTCAACTAACTAAAATGCTAAAGTGAATTCCTTTCGATAATCGGTCAAGGTAGTTGGAACTCTGCAGATCAGCCCAAACGAGTCTCAAAGGAAATCCAACACTTCCACACATCTTTCATAAAGATCCAGTAGTGCAAGAAAAATACTAATCCCCAAAAGCCAAAAACTCACAAACTTTTTCAACGAGTCCATCAGAGAACGCTCGCTAAGAAAAGGTATGAATTCTGCATAGCCAAATCAAACCTTATCTTCTCGTTTTCGGAATCAAAAACCAACAAACGTACCTGAACGAATCTAGTTTTTGAGGTACAACATAAACAAAGATTATTTCGATGATGAAAACGATTCAAAACCTTTGAAAGATAAGGCAGAAAAGCAATTGAATGTAAACAAAAAAAGATAAAACTAATAACGGTATAGAATTTTCAGAGAAAACCCAATGTCTTAATGCACTACAAGTGGCGAAAACTCTTACTCCGCAAAAAAAGGAATCAAAAGTGAAAAAGAAATTGTAAAACCTAAAAGAATGAAAAGTCCCAGAACTTTGGTCCATCCTGTGGCTAAGATAATGGAGAAAAGCAGAGGATACGGAAAAATGCATAGCGCACGCTCACTGGAGTACACTTTTGGACTACCGTGATAACTTATAATAACATTATGGCTTGAAAATGTATCTTTAATCATGTGAGCTTTTGTAGCATCAACATTTTTGGCTAAGAAAGAGCAAAAGTGCCGAAAAATGGTTGTAAATTTGCATTTTAATAGAAAGATGTAACTAGCTTTATATTTGCATTTTGAGATAACGATATACGAATTATATAAATTTACTTTCACTTTCTAAGAGAATGTTTCGATTGATCGGATATTTCGGAGGCATAATCCTGTTTCTCGTTTTGGGAATTTAAAAAGTTCCAGGCTTTCTCTATTTCTTCATTTGCTCAATCCTCAACTTGGTTGCCATGGGCTTGATCATCATCTTCAGGCTTCTAGCTCAGTGCTTTCATGGTTTTTGGAGGGTATGGTCCAAAAGATTCCAAAGATGGATTTCAGAAGCATTAATGTGTCTTGGCCATTACACTGAACTGCCTTAGTACTAAATCACAACTGTCACTATTAATCAAGGTGGGGAAAAAACGACTGCTACTTAAAGGACAAATAACACGTTAGTTTGGGGACTGGCTTAGATGGCTATTTGTGCACTCTTGACTGCAATAGCTCCTTTAGTAGTTTCGTTTGTGCTTTTTTGCTATGCCTAATCAACATTTTATGAATGCCAATTTCAAAAAATTATGAAATAAAAAAATCATGAGAAAGAGGAAGGAATAGCAAGGTGCTCTGCGAGAATAACCCTTGAAGTTCCACTAAATGACTATAAGATACCTTAAAAAGACTTTAGCACTTTTAGAAATAGCTTAGCTTAAAATTATCCTTATATGTAGCCAGCAATAGTGAAAAAACCAAGCAGAAATTCTGTAAATCAATCATAGTTAGCTAATATTGACCCTCGTTCATACTAAATGTAAAGAAAAATCTAGGATTTACAATAAAAGTAAGTGAAAAAGTAATTATCTGAGTTAAAAGAAGATCTTGAAGCTACTAGTCCTACAAATAACAAAACTGCCAAAATTGAGAAAATCTAAGAAGTTCACGAAAGCTAAGAAGAGAGTAGTAAGGTGTCTGTCTTTAAATCATAAAAAATGTAAACAAAAGCTTAAAGCATCTAGTTCTAATCTCCTAAAATTCGTTAAGACCTTAAGATGCCTAGTGATTAACTTTGAACTACTTTCATTTTATATTCAGTATCTCCAAGACTATAAATTTTACGTTTAACTATATTTACTGAATGAAAACCCAAGATCCTACTAGAACTTATGCCTACCATTTCACCAAATTAGGCGATAACCAGAATAGAACTCTTTCTTTCAACCAAGACACTCAAGAATTTTCTTCTAATTTTAATAAAATCAGCTTTCGTTACTTTGCTTAATGTCAGTAAAACTAGAAAAGACTCACTTCTCCACAGACGAATATCACCAAGATAGTAACTTAACACGAAAAAACCAACCAGCCTGTGAAAAAGTATACTTTTTCCGGTTTGGCCAAATAACAAAAACAGTTTCGCAAATCTGAGGACATTTAGCACGTGAGATCTGCAGCAATAACACCAAAATATCCACTGAATGTGAACAAGGCTTTGAGAAATAATGAGATTAAGGGATGCCTTGTGGAAAACGGAGAATAATCAGTTTTTTAAAAGCATCCGAAACAGGAAATCAAAAAAGATATTGCAAAGGAGAATGATTATTGTAACCTCAAAAGCGAGAAAATAAAGCTAGAGACTGAAATATTGGAAGTCAAAGCATAAAACTAACTCTTAAGAGTAAGATTTGAGGAAATCAAAAAAGAAAGATTGTAGCATTAGGATTAAGTAAGAAGACTAAATTTGCTTATAAAGCAGGCCTAGTAAGACATGAAAGAGCTAAAATATTCTTTTTTAATTTTGAAAAATGAAAAATAAGTAATCTAGGCTTCTTATAGAGAAGCCAAAAGCATCCTGTAAAGTAAAGATTTGCTGAAATAAAAGTATCAAATAAAGTCTAAAACGATTGATTATCACTTATTAGCCTTAGATGCTTAGTTGAAAGGGGTCAAAAGAGAAGAAATACAGCTTAAAACTTCTTAGATTTAATAGAGATACAAAGAAATTTTGGAACTTTTCAACTTAGAGTTGAATTTTGATACTTGTCATTAAAAGTTGGTAAAAAAAATCAAAAAATTAAACTCTATGACAGAGTAAAACGCATCTTTGAAGATCGTGAATAGTGAAATAGAAAAGTAAACAGGGAAGCTTTTGCATCATTTGAAAAAGAACGAAGCTGAGCTTGCTAAAATATGCAATTTGAACGGTTTTCTAAACCTCGAATTGATAAAGGCGACAATTTTGATAGAAAACTGTAATGAGGAGATAAACATCCTCAATTTGAAGTAGGTTTAAAGAAAGCTGATGGCAAAATATATTTTGAGTGATTGAATAATTTTAAATTTGGTTTAATTCAGTAAACTCATTTAGAAAGTGACTTAACTTTGATTGTTTTAGGGCTGCAGACAGTAGAAAAGCAAGAGCTTAATGAAAAAAGCACACCAAAGAAGATAGCAGACAAAAAAGATCAAATAAAAAATTGAGAGTGAGATGGAAGATTTGTTTCTTTTGCTCATCAAAAGTCTAATTCTTTGATATATTATAATATTTCGAAACTGAAATAATATTAAATGAATCCTGTGTTTAACCTCAGTTAGGAGACTTTAATTAAGCAATTCAAGTACTTAAGCTCCAATCTCGGACTTTACAACCTATTTGACAAATTTTAGGCTAATCCTCCTTTTAGTATTCCATAACACTCCTTAGTTATAGATTTAGAAAATATAACTTTTGGACCAGATAAGTATACTGTGCTCCTGCCTTAAACAACCAACCAATCCTTTAAAATCATCTATTACTCTCTTCTATACTATACTTTCGAAAGAAACTCATAAAATACAGGTATTACCATTTACTAAAAACTTCTCCGCTTCATAACCAGCAACGACATGGCTCTAAAGCACGGTTAAGTTTAGATACTTGACGAATAAGTGAAAACCTACTTGGTGAAATTCTTCCATTTGCTGCATCGGTAAAAATGTAAGCACAAAATTATTGGAGATTAGCTGCAGACTTTGCCGCAAATGGACCTCCTGCTTGTGCACCTAATCAAAAAAATTACGAAACAATAAGATCTCTCCATAGACTAAAACGCCACTCTCATTCGATAAGCCTTGAAATAACAGCTGGATTTTCATTTTGAGTTTCTCAATACTTAGACTTTTGCTTTTCAGTCCCAATTCGTCATAGACATTCGGTCTTTCGGCAGCAGATGTGAGTTTTATATAAGGCGTGAAACTATTTAAAACTTCAAACGAATAAAGGATGAGATTACTCTCCAGGAGTCAGCTCATTTCATGATGGAGTAAAAGCAAAATTTGCTGATTTCGCAGTAAATTGCAGTAAAAAATACAAAAAAAGCTAATCTCAGTAAGAAATAAAGTATCATAAGTAGTTAATTGACCTAAAAAGTTTAAGAAAATAAAAAAGATGATAGTGTTTGTTCACCAAAACCAAAAAGAAAAGCCAAAGCTCTGCTTACGTTCACACCGTTTGGACATAAAAAAGAAGATTCAACTCTATCGACTTTGAGTGGTGACTTTTTTCCTGAGAAAAAATCATTTAAAGGCCTCAAAAACACTCCAAACATATTCAAAAATGTGCAAAAAACCCCAAAATTCGGAACTGATAACAATGGAAACATCACGACAAGAATTGCCAAACTTAAGTTTAATACCAATCAAGAGAATAAACTGAGCAATTGCAGCACTTAAAAGAAAGCTAAGTTTTCTAATGGTTTGAGCAAAAATTGGCTTATTTCTGCAAACAATACTGACTCTTTTCACAACAATAAGGAATTAGTGATTTCCTATAGCTCAAAATGCATTACATCTGAGCTATCTCCCGATAAAAAAGTCAACCTTCTCCAATAGAAAAGAATACCGAGCTTTATAGCAAATAGAATCAAAGCTAAAGAATAAAATTAAAGCAAAGGTTACGATAAGACGGAAAACGTTAACAAACCTAGAATAACATTTTGTTACAAAAATAAATGATTTATAGCACTACTTCTATTTTCCATTC
>Ga0316217_10002591_pt1 | contig 21566 bp, 31 predicted proteins | sample 1anoAmetaG_FD_203633 | JGI IMG/M metagenome (GOLD analysis project Ga0316217, IMG submission 203633) | Freshwater microbial communities from Trout Bog Lake, Wisconsin, USA - 1anoA | ecosystem: Environmental > Aquatic > Freshwater > Lake > Hypolimnion/Profundal zone | place: USA: Wisconsin...
AAGTCCCATCTGCAAGATTTCAGTTTAGGGACCTTAAGGGTGAAGATACAAGAAAGATTTGCAAAAGTATAAGCTAAGATAATAGAGCAAGAATTCAAGGGTTGTAAAGCATTATTAGATAAGGTTTAAGGATTGGCTTGTTGAGGGTTTGCGAGGCATGATGTAGTGTAAGGCAGGTGAGCTGCAGTTGGTGTGTATAGGTGACTTTGAGCAGGTGTAATGTGAGTTATTCAGTGTAAGAGATAGTGTAAGGCTTGTGTGATAATGTTAATACTAAGAGGTTGTGATATACCTGTGATAGATAAGTTGAGTGATAGATGGATAAGATCCTGCTATAGATAAGATCAGATACCGTGTTATGATTTGTGATATGATATGATGTGGTGTTGTGTAAGATGAGTGTTATGTTATGGTGAGTTTGCGTAGGCATACAAAATAAATATCAATAAGAGCTAACTCACACAACTCTTTGAGTCTGAGGCTTCTTCTCTTCATTGGTCAGCCCGTACTAGTTGATCAGCAGCTACCTGATCTTCCTGCTGCCCAGGTACCCCATCCGCACCCACCCGTTCACCACCACCAGCAGCGCCAGACCCGACAGGCAGTACCCCATTCCCTTGTACACTCCGCTCCCCGCCACCTGGTCGCACACCAACATCACTCCCATCATCAACTACACCACAATGAATAGTCCGTTCTCGATTGCCCTTAAGATCCAGTATTTCTTGTCCAGGTAGATTTCGTAGTACTTGGTGTAGAAGAGCTCTGCCACTTGGGCAGTGATGAGGGCCAGGAGGGCGAGGGTCGGTCTGCCGCCCAAACATACAACGATCAAGGCCATGTAGAAGAGTTTGACGGCTCGGAACACCGGGTGTCCGAGTCTGTGGTGGCCTGAAGGCAACTCGTATTGCGGTATTTTGCCGTAGTAGGCGTCCTCGTAGAAGTAGAGGTATTCAGAGTACTCGCAGGAGTAGTACTGCCTCCTGCAGTGCAGATTGACGAAGATCGGCCAGGCGAGGGAGCAGAGGAACGCCAGCACGCAGAGTAGCCCGTTGAAGACTGCTGAGTTGATAGGAGAGGAGATGTCGTAGAACTGGATGAGGCAGAACCAGATGGTGCAGAGGAACTGGTATCTCCAGATCTGGTCGAAGAAGTTGATGCCGCGGTTGGCGATGTTGTCGATTATGCGGTGAGGCACCCCCTTGTCCTCGTCCTACAGCCCGCGGTTGAGACGTTTGCGGAGGCAGAGCACGCAGCCGAACCAGACCAGGCAGATCAAATTGAAGACGATGATGGGGTAGAACTAGCGCAGGAAGTGCATGCCCTGGCTGTGCAGGTAGAACCGAACGGGCAGATCCTTGCTGGAGTCGCCCAGCCAGCTCTAGAACGCGAGTCTGTGGGCAGGCAGGAAGAAGTTGAGGTTTTGCACGATGTTGAGTCCCCCCACCACATCCCGGAACGACAGTGGCAGGTACTCCGACCCGATATACGCATGCATGAACAGCAACTGCAGTGAAACCACCAGCTATTCCACAGTCACTGCGTAGCCCAGCAGGGTGGCCAGGCAGACAGAAATCACAGCCATCCAGGCCGCAATGCGAAACACGTAGGTGAAACCTTACATACTGTTGATCTCGCTCTAGCTCAGGGAGTCGAATCTAGCAACTCGGAAAGCGCCGATTAGCTGAGGGGCGGACTCAGTGAGGAGTCGGGAAGTTGCTAAGCTGTAGATTGCAATGTTGCCGTTGAGGAAGCTTTGGTCGATGCGGATGAAGAGCTTGAGTTTGCCGTCCTCGATGATGGCTGAGGTGAGGGAGTAGTCGGCAGGGTCGAGTTTGTCAATGTAGGCCTTATAATCAACAAGGTCGAAGAGGGGCAGGTGTCCGGCGATGTAGATCTGCAAGCCAGATTAGGAGTCATTTTTGGACGAGATGAAGCTGATGTTCTAACTCTATTCGGCTTTGGTTATCAGGTCTGCCAGGTATTTGCCCTCGAGTTTCTGGGAGTAGTTTGTTGACTAGTTACTATACAAAGCTTAGGCAGGCTGCTGGCTGTCGGCACTTGAGGGACTGATGGTACTAGAGGGAGTGATGGTAGCTGAGGGAGTGATGGTGGTAGAATCGGATGTTGTATTCGCGGGGACTGGAGTGTTGGTTGGGAGGGTCTAAACGGTTGTCAGAGGTGATAAGATTAAGGGAGATGTGATAATTGTCTGAGGCTGGCTCTATATTTTGGGTTGGCTTAGGGTATCTTTGCCAGACTAGTCTGCTCTATTGGCAAGAGGCGAGGGGGTGTTAGTTGCGGTGCCGTTTTTGAGGGCTAGCCAAAGGATGCTATCGAATAAAGGTTTGGGGGCAATTCCAGAAGCAGATTTACTAGCATTCTGGTCGGTGGCAGTTAGGTCTACAAGGGGTGAATCGACAGGGGTAGAGGTGGCAGCTGATGGATTTATCGGGTTAGAGTTAGCAGAACTTGAGTTTGCAGCAGTTGAGTTTGCTGGACTGGAGTTTACAGCAGTTGAGTTGGCAGTAGTGGAGTTTGCTGGAGTTGAGTTGGCAGGGTTTGGATTCACAGCACTTTGATTGGCGGGTGTCGAGTTGGTAGTTGTTGGAATGATGGGCGCTTGATTGGTAAGAGTTGAGTTTGGTGCAGTTGGACTTGCTGTTACTGGTGATTCGACAGGAGTGTTCACAGTAGTTTGATTGGCAGGAGTTGGAGCTACTGAACTTGAACTCACAGGTGTTAGATTTGCAGGGTTTGAGTTGGCAGAGGTTGAGTTTGCGGTTGGAGTGGTAGGGAATAAGTTGCCGAAAATAGAGTTTGCAGTGGCTGGGTTTACTGGAGTTGAATTGGAAGGAGTAGTGTTGGAAGGAGTTGAGTTGGAAGGAGTAGAGGAAGGAGTTGAGTTGGCAGTAGCTTTATTTCCAGGGATTGGCTAGACAGCAACTGGTTTTGGTTATACTTGAGCCACTACAGGGATAGGCTTGTATTTAATGAGAGACTTGACCCTAACTGAGCCAACTCCAAACTAGATGCTCTTGTCAGTTCCCACCAGTTCAAACTCAATGAGCACAGCACTGTCACTATGCACAATCTTATCAGAGAAGATCTCAATCTTGGCAGTCCTGTTGTTCTTGAAGGCCAAACACCGAATAACCCCCGCATTGGTCAGGTTGCGGTAATCAAGTCTCATCACCTCCACGCGATTGACCTTAACGCTGATGTAGCCCTTGCTGTTGGGTTTCCAGCTGTTGGGCAAATAGTATAGCATGAAGCCAACCTGCACCTCGTCGTATGGCAGCTAATCGTCGTTCTTGACAGCTGTCAGAGTTATTTTGCTGGAAGAGGACCCCAGTTTGAGCTGACCGTCGCAGGAGGCCAGTTGGTCGGTTAGTGGCACCACTTGGGTCTTGAATTTGTCTCCGAACTCGCAGAGACCCGATTTGTTTAGACTGGCACCTTGCACGCAGGTCAGGCACTTGGTCGCCGAGTAGCAGGTTTTACACAAAATGGGGCATTTTTAGCACCAATCTGCGGTATGTTTGGATACGAGGAATGAGTCAGCGTCGCATTTGTTACATTTTTAGCTTTTGGGGTTGAAAAGAGTATAAGCGAGGCATCCCTGGTGCAGACGCACGTTGGTGAGGCCCCAGACTGCATTGAACAGGAAACCAGTGAAGACTGCAGTGAACTGATTGCGGGTGCGGTTATTATTAGCAGGATTAGCGAATTTCAAGCTGTATTTTTTGGTGATTACTCGCATTCCATTGCAGGTGATGACGGCCATCCTAGGGTCAAAAGTCGTCCTCTCATCAAAGGAGATCTCCAGGTTGACAAGCGAGTCGCCCTGGCTCATAATTTCAATCACCAGAAAATCGTTAAAAGGGAGCCACTCGTCGAGCAGCAAGTCGAAGGTGAGTTCGAAGGAGTCACTCAACGGGTCCACTTAGAAGGTGCGCTCAAGTACCTCCACGTCGGAGTAGAGTCCCACAATTTAGAAATACTTCTTGCCCTATGGCGAAACATATTCGCAATAGGACTGCTTTTTGCTAGTGCTCCATCCTCTCGACAGCCCCTGGAACCCTTTGATACTGCTGTGCAGCAGCTACTGGCTCACTAACTTCGTTAAACACCAATTACCTAGGTAGAAGGGGCCAGAGTGCATATTCCATCCGGTTTTTAGAGGTAAAAGTTGGAGTCGCAGGGCTCCGAGAGCATGCATTTGGTGAGGAGATGGGGGTCGCAGGTAGCGCAGTTGCCCAGGCAGGAAGAGGTCGAGCTGAGGACTTGATTCGAGACGAGGAGGGGCAGGAAAAGAACAAATAGAAAACGAAGGCGAAAGAAAATCATTTAAAAATTATATTGATAATCAATAAAACTCACATTCGAACACTTCTTCCTGATGTATTCCCGTCCGAACCACCCCACTCCTCCCTTTTTCCATCCTCTCCGCACTTGGGCCACAGCTAGCGACCCAATCGAATGTTTTTGGAACTGCCAGCCGTTTGGCATTCCAGTGGGTATATTCCCGACTGGTCATTTCTCATCAAAATTAACTTCCAGATTCATCGCACCAGACCATTAAGAGCTGAGTGTTGTGAGTTCCCCTGGGAGTTTGGAGTGTGTTTCCTTGTATTATTTTGAGTTATTGTAAATTACGGGTGGTTGTAGGCAATGGAGAGAGCTACGAATATGAAACTCCTAATCAGGAGAGATAACGCCTTCAAACTGTTCCGAGGCATCAACTCCGCCATCCTGAGTACTTATCTGCGTCTCAAGGCCGAGTTCACCTCTTCTCCGCCTCCCAGCTCAGAAATCATCAACTCCCTCAAAGTACCCACTGGCACACTCAGCTCTGGAAAGCCACTTTTTATGAAGCCTTCTCTGCGGAGATCTGCAAAATCCTGGAGGTGAAGGAAGTGCCCGAGGGGGTGCAGCAAACTGAGGTGGTTGCCAAGATCATCTAAAACTACAAATAATAGCAATAGTTCATCGTAGCCGTGGTCTAAGGAAGGAACTGTTCAAGAATGTGACAAGCAGCGTGGAGACGATCAAGGACTTCATCCGCACGCAGTACTTCCGCGACACGTCCGCCGACTCCTAACCCTCCAAATGATCATACCCCATAAAACCACAAGACAATTGCTTTAACATAAAACCACAAGATCATTGCTTTGCCTGGAACTGCCTCACTGCGTCAGAAGTGTCTTTTTTTTATGGGACTTCGTTATGCACCAGTTACATCCGTTATAAGCGCTATAGCTTACCCAACATCGGCCTCTCCCTAAAGCTCACCTACTGCGTCGCTTTGTGCCCACGTTTGAAGCTTCTCGTCCTTGTCTCCTCAGCATCGAGCTCATCAACTGTGTCCTCTTCGGTTGGAGAGGGCTGGAAGTGCGAGTGGGCCTTTTCTGAGTCCGAGTCCCGGAGGGTCATGGTCGAGAGTTGCTGTTCCAATAGAAACTCTTCCTAATCGATTGAGAGCTAGTCGTCGAGCGGCCTGAGTGGCAAACTGTGTACTTGAGGGTTGGCTTGGAGGGCGCTACCCAATTCTCTTCTTGGAAAATCATTTAATATTTATAGGTGGCGGAACAAAGAATTGTGATAAGCAGGAAAAGGGGCAAAATAAGTTCATCCAAATCGCAGTTACTCAATAATTCATACAAAACTATTTGAACATTAAATTGAGTTTAGAATTGAGTGTTTGAATTATAGGGCAGTTAAGAGCGAATATCAGGCAATTAGAGCTAGAGGGTTGAGTACTCTTTCATGTAGTTGGCATTTGGCCAACGGCAATCAAGCAAGTAATGCTCCCTTCGGAAATACATTTGCCCATCGTTATTCCTCGTTTATTGGTTTCTGTCTTCTTTCATACACTCTCACCTTTTTTACTATTTACTTCGATTTTATTTCGCCTATAATAACTCAACTTTTTATGCAATCGAAATTCAATTCTTCCTTCAAACCTGGCTGCCTGTAAATAAAACCACCCTCAGCTATCAAAATCTATTTCTCTTCATTAGTTTCCACTTCTATCTATGAGCCCATCAGCTATAATAATGACTTGCTTGATTACGGCAGGCACTTTCCCTCTGCCTGAAGTATGGTTGCTGAGTGAAGTCGGTTTGTGGTGGGTTGAGGGGACTGCAAAGTAAGTGTGATATATCTTGGGTAATTTAAATTAGTTCTTAGCTAAAAATGACCTAGAAATCTACTTGGCAGCACTTGATACTCTCCTACTCCAACGTCTTGTGCAACCTCTAATAGCAACTCAACACTCACCTCAATCGCTTCTCACCCTTCCGTACTTTATTTTTGGATCTATTCAAAGTCACAGATAAATTCGTCTCTTCCCTGCTCACCATCTCCGACTCCATCAGTCAATAAATTCTGGGACTTCGTAGCTCTGCACTCACTTAGTTATCTAATCCGAATAGCCTCTCTCAGGCAACTATAACAATTTGCGAATGAGTCTGATGGGCATCGTTTAGACGTGGAAGCAAGTTTCCGTGCGTTCAAGGAACTAGCTAATGGACCCACTAAAGATATTCAGCGATAACTACAAAAAGCTGTGCGTGGAGAGTGTGACGCGGCTGAAGAAGCAGCTGGGGGTCTGCGTGAACGCTGAGGGCGAAATGGTCAGAAGTCGGTAGAGTTACTACATCTGCTGCGAGAAGCTGGAAAGGCACAAGGAAAGCCAGGCCAAACTGATGCTGAAGATAGAAAACGGCGAAACGGGGGCACTATAGAAGTATCATTGTTGCTATCAGATTCAACAAGACCACCCGGGCTCTGCTCTAGAGGGTCAGTAGCTCCCAGAGGGCCTACTCGGAGTCCGTCGAAAGGGCCAACGAGGCCACCGTTTTGCTCAAAAATACCACTGAGAAGTAGCTGGGCTCTCTCAGGCAGAATGAAATTTCGAGGGTATAGTTTCTGAAGAAGAGTGCCGATAATCAGGTTCGCATCCTATAGAATAGTAAAGTTGGAGATTCGCTGAGTAAGTTGAATACCCATCCGACGCAGTAACTCAAAGGGCTGACTTTTCTTAAAGACTCTTTGGTGAAAATGTAGAAATGGGCTTCGAATTTGACGTTTTAGGTGTTCGTTTCGCATGAGTAGGTGATGAAATCCAAGAGACAGAAGTAATTCTAGTGCTAAAACCCTTTACTCGCAGAGTTGTTCCAAAAAGTGAAGGAGTCTGAAAAGCCTTCAATCAAGCAGTTCGCAGCAGCCCTATTGTAGCTGCCACACGGTATAAAATTAGTGAGCGTCCAAAAACCTCCACGCGAGGGAAGATTAGTGTTTCCCCCCTAATGGTAAAATTTCAGATAAAAAATATTTTCCCTGCACCACTACTGTTTTTATTTCTGCCACCTGCTGGCCTCCGAAATAGTTTAGCTCCCTCACTATTACATTAAGCTCAGTACTCCCTATTTTCGTCATCTGCATACCTTCCTCCGCAACATCATTAAGTTCCTGGATTCGAAAGGCGACACCAAACTTAGTGACCCTGCCATTGCTACAATATACCAGCTGCTGAGGATAGCGGAGAGGGTGGTCGAGAGGAAGGAGGGCAAGGTGAAGGTTGGGGGGATAAAAGCCCTTATAGAAGATCTTGGGACTTGTCCTGAGCTGCGGAATGTTAGGACGATTGAGAAGATAGGGAAACATTTGCTGAAAAAGGTCCAAGCTAAAAAAAGTGAGAGAGGAGGGATGATCGGTTTTACCAAAGGTTTGTTCTCAACCCTCACCGGCAAAAAGTAGGAATAGCAATGCGCTGAGGAGGCAGAGTTCAACATTTTAGTAGAACTAACCCAAATAATGTCAAAACTGTCTCTCCCAACTGAGTTGGCTTTGCCTTATCTCAAAAACGCAGTAAAATAAAACTAAGCCTCATACCAGTACTTGAAAGACATGCTTCTGAGCAAAAGAGACAGAGAGCAGAGACAGAAAATACTGCTCAATTAGAACACTCGCTTCAAATCTTTGAAACATCTCATTGAAGATTCCTCCCATCTCAAGAATACAGCAGTGCTGAGGTTGGTCTCATAGTGTGGCTTTCTGTCGTTAAAAGACCTATCCCTGCGTTCGGTTTGCCGCAGACTCAAGGACATCAACCTGAATATAATCTACAGGACGAATCTGCCCGTCAGCAGCAAGTGGAAGATGATGGCCAACCCTCTCCTTTCAGCCAAGTTTTTGCAGATGGAGGGGGATCCCACTCTATTGGGCCAGCACACTGAAGTTGAGGATATTATTGCGCTTGATGTTCAAAGATCGTTTCAGATGCACTATGATAGGCTTCCGCCAACTTCCCTAAAATCATTTTTGGTATTCTACGCAAGATAGAACCCATAGATGCCCTACTGCCAAGGGATGAACTACATCGCCGGCCTTCTGCTTCTTAAGTCAAAGACAGCAGGTGATGCCTACTGCATCTTTAAATGGTCGATGGACAAACTCTTCCTGCCGGTCTTCAAGGACAACTTCGCAGGCATGCGTCCCAAACTCTATATCCTCGACCGCCTCCTCTCCATCTTCCACCCTGACATCTACGACCACCTCAAGAAAGAAATGATCACCCCTGAGTGCTACGCAGTGGGCTGGATCATCACCGCCTTTTCTTCAGCCTACCAGTACACAGCCTCCAGCTTCTTGGTCGATTGGTTCTGGGAGAGGTTTCTGCTGTGGGGGTGGACAGAGTTCTATCGCCTCACCCTGTGGCTGTTCCAACTCAACCGGGTACATATGTGGGTACTTAGGACTACATCATCGGGGCCAGCTATGACAAGTGTCTGCAGGTCTTCGGGGAAATCAACCGCTGCCCAGCATTGATAGCAGAGACCAGAGAAATCTTTCTGCAGACCTGTCCTGGTGACCTCTAAGGGGCTTTTGAGTCGTTTGCCGTTTCGCAGGATCTAATCGACCAAATCGTCAAATAGCATGAGCACTAATGATCTATTAAACCTACTCAACCCTTAACCACTCAACCCTTAACTACCAACTCTTTAAGTTTGATATCTAAGATGACCCAACTATAACTCAGAAATATCAAATCATGCCTTTTTTATTGCAATCTCAATCACTACGCTCTTTTCCTTCTTCTTACCCTCTCTACATCGCAAAGCTTCAACCAACTCTTCATAACTTAGCAGTTCCCTCTCTGTAGACTAATCTTTGAAAACGAAAGAATATGGTTTTTTGGCGCTGAAAAGAAGCTGTAACCTCTAAAGAAACCTCAGCTAACTATCAGTTTCGTAGGATTGGCGTAATTCAGCCGAATTTCCTGTGGGTTTGAGCTCATAGTGAAAATGCTCGGCTTTGGAAATAACCACCACAGCAGCCAACGGCTAATCTTTGAAGAAGGTGACCTCACTGCAGCTCAACCCTGCATAGCTATTCAGTGGCAGGTAGAGTTGTTTCCAGTTCTAAAGGACCTGTGGCTTGAGCTGCAGAGGTGACAACAGGGTAGTTCGATAGGCGATCTTTTTGGAACTCACCCACGAAGAGGCATTGCTGATCTCGACCAAATACAACCCAGCATTCCTGAAAACTATCCTTTTTCGAAACGACTTAGTTTTCTGCAAGGGCATCAGGACATCCCCCACGGTCTTCCCTTCGAAACCACAAACTCTGCGTATTTGTACTTCAATGTCCGAATCATGAGTATTGAGACAAACGTACCCGATTGTGTACTATTAAACGATCTCAAAATACCTCCTTTACTCTTCCCCAGGTTTCAGGATGAACGCCTCTCCATAGAATTCATCACTCTCTGGGTAGGTCTATGAACCTGTCTACTCCGCTGAGGTCTTAGCCTGCAATTCTTCAATCCACTTGGATTTGCTAGCCATCGCTTGCACCATCTTCAACTTGCCTAGCTTCTTGGCCCGCTACAAAAAGAGAGCGAAACTTGCGGAGAGGGCGAAGCGGGCTGGTTACTCGAGCTTATTGTAGGCCTCGAACAAAATCTAGACAGCTTTCATCTGCCTGTGTTGGTGGTAGATATAGAAATATCTAAACACAGCCTACATCAAAACGGACTGTTGCTGGAAATTTAGCTTTTCTTGGTTGACCAATGCCAAAATAGCTGATCTGTTGAAGAATGCCAGCTTTTTGGCCTTCTTTAGCACCCATTACAGCGGCCTATCGATGTACAGCAGCTGCATTTTTTTATTGCGGAGGCTGAAAGGAAGTTAATTGGGTTGCAGGGTCACTGAATGCAAGATCAGTGGCAGAGTTACAGAGAGGAAAGTCAGCAAATGCGCAGGATCTATTTTATTGAACTATATGGTCTTTTGCTCGAGATTGTCCGTTGAGATTTAGTGTAGCGGCAGGGTCTGCAGTTCGGAGGTGAGGGGGAGTAGGTCCGGAACGATGAAATCCAGAAAGAACAAATGCCATAGTTGGCTGGATTTGATTGCTAACAACTTTGTATCCTTTAGATGAACGACAAGATCGACGAGAGTACCTTCCTTCACTCCATTACTCTCCTTTTTCCAGCATTTGATAGCCGAGACCAAGTCTACCTCCCTCTCGAAAAGTTTCCTCTCCTGGTCATGATAGTTGGCGAAATACTCCAAACGATAAGCCGTTACGAGGGTGGTACCTTCAAGTTGGTGCCAATCGTCTAGATACTCTTGCCGTTTTTGTTGCGAGAGCAGCACTCGGCAACTGAACAGTTTGAGGAGATGCCAGATCGGGTTAGGGCTAACTGGGAGCAGTTTGAGCACTTATTAGGGACGGATGAGTGCCTGCTCCCAAAGCTGGTCAACATTATAGTTCATTATTAATTTTAGATTAGAATCCCACTTAAATTATATCAGTCTAATAACCAACACTGCCTATGAGCCACATTGCTGAACTCTCCTCTCGGCTGCAACAACAACTGACTCACGCGGGGGTGCAAATCTACTTTCTGCGGCATGGGCAGTCGATGGCCAACCATGCGGGCTCGATCGTGGGCTGGACTGACTCCAAACTTTCAGTTAAGGGTAGAGAACAATCTCACCAACTCTTCCGCGCCTTCCATACGCACATCAGTGCCTTCACTGCAATCCACTCCTCAGATCTCTCCCGCTGTAAAGACACTCTCAACCTGGCCCTAGGTTTCCCAAGCAGACCGATTCTGTATAGTCGCAGTCTTCGCGAGATGAACTTCGGAGACATGGAAGGAGTGCATTTCGACTCTCTGCCTGCGTAGGAGAAGAAAAAGATCAACAGTTTGGAGTTCAGTGCTCCCAACGGCTAAAACTGGAAGCTTGCAAGCGAGAGAGCACTCACCTATTTGAGAACATTATAAGCCGGACACCACCTAATAGCAACCCACGGAGGCCTAATCTGCTCCCTCACCTATCACCTCGGACTCAAGTACGTGGTTAAGAACTGCGCAGTGGTGTCAGTTGAGATGGACACCAGTAGGAAGTAGCTGGGGAAACTCAACTTCGTCTGGGAACCTGATAACTGAACTCATCATATATTGGAAAGTTAGTGTTGAAATCATTCAGGAGTCAACCTCATCCATCATCCCAGGCTTTGCTGAGCTCTTCCAGCAGAGACTGAGAAAGCATTGTCTTTTGAGGTGCCTATCTTGAATCTGCAAAAGTCGAGGCCAAAGTCTAAAACACGTTTTCTACCCTGTTACCAGTCTAGGTCAGTACTTTTCGAACTTGTGTCTCCTCTGCTTTTTCAAGCTCTTCCACATTTATCTGCGATTTGGAGAGAGCCAACTTGCTGTAAAAGGCCTTCAAATCCGCATACCTTAGATATTTCTCTTTGTAAGCATTATCAGCTAGCTACAGATCCATGCTGTCCTAATCTATGCTCTCTCCCCAGCTTTGCTTTTCCTCCTGCTCCAAGTAGATGTCTAGTCGGCGTTTGATGAGCCAGGACTAATTGGGGTTTTGTACCTATTCCAAACCACGCTCTTTGTTGAACTCCACTCTCCTCAGCTTTCTCTAAGGTTGCTTTTTGCTCTTTAGCTGCAGGGTCTCGTGGGTGAACATCTATAGTGAGAGGCCGCCGAAGTTATCGAGGTGCAGGAAGGCCAGGTGCTGTCCTATGCGTACCAAAGTAGCAGAAAGAGGGTGATAGCCTTTATCGAGCTTTCCTTTATCGAACAATAGTCCAAAGCCTTAGGATTTGTTGCTTTTACTGATGTTTTAGTAGTCTTTGGTTTGAGATAGCTACGCATAGAGAGAACTTCCAAAGGGATACGGATTCGTCGCTACGATTATCGGGTTTGTTGCTTTTACTGCCGAATTCAGCTTTTTTGAACTTCTCATTTGAGAGAGTATGAGTTACTTATTGCTTTTGGAGCCGATAGCTGAGATTTAAGATTCAGGCTCATACAGCTACAGTATTGTAGGAGGACTCTCCTCGCAGAAATGAGTAATTTAACCCAAAACTTTGTTTGTATTTCGCATATCAAAGATCTTGCATTTAAAGCTCTCAGAAGTAATGAAATAGTTTTCACTGAAAGATCTGCCGCCCAATGAGACACCCCCAAATATTCTACAATTCCGCTAACAGGTTCTCAAAGTCTAACTCTTATTTATTCTCAAATCAAGCGAATGGACAGTCTCATAGCTGCAGACGACAGAACTATGGCTGTGGATGTTCCACCCTGAATGCAGAAATCTGGCCGAAAAGTTGCTTTGGATGCTTTGGTTGCTCTGCAGGTCGATCATTTCGATGATGGACTGCGCTCCGTCGGTTTGTGCGACGAAGATGCGCGATGAGAAGGCATTCCAAGCAGTCGTAATTTAGTGGGTGAAAGTGTAGCAATGGGCGATGCTTGAAGTTTACAGACTGAATAAAAAGAGCTTCCTGGCAGTCCGAAGAATGAGCAGATTCTCCACCCTCTTTATCTCCAAAATCTGCTCTGCGATATCAATGAGCTGCTTTCCAGTGTGAGTCCACACCTCAAAAGTCTATCTCCCATCTCGTTTTGGCTCCTAATTCTCTTAGATTTTATGTTTCACCACCTCAGCCAGGGGCATACTCATCAGTTTCGACTAATAGGCCCAATAGACTGTACCTTCATGCTGGAGAAGCATGCTGCCGCGACGTTTGAGGGGTTAATAGTGCTACTAGCATTTGAGTTGTTCTTAGATAGTAGAGTAGATGTGCTGCTGCCGAAGACTGGCCTTCAGATACTGGATCTGCCGTTCGACTTTGAGGTTGTCCCGCAGGGATTTGCTTATAGTCGGCTGGAACTGGGGCGTGGATGGCACCACCTCTGCGCAGTGATGCAGCTGGAGGAACTATCGGTGAGGTGCGAACTGCGTGCAGACATACTTCTCGAAGTAGTCTACGCAATGTCTGTTGAGATGTGTGGGCTCAGCCATCCGCAGCCGCGCCAATTCTTATGAATCCTGCTCTTCACTCTACTACATAAGACAAATCAAGGTTATAACCCGCCCACAGCCATCCTTCAACAATCAGACCGACAGCATGAGTCAACTCAAAAAGGAATCAGACTATCAGGACTTGATGAATGGAGCGCATTTGTGCATCCGGCTCGCACTGCACTCCTACACTCACTTTGCCTGTTCTTGCTTGCGACCTCACCTTATTACTGGGTTTGTAGCCGCGGCCGTATTGTCTACGGGGGTTGCTGTACTTCCGAGGGTTGTTGATAAGGGAGAGGGTGAATTCTGAAGTATAAGTAGGACAAAGAAACAGCACACTGCTCTGGTGACTCCTCAAATCGGCTGAATATTTGGCGAGAGGGCTGACCCAATGCCCCTCATCGGGCAGTTCCAGCGCCAACTAAAACATATTCTGCAGCTCAACCCACTGCCCCGCATTGTATATCTTCCTCAGATCGGCCCTCTTCAGCAGCAGCACCACACTATAAGACTCCATCTTGGACCTCACCCACCTGCACTGCAAATTGGTCAGGAACCCGAAACTGCCCAGCACTTCTCCTGCCTGCCTTAGCCCAGAATTACCTCACTGAAACATGAGAAGGTGGCGTATTGGTCGATTTCTAGGTAGGAGTGTATCCTTCCCGACTTCACGAACACCAGATCACTGTAACTCACTGAGGAGTAGTGGTAGAGTTGCTACCCCAGCTCAGTGGTCAGCTCGACGATCAGCAGACTCAGCTGCTGCCTTTTTTAGGCATCTGGCCATAGATTGAAAGGATTGAGCTCTACCAAATCTTTGAAGACGTGGGTTTTGATTTCAACGATGTACTGTTCAGGGAGGATGGCTTCAATATAGGTCAGTGATTTCTTGCGGCTCTCCTGGTATTACAGTGAGCACAGGATCTTAAAATACAGCTCTTGTGAGATGGTCTGCCCCCTGTCCTTGATTTCCTGGTTGTGCTCCTCAAACTTCTAGAACAGTTCGAGCAGTTCGTTCTCCTTGCGCGAGATGCTCTCAGGGAGGGAGTGGATGCGGCTGAGGTAGAAGCCGAAGAGGAAGCCCTCGAAGTAGAGACAGAGGATGTTATAGACGACGTCGGGAGGGGCTGAGGCTGAGATGTCGCCGTAGGCTGCTGCGGAGGCAGTGCCGAGTGACCAGTACATGCTGTAGAGCAGCCGTACTCCGAAGTCCTCTCCGATGATGTTGTTCCACGACCCGGAATAGACTATCCAGAGGAGTTCCGAGTACTAATAGTTGTTCGTATAGTAGATGTAGTCGATGAGGTAGAACACGCAGCCCACGTAGCTCACGAGTATGATCAAAATGAACAGTCCGTAGAGCACGTTGTAGAGCAGGTAGAAGCTGGTGCCGATGATGTAGGATTGGATGCGGTCGTTGAACTTCTTTATCTTGTAAATTTTGAACAAGTACACCAGCTCGAGCAGCAGCCCAGTCAGCGACCGGTCAGTACTGCTCATCTAATAGATGGCCACGGCCAGACAGACCACATCATAGACCAGTTCGGCCGTGAGCAGGTTGAGCCAGCGCAGCTGGATGACCCTGTTCTGCAGCAGCCACTTCTTCTGGATCTCGGGGTTGCGCACCAACTTGCCCACCTTGTAGTTGAGGTAGAGGTAGACGTGCAGGGTGAACACCACCACGGCCAGCACGTCCAGCACTGACTGGAAGGTCGGCTGCCTGAGCAGCACGTCGTTGAAGGCCAGCTTGATGGGCAGGAGGGTGAGCAGCACTGAGAGGGCCGTCTCGACCAGGAAGTAGACCACCAGGGTCACCCTCTGCCACCACTCGACCTGGTAGTACTTCACCAGCACCTTCTCGAAGCGGTTGCCCCACTCTTGCTGCACCATCCTGTACTAATAATCACTATACATCACATCATCACTATACATGATCACATCATCACTATACATCATATCATCACATCGTCGAGTCTCATCATTAGTCACAAGTTACGGTAATCAGTGGTCCAGGATGATTGAGCTGTGGAGTGGGTATTGCAAGGGATTGGTAATGGTGATGATATGTGGGTATTACAAAGATGTATATCTTGTGGGCTGCAGTTTGGGCCTGATAATAATTTTATGGATGGCAACGAGCAGGGTTTCACCAACCACTTCATCAACTACAACACAGTGCTCTCCGAACGCCACAGCTACGACTACTACCAACCCCGCCGCAACTTCTACCTCACCACTCCCTCCCGTCCCCAGCCCGTGGTCCCTCTCAAGCGCTTCCAGGAGTACTTCGGCAAGGTCAAGCCCTCCCTCTACCACTAGCTCCGCAACATCTTCCTCAACTCCACCCTCGAGGAACGCTCTCTCGGCACCTCCCCCTAGTAGCCCCGCTGCCTCATCCAGGGCACCACCATGACCTCGCGTGCCTACCAGATACGGAAGAAGGCCAAGCGCTAGGACAACCACTTCACCATCGAGCCCCTCAACGCCAAGGACTTCCACCGCAAGGCCAGACTCAACAGAATCATCAAACTCAAGGACTCACTCGCGGACGACAGCTAGGACGAGGACCTGGCGCATCTCCTCAAGGAGAGTGCAGAACCACCCAAGGAGAGCGCAGATCCGGCCAAAGAGATCAAGTAGAGTTCTGGTCATTCGAACAAGCATAGGTCGATTGCCCAGTCGGGAAGGGATACGAGATCGATAGTCAAAAACAGCCTACTGGATTTGCTCAACCCTAATAATAGTAAGGAGAAGGTGACGGTGGGCGATATCCAGAGCGCCGTCTGCCTGCTCCACAGCATCAAGATAACCGTCTCCCACAACCTCAGCTACTTCAACATCTACATCGAGGACGGCAACAACAGCGAACTCCTCAAAATGCTGGTCCGCAGGAGGAACGGCTGGCGGGTAGTCGAACTCCCCGACAACGCCAACCTCATCTGGACTCAGTTCTACAGGAAGTCCATCCTCAGCAAGCGCCTCCATAAGAGGGATAAGACCGAAAAGGATGAGGAACTGCCTCGCACCTCCAAGTCCCTCCCCTACCGCACCCACCGGCCAGAGAAATAACCCAACCGGCTTGAGAAATAGCCGCAGCTCCACAAAAACAACGAAGAGAGCTACCTGAGTGACCTCAAGAAGCTGGTCCCCCCGAAGTAGGTCTGCGAGCTCAGCGACATCCAGGTGGCAAGCGAGCGGCAGGTGCTGCAGCTGTGGGTCGGGCAGAACCTATTGGTGCACAACCACTTCCCCTAGAACCGGTGCATCAGCGACAAGAAGAATCTGCTATCCAACATGAAGCAGTACTTTGCGGTCCAGCAGCGGGATCTGCTGGAGGTCATGCCTGAGACCTATGAGCTGAGGTTCATCACGGACGAGCCGGTGGGGAGGGTGGGCGAGGGGGAGCAGGATTTGTACTGGATCATCAAACCAGGGGAGAATTCGAACCGGGGCAGAGGCATCACAGTGACGAAGCAGGGCGCTGCCACTATGTAGTAGCTGCGCAGGAGGATGGGCGAGGGCGAGTAGGCCAAGGCCAGTAGCCTCATCCTGCAGCGCTACATCACGCCCCTCCTCTACAACAAGCGCAAGTTCGACATCCGCAGCTACATGCTGGTCACCCTCATCAACCGCCAGCTCAGACTCTACAGCTACGAGGACTGCTACATCCGCACCTCCAGCAAACCCTTCGACATGTCGTCTCCGAGTAGACTGGTGCACCTCACCAACGATGCCATCCAGGCTCAGTCCGCATGCTACGGCAGGTACGAAGAAGGCAACAAACTCTCCGAACCCCTCTTCGAAAAGTACATCGACGAGGAGTACCGCAGATCCGGCAAAGGCCGCTCCATCTGGAAACACCTCAGGACACAGATGGACAACAGATACATCGACGTGTTGTAGTCCAGCTGGAAGAAACTCACATCCCGATGCCTCAGCCCCCACTCCGACTCCACCTTCTACTTTGAGGTCTTCGGCATGGATTTCATGATCGACCGCGACTTCAAGCTCTGGCTGATTGAGGTCAACACCAACCCTGCCATCACTCACGACTGTTCCAAGGTGCTCAACCAACTCATCCCTGCCATGTTGGACAATTTGCTGGTGCTGGCCGTGGAGCCAGTCATGCCTCCGCTCAGGCCCAACCTCGCCCCTTTCGACAACCGCTTCAGAGCCATCCACAAAATCGATATCCAGTGATATACTTATATTCGCCTCCATAATACACAATATCAGCCTAACACAGCCCACAGGCAATCTCAGCCCTTGAACTAAAAAGCCTACTTGTATTTGCCATCCGCCCTGCCTGTGAGAGCGCCATTCTCGTGCATCTTTTGGTATGCCAGATTTTGGGTGTCCAGACTCAACTTCGGTAGGATGATAGCCGTCTCCTTGGAAAGCACAAGCATAACCCCTTTAGACTACTACAGTCCCTACTTCGCTCTTCCCTCGACTCGGCTGATAGCTTAACTGCCCTTGACGATCTTCTTCAGAGGCATCTACTCGATCTCCACGATTGCGGTTGGGCTGGAGAGGGAGCCGACCATCAGCTTCAGAAACAGGAGAGACAGCTTGTTGATCTGCTACAGCTTCATCCCGCTCTTCAACTTTTTCTTCACGTCGATGTAGTCATAGATGTGCAGAGTCTACTCGTACCAAATCTGCTGCCTGCCCACCCTCACCCTCAAGGAGTTGCAATGCCCGTCAAGAGCCCACACTTCAACGCTATAGTCCCCCACTTTTCTGTGCTGCTACTCGATCAGCATAACCCTTGATTATATTTGAAACTGAGATGCACGAACACATATCAGCCGACCGTCTGATCGCCCACCACCGGGCGAAGGAAGACTACACCGAGAGCCCAGTCAACGCGCTGCAGTTCGGGTACGGAGACCAGCGCTACACGAAGATGACCTATGAGCTGCTGCGGGAAAGCGATGTGCTCAAATAGAAGATCTTGAACCAGGCCATCGAGGACTTCGCACTGTAACTGTGATGCTACGCAGCTGCGAGAATATCAACTTGGCGTTGCTCAGTTCAGACTTGCTGTCTGTTGTGCTCTCCCACTTCAAAAACAAGAGTGATAGTATTCGGCTGCTGTCTGCCAGGTTGTTCGTAAGCCCCCCACTAGCTAGAAAAAGGTATGCGCCTCCCCCATGGGCAGGAAGACCGTCATCCTCAAAAACTGCATCGAGGAGTTCCACCAACTCATTCACGACCCCTTGGCGCAGGTCAAGGCCGAGGCCTACGACGGCCTCATCTGCTTCGCAGAGTACACAGAAGGCATCAGCTGCATGCTGTCCAAGGAGAAAATACTGGTCCAGCTCGTCGATAAGCTGGTTGAGGAGAAAGTGCCCTAGATACTGCTCAAGGCCATAGTGCTGCTGAAGGTGCTGATGCAGGGAGAGGAGGGCACCCCCAAAGCTTTGTCCACTGAGATAATAAGCAGACTGATGAATCTGATTGGTCATAAGAGCCCAGCGATACAGTACAACGTGTGCATGACCTTGGCCAACATCTCATTCAACGAGGTGGGCAAGGCGGCCATCGTCGCCAAAGGCCACATCAAACAAATCAGCCAATACACCAACAACCACGACAAACTAGTCAGGTAGGCAGTCTCTCTCCTACTCTGCTCTCTCGCACAGATCAACCAAGGCAAGATCGAGATCCTGGCCTACTGCCCCTTCCCGGAGATCGTCAATTTGCTGGATGACTAAAGTGCCACTGTCCTCAATGCTGTGCAGCTGATCGCCAATTTGGCAGAGAACCCGAGGGGCAGGGCGCTGGCCACTGAGATTCAGAAAAAGTTGGAGGGTATCAAATCCATAGAGAGGAAGTACATCGATGAGACTCTCTAGGTCATTAGATGGAGACCTTGAACAATCCTGATGATTGGCTATCATCACATCTCAGCTATCTCCTTTATCATCCCACTCAACCCTATCAACACTATATCTCTGCCTGTCTCAGCCTACATTGTGGCATCACAATGACTCATCCCCTTAGGATGGGCAGATTGAGACAAGCATGTCTTGGATAATCAGAATAATATCAATCAATCATATGAAAACAAGATTCTCTCCTTGCGCAGTTTGGCAGCAGCAGGCTTCGTTTTGTTGTCAGCCCGACTCAGCAGCTAACGACTGCGGTCTCTCAGGTAGGCTAGCTTCTGCTTCTTGTTTCTCATTGAGAAATTGCCCTCCCCAGCTTTGTCCTTGTGAAGGGAGCAGGACTCAGTCTGGTCTTCAGTGATCATTTTGTCACTGATGATGTTGAAGTGGACTGACTAGGCCTGCCGTTTGGCCGAGGAACAGCTCTACCCTTGCTTATTGCTATTCTAGTTGCTTGTCTTGCGGTCACATAGATTTGTGTAGAAACTGGTCTTCTTCTTCTTGGAAATGGGCAGGGATTTGAATTTGGAAGAGAGGTGGGAGATCTCGAGCTCCACCAAGTGCAGCTTTGGATACTTCTCCGCAACATCCGATAGCATCTCAGTAATCACATAGTTTAGCTTGGCCTCAAGAAACTCGATGGCCCGTTTTGTTTCCTCCTTATTGGCCAACTTCTTCCGTTCTTCGTGAACCCCCGTCAGCCGCGCGTTGGCCTCTATAATGTGCTCATTAAACCGTTTCACATCCAACTTGTTGGTGAGTTTCAGATCTAAGTATCTCTCTCATTACCTGTATCCTTGTGGTAAGCACTCATCTTGCTCTCCAGCTGGATCTTGATCTTCTCGAAGTGGGTGTGAATCAGGTCGATCTCGGTTATCTTTGTCTTGAGCTACTGGATCTGCGCCTAGAGCTTGGAGTACTGCTCTTCGTTGTTGCGGCAGTATTCGCTCATGAGGTATTCGTAGTTTTTGTTCATGTGTTGGTTCTTTTTGTAGAAGTCTTAGATTTCTCGCAGAATTTACTTGCATTTCGCCTCAGAACACATTTATTCCGAACTCTGGGCAAAAATACTTTGAGTCTTTGATAAAGGCCCATCATTTTTGGAGGAGCTTTCGAGGTTGATCCGAGCCGTCGATTTCAAATTGGCTTTACGCACCATCACCTTCTCGCTTTTCATCGCTATTCTCCCATTCCTCTCCGAGAAATTGAGAAGCTTCTGTGACTCGGCTTTGGAATTAACCACACTCTAGATTGAATCGTGCTCAATGTTGAGCCTAGATTCCTCAGATTTCAACCCTTGGCTTACTTGGTCTTCCTGGGGTTACACTTAGAGCTCTTCCAAATTGATGCTACTCTTCCTCTACAAAAACCTCAGAGATTTCTTGCTTTTCACAGAAGTGGGGTCAGGCTCCTTCCCCCCCTGCTCCTCACAAAAAGTAATCTTCTTGCCTTTGTCCTTGCGGAACTGTGAAGGCTCCTCCTGCCTGTCAGTGTAGACTTCCTTCTGCGCAAACTGCATATACCTGATCTCTTTGATCTCATTATAGAGCTCTTCATTCTGCTGCTTGATGCGGCAATAGTCATTGGAGATGTTGGTGTACTCTGCAGAGAGGTGGTTGAGCTTGTTGTCAATGGAAAGTTGGTTGGCCCTGATTTCGTAGTGCAGGTTTTCCTGGTCGGCCTAAATTTTGGTCATTTCTAGGTAAAGTTGGAGGTACTGGACTAAAGGACGTAAAGGTTGCGCTCGAACTCTTCGTTTTCTTGGTAGTTCCAAAAGTACCTAGGTAGAGAGAACTTATCCTCGGGAGGATAGTTTTGATGATTTCGAAGTATTTGCCGATCACGGACTCGAATAACTAGGCCTTGCTTGGCTATTGCTCCTACTCATCGCCCCTCTTGCCTGCCACCTGCAGCGACGCCACTTACATTTATAGAATACGGCTTATAATATAGAAGCAATCGATTAGATTCTTTTGGAAACTTGTTCTGAACACTTTGAGGTCAGATTTAGAGACAAACAATTGGCAGCCCCATCAGCTTTAAGAGGATAGAGGCGGTACTAGGAAGAATATGAGATACTTTGGGTTGGGTTATGAAGAAAAGTTTTAAATTCGGAAGAAGTAGAAAAGGATGGAATAAAATGTAAAATGAAATGATACAAAAAGAAGAAAATAAAAATCGGAGGCCAAGCTATAATGTATGAAATTTAGAGGTGAAATTATCGTATTGAGAGTCCAAATCGAACAAAAATGCATCTTTTTTCAAAAATATTTTGTGATTGTTTTCAGACAATGTCTTCACCACTTTCGTTACTATTCTT